>WNFJ01741452.1_pt2 | contig 31414 bp, 27 predicted proteins | sample 5400461 | NCBI WGS metagenome assembly WNFJ01 (sample SAMN13153349, study PRJNA577476) | soil metagenome | isolation source: 115 cm saprolite on Douglas fir-dominated hillslope | place: USA:California | collected 2013-09-17
CCTGTTTCGACGGATACGAGACCTGGCTGAACAACGTGGACCGCGGCAGGCAGTACCGCGCGGGCGACGCGTGGGGATGCGTCGGGCGCTGGTTCGCCGGCCGCTGGTACGCGGGCGGCGCGCAGCAGTACATCGGGCGCGTCGCGACGTGCCTGCGCGAGCGGATCTGGCGCCAGCCCTATTTCCAGCAGCCCTGAACGCCGCGGGCGGCGGCGAGCCGGCCGTCGTCGGGTTCGACGTCGCGGCGGCAGCAGGGGACGGCAGGCTGCGGCACGTCTACGGTTTCCTCGACAAGGCGCCGGCCACCTGACGCGGCGGGCCCGATACGCTCGGTGTGTGGCCCGTATCGCGCAACTGAGTGACCTGCACGTGATGACCGGCACGGACGAGCGCGCGCAGGCGGTGCGCGCGGCCGTGCACCGGGTTGGCCTGCTGTGGCCGCCCCCGGACTGCGTGGTGGTCACCGGCGACCTGACGGAGCGGGGCCTGCCGGCCGAGTACGAGATGCTCCGCGACCTGCTCGCGCCGGTGGCGCCGCCGCTGTACCTGATCCCGGGCAATCACGACGACCGGGCGGCGCTGCGGTCGGTCTTCGCCGGCGCGGGCGGGCCGAACGCGGTGTGCGGCCCGCCCGCCGCTCCGGACGCCTTCATCCAGTACGCCGTCGACGTCGGCCCGGTCCGCCTGGTCCTGCACGACTCGACCGACCCGGCGCGCGGCGGGGGCGCGGCCTGCGGCGACCGGCTCGCCAGCCTCGATGCCCTGCTCAGCGAACGGCCGGACGCGCCCACGGTGGTCGCGATGCATCATCCGCCGTTCCAAACCCAGGTGCCGCTCATCGACGCGATGAAATATGAGGGGCTCGCGGATCTGGCCACCGTCATCGGGCGCCACCGCCAGATCGTGCGGGTGATCTGCGGCCACGTGCACCGCCCCATCACGGCTGGGTTCGCGGGCACGATCGCGGTGACCTGCCCGAGCACGTGGGTGCAGCTGGCGTTCGGCGGCCCGCCGCCGGTGAGCCCGGTGGTCGCCGAGCCCGCGGCGATGGCGCTGCACGTGATCGACGCCGCGGGCGGCGCGCTGTCACACCTGATACCGATCGCCGAGTATCAGCCGGCCTGACCCGCGCGCGAGCGGAGAAAGCCGGCGGTCCGCTGATCGGCGGGAGAGAACGACTCGATGCGAGCAGCTGCGGATCGGCGCCGCTGGTGAACATGGCGATTCCCGCGTTGGCGTCGAGCAAGTTCCAGTGCCGGTCGACCACCACGGCGGCAGCGGCTCGTGGCCTTCGAGAGTACCTGGCGGATCGCGGCCCGCACCGTGGCCATCTGCGGTGCGTCGAGGCCCGTCTCGGCGTAGACAGGGGCGTAGCGGCCGGCCGGCAGCAGCCGGTTCCCGTCCCCGCAGCGATGCCTCGAGATGCTTACTCAGGTGCAGGATCATGTCGCTGCCCGGGCGCGAGCGGCCGGTCTGCACGAAGCTCAGGTGCCTGGTGGAGATGTCCGCCTGGATCGATAGCTCAAGCTGGCTGAGCCGCCGCCGCTCGCGCCACTGGCGCAGCAGCTCGCCGATCGGCCGCGCCGGTCGCGGGAACGTCGTCGTCACGCCGAACACGCCAGGCGACGGGCGGCACCACCGCGATTACCTCCCACGTCAGGCCGGCGGTGACGTCCGGCCAGGCAGTCAGGGAGACTGCCTGAGCTGGTGCGCGACCCAGTCCGCGGTCTTGTACCGGTGGAAGGGCGCGACGTTCGCGCAGCCGTGGTTCCCCGCCTCGAGCAGCAGCAACTCCGTGGGCCCGGCCGCCTCGGCGGCCAGCCGCTCCGCGTGCCGCCAGGGGATGAGCCGGTCCCGCCGGCCCGTCACGACAAGCAGCGGGCAGCGGATCGCGCCGGTGCGGCCGGCCAGGCTGAGCCCGTGCGCCGCGGCGCGTGCGGCGCCGTCGGTCGCGGACCGCGACCGCACCCGGAACGCGGCCCTGGTCAGGCCGGGCAGCTGGTCCCAGCACGCGCCGAAGTCGTAGGGCCCGGCCAGCGCGACGCACACGCGCACCCGCTCGTCGCCGCTCGCGACCCTCGGCGCGTAGTAGCCGCCCAGGCTGACACCCCAGACGCCGATCCGGCGGGAGTCCAGCGCGGGTTCCGCGGACAGCCGGTCGAGGATGGCGGCGCCCGGCACCTCCCAGTCACCGCGGATCGGCAGGTCGTACTCGGCCTCGCCCTGGCCGGGCCCATCGACGCTGAACGTGGCGAGCCCGCGGTCCAGGAACAGCTGTTCCGTGGTGCCGAATTCCTCCTTGGCCGAGTCAAGCCCCGGGATCAGCACCACGGCCGGGTGCGGCCCGTCGCCTGCGGGCGTGCGCAGCACCCCGGCCAGGCGCGCGCCGCCGAACGATATCTCGATCCGCCGGCCCGGCGGGTCGAGGAACGGCAGCGCGTCGGTCAGGCAGCGCACCGCGGCGCGGTGCGCGGCGCGCAACTGGTCCATGTCGTCGACGAACAGGAACTTGGCGAAGTGGTAGTACACGGCCGCGCGGGACAGGTGGGCGCCGGCCGACAGTTCGTGGCCGGCGGCGAGCGCGTCACGCCCGAGCGCCTCGTGATCGGCGGCGACCGCGCTCCAGGCCGCGCACCAGCCCGCCCACGCCCCGATGCCGGCCGTGATCCGCTCGAAGTCGGGCGCGGTGACGCCGTTGGTGGTGAACCTCGGCGCCCAGTGCGCGATCGCGGCGGATACCCGGTCGTCCACGCAGCCTCCCGCGTGCGAGCTGGCAAGAACAACAATGGCCCAGGGAATGCAAACGAATGCATACCCCCTGGGCGGGGACGCGTCAACGCTCCCGCCCCGCCGTGCAGCCCACGGTGCACCCATGGGGCCGCCCGCGCGGTGACATCTACCCGCCGCCGGGCCGGCGGCGGCATCGCGGTGCATCGCCGCGGGCCGGCCCGGGATATGGTCGCGTCGTGGCCCACGACCTCGTCGCCGAGGGGCGCAGGATCCTCGCGGACGGCCTGCCCGAGCCGCCCGCACGGCTGAGCAGGCGGCATCGCCTCGCCGCGCTGGCGGCGGACACCGACGGCGACGTCGCCGCGGTGCTCTTCGCCCGCCGCGGCACCAGCGGCCAGCCCTGGTTCGAGGTCGTGGTCTTCGAGCGCGGCCAGGGCGGCGGCTGGGAGAGCCCGGGGGGCAGCGGCGGCCAGGCGGAGGAGGACATCCTCGATGACCGGCCGCCGTCCGCGACGCTCGGCGCACCGCTGCGCTGGGAAGGCGGCGGCGCCTGCCGGGGCCGGCTGGCGCCGCGGCTGTGGGCCAGGGCGCCGGGGTCACGCGCCGGCCTGCCCGGTCTCGGCCTGACGGGCCTGCGAGGCCGGCGCGTGCTCAACCACACACTCGTCCGGGCCGCGGCCGAGACCGGGCAGGTGCGCGTCCGCGGCGCGCACGGTGAACGCACCCTGCCCGTGCACCGCCACGGCCAGCTTGTCGTGGTCTGGCGGGGCCGCGCGGCGCCGTCGCTCACGCCGTGCTCGCAGGCCGGGGTGCGCATCGGGCCGGAGGTCTCCGTGGTCTCCGGCGGCTGGTGACGCCGCGGCCTGTCCGCCGCTGACGGCGGGGTTACCAGCCGCGCTCGCGCCATTCCCGCAGATGCGGGCGCTCGCGGCCGAGCGTCGTGTCCTTGCCGTGACCCGGGTAGACCCACGTGCCGTCGGGCAGCGGGCCGAACACCCGCTCCTCGAGGTCGTCCATGAGCTGCTCGAAGCGGGCCGGGTCGCCGCCGGTGTTGCCCGGGCCGCCGGGGAACAGGCTGTCGCCGGTGAACAGATGCGGTGTCTGCGCGAGGCCGCCCGCCGCGTCGTAGGCGAGCGCGACGCTGCCCGGCGTGTGGCCGCGCAGGTGGATGACGCCGAGCACGGCGTCGCCGACGCGCACCTCGTCGCCGCCGGAGATCAGTTCCGCCACCTCGACGGGCAGTTCGGGTGCGTCGGCGGGGTGGGCGGCCACCGGCGCCCCGGTGGCCGCCCTGACGTCAGGAAGCGCCACCCAGTGGTCCCGGTGCCGGTGGGTGGTGACGATCCGCGACAGCCCCGCGACGCCGATCAGCCGGAGCAGGGTGTCAGGCTCATTGGCCGCGTCGATCAGCAGCCCGGCGCCCGTCGCCGTGCACCGCAGCAGGTACGCGTTGTTGTCGAGCGGGCCCACGGCGACCTTGGTCACGGTGAGGCCAGGCAGTTCCCGCACGTCAGGCGGTCCGCCCACGACGACGTCTCCGGTGTAGCTCACCTGATCCTCCCTGCGATGGTCCGTGCCTGGCCGCCGCGGTCCCGGCCGGGTGCCGCTCAGCAAGGTTAACCGCGCGTTCGAGCCGCCGGAGCTGGGCAGCACACCTCTTCATGGCGATGTGCGAGCGGATCTTCGGCAGGTGACGTTACGGTCAACGTGTGGCTGACTTCTTCCGTGAGGATCTCCGGGGGTCCCGGTTCGAGGGCGTCGACCTCAGCGGCTCGCAGTTCCGCGCCAGCGACCTGACTGGGGCCCGGTTCCGCGGCGTCGAGTTGGTCGATGCCGACATACAGGGCGAGATCGTGAACCTGACGATCAATGGTGTCGACATCGGACCGTTGGTCAACGCCGAGCTCGACAGGCGGTATCCCGACCGGGCCAAGATGCGCCCGGCAGACCCAGCTGGTTTCCGCGAGGCGTGGGACGTCGTCGAGCGGCTCTGGGCTGAGACCGTCGGACGGGCCCGCCGGCTGGACCCAGAGACGCTGCATGAGTCGGTCGACGGTGAGTGGTCGTTCATCGAGACGCTGCGGCACCTGGTGTTCGCTACCGATTCCTGGATCAGACGGGCAATCCTCGGCGATCCGTCGCCGTGGGACCCCCTGGACCTTCCGTGGGACGAGATGCCTGACACGCCGGGTGTGCCCCGAGACCGCGACGCACGACCATCTCTCGACGCAGTGCTCGAACTGCGCCGCGACCGGATGTCCACCGTGCGGGAGGTCCTCGACGGCTTGACCGGTGAGTCGCTGAACGGGCACACCGAACCGGTCGAGGGGCCGGGGTGGCCAAAGTCGCGCAGCTACCCGGTGCGTGAATGCCTACTGTGCATCCTCAACGAGGAGTGGCAGCACCGGCTCTACGCCGAGCGCGACCTAAACGCCTTGGAAGCGCCCTAGCACAACCTGACGAGGTGGGCGCGCGGCAAGACCGTGACCGTGCACCTGAAGGCGGGGGAGGAGCTAGAGAAGGCCAGGCGGGACCCACACCCCAGCGGAGGTGAACCCGCCAGCTTTGTCGGACCCCACGGATACCATGGCGGGGCACCTATGTGCCGTGCGGGAAAACCAGGAGCGCCGTGGCTGATCGTCTTGTCGTTCGCGGGGCACGCGAGCACAACCTGAAGGATGTCTCGCTCGATCTGCCCAGGGACGCGCTTATCGTCTTCACCGGCCTGTCCGGCTCGGGCAAGTCCAGTCTCGCGTTCGACACGATCTTCGCCGAGGGCCAGCGCCGTTACGTCGAGTCGCTTTCCGCGTACGCCCGTCAGTTCCTCGGCCAGATGGACAAGCCCGATGTGGACTTTATCGAGGGCCTGTCACCGGCCGTGTCCATCGACCAGAAGGGCACGAGCAGGAACCCGCGATCCACGGTCGGGACGATCACCGAGGTGTACGACTACCTCCGGCTGCTCTACGCGCGCATCGGCAAGCCGCACTGCCCGGTCTGCGGCCGGCCGATCGCCAGGCAGACGCCGCAGCAGATCGTCGACCGGATGCTCGAGCTCGAGGAGGGCACCAGGTTCCAGGTGCTCGCCCCGGTGGTGCGTGGGCGCAAGGGCGAGTACACCGAACTGTTCCATGAACTCCAGGCCAAGGGGTACTCCAGGGCCCGGGTCGACGGCGTGGTCGTGCGGCTTGACGAGGCGGCACGCGGCGACGCGGACGGGCTGCCCGCGCTGAAGAAGTACGAAAAGCACGACATCGAGGCGGTCATCGACCGGCTGGCGGTGAAGGACACCGCGCGCCGGCGGCTCACCGACTCGGTGGAGACCGCCCTGTCGCTGTCCGGCGGCCTGGTCATCCTCGACCTCGTCGACCAGCCCGCCGACGATCCGCACCGGGAACGGATGTACTCCGAGCACCTCGCCTGCCTCTACGACGACCTCTCGTTCGAGGAACTCGAACCGCGCTCGTTCTCCTTCAACTCGCCGTGGGGCGCCTGCCCGGACTGCACCGGGCTGGGCACCCGGATGGAGGTGGACCCCGAGCTCGTCGTCCCGGATCCGGCCAGGACCCTCGCCGCCGGCGCGATCGCGCCGTGGAGCGCCGGGCACGTCGCGGACTACTTCCTAAGGCTCATCGAGGCGCTCGGCGCCGCGCTCGGCTTCAGCGTCGACACGCCGTGGCACCGCCTGCCCGCCAAGGCGAAGGACGCGCTGCTGCGCGGCCACGACGCCCAGGTGCACGTCCGCTACCGGAACCGGTACGGCCGCGAGCGCTCGTACTACACCTCGTTCGAGGGTGCCATCCCCTACATCGAGCGCCGTCACTCCGACGCGGAGAGCGATTCGAGCCGGGAGCGGTACGCGAGCTTCATGCGCGAGGTGCCGTGCCCGTCCTGCAACGGTGCGCGGCTCAAGCCCGTGGCGCTCGCCGTCTCCGTGGGCGGCAGGTCCATCGCCGACATCTGCTGCATGCCCATCGGCGAGCTCGCGAAGTTCCTGCTGGCCGTGGACCTGTCCGAGCGGGACAAGCACATCGCGGAACGGGTGCTGAAGGAAGTCAACGCGCGGCTCGGCTTCCTGCTCGACGTCGGCCTCGACTATCTCACCCTGGATCGCGCGTCCGCGACGCTGGCCGGCGGCGAGGCGCAGCGGATCCGGCTTGCGACGCAGATCGGCTCGGGACTCGTGGGCGTGCTGTACGTACTTGACGAGCCGTCCATCGGCCTGCACCAGCGTGACAACCACCGCCTGCTTGAAACGCTGATCAGGCTCCGTGACATCGGCAACACGCTGATCGTCGTGGAGCACGACGAGGACACCATCAGGACCGCGGACTGGGTCGTCGACATCGGCCCCGGCGCGGGGGAGCACGGCGGCAGCATCGTGGTCTCGGGTCCGGTCGGAGAGCTGATCGCCAGCGAGACATCACTGACCGGCGCCTATCTGTCCGGCCGCCGCAGCATTCCGGTGCCGCGGCAGCGCCGCCGGGTGCCGAAGGGCCGCCAGCTGGTGGTCAAGGGGGCGCGCGAGCACAACCTGCAGGACATCGACGTCACCTTCCCGCTCGGCTGCTTCGTCGCGGTCACCGGGGTGTCGGGGTCGGGCAAGTCGACGCTGGTCAACGACATCCTGTACCTCGCGCTGGCCAGGGAACTGCACGGCGCGCGCACGCAGCCGGGCAAGCACCTGCGGATTACCGGCATGCAGCACCTGGACAAGGTGGTGCACGTCGACCAGAGCCCGATCGGCCGGACCCCACGGTCCAACCCGGCGACCTACACGGGAGTGTTCGACCACATCCGGCGGCTGTTCGCGCAGACCACCGAGGCGAAGATCCGCGGTTACCAGCCGGGCAGGTTCTCCTTCAACGTCAAGGGCGGCCGGTGCGAGGCGTGCTCCGGCGACGGCACCATCAAGATCGAGATGCAGTTTCTGCCCGACGTGTACGTGCCGTGCGAGGTGTGCCACGGCGCCCGCTACAACAGGGAAACCCTCGAGGTCCACTTCAAGGGGAAGACGATCTCCGAGGTTCTCGACATGCCGATCGAGGAAGCGGCGAGCTTCTTCGCGGCGGTCCCGCCGATCCGCCGGCACATGCAGACCCTCGCCGACGTCGGCCTGGGCTACGTCCGGCTCGGCCAGCCCGCCCCCACGCTGTCCGGCGGTGAGGCGCAGCGGGTCAAGCTCGCGTCGGAGCTGCAGCGCCGCTCGACCGGCCGGACCGTGTACGTGCTCGACGAGCCGACCACCGGTCTGCATTTCGAGGACATCGGCAAACTGCTCGGAGTGCTCGGCCGCCTGGTCGACGCGGGCAATTCGGTGATCGTCATCGAGCACAACCTCGATGTGATCAAAACCGCCGACTGGATCATCGACATGGGCCCGGAGGGCGGCTCGCGCGGCGGCCTTGTCATCGCCACGGGAACGCCGGAGCAGGTCGCGCGCACGGAGGAAAGTTACACCGGCCAGTTCCTCGCGAAGGTTCTTGGCGGGTGACCCCGGCGGGCGAGCGTACCGTCGCGACCTCCCACGGTGAGGCCCACGTACTGCTCGACCAGGCGCCGGAGCCGCCGTTCCTCGTCGTCCTCACCCACGGCGCCGCCGGCGGTGTCGAGGCGCCCGACCTGCTCGCCGCGCGCGATGCCGCGCTGGGCCTCGGCGGCGCCGTCGCCCGAGTCGTCCAGCCCTACCGGGTCCGCGGCGGCCGCGCGCCCGGTTCGGCCACCCGGCAGGACGCCGCCTGGATCGAGATCATCGCCGCCGTGCGGGACATGCCGTGGAGACGGCCGGGCGGTGCCGCGGCGGCCGCCGCCGAGACCACGGACCACCCGGCAGGCGGAATCACCCTGATCCAGGGCGGGCGGAGCAACGGTGCCAGGGTCGCCTGCCGCACCGCGCCCGCGGTGCGGGCCGATGGCGTGATCGCGCTGGCCTTCCCCCTGCACCCGCCCGGTCACCCGGAACGCTCACGCCGCGGCGAACTGCTCGCCGCGGGGGTCGACGTGCTCGCGGTAAGCGGCGGCAGCGACCCGTTCGGCATTCCGGACGCGGCGGACGCCGGGCAGGTCGTCGTGCTCGCGGGGGAAGGGCACGCGCTGGCCAAGGATCCCGCCGCGGTGAGCGCGGTGGTCGCGGCCTGGCTCCGCCGGCGGATGTTAGAGCCTGCTTGAGAACCCTCGGTCGTGGAGGGCGGAGCGCCCACGCGGCGCCACCCGGCCACCATGCCCCCGCCACCCGGTCGGCAAGAGGAACGCCGCCCCGGCCAGGAAGAAAGGCCGGAGCGGCGGGAAGCCAGCCGATGAGAGCACCGCAGCAGTTAAATGATCTTCGTGGGTTTGATCACAAGCTTAGGCCGCGGGTGACCGCTGCGACAGGTCGGTCGGCCGGTGCGGCGCGATGACGTCGCCGTCGGGCAGCAACTCGCCCGTGTCCTCGAAGAGGACGATCCCGTTACAGAGCAGGCTCCACCCCTGCTCGGGATGCGAGGCGAGCGTGCGGGCCGCCTCACGATCCGGTGACTTCGCATCCGGACAAGCCGGCGTGTGCGGGCACATCACGTGCCTCCTGGTCTTCCCCCTGAACGGGACCTTTCCCATCCAGCTTGCTCTTTGCCGGTGCAGCGGCGGTAGAACGACACGCCGCTACGCCGCAGAAGTTCCCCGGCCGGCCCGGATGACGCCGTGCGCCACCTACGCCAACGTAACCAGATTAGTCGCAGTCCGACCCGGTTCGTCCGTCGTTCCCGCCATTCTCAAGCCCACCCCAAGCCGCACGCGACCCTGCGGTGCTTAGCGCCCGCGCACAGCCTCGTGCTCAGGCGGTCGCCACCTCGGCCGGCCACTCCGCGGGCTGCGACGGCACCCGGACGATGCCGGCCAGCCGGTGCTCTTCGCGCAGGGTCAGCAGCCGCTCCGCTTCCGCCGACCACATCTTCACGTTGGGCTTGGCCCTCGCCTTGCGCCGGTAGATCCAGTCGTCGTACCCGAGCGGCCCGATCTCGGCGCGCTCCCTGGCGTACGCGGAATGCATGACCGCGGTCAGCGCGTCGTCGAGAGCCAGGCCAAGCGTCCGGAGCTCGATCAGGGGCGCGCGGCCCGCCTGCGCCAGGCGCAGCGCGTCCTCCGCCTCCCGCGCCGCCTCGAACAGAGCGGGGAACTGCGCGGCGAGCTGCAGATCCGCGGCGTGCTTTTCCTTCGCCTCGCGGCTCGGCCTGCGGCGCGTGACCATCGTGACTCTCCCTGGCCGGTCGGTGCTTCGTCCGTGCTGCACCCGGGTGGCGCATCGCGGGCGTTCCCGCGGCGCTGCGCCCGTGCGCCTCAGCGTACGCGACTCAGCGGGCGAAGAAGTGCCAGCCAAGCCATCCCCACAGCAGCAGGATGAGCAGCCGCGTGATGCGCGTCTGCATCAGGAAGCCGATCATCTGGCCCGCGGTCGGCACCCGGGACCCGCGCCTGCGCGCCACGAGCTCAAGGGCGATCAACGCGATCGCGATGGCGGTGAACCCGAGGACGGTGATCGTATGTGTGCTCATCTGAAGGTCACCGTCACCGCCGGATCAGTCCCCACCCGGCCAGCAGCCAGGCCGCGAAGGCGGCGCTCTTGACCGCGTGATACTCCATCAACGGGCCCGTCACGATGCTGAGCGTCGGGTGCCACCACTGCGAGCCATCTCTGAAGCCCGACGCCTCCCACTCGAAGAACATCATCGCCGCGACCGCCCAGTACGAAACGCCGGCGATGTCCAGGCGCTCCGGTGGCGGGACCCGCTCCGGCGGCCAGCGGACCGCGATCAGCGCCAGCGCGACCCAGGGAACCGCTACCGCGACCGTGGCCGCCGTGGTGAACGAGGCGATTCCGCCCGCGAACCACGAGTAGCCGGCGACCCCTGCACCCACGATGGCCGTCCGTACCGGGTGTCCGGCCCAGTCAGGGTTCCGTTCCATAGCCATCTGTGCTCCCGGCTCAGGATCTTATCCGTTCCAGGTCACTCACAACCGCAACCTTCCGGACCGGCGCTATCTTCCCGTCCCACCCATCCCGCGCCGCCCGTGCCCGCTCGCCCGTCCCGCACCGGCCGGCCATTGCCCGCCGAGCTCTGGGAAATCCGGCGTTCTCGCCGCTCACCGGCGCCGGGTACCAGCGATGACGCCGCAGCGCCGGCGCAGCGCCGGCGCGGCGCCGATGGCAGAAATGTCATCGGCGATTGGCGGCGGGTCCCATCCTCTGGCACGCTGGGCTGACCCGGGCTAAGTGCACCGGCGGGCCGTGGCGGTACGGGCAGGCACCGCCTGCCGGTGGGGGAGGGCACGCGTGGACGAGCCGAAGGGGGCGGCGACCCGGTTTCTGCCGGCACCGGAGATCCGTCTGTGATTGCGTGGGCACCCGCGCGTGCGCTCGCCGTTTACCACGACGGCGTCACCGTCATCTGCGAGCTCGCCAGCCAGGTCACCGGGGACGGCTGGGACGCCGTGACCCCGTGCACCGAGTGGCGGGTCATCGAACTCGCCGCGCACCTGCGCTGCGTCGCGGACGACTACCACGAGTATCTCGACGACGCGCCGGCGAGCCGCCTGTCGCGGCTGATGGCGACCGGGGTGCCCGCGGCGACGCTGGCCAGGAAGCTGGCCAGGCAGAACGCCGCCGAGCTCGCGACGTTGCCCGACGCAACCGGGCCCGAGCACATCGAGGCGTTCGCGGCGTCAGCGCGGTCGTACGCGCAGCGGATAACCCCGTCCTGGGATCTGCCGCACCACCGTTACCGCGGCGTCGAGGTGACGGTCGGCGGTATGGCCGGCGGCGCCTGCGCGGAATGGCATCTGCACGCATGGGACCTGGTCCGCGCCATGCGGAAGGACTATCGCCCGGCCGCCCCCGAGGTCCTGGTGTCGGGCTGGCGCGCCGGGATGCCGCACATCGCGCTCCCCGCCGGGGATCCCTGGGAGGCGTTACTCGTCGCGTCGGGCAGGTCACCCGACTGGCGTCCCTGAGAGCCGGCCGGCGGGCGGCACACCCACGTGGCGTATGCGCCGCATCCGCCGCGCTGTTTAACACGCCGGTCACACGCGCGATGCCGGCCCGAAACCCGGGCCGGGCACGATCACCGTTGTGGGTCAGGCACAAGGCGGGACAGGGTACGGGCCGCACCGGCCTGGCACGGGACGGTGCGGCTCTTACCAGGCAGTCGGCCGCGGCTCAGCCGCGGCCGACGCCACGTGCGGCGCCATGGCGCGGCGGTGATGGCGCCGCACGGCGCGTCTCACCTCGCTGGCGCGGCGGCTTGCCACCAAGCCGCCGCGCCAGTAGCCCAGTAGCCCGGCGCCCAGCTTTCCCGTGCGCCCATCCGGCACGCGGCGCCCCCATCCCTCCGGCGGGGAAACCTCTTCCAGATGCGACCATGGACTCACCTGGTCCCGCTGGAAGGAGCCCGCCGGGCATGACATTCGACGTGAGCAAGATCCGTGCGGCCTACCCCGCGCTGGCCGACGGCTACGCCTACCTCGACGGCGCGGCAGGCACCCAGGTGCCCGAGCCGGTCATCGGCGCGATCGCCGGGACCTACCGCGCCGGGATCGGCAACGCGGGCGGCGCGTTCCCGGCCAGCCACCGCGCAAACGACATCATTGCCCGCTCGCGCGCGGCGCTCGCCGACCTGACCGGGGGACACCCGGACGGCGTCATCGTCGGGCCCAACATGACCACGCTCACGTACCGGCTGGCGGGCACCCTCGCCGCGCAGTGGCGTCCCGGCGACGAGGTAATCGTCTCCCGCCTCGACCACGACGCCAACGTCAGGCCGTGGGTACAGGCCGCCGCCCGCACCGGGGCCACCGTGCGCTGGGCCGAGGTGGAAACAGAAACCGGCGAGCTGCCCGCCGCACAGTACGACCAGCTGTTGTCCAGCCGGACCAGGCTCGTCGCGGTCACGGCGGCCAGCAACGTGCTCGGCACCCGGCCGGACGTGGCGGCCATCGCCGCGAAGGCGCACGAGGCCGGCGCCCTCACCTACGTGGACGGCGTGCACGCCACCCCGCACGGCCCCGTCGACGTGACCGCGCTCGGCGCGGACTTCTTCGCCACCAGCGCGTACAAATGGTCCGGCCCGCACGTCGGCGCCGTCATCGCCGACCCGGCCCTGCTCGCCGGCCTGCACCCGGACAAGCTGGCGTCCTCGCCCGGCACGGTGCCTGAGAGGTTCGAGACCGGTACCCCGCCGTACGCCGACCTGGCCGGCGTCGCCGCCGCGGTCGACTACCTCGCGGCACTCGACAGCGCCGCCACCGGCCCGCGGCGCGCGCGCCTGCGCGCCTCGATGGCCGCCGCCGAGGCGCACGAGCAGCGGCTGCTGCATGTCCTGCTCGGCGGCCTGGCGTCCATGCGCCACGTCACCTGCTACGGGAAGGCGACCAACCGCACCGCCACGGGGTACTTCACGGTGGCCGGCCACACCCCGCGTGACGTCGCGCTGCATCTGGCGGCGCGCAAGGTGAACGTGTGGCACGGCCACAACTACGCGTGGGAGCTCACCGCGGCGCTCGGCATCAGGGACAGCGGCAGCGCCGTCCGGGCCGGCCTGGTGCACTACAACGACCGCTCGGACGTCGACCGCCTCCTCGACGGGGTCGCCGGGCTGGCCCGCTGACCGCGCGCAGCCGTTCGGAATAAGGCGTTGCGATCCGATCCGGCGTGTGACGTGCGCGGAAACGGCGGCGGGCCGCCACCTCCTCTCGTGGCCGCAGGGCCGGGCGGGCCCGGCGCGGTCAGCTGGCGAAGTCGAGCAGCGGCTGCGCCCGGCTCGGGTGCCTGAGCTTGGACAGCGACTGCTTCTCCAGCTGGCGGATCCGTTCGCGGGTGAGCCCGAGGTGCTTGCCGATCTCGTCGAGCGTGTGCGGGTTCCCGTCGAACAGGCCGAACCGCATCGACATGATGATCGCCTCGCGCGGCGTGAGATCCGCGAGCGCGCGCCGCAGCTGGTCGGCCATGAGCTGCCTGTCCACCATCTCGGAGGCCTCCGGCGCGTCGATGTCCTCGATCAGGTCACCGATGCTGGTCTCGCCGTCCTCGCCGATCGTGGAGTCGAGGCTGATCGGCTGGCGGCTCGTGCGCAGCAGCTCCTCGATCTGGTCCGGGGTGCGGTCGAGTTCGACGGCAAGCTCCTCCGGCGTCGGCTCCCGGCCGAGCTGCTGGTGCATGTCGCGCTCGACCCGGCTCAGCTTGCTGAGCATCTCCAGCACGTGCACGGGCAGCCGGATCGTCCGCGCGGAGTCGGCGAAGCCGCGCTGGATCGCCTGCCGGATCCACCACATCGCGTAGGTCGAGAACTTGTAGCCCTTGGTGTAGTCGAACTTCTCCACCGCGCGGATCAGGCCAAGGTTCCCTTCCTGCACGACGTCGAGGAGGGACAGCCCGCGGTCGGAGTACTTCTTGGCCACCGACACGACAAGACGCAGGTTCGCCTCGAGCATGTGCGCCTTGGCGCGCTGGCCGTCCGCGGCCACCGCCTCGAGGTCAGCGCGCAGCGCGTCATCGAGGCCCGGCTCGTTCTCCAGCTTGTACCCGGCGTACAGGCCCGCCTCGATCCGCTTGGCCAGATCGACCTCCTGCTCGGCGGTGAGCAGGCTCGTCCGGCCGATCGCCTTGAGGTAGGTGTGGACGGAGTCGCCCATCGTCGAGGTCTGATCGTCCAGGTCGGCATCGGCCCGGGTGGCGAAGTCCAGGTCGGGCTCGCCAGGATCGTCCGCAGGGCCCTGGACCAGGCTGGCGTCCAGGTCAGGGCCGGCCGCGCCGGCGTCCGCCGCGTCCGCGGCGGCCCCATCGGCCGCGCTCGCGTCGGCCGCCTCGTCCGCGAGCCGCACGCCCGCCTCCGTCAGCTCACGCAGGATGGACCTGCCCTCCGCGGCGGCAATGCCCGCAGTCTGAAAGGTGGCGCGGAGCTCGGCAAGTGACAGGTGGCCCTGTGCCCGGCCTCGCTGGACAAGCTCGTCCAGGCTCGCCGCTGTCGCCTCGTCGTCGGCGGCAGCGTGCTCGGGCGATTCCATGATCGCTGTCCGTGGCATCAGACACCTCCCTCCGCAGCACGCGCCCTGCCCACACCGGCCGGCGCGCGGCAGAACGCTCGTCATCGCAGCCCTCACCCGTGCAATGTGCCGTTCCAGGTACTGTGGCAGGTACTCTCCAGGTACGCGGAGCGTTCCATTTGGCACGGGCAGGCACTATGTACTAACGCTGCGGCCGCCCGATTGTTCCCGTACCCAGGCACGCAGCGCGGCGATGTCTGGCTTTCCTGACGGCAACAGGGGGATGTCCGCGGCGACGACAAGGTCGCGGGGCACGGCGAACGCAGGGAGCAGCCCGCGCAGATGCCCGCGCAGCTCGGCGAGAACCGGCGGCCGGGCCGGGTCGGCCGCGACCGCGACCGCGGTCACGCGCTCGCCCCACTCGCGGTCGGGCACGCCGAACACGACCGCCTCACGGACCGCGGGATGCTCCTCGACCATGGCGGCCACCTCGGCGGGCACGACCTTCTCCCCGCCGGTGGTGATGACGTCGTCCGCGCGGCCGCGCACGACCAGGCGGCCGCCCGGGCCGAGCCGCCCGAGGTCGGAGGTGACGAACCAGGTCCCGTCGAACGCCGCCGCGGTGAGGCCGGGGCGCAGCCGGTAGCCGGAGAACAGCACCGGCCCGGCGATCCGGATCCGGCCGTCGGCCCGCGGCGCGGCGTCGACGCCGTCGAGGGGCACGCCGTCGTAGACGCACCCGCCGCACGTCTCCGTCATGCCGTACGTGGTCACCACGCGGGCACCCGCCGCGCGCGCGGCCGCGAGCAGGCCGGCCGGCGGCGCCGCGCCGCCGAGCAGGATGGTGCGCAGCCCCGACAGGCCGGCGCCCGCGGCGAGCAGCCGCCGCAGCTGGGTGGGCACGAGCGACGCGTGCGCGCATCCCCCCGGCGCTTGCGCCGCCGCCGCGATCGCCGCCGTGTCCGACGGTGCGCAGATCTGTGGCGTGGTGCCGGTGACCAGCGAGCGGACAAGCACCTGCAGGCCGGCGATGTGCCCGGCGGGCAGGCAGCACAGCCACCGCTCGCCCGGCCGGGCGGCGATCCGGTCGAGCGACGCGCGGGCCGAGGCCAGCAGCGCGGCGCCGGTCAGTTCCGCGGCCTTCGGCTCGCCCGTCGATCCGGACGTGACGACCACGAGCGCGGCGCCTTCGCCCGCCGGGCGGCCGCCCGGATGCGGCGTCACGCCGTCGGGCGTCACCACCGCCGAGGGCGCGAGCACCTGCAGCAGCCGCTCAAGCCGCGCCCGCGGCAGATCCGGGCCGACCGGCGCGAGCGCGGGACCTTCGCCGGCCAGCGCCGCCGCGAGCATGCCGCGAAGGCGGTCACCGGCCGGCAGAACGGCCAGGTGCAGAGGGCGTCCGGTCACCGTCGTAAGGTTAGCGGTGGCGCGGTGGGACGGCCGTTCGCCGCGGCGGGCGCAGAGGAGGACGTGCGTGGCCGAGTGGAAGCAGGCGGACGAGGCCTACACCGACATCCGTTACGAGACCACGGAACTGGGCGGCGACGGTGCCGTCGCCAAGATCACCATCAACCGCCCCGAGGTGCGGAACGCGTTCCGCCCCACTACCTTGTTCGAGCTGCAGCAGGCGTTCAACGCCGCGCGCGACGACCCGGCGGTCGGCGTGATCATCCTGACCGGTGCGGGCACCGACGCCTTCTGCTCCGGCGGCGACCAGAAGATCCGCGGCGACGACGGGTACACCGACGACCGGGGCGTCGGCCGCCTGAACGTGCTCGACCTGCAGGTGCAGATCCGCCGCACCCCCAAGCCGGTGATCGCCATGGTGGCCGGCTACGCCGTGGGCGGCGGTCACGTGCTGCACGTGTGCTGCGATCTCACCATCGCCGCGGACAACGCCGTGTTCGGCCAGACCGGCCCGATGGTCGGCTCGTTCGACGGCGGCTACGGCTCCTGGCTGCTCGCCGCGACGGTCGGGCTGAAGAAGGCGCGTGAGATCTGGTACCTGTGCCGGCAGTACAGCGCGGCCGAGGCGCAGGAGATGGGCCTGGTCAACGCGGTGGTGCCGGTCGAGCGGCTGGAAGCGGAGACGCTGGCCTGGGCCGGCGAACTGCTGCGGAAGTCCCCGCTCGCCCTGCGGATGCTCAAGGGCGCGCTGAACGCGGTGACCGACGGCGCGGCCGGCCTGCAGCAGTTCGCCGGCGACGCGACACTCCTGTACTACATGAGCGAAGAAGCGCAGGAAGGCAGGGACGCGTTCAAGGAGAAGCGCACGCCCGACTTCGCCAGGTTCCCGCGCCGCCCTTGAGCCCGGGTGCGGCGGTGTCTGCAGTGCCATCCACGGGCGGCCAGCCGCCACCGGCGCCCGGCAGCCCGGGGGGCGTGGCCGCGGACCTGATCGGCGGCCTGATCGCGGGCCTGCTTGCGTTCGCCATCCCGATGCGAACCCGCTTCCGCGGCATCACCGTCCGCGAGGGCGCGCTGATCCGCGGGCCCGCGGGGTGGGCCGAGTTCTCGCCGTTCGCCGGGTACGGCCCGCAGGAAAGTGCCCGCTGGCTCGCCTGCGCGATCGAGGCGGCGACGGCCGGGTGGCCACCCGCGGTGCGTGACCGCATACCGGTGAACGCGACGATTCCCGCGGTCGGGCCGCGGCGCGCCTACGCCATGACGGCCGCGTCCGGCTGCGCCGCGGCCAAGGTGAAGGTCGCCGAGCACGGCCAGGGCCTGGCCGACGACGTCGCGCGGGTGGCGGCGGTCCGCGACGCGCTCGGCCCGGACGGGAAGATCCGGGTGGACGCCAACGGCGGGTGGGACGTCGGCCAGGCCGAGCGCGCGCTCCGCGAGCTCGGCCGGTACGGCCTGGAGTACGCCGAGCAGCCGTGCGCCACCCTGGACGAGCTGGCCCGGCTTCGCCGGCGGACCGGCATCCCGATCGCCGCCGACGAGTCGGTCAGGCGCGCGGCCGATCCGCTGCGCGTACGCGCGGCCGGGGCGGCCGACATCGTCGTCATCAAGGTGCAGCCGCTCGGCGGCGTGCGGGCCGCGCTGCGGGTCGCGCAGGCGTGCGGGCTGCCCGCGGTCGTGTCGAGCGCGGTGGAGACGTCGGCCGGGCTCGCCGCCGGCGCGGCGCTCGCCGCCGCCCTGCCCGAACTGCCCTACGCCTGCGGCCTGGCCACGCTGAGCCTGCTCGCCGGGGACGTGACGGCGGACCCGGTGGCCCCGGTCGGTGGGCTGCTGCAGGTCAGGCGGCCCGAGATTGATCCAGAACGGCTGTCGCGGTGGGAGTCCGATCCCGCCCCGTGGCGCGAGCGCGCCCTGGCCGCCGCCCGGTACCTGGACTCATCATGAATCCGGCCACGGCGTTCGGGCGCACCATCGTCGACGAGCTGATCAGGTGCGGGCTGCGCGAGGCGGTGCTCGCGCCGGGGTCGCGCAGCGCACCGCTCGCCATGGCGCTGTTCGACCGTTGCGCGCCGCCGGGTGGCGGCAGCAGGCCGGAGATCCGGCTGCACGTGCGGATCGACGAACGTTCGGCCGCCTACCTGGCGCTCGGCCTCGCCAGGGCGTCCGGCGTCCCGCCCGTCGTGGTGTGCACCTCCGGCACGGCGGCGGCCAACTTCCACCCGGCCGTGATCGAGGCCGACCAGTCGTGCGTGCCGTTGATCGTGCTGACCGCCGACCGCCCGCCGCTGCTGCGCGGCATCGGTGCCAACCAGGCCATCGACCAGATCAAGCTGTACGGGGCGGCGGTGCGGTGGTACTGCGAGGCCGGCGTGCCCGAGGCGCGGGCGGGGATGGCCGCGTACTGGCGATCGCTGGCCTGCGCCGCGTGGGCGCACGCCACGGGTGCGGCCGGGGGGCTGCCAGGCCCGGTCCACGTCAACGTGCCGCTCGCCGAGCCGCTGGTGCCCGACGGCGACCCGGGCTGGCCCGAGCCGCTCGGCGGCCGCGAGGACGGCAGCGCGTGGACACAGTTCGCCGGCGCGCCGCGGCCGGACGTCTCGGCCGCGCCGGGGACCGGCGCCTCCGGCGTGGCGCCCGGGGGACCGGTGGAGCTTCCAGGCTCCGCGCGCGGCGTGCTGATCTGCGGCGACGGCACGCCCGATCCGGACGGCCTCCTGGCCGCGGCGCAGGACGCGGGCTGGCCGGTGCTGGCCGAGCCGTCGAGCGGCGCGCGCCGGGGACCGTGCGCCCTCGGCGCCTACCAGTACCTGCTCGCGGCGCCGGACTTCGTCGCGGCACATCGGCCAGACGTCGTCGTCACGGCGGGGCGGCCCGGCCTGTCCAGGCCGCAGACCGCGTTCCTGCGCCAGGCGGCCAGGCACGTCGTGATCGCCCAGGGTCCCGGCCGGTGGGCCGACCCGGTGCGCACGGCGTCGGCCGTTGCCGCGGCCGGCCGTCCCCGGCCGGCCGCGGCAACGCCCGCGCACGGCCGCGGCGCCGCGGTCGCGGCCGCCGCGCGCGGCGGCCGCGACCGCGATCCGGGGTGGCTGGCCTCCTGGCTGCGCGGCGACGCCGCGGCGCGCCGCGCGTGCGACGCGATCCTTGACGCCGCACCGGAGGGCGCGGGCGCGGCGCGCGGAGACCTGTCCGAGCCCAGGCTCGCGCGCGACCTGGCCGCGGCACTGCCCGACGGCGCCCTGCTGTGGGCCGCGTCCAGCATGCCGGTCCGCGACCTTGATCATCATATGCGGCCGCGCGCGGGCCTTCGGGTGCTCGCGAGCCGCGGCGCGAGCGGCATCGACGGGCTCGTCTCCGCCGCGATCGGCGCCGCACTGGCCCACCAGGACGGCGGCGGGGGCGCGGCCGTCGCGCTGCTTGGCGATCTGGCCTTCCTGCATGACCACAACGGGCTGGTGCTCGGCCCGGACGAGCCGCGCCCCGACCTGGTCATCGTGGTGGTGAACAACGATGGCGGCGGCATCTTCTCGCTGCTCGAGCAGGCTCAGTTCCCCGCGTCCTTCGAGCGCCTCTTCGGCACACCGCACGGCACCGACCTGTCCGCGGCCGCGGCCGCCGTCCGGGTGCCGTATCAGCGGCTCGAGTACGCCCGCGACCTGCCGGCGGCGCTCGCCGCCGCGGCGTCGGCGCACGCGGGCATCCGGCTGGTCGAGGTACCCGCCGACCGGGCCGCCGGGACTACGCTGCGTGAGCGGCTGAGCGATGCGGCGGCCCTGGCCGTGTCCGCGGCGTCACCAAGGTCGGCCACGCCCGCCGCTCCTGGCGCCGGGGCGGTTCGCTGAGCCCGGCCGGCGGCGCATCCGGCCGCCAATTGGCCGCGGGACCGCGCCTTCCGGTGAAGGGCGTTTACACTGATCTGTCATGTTTTGTCAAGTTCGGGCGCCGCGTGTAGCGGTCCGATAATTGGCAGATTACCGTCGGATCACGATTCGCCGTCGTCCCTTCCAGCTTGTTCACAGCGTGGCCGCGCGACTCCTACCATGACTCGACGGTTCGCCGAGGCTGGCGGGCGGTCGCGCCGTGGGGCGGTTCGGCCTACGGTCACTGACTCGCGGACGAACTTCGCGGAGAAGAGGAAGGAGGAGAGTGTCGATGAGGACATTCACGCGGGGTTACGCCGCCATCGCTGGCCTAGCGACCCTTGCACTCGTCGTCACTGCCTGTGGGGGCAGCAGTAAAACAACGACGCCGTCCAGCACATCGGCCGGGACAACCGCCGGCTTCCAGGCGCTGAATCCCGGTACCGGTACCGCGGTAAAAGGCGGCACCCTCAATATGCTCGGCACCGGCGATGTCGACTACATGGACTACAACATCAGCTACTACACGATCGGCGGGCTCGGTCAGCGCATGTGGGTGAGGGCGCTCTACACCTACCCGGCCACCCCAGGCAAGACGTTCACCGTGGTGCCGGACCTCGCGACCGCGGCGCCCACCATCAGCAGCGACGGGCTCACCTACACGGTGACGATCCGCTCCGGCGTGATGTGGAACGCCTCCCCGGCGCGGCAGGTCACCGCGGCCGACGCGCTGCTCGGCCTCAAGCGCGCGTGCACCCCGGCGCAGCCGTTCGGCGGCCTGCCGGACTTCGAGACGCTGATCGAGGGCTACCAGACGTTCTGCAGCGGCTTCCCCAAGACCTCGGGAACGTCCGCGCCGGCCCAGAAGGCCTACATCAACAGCCACCAGATCTCGGGCGTGACCGCCTCGGGCCAGACCATCACGTACAAGCTGGTCCACCCGGCGTCGTACTTCGCCAGCCAGCTGAGCCTGGACCCGTTCAACCCGGCACCGGTCGAGAGCCTGAACTACGTCCCGGCCAGCGCCGCGGCGCAGCAGCACGTGTTCGCTGACGGCCCGTACACGGTGCAGAGCTACACGCCCGCGCGCACCATCGTGTTCGTGCGGAACCCGGCGTGGTCCGCGGCCAGCGACCCGATCCGCAAGGCGTACGTCGACAAGATCGTCGTCACCGAGACCGGCGCGCAGGACACCAACCAGCAGCAGCTGCAGACCAACACCGCGGCCGCGTCGATGGAGTTCGACAGCTTCCCGCCGGTCGCGGCGGTCCCGAGCCTCGTCAGCAAGATGAACTCCGGTCTTAAGAACTTCAACCTCGGCCCGACCTCGTCGTCGAACCCGTACATCGTGTACAACGAGGTCTCACCGAACAACGGCGGGGCACTGGGCAAGGTCGCCGTTCGCCAGGCGCTCAGCTACGGGATCAACCGGGCGCACCTGATCCAGGACGACAACGGCCCCGCGGTCAGCCCGCCGCTCACGCACATCCTGCCGCCCGAGGTGACCGGGGCACCGGCGAACTTCGACCCGTACCCGTACAACCCGACCAAGGCCAAGCAGATGCTCGCCGCGGCCGGGTACCCGAACGGGCTCACGCTGAAGATGCTGTACCGGCCGTCGAGTTCGCTTTCCTCGAAGCTATTCCAGACCCTGCAGGCTGACCTCGCCGCCATCGGCGTCAAGATCACCGGGCTCGGGGTGCCGTCCGCGGACTTCTACACCAAGTACCTCCAGGTGCCGACGGTCGCGCACGCCGGCACGTGGGACGTCTCGCTCGCGGGCTGGGGCCCGGACTGGTACCCGGACGGCGCGGTGTCGTTCTTCAACCCGCTGTACTCCGGTGCACCTTCCTACCCGCCGACCGGCAGCAACTTCGGGTTCTACAACAACCCGACGGTGAACAGCATGATCACCCAGGCGGCCAGCGCGGCCAGCGCCTCCGCGGCGAACGCCCTGTGGGGCCAGCTTGACCACATGGTCATGGCGGACGCGCCGATCTACCCGATCACCGACCCGCAGCAGCCGCTCTACCACGCCAGCTACGTCCACAACGCGGTGTACGTGCCGGCGATCCAGCAGTTCGACCCGACCAACGTCTGGCTGAGCACGCCGTAACCGGCGGCAGCGCCGCCTGGCCGTGTCACGGTTAGCACGGTTAGGCGCCGCACGCCAGAAAGGCTGTGATCACGCCGGCCGCTCCGTGGAGCTATCGCGGAGCGGCCGGCGGGATTACAGTCATTTTGGGTCCTGGGCTGCGCATATCGTGTCTGCCTGGACCCGGGAAATGTGGAAAGGGTAGGCAGCGTGGCGCTACTTGAGGTCGATGACCTGCACGTGTCATTTCCGACCCCGGACGGCGTCGTGCAGGCGGTCCGCGGCCTGTCATTCAGCGTCGATTCCGGGCAGACCCTCGGGATCGTCGGTGAATCCGGTTCCGGTAAGAGCGTGTCCACCCAGACGATCATGGGGTTGACCCGCGGGGCCCGGGTAACGGGCCAGGCGCTGTTCGACGGCCGGGACATGCTCACGATGGACCGGGACGAACTGCGCAAGGTCCGCGGCGCGAAGATCGGCATGGTCTTCCAGGATCCGCTGTCGAGCCTGCACCCCTACTACCGGGTGGGCTGGCAGATCGTGGAGATGATCCGCGAGCACGACCACGAGGCGAGCAAGGAGCAGGCGCGCAAGCGCGCGGTCGAGCTGCTCCGCCTGGTGGGCATCCCGGAGGCCGACCGCAGGGTCGACGACTACCCCCACCAGTTCTCCGGCGGCATGCGGCAGCGCGCGATGATCGCGATGGCGATGGCGCTGAATCCCTCGCTGCTCATCGCCGACGAGCCCACGACCGCGCTCGACGTGACCGTGCAGGCCCAGGTGCTCGAGGTCATCCGCCGCCTGCAGGACGAGTTCGGGATGGCGCTCATCCTCATCACGCACGACCTCGGCGTCGTCGCCGACGTCGCGGACAACGTGGTCGTGATGTACGCGGGCGCGGCGATGGAGAAGGCCGACCGGCGGACGACGTTCTTCGCCAACCACCACCCCTACACGGAAGGGCTGCTCGAGTCGCTGCCCGCCTACGGCGGCGGGCGCGAGCGGCTGCGGCCCATCCCGGGCCAGCCGCCCAGCCTGATCACGCTGCCGTCCGGCTGCCCGTTCCACCCGCGCTGCCCCTACGTGATGGAGCGGTGCCGCATCGAGGTCCCGGAACTCGGGGAGGTCGGATCCGACCCGACGCACCTGTCCGCGTGTTTCCTCCCGCACGACATGAGCGCCCGCGACCAGCTTCGGCGCAAGGTTCTCGGCGAACCGCTGCCCACACCGGCCGAGGCGTGAGGAGCACCGCATGAGCGCGGACATCCCGGCGACGCCGCCGCCGCAGGACGCCACCGGGGACGACGTCCTGCTGCGGGTGGAAAATCTCGTCAAGTACTTCCCCGTGCAGGCGCAGCGCCTGTTCCAGCGGGGCAAGGACGTCGTGCACGCCGTCGACGGCGTGGACCTCGAGGTGCGCCGCGGCCAGACCGTCGGGCTCGTCGGCGAGACCGGCTCCGGCAAATCGACGCTCGCCCGGTGCGTGACCAGGCTCTACGACATCACGAGCGGCCGGATCGTCTTCGACGGGCAGGACATCAGCAGGCTCCCGGCGCGGCGGATGCGGCCGTTCCGCCGGCAGATTCAGATGATCTTCCAGGATCCGTACGGATCGCTGAACCCGCGCAGGCGCGTCGGCTCGATCATCGGGGACCCGTTCGCGATCCACGGGATCGCGGGCGGCAAGGAGCGCAAGCGCAAGGTCCAGGAGGTCATGGAGCTCGTCGGCCTCAACCCCGAGCACTTCAACCGGTTCCCGGCCGAATTCTCCGGTGGCCAGCGGCAGCGTATCGGCGTGGCGCGCGCGCTGGCGTTCCGGCCCAAGCTCATCGTCTGCGACGAACCGGTGTCCGCGCTCGACGTCTCGATCCAGGCACAGATCATCAACCTGCTCGTGGATCTGCAGAGCGAGTTCGGGCTCACCTACATCTTCATCGCCCACGACCTGTCGGTGGTGCGGCACGTGAGCAACTCGGTCGCGGTCATGTACCTCGGCAAGATCACCGAGCACGCGCCGGTCGAGGAACTGTGGAACCACCCGCGGCACCCCTACACCGGCGCGCTGCTGTCCGCGGTCCCGGTTCCCGACCCCGAGCACGCCGAACGGCGGCAGCGGATTCTGCTCGTGGGCGACGTGCCGTCGCCGATCAGCCCGCCGTCCGGGTGCAGGTTCCATCCGCGGTGCCCCAAGGCGGCCCAGGTGTGCGTCGACACCGAGCCGCTGCTCGAGCCGCGGCTCGGGGACGGCCCGGGCCATCTGGCGGCATGCCACCTGCCGATGGAGGACGGCGAGGATCTCACCAAGGCCCGGCCGACCATCGGCGCCGACCAACGCGTCATCGAGCCCGGTGTCGTCGGCGGCGGCTGAGCCGTCCGCGGGTTCTGAGGAAGGGAGGGAACGATGAGTATCGGTTCCGGCGACCTCATCGCGGTCGGCGGCGCGCCGTCTCAGCCGGTCGCCCCGATCGCCGAAGGGGAGGCCGCGAAGAAGATCGAGGGGCGCAGTCCCTGGCGGCTGGCCATGAGCAGGCTCCGGCGGGATCGCGCGGCCATGCTCTCCCTCGGCGTGATCTTCATCATCGTCCTCGTCGCGATCTTCGCGCCCGTCTTCGCCGCGGTCACCGGTCATGGTGTCTACGAGCAGTTCCGTACCACCGGCCTCAGCCCGGAGGGCCAGCCGGTCGGGCCGGGCGGCGCCTTCCTCTTCGGCACCGACGACCAGGGCCGCGACATCATGGTCCGCATCGCGTACGGCGCGCGGATCTCGCTGATCGTCGGCGTCGCCGGGACCGCGCTCACCGTCGTGATCGCCGCGATCGTGGGACTCGCCGCGGGCTACTTCGGCAAGATCGTCGACACCGTGCTCGCCCGGCTCATCGACGTGCTGCTCGCCTTCCCGTTCCTGCTGCTCGCGATCGCCCTGGTCTCGATCATCGGACCGGGCCTTTCCGTCGTCATCATCGTCATCGGGTTCTTCGGCTGGGCATCGGTGGCCAGGATCGTCCGCGGGCAGGTCCTGTCGATCCGCGAGAAGGAATACATCGAGGCGGCCCGCGCGCTCGGCGCGGGGCCGTGGCGGATCATGTTCATCGACATCCTGCCGAACGTCGTCGCGCCGATCATCGTGTACACGACCCTGCTGATCCCGCTCACGATCGTGGCCGAGGCGTCACTGTCGTTCCTCGGCGTGGGCGTGCCGCCGCCGACCGCCGACTGGGGACAGATGATCAGCGAGTCGTCGAACTACTACAACAACGGCTCCTGGTGGTTCCTCGTGTTCCCGAGCCTCGCCTTGCTGATCACGACCGTGGCATTCAACATCTTCGGAGACGGCGTCCGCGACGCGTTCGACCCGCGCGGCGGCCAGCTTTTCGTCTAGGAGCTTCACGTGGCCCGCTTCCTCGTGCGCCGGATCGCCCTCGGCCTGTTCACCCTGTGGCTGGTGACGGTCGCCGTCTTCCTGATCTTCTTCGTCGGCCCCGGCCCCGGCTTCGTCGCGCACACGCTGGCCGGCCGCCAGGCGACGCCCGCGCAGGTCGCGGCGGTGTCCCACCGGCTGGCGCTTGACCGGCCCATCTTCACGCAGTACTGGTACTTCCTTGTTGGCAACCCGTCTGTACCCGGTTCTGGCCTGCTGCACGGCAACCTCGGCTACGACTTCTACCACGACCAGCCGGTCAACTCGATCCTGAAGGCGGCCTTCCCCATCAGCCTGTCGCTGGTCGTCGGCGCCGCCGTGCTGTGGCTGGTCATGGGGGTGCTCAGCGGGATCGTGTCCGCGGTGCGCAGCCGCTCGGTCTACGACCGCACGTTCACGGTGCTCGCGCTGGTCTTCTATTCGATGCCCACCTTCGTCCTCGGCTTCCTGTTCCTGCTGCTGCTGTACTACGAGCTCACGATCCACGGCGTCAGCCTGTTCCCTGGCTCCGGCTACACGTCGTTCACCACCAACCCCTTCCAGTGGTTCCGCGGGCTGATCCTGCCCTGGTTCACCCTCGCGCTCGTGTCCGCCGCCGTCTACACCCGGCTGACCCGGGGATCGATGCTCGACGTGCTGGGCGAGGACTACATCCGCACCGCGCGGTCGAAGGGCCTGTCAGAACGGCGGGTGATCTTCCGGCACGCGCTTCGCTCGGCGCTGACGCCCGTCGTCACCCAGTTCGGCATCGACGTCGGCGTCCTGTTCGGCGGGGCGATCATCACCGAGGTGGTGTTCGGCATGCCGGGCCTCGGGTACACCGCGTTCCAGGCCATTCAGCAGCAGGACCTGCCGGTCATCATCGGCGTGGTGATCATCACCGCCACCGCGGTCGTCGTCGCGAACATCATCGTCGACGCCGTCTACGCGATCCTCGACCCCCGCGTGCGCCTGCACTGAGCCCGGCCCGGCGGGTTCCCCGCGGAGCTACCGTGTCACCCAGCGTAGCGCAAGCCTGACGGCACGTGTCACCGCGCGTGAGCCGTTCGGCATCAAGATCCTTAACGGCTGCCGCGGCGTGTCGCTGGCCTGGCCGGTGTCGTGGGGGTTCCGGGGGGTCGCCCCCCGGGCAGACACAGCCATAACGGCTTGCGCAGGGTGGCGCCGACCGGCGCAGCGGGGATTCCGGCGGGTCGCCCCGGGCCGGCGCCGCCTATCCCTCGAGCGCGTACTGCATGGGGCGGAACTTCGGCTGGGCCTCGGCGAGTTCGGCCGCCGGGTCGGAGCCCGCGACGATCCCGCAGCCGGCGAACAGCCGCGCGCGCTGCCCGTTGATCTCCGCGCAGCGCAGCGCGATTCCCCAGTCGCCGTTGCCCTGACCGTCCACCCAGCCCACCGGGCCCGCGTAACGGCCGCGGTCCATGCCCTCGAGCTCGCGGATGAGCTCCATCGCGGCGTCGGCGGGCGTGCCGCAGACCGCCGCGGTCGGATGCAGCGCGGCGGCGACGCTGAGCGCGCTGCGGTCCCCGGCCAGTGCGCCCGTCACCTTCGTCGCCAGGTGCTGCACGTTGGCCAGCGCGAGCAGGGACGGCTGTGGCTCCACGTCCAGCCGCGTGCACAGCGGCGCGAGGGCGTCGCGGACCGAGGCGACCGCGTACTCGTGCTCCTCGACGTCCTTGGCCGAGGTGAGCATCGCGGCGCCGAGCGCCGCGTCCTCGCCCGGGCCCGATCCGCGGGGGGCCGTGCCGGCCAGGACCAGCGAGCTGATCTGCTGCCCGTCGCGCCGGATGAGCAGTTCGGGGGTGGCGCCGACGAGCCCGGCGCAGGCGAACGTGTAACACGCCGGGTAGCGCGACGCCAGCCTGCGCAGCAGCAGCCGCACATCGATCTCCTGCGCGGCCACGGCGGTCTGATCACGCGCGAGCACGACCTTGCTGAGGTCGCCCGCCCTGATCCGGGCCACCGCCTGGGCTACGGCTTGTTCCCACTGCAATGCGGTGAGTGACCCGTCCTGCCAGCGCACTTCGGCCGGCGCGGTCCAGGAGCCCGCCAGGTTCAGCGGGCCGGCCGCGCGGAGCCGGCCGAGGCCGGCCGGCCGGAGCGGGCTGCGCCGCCGCGGGCCGCGGCGCAGCGGGCGGAACGGGCCAAGGCGGCCATGGTCGAGCGGATCAAGCGCGTCGCCGACGGTGGTGAACCAGGCGGTGCCGGCCCGCCGCCCGAGTACCGCGCGCGGCACGACGAGCACGGAGCCATCCGAGGCAGGGTCGAAGGTGAAGCTGCCGAAGGCGACGGGCCCCGAGCCCGGGCGAGCGACCGGATCGACGACGTCGGCGCCGTCGAACAGCGCGCGCAGCCACTTCTCGCCCGCGGCGAACCTGTCCGGGCCCGCCGGCAGGGCGATCCTCGCCGCCTCACCCCAGCCCACCAGCCCGTCGCCGTGGTGGACCCAGGCGGCCGCCACACCGCGGCGGGGGAGCCTCGCCAGCAGATCGCCGGGATCGGCGATCTGCTCGGTACGGACAACCAGCCTGCCCAGACCCGGGGCATCGCAGCGCTCGGCTCCCACGGCACTCAACTGTACGGTGAGGCCGCCGTAGCCAGGCCCGCCGGGCCGGCGGTTCCCGCCGGTTCGATGCGTAACGCCGCCGATCACCGGCCGTCCGATGCGGCCGCCATCGACTCGGGCCGGCCGGTGTTGCTGCGCGGTTCCTCGCGGCAGCGGGCGATGACAGGAGTGGCGCGTAGCCGGTGCTCGCGCCAGGCGCGAGCACCTTGAGAATCCCTGGAGCGCATCCGGGGAGCTATCAAAGCTATGTCATGAAGTGTCCTCTTCCAAGCAGGGGGTCAGCTCTTATTCAGGTTTGTGTGGCACACTCATCTGCGGCATGCCAACCAGGCGGCAACGTTTTGAACGCGAGGCGGCCGGGCGCGTGCATCAGAAGGGAGCGGCCAGATGCTGCACCTTCTGATCACCGCGATCCCGCTCGCGGTGGCAGTGACGATCGCGCTGGTTGCCGCCTGGCGGCGATGGGCCCCCGCGGTCGGGGTGGCGGTGGCGGCCGGCGCCGCGCTCCGCCTGTACATCGCGGTGATCGCGATGCGCGACTCATGGCAGCCACCCGACTTCATGTACCAGTTCACCGACGCGGTCATTGCCGTGTTCCACCATCATGACCCGCTGCGCCTGCCCAACAGCGAGTGGCACTTCCTCCCGGCGATGGCGTTCGTCAACGCCGGGATGTACCGGCTTGGCGAGCTGACCGGTCTCCCGTGGCAGGTCGTCGGGCGCGTGGTGCCCGTCGGCGCGGATATCGTCCTCATCGTGCTCGCCGGCGCCCTCGCGCGCGGCGGCCTGCGGCGGCGCATGGCTGCCTTCCAGTATGCGCTGAACCCTGTCCCGATCATGATCTGCGCCATCCACGGGCAGGTCGAGCCGGTGGCGTCCGCGCTCGGCGTCGGCGCCGTGCTCTTCGCCATGCGCAGCCACCCGCGACCCCGCCCGAGCGGAGTGCTGCTCGGGCTGGCCATTGCGGTCAACAGCTGGCCGGCCCTGCTCATCCCCGGCGTGCTGCACGCGCTCACCGGCTGGCGCGCGCGGCTGACCGCGCTGGCATGGGCGTGCGCGGTCCCGCTGGCCTTCCTCATCAGCGGTCCCGCGTTCATCGGCTACACCGCCCGGTTCCTCCCCGGTGACGTGCACGCGCTGCTCACACCGCGCGGGGTCATCGGCGACTGGGGCTGGACCGTACTGCTCACCGGCGGGGATGAGGAGATCAGTCCGTCGTGGGCGCAGTTCGGGATCGTCGTCCTGCTGGTCACGCTCACCGTCACCTGGTACCTGTGGCGCCGCGCGCACCCGGTGGACCTCATCGCCGCGATGAACCTTACCTTCCTCGTCACCTCCGACCGGGTCAACGCCCAGTACCTGCTCTGGCCCATGCCCTACCAGCTCGCGCGGCCGACCCGCTGGACGCAGGTGGCCCTCGTGCTCTGCGGCGCCTGGGACGGGGCTGGCTACCTGTGGCTCAGCCGCGCCCCGACCACCGACGCCTGGGTGCTCATGCACACGCCCTGGGCCTACAGCTCACTCGCGATCCTGCCGTTCCTCGTGCTCGCGATGCCGTGGCGGCGCAGGACCGCGCGAAGTGGCACGGCGGCCCCCAAGGGAACGGCGCACCCTGGCCGCGTTCGCGCAGCGATCGGCGTCCGCAGCCGCTCGGCACCTGCGCGGGATGGTATGTAGCCCGCGCAGGTGCTCGTGACTAGGGCGAACATGTGGATACTAGTGCTGTGACACATCTCGGGCGGCCGCTCGGCACCCTGCGGTCGCAGGTTCAGCTTCTGGTCGGGTGCCTCCTCGTGCTGCTCCTGGTGAGTGCCGCGGGCACCTTCATCGTCCAGGGTCAGGTCACTGCCACGCAGCAGCACCTCAGAAAGGTCCTCCGCCCGGCGCAGGTCGCGATCGCGATGCTGGGTGAGGCGTTCATCGATCAGGAGACGGGCGCACGCGGGTACCAGCTCACCGCCGACCGGGTGTTCCTGCAGCCCTACACGGTCGGCACCGCGATGGCCGCCCGGCTGTGGCGGCAGCTGGAAACGGAGCTCACCGACCCCGCGTCGAAGCGGTTGCTCGACCGGGTCGGCCAGGCCGCGTCGGTCTGGCGGACCAAAGCACTCGGGCCAGAGATCGCGCAGGCCCAGACGCTGCCGTCGCGGCCGGTTCTGCTGCGGCAGGAGCTTACGGGCAAGTTGCTCTTCGACGCGCTGTGGAAGCGGCTTGGTGAGCTCAGCACCCGGATCAACCTGCTCACCGCCACCGAGGTCGCGCATATCAACTCGGCCCAGGCGACCGCCAACCGGCTGGCCATCGGAGCGGGTGTGCTCGGCCTCATCCTGGTGTTCGTCGCCGCGCTCATGCTGCGAAACTCGCTGTCCCGCCCGCTCACCAGCCTGGTGTCCCAGGTCAAGCGCGTCGCGGAAGGCGATCTTGGCCATTCGGTCAAGGTAACGGGCCCGGCCGAACTGGCCACCGTCGCGGCCGCGGTGGAGACGATGCGGGTGCGGATCCTCGCGCAGACCGCGCGCACCATGGACATGCAGCGCCAGCTTGACCTGACCGAGGAGAGCGAGCGCATCGCCGGCGGCCTGCAGGACCTGGTGATCCGCCGGCTGTCTGGCACCGGGCTCGCCCTGCAGTCCACGGCGGGCAGGCACCCGTCCACTGCCGCGGCGCTGTCCGCCGCGGTCGACGAGATCGACAAGGCGATCCGCGAACTGCGCGCCGTCGTCTTCGGCCTGACCGCCGGGCGGGCGAGCGGCGGGCTGCGCAAGCGCGTGCTGAGCCTGGTCAGCGAGAGCGAGCCGGATCTTGGCTTCACTCCGCACCTTCAGTTCGACGGGGTCCTGAGCACCGGCGTGACCGGGACGGTCTCGGACGGGCTGATCGACGCGCTGCGCGAGATCTTGTCGGACATCGGCCGCGCTCCCCACGCGAGCGAAGCGGAGATCAAGGTGATCATGTCGAACGGGGTCCTGCGGCTGCGCGTAGCCGACAACCGCCAGGTCCCGGCCGACGTGCCCGAGGAAAGCCGGCATACCCTGGACAGCCTGTCCGAGCGAGCCGGGCGTCTCGGCGGCACGTGCACGGCCGGCAGCCGCCCAGGCGGGGGGACCGCCATCGAATGGGTCGTGCCGGCCAACGGCGCCGGGCGCGAGCACGAGCCTGCCGCGCGGAACTCAGACGCGTGACCAAGCCCGGCCTGCGCCGGGCGGGATTCCCGGCGCGGGCCCGCCGCTTCATCGCAGGCTCGGCCCGCTCGTCACAGGAGGCTCAACTGGGCCGGCCCGCTGGGCTCTGCCCTTTGCGACGGGGCCCTATGCGACAGGGCCCTATGCGAC
>WNFJ01129701.1_pt2 | contig 31407 bp, 34 predicted proteins | sample 5400461 | NCBI WGS metagenome assembly WNFJ01 (sample SAMN13153349, study PRJNA577476) | soil metagenome | isolation source: 115 cm saprolite on Douglas fir-dominated hillslope | place: USA:California | collected 2013-09-17
ACCCGGTATTGCATAATGCGAAGACCCATTCCCTGTGAGATGGCGCTCGTATCGAATCCCTTCCCGTTGTCTCGTACCGTCAGCACGAAGTTCTCGTGATTGCGGGCAAGATCGATCTCAACTTTGCGAGCGCCGCCGTGCTCCACTGCATTATGCACCGCTTCTTGTGCAATCCGATAAAGCTGCGCTGCCACAAGCGCGCCAACCGGAAAAGACGAGGCGTCGCCGTCGGCTTTCACGATGCCGTCAACGCGGCAATCCCTCCGCACACTCTCGACGAGTTTCTGCAGCGCCGTTTTGAGATCTCCGACTCCGTCGGCTCCCTCGAGATTGCGTGCGGTGAGCCGGGCTTGCCTGGCTGCTTGATTGGCAAGCCGGACGATCTCTGAGGCTTGCTCAGCTTCCGCCGAACCTGCTGCGCGCAATTCTTGCTCAAGCAGTTTGGCGTTCAAAGCGACGCCCACTAGCTGTTGTCCAACACCATCGTGCAAATCGTAGGCGATCCGCTGTTGTTCGCGTGCGCTAATCTCAATCACCTCACGCTCGAGCCGGGCGCGCTCAGTGACCTCCCTCTCAAGCAACGCGGTCTTCTGCCGCCTCAATTCTTCGACTTCATTGCGCTGCTGTTGGGCCTGAAGCTCTGCCCGCTTCCGCTCGCTGATATCAATAATAGAGGCCAACACGAACAATCCCTCAGAAGCGTGAATTGGATTGAGGCCGATTTCGATCGGAATCTCGCTGTCGTCTTTGCGCAGCCCAAAGAGTTCCCGCCCGGCGCCCATTGGACGAGCCCGTGCGTCACAAAAGTAACCGTGCCGATCGCCCATGTGATGAGACCTGAATCGCTCGGGAACGAGCACCTCGATCGGATGCCCAATGAGTTCCTCGCGGGCGTAACCGAAAACAACCTCTGCCTGCGTGTTAACCAATGTGATACGACCTTCCGTATTGACCATGATCATCGCGTTGGGTGCCGCCAGACGGAACTGCTCTTCGGCCTGCTTGCGCTTACTGATGTCGAGTGCAGCGCCGCGCATTCGAACCGGCTGACCGTCCCCGTTGAACTCTACGTGCCCGCGCCCGGCGATCCAGCGCATTTGCCCATCCGGTAGCAGCACCCGGTACTCAGCTTCATATTCTGCGCCGGTGCGCAGAGAGTTCTCTACAGCCTTGAGCACCGATTCACGATCCTCAGCATGTAGCACGCTTCGGAAACGATTGAAGTCGAGCTTTTCCGACGGTGCGAAGCCAAAGAGGTCGCGCCCTTTGTCCGTAATCCAAATTTCATTAGGCGCAATGTCCCACATCCACATGCCGAGTTCGGCAGCGCTTGCTGCGAGCTCCATGCGCTCCTGCGTCTCGCGCAAGTCAGCCTCGCTCGCCTGCAACTGCCGCGCGAACTGCGCCTTCCGCAGCATGTCGTTGCTCATCTCGTAGCCCATAGCTGCGATCAGTCCAAGATATGAGAAGCAGGCGAGAAATGGCATTTGAATAATTCCCCAGACCACGAGCACCACTTGTCCAATGGCAATGGCGCTAAAGAAGATGAGAGCGCCACCGACGACTAAAGCACGCTGCCGGTCCCCCTGCCGCCAGGCGGTGATCGTGGCATCCACGAAAAAGATGACGAGCAAGACCAAACTTAGCTGGGCCACTAAAATCCAGGGATTAGTCACGCCTATCGGAACCGAGACCGTCTCTCCGCCCCACCACGAAACCTGTCTCAGACTCGTGATTTCCCGGTAGCTGAGATTTGGTACAAAAATAAAATTCAGAATCAGCGCCAGTGTCCGCACGCCGCAAACACTCCACGCGAGCCATGGTCGCCCGGCACGGAGATACAGCCGCACGAAAACCACCAGTGAGATGACGACGACCCATACGGGAACCTGGGCCCAGCGCAGGACCATTGCGTACTGTTCGCTGGTCTGCGCGCGCAATAACGCCAGCTCGAACGCAGTGAGCGCAGCCCCAGCCACAGCGTTGCACGACAATACGAGATACGCCCAGCCTTCACGCTGCTTGCACCAGACGAGCAGATATATGCCCGCCAGCGTCAAACACGCGGCGGCATTCATCGACCAGACAATGGTAATCCAACTCATCGGATCGCTTCGTCTGACTATGGCGATTTAGCGGTCATTTGTAGCGCGATGTAGAAGCCAGGCCCGCCGCCGCAGACATGATATCGTTTGTGGTGTCTGAGGATCCTGACCATGCCTTGGTCGCTGACACAAGTGTCTCCAACCACCACGACCCTGCATGGTGTGCTGCGCCCGAGCGAGCTGCCGCGCGCCTTTTTATGTTTCGCAAGTCTGACAAATCAGGGGGGCTATTTAAAGGGTAGACTTTATAGACAATGGCCGGAACAAGCAATGGGATTTTAGTCGTGCGTCCCGCCGAGGGCGCACCAACCTGTTCTACGCGCTGTTAGGCACGGTCGTCTTCTACGGTCTGAAAATGTTTTCGCTGCAAACTGCGCGATTCTGCGTAACGCGCTGCGAATGGCATTGGTCGAGATTACCTAGCATCCGCGATGCTGTGCAACGCAGTAAAAACCCGCGCAAAAACCGATTGCGCGGGCACCGTGTAGTTCACGTCGGCCCGGAGGATGTGCATTTCGTGCATCATTCCGCGCAACGCGAGAGCTGTTTCGTGCAGCGCAGCGTGCGCGTCACGACGTTGCCCGGTTGCAGGATCAAGCGGTGTTTCGCGGAAACGATAGTTCAGCAGCACCAGGCGCCCGTGGATCACTCGAAATTCCGCCAGACCGAGTGTTTGGGAACCGATGTTGAGAGTAATGAGACGCGCCGGTGCGGCCATGGATCAGTACGCGTTTGTGTCGACTTTTGACCATCCCTGAAGTGACGTGACTTTCATCTGTTCGGAGCAATGTAATCAGCGTTGATCCAACCTGTGTAGCCATTCATGCTCATCACTTTCTGCCAATCGACGGGCGAAGGCGGACGTTTATTATGCACGCGGCCCTCCTCGACGAACACGCGATCCCCCTTGTGTAGCGTTGCAACGATTGCCGATCTGGCGCTGGGTTCGTACCGGATATGTAACCCCCGGCTGGCAGGAGCTACGACGACGTAGACGGGACGGTTATCCCGATGGGTTTGGACCGGCGGTGGAGCTGGTGTCGCGGGGAGAGCGGCTGTTTCCGGGAACTCATCCGAGTGGTTCTTCTGACGTCTTGTGACTTTCTGCTCCTCACCGAATACCTTAAGCGTACCTTCCGTTTCCCATACCCACCACTCGTTCGAGGTCGAACCTACCGAGGTAGCTCCGCGATCTGGCGCTGCGGCTTGGAAATCGTACGAAAATAGCACTCTCTTTTCGTCGGCCTTTTTCGTATCGAGAACTTGGACCGCGCTATTTAGCTGAACCTTTGTCACTGGCCAACGTTGAAAATAGCCTTCTAGATCTTTACGGATGAACGCCTTGTCAACCACGCCGTAACCGAGGTACACGACTTTGTCGGCATATGTCGACATGATGGTGTCGATGTCGTGTTGCTCGCTTGCCCGTAGTGCCATGTTAATTAAGTCCGTGTACCTGTCCTTCTCCGAGGCAACTGGACTCGCACGGAGGATCGGTCCAGTACCAGCGATTTCCTGGGATTTTTGCATCGCTTCCTGGGACTTGGCAGGCTCATTAATTTTGCTGTAACTGTCGGCTAAGGACCGCCAGAATTCGGCATCTTTCGGCATTAACTGAGCCGCCTTTTGAAATGCATCCGCAGCCTCGGCATAGCGGCTTTCCTCCGAATACAGTTTTCCAAGTAAGGCCCATGCCGGACCGTAATCCGGCGCCTGTTTTACGGCTTGTCTCGCGGCGTCCTTAGCCTCACCCAATCGTTTTAGTTTGGCGAGCGCGCTTCCCAAGCTAGTCCAACCAATGCCGCTCGTTGGCTCTAGCTTCAATGCATGCTGGTACGCTTGCACGGCATCGTCGAGCAAGTTTAACCGCTCATACACTGCGCCCAGTTTGAAGAGGAATGCATCGTTCTCGGTGTATTTCGCCGCGATACCGTTCAGAAGCTTTAGAGCGCCGGCTGCGTCATCTTTTTGCAGCGCATTTTCCGCTGCTACAAAATCTGGATCATTTAGAACAATATTTTTGGGATTAGCTGCAACTGTCCAGAATGGAGCGACCTCAGTTGTGGCCCTAGACTGGTCAAGCAGCTCGGAAACGTACGCGACGGGCCTCGCGAAGTTAAGGGCCTGGGCGTTGGTGATAAGGAAAGTCGCAATCCCAACTACCTTTCCGTTTTCATCTACTATGGGCGATCCACTTGATCCCGGCGATACAGCAGCAGTCATTTGGAGCCACTGGTCATCCTTCTTTGCGTTCCGGTGGCCTAAGATAATTCCGTCACAGACAGTACCTTCCAGGCGCAACGGTCTGCCAATTACAGCAACCCTCGATCCAACCTCTGGCAATGAAGCGTCGCGGCTGACTGTAAGAGATGGCACGTCCTTCGCGTCGGCTTGTAGAAGGACAAGGTCTTTGTCCAATGCCGCTTTTAGCACGCCGCGGATTGTATAAGTTGCGCCATTCTCAAGCTTCGCCGTGACGTTGTCGGCACCCTCAATCACATGAGCGTTCGTTACGAGTTTTCCATCTGACGAGACGAAGAATCCTGTTCCCAGTTTCAAAGGCTTGCCCGATTTATCCAAAACGGTAACTAGGGCAACGGCTGGACGGGTCGTTGCTGCAAGTTTCTTTACGTCGAACACGACGACACTTTGCTGCGCTTGAGCGGGCGCTGCTGTCGTGTTCGGGTTGGTCATAGCCTCCGGAGATGCCAGTGGGGTTGGCGAGACTGTCGGAGATCCCAGAGGCGCGGCGGCGGACGTCACCACTGCTAGGAAAACAGCAAATCCAAATGAGCAGATACCCCGCATTTCTGACAGGCTCCCCGATTACGAACTTTCCAGCCGCATGTAAAGTTCAAATTCTTACCGACTGCGTTGGGCTCGCACGTGCGGCGACGTTGCGGCGCGTACGTGCAAGCAACAACGACCGCAGCACTCCAGGAGCCCTCCAGCCCGCGTCTGATCAAGTCCAGATCATTTTGCCGTTGCCCTGTGGAAAGCAAAAGAGGCAGAATCCGCCCCGTGAACGGCGAAGTCCCGTACTGCTTTCCGCTAATGAGAAGAGCATGGCGCGAGGCATGGAGTTTAGTATTCGCAGCGCCACCTATCACCATCTGCATTGCAGTCGTGATTTATCTGCTCTCGTTATGCCTCCAGTGGCTTCAGCGGCGCGAGTCGTCTCTAGTCGTGAACGCGATTGCAAGTGGAGTGTGGGCTTTACTCGCCGCGGTGATCGTATTCGGAGCGATATTCCTAATTTGTTTCCTCTACCTTACGCCGAAGAGAATGTACCTAGAGGTACGAACAGAACTGAAACAAAAAACTCAATCATTAGATCAGCGGCAACAGCGGAAAGCAGTGCCCGATCGTCTTAGTCGCGAACTGAAAGCAATAAAAAAATTTGTCAAACTGCTTCATGACCCGCATCAAGCAGTCCCGATAGACAGCATAGACGACTGGGAAATAAGAACCCGTATCTATCTGCGAGAAAACCTTAGCGAGGCTCATGAAAACCTATTCATGAGTGAAGCCGGTGCTCCTCGACCTCCAATATATCAACTCGTAGAAGAAAGAGCAGGGCCGCTGCAAAGGTTGCATTACCGTTATTATCAACTCGGTCGAATTCTACACCGATTAATCTCGGATTAAGCCGGGTCAGCCCCGCTGAACACGCTTCACCGCTCTTTGAACTCGCCGGCGTGTTCGATTCTATCCTCGCCAGCGTCATCATTAGAGCCGACGGCGCGTCGCAATCCCTCGCTGGCGGGATCGGCTGAGATTTCGCGGAAACGATAGTTCAGCAACAACAGGCGCCCGTGGATTACTCGAAATTCCGCCAAACCGAGTGTTTGGGAACCGATGTTGAGAGTAATGAGACGCGCCGGTGCGGCCATGGCCTAAAGGTCTAAATCGAAATTTCCAAATCCCAAACCAAATTTCAACACCCCAAATTTCAAACCCATGAACTAGCACGAAGCGTGGTTTTGCAAGCGACGAAGATTAGCGACTGGGTCCGGTGTTCGCTTGCATCTAAAAAAATCGCTTTTCAATCACGCGCCGTGAAGCGATAATTTGCACCCGAGACGTGAAGTAAGTCTTCGCGCTTCGCGCAGTGTTTGAACGGGAATTCATTCGAGAACTGATGGGGAAACGCTGCCGAGTTGCCGCTTTTTTCCTCCCGCTCTTTATCGCGTTCGATCCCTGCTTCGCTGCTCAGCCTGAAGGTATCAAAGGCAAGCTGCTCACGAGAAAGTCGTCTGAGTCTCGGCGTTCGGTGCGATACCCGTGGAAAACAAATATCGTGACGACGATTTTCTGGATCGGGGAGCAACCGGGTGGACATAATCTCATGCCGAATCGCACAAGTTCCTGGGACAAACAATGGACAAAAAGCTACGGCGGGTTTGATGATCCTAATCCTTCGTGTCGGAAGAATTGCCTCCCGGTGAAATTTACACCGCGGCAGAACCCGTTTTACTGCGCACTTCCTTACAACGACAAAGCACGTACCGGCCACCAGCCGGAAGCGCCGCGCGTTGTGCCGTGGTTTAATGAAGCGTATCAAAGCCCGGCGGTGTCCACATGCAAAGATCGATGGATTGCGATCCGCAAAGGCAATCGAATCGCTTATGCGCAATGGGAAGATGCAGGACCATTCCGAACTGACCATTGGCAATACGTATTTGGCAACGAACGTCCAAAACCCAGCCTGAATGGTGGCGCAGGTCTCGATGTTTCCCCTGCTGTTCGAGATTACCTCGGGCTGACACAAACGGATGTGACTGACTGGCGATTTGTGGAGTTTAGCGAAGTGCCGCGCGGGCCATGGTCAGCTTTGGGAGAAAACAACACGTTCATCATCAACAGTCGAAAAAAAACCGTCAAGGTTGCGGAGAAATCGAAGCCGACCAAAGAAGGTGCGATCACGCGATAGGCGTCGAGGTCGGAAAGCTCGATCAAATAATTCGATAAGCCTTTAGTTCCCTGAAGAACGTGGCGACCGCAGTCTTGATTACTACCACTGCAGGAATGGCGAACAACATGCCCCACACACCCATGATGAGCGCGCCGCCGATGATCGCGATAACAACCAGGAGCGGATGAACGTTCACGGCGCTGCCAAGAACAAAAGGCTGAAACACAACATCGTCTATTACATGCACGAGCACGACCAGAATTAGCACATACAGCGCCAGATCATTCGGGTTCAGACCGGGAATTAGCGGCTTTATGTTTTCCGCGATCAACCCATAACCAACACCAATTACCAAAGCGATCGCGGTGCCCAAAAACGGAATGGCATTGAGAAGTCCCGCCGCTACGCCGATGGCAACGGCAACCCCCGCGGGAATCCCAAGAAGGATCAATCCCAGGGAGAGGGTCAGGCCCACCAGAAAACACTCCATCAACGTTCCGCGTAAATACCTGCCGATGGCGTCATCGAGTCTGTCAAGGACGGTAAGCGATAATTCAAAGTAGCGGTTGGGGACGAGTCCAATGAAAAACCGGCGTATTTGCCCGTTATCGAAACCTAGAAAGACAAAAATCAACGGCGCCAACATCCATGCGGACAATTTACTTTCCAAGCTGGTCCCCTCCTCCGCAGCGGGAGGCTGAACTTGAGCGGCGGCGATCGGGGCCGTGGATGACGTTGCACTGGGTGGACTCTTTTCGGGAATCACATATTTCGCAGTAGCTTGGTTGGCTCGAAAATAATCGAAGAATTTGTTCTCAATGTGAGGTTTCCCGTTGTATCCCGCGCAATATTTCAGGAACAAATCGCGTTCCTCCGGCGTAAGTTTGAGCGCCTGATTAATCTTATCCATGACCGGGCCGAGTTCTTTATCAACTAACGACGTGACCGGGTTAGATTTTCCCTCGGCTGACTTCGCCACGAACTGGCGATATTTTTCGTTCAGTTTGTATTGCAGGCGGACTTTGAACTCGAGCTTCTGCTCTTCGTCGGGAATGTGTTTGCGCAGAGTGTTGAAGGCGAAGAATAGGACAACACCAATGGCCGCGAATGAACACAGAACCTGAACCTCGTGAGGCAGCCATCGGACATTAAAGCGGTCTTTTACCGGACGGAACAAGAAGGCCAATAAGGCGCCAACTATGATCGGCAGAATGAGACCGCTTAGCTTCCAGATCAGAAATCCTGCGGAAATCAAGACCAGCGCGGCAAATGTGAGATAAAAGACTTTGCGCCGAACTTTGCGCTCTCGCTCTTTTTCTTCGAAGTCCTGACCGTTGCTCATCCTAATCCGGTCATGTCGGCAGGCGTTTTCATCTGCACCAATTCGTTGGTCGAACGAAGGCGATCCCCGATCATCCCCGCAAGGGAGCGGTAAATTCGGCAGGCAGTTCTTGGATGCCGATAAACCAATCCGTTGAGGTCGTTCCGATAAAGCGCCAGCGTCCGGGTCCGTTCCAACGCCCGCGCGGTGGCAGAACGCGGCGTTTCATCCAGCAACGCCATCTCGCCGAAAAAGGCGCCTCTTTCCAAAACAGCCAGGCGCATCGTGGAAGTCTCGCGGTAAATTTCTACCGCAATTTTGCCGTCCAAAATTAAGAAGAGCGCCGCTCCCGGTTGTCCCTCCTCAAAAATTAATTCATCGGTGTCATAGTTACGTTCAAACATGATATCAGAGACACGCTTGAGCTGCCGATTCGAGAGTTGGTCGAAGAACGGCACCGTCTTTAGGAATTGAACGCGATCCAATTCAGGACTTGAACGTTTCCAGCGTTCCAGCGGTTCCCACAACAACTTGTCCGCGACGAATTTTCGAGCCGACATTGATATTCAATCCGTTGAAGCGACTTCGGCCAGCGGCCTCAAATAGGAAGCTCCCGTCCTGATTACGGCCCATAGTAGGAAGGATCGATCGGCAATTTCAATCCAAAAACTTCGGAGGGATCGTGCTTCGAAAACTTCAGGATTCAACGATTCCCGAAAATGTTCGATGCCTCTGCGATTCCTTCTTCGAGATCGGCTCGCCGGTTCCAGCCGAGCATTACGTTCAATGATTGAATGAGCGGAACCGCACTCCTTGTCCACTCGATTGGTCAAACGCGGCGCCAGCTGTGATCTGGAAATGGTCGTTACCGACCTGGCCCATAATATAGCTTTCCATCAGGTCGCCGCTGCCCTTGCCGATTGAATGCCCGTAAAGAAAACCTATTTCTCCGCCGTAATAGACTCGATCCGGCGGCGACAGCATCATTTCAGGTGAATCCTTTGGGTCGCTTCCAAAATTCTCGGGTCGCGAGTTGGAAACAGCCCTTCCTTTATTTGTTGGCGCCGGTCCGAAACCATTCGGGCTAAAGTACGTCAATGGAGGCAGGTCGAGCGGCCCCATGCCAATTTCAACTAATGCGGTTTCGCTTGCGAGCTGGCCACCGTCCTTGTGAAATAGGAGGAAATTATCCTTCGAGCTGAAAGCTTTCGGTTGATAGAGGCTCAATGCCAAAGCGCGGTCGAAAGCGGCGGCAGTGTGCGATTGTTCGAGTGCAACCGGGCGATGTCGTGTTGCCTTCGGCCGATTCGCCTGCTGCGCTGCAACTGGCGAGCAAACCGCGATTAAGCCTATCGCGACGGCAAGCGCACGCCTGATCATGCGGCAATTCACAACCAAATCGACGCAAACACCAGCAAAATCTTTCGGCCGAGACGCATCCTGCCCAAGGCCGCGTGACTCGTGGAAGCTTAACCGTCGACCCGTTTCCCTTCTGTCATGTTGAGCGAAGCGAAACATCTCTGATTATCGGGTCGCAACAAGCGCTCAGAACAACCAGAGATTCTTCGCTCCGCTCAGAATGACAGAAAACGCATTAACGATTTAACGGTTCAACCACTCAACGCTTCAACGATTCTTCAAAATACTCGACCGTCTTTTTGACTCCCTCCTCGAAGCCCACGCGTGGCTCCCAATCAAGGACTTCTTTCGCGCGCGAGATATCCGGTTGGCGCACCTTCGGGTCATCCACCGGTAATGGTTTGTATTCGATCGTGGATTTTGCTCCCGTGATGCGAATGATTTCCTCGGCGAACTGTTTGATTGTCATTTCGCGCGGATTACCCAGGTTGACCGGCTCGTGAAAACTGCTCATCGCGAGTTTGAAAATTCCATCAATCAAATCGGACACGTAACAGAATGAGCGCGTCTGCGAGCCGTCGCCGAAGACGGTGAGTGGTTGACCACTCAGCGCCTGGCCGATAAACGCTGGAACCACGCGCCCGTCGCGCAGCCGCATTCGCGGGCCATAGGTGTTGAAGATGCGCACGATTTTCGTGTCCACTCTGTGATACCGATGATACGCCATCGTGATCGCTTCGGCGAAACGCTTCGCCTCGTCATACACGCCGCGCGGCCCAATCGGGTTGACGTTCCCCCAGTAATCTTCTTTTTGCGGATGCTCGAGCGGATCACCATACACCTCCGAAGTGGACGCAAGAATGAACGAGGCCTTTTTATCCTTGGCCAGGCCGAGCGCGTTGTGCGTGCCGAGCGCGCCCACTTTGAGCGTGGGGATCGGGAGCTCCAGATAATCAATCGGGCTGGCTGGCGATGCGAAGTGAAAAACGTAATCGATTTTCTCTTCCGGCAAAAAAATGAAATTGGAGACGTTGTGTTTGATGAACCGGAAATTCTCGTTCCCGGCTAAATGTCCAATGTTCGCGGTATTGCCGGTGATTAAATTGTCGATGGCAATCACGCGATGGCCTTCCGCCAGAAGTCGATCCACCAAATGCGACCCGAGAAAACCCGCGCCACCGGTTACGACGGAAACGGGCTTGGAACTTTTTGCAGCCATTGCGCATTTCTTCTAATGGTTACCCCTCGCGTTTGCCAGAAGGAAAGTTAGGGAATGACAAAGCCCGAATGACTAATCATCTGATGGAGACTTGAACGTTGAAAGTTGGACGTTGAGCGTTGAACGTTCCAGCCCATGCGCATCCTTTCCGGTATTCAGCCCAGCGGTGGCGGGGTTCTGCACATCGGCAATTATTTCGGCATGATGCGGCAGGCAATCGCACTGCAAAACGAAGGCGAGGCGTTCTATTTCATCGCCGATTATCACGCGCTCACCAGTGTGCGCGATCCAGATGTCCTCCGCGAAAACGTCCGGCGTGTTGCGGTCGATTTTCTTGCGGCCGGTCTCGACCCCGAAGGCGCTGCGCTTTTCAAACAGAGCGATGTGCCGCAGGTGACGGAGTTGACCTGGATTTTGTCGACCGTTGCGCCGAAAGGGCTGCTCGAACGCGCGCACTCCTATAAAGACAAACTCGCGCGCGGACTCGCTCCTATGGTAGGACTCTTCAGCTATCCAGTGCTGATGGCGGCGGACATTTTGATCTACGACAGCGACATCGTGCCGGTCGGAAAAGATCAAAAGCAGCACATCGAGATTACGCGCGATCTGGCGGGAAAAATGAATGAGCAGTTCGGACAGATCTTCAAGTTGCCGGAAGCGCGGATCAATCCCGAAACGCAAGTTGTTCCCGGCCTCGACGGGCAGAAGATGAGCAAAAGCTACGGCAACAACATCGACATTTTTGGCGACGAAAAGGAAACAAGGAAACGCGTCATGAGCATCGTCACTGATTCGACTCCGGTAGACGCGCCGAAAGACCCGATAAAGTCCACCATTTTTCAGCTTTACTCGCTGTTCGCTTCCAAAGGTGAGATCGAGGACATGCGTGAGCGATTCGAAAAGGGCGGTACCGGATACGGCGATTTCAAAAAGGAGCTTTTCGAAAAGCTCTGGGAATATTTTTCTCCGATGCGCAAACGCCGCGAGGAAATCCTGGCCGACAAATTGTACGTCGACAATGTCCTCGTCCGCGGCGCCAAACGCGCCAACGAAGTTGCCGGCGAGGTGATGACCCGTGTCCGTGCCGCAGTCGGTCTGCGCTAACGAGTCTGCGCCAGTCGTCTCGGCGCGGTGTTACGCCAGGCAGCGCTAAGGGCTTCGCGAACGGCGTCGATCTTTGCCGCCGGTAGATGGATGCTGGTATTGCCGCGCCGACCCCAGGCGCCTTTCACCGGTCTGAAAACGTTCGGATCGCTGTGGACCAAATCTCTTTGTTCGTCTGGAGTTAATCTTACGACGGCGGAATTCTGGTCGGGATATCCAAGCGTAGCGAATATCTTCCCGCGGACGCGAAAATCGGGATGATGCATGTGCGCCGACTCTACGGTTTCAGGAAAACTCAACGCGAGGTTCCGAAAATCATCTGCTGTCATTGTTTCAGGTTTAAAACGGCTGTCCAATCGAGGTTGGATTGCCGCAAATAAAGAAAAAGCGGCAGACCGAGCGAAACACCGACGAACACTGTACCCAGCATCGGGCAGCAAAGGAGTCGCACCCGAAACCGCCGTCCTTCACTCTGAATGAACACAAGCAGCACGATTGCCGAGACGATTACGTCCAAAGCGAAGGACGCGCTAATGCGATTCGCAAAAAGATCGCGCATAAACAGCGGCATATTCAACGCATGATGCTCGATGATCCAGGGAACGAATTGCGAATAAGGCAGAAGCAGCCCAAGCAGGCAGAATACGAGATAGAGATGCCGAAGTTTCATGCTTGCGATTTCTCGGCATGTTTGGGTGTTTGTCGAGCAAAAGTGCGGCATTTATCCGCGCGCGCAACGCTACTGCGCGACAGGTGGATCGCGGCTAAAATGCGTCGATGGCGACATTACGTGTTCACATTGTCCCAAACGCGAAGATCGATATCGTTGTGGGCGAACACGGCGCCGCGATTAAGATAAAGTTGCGGGCACAGGCTGTGGAAGGGAAAGCTAACGCCGCTCTGCGTTGTTTTCTGGCCGACCAATTGAATATCTCTCAGCGCGCAATCATTCTGGAACACGGTCAGAGGTCGCGCGACAAATTGATTCGCATCGAGGGTATGAGCGAAGAAGATGTTCGTCGAGCTTTGCTTGGGACGAGCCGAAATGAACCGACTGTTACTCGGTAATTATTTTGTCCGACCACTCGACCAGTGAAACAAAAATTTTGGGATTGCCGAATTTAGCACCGTATTCAGTCAAGTCGGTCTCGGTCACGCCTCTTGCGCGAGAGCATGCGCCACATGCATAGATCGGTATTTTCTTTGTCACAATTTTGCTCAGAACTTCCGAAAGCGGCGGCCAACCAACAGGAACAACCGCATTAGCTACAGATTTTCGCATCAGAGATACCGCTTCACCGAGAAGGAAGATTTGGACTTCGTGGCCGGCTTCAGAAAGCGCGTCGCCGTGAAGAAAAGGAAACGCGGCTTTTGTCGGGTCCGTCCGATCCCCAGGCACTCTTCATAAGAATTTTCAGTTTAGCCGCGCTTGCGCCAGCAGTCACAGGTGCCGCAGCCGCGACAAGCGGAAGCGCTGCAAGATGCTTCAGGAACGATCGCCGTATCATATCGTTCGATTTAACCAGAAGCAGACTGCATCGCGCAATCCATTTCGAACAATCTTAGCGGCTGCGGGTTTGCCGAGTTGGTTTGGTTTGCTCTGGGGGCTTCGTTTGAGTAGTTGCAGCGCTATCGCGGTAAAACAAGACGCCGTGCGCGCGCAGATTGCTGACCAGCGCGTGCAGATCGTTGGCCAACTCTTGATTGTTTAAGAGAGTCGCAACCAAACCTTTGCCTTGCGTGGCGCTCTGCAGCACCTTGCGTGTATCTGCGATCGCGTTCTGCAAGTTGTCGGCAGCTTTCTTTGCCGAAGCCATCGTCGAATCCGCCTGTTCAATCACTCCATCCAATTTCTTTGAGGATTCCGCCAGTGCGCCGGTAGCCTGGTTCAAATGTTCCATGCTCGACTTCAGGTTTTCCATGTTCGCTGAGGAGAGTGTGTCTTGATTCAGGCGGTTCACAGTCGTGTCGATCTTTTGCACGGTCCCGCGGAGATCGTTTACCAACGCACCACCTTCGCGCGTGAGGTCGTCGATGCCAGTTTCGCGCGAGCCGTTGATGTAGGTGTTTGGCCGCAGAAAAGCCTTTGGCTGTCCGGGCGGCATCACCACGTTTACGAAGCGATCGCCGAGCAGCCCGGAACTTCCGACCGTAAACTTGCTTCCTTCAGGGACCTTAATGTAATCATAAATCTTCAGCGGTACATCCACGCCCTGGCCTTCGCGAACCATTCGCGGACCGCCAGAAACTTTTCCGATTCTGGCCCCCGCAAGTAAAACATCCGAGCCTTTTAACAGGCCGCTCGCGTCATTGAAGCGAATGGTGAGACCGTAATAGGTCTTGAAGCCCTCCCCAAGCCTGCCGAATTGCACGACGAGCGCACCTAGCATCGCCAACCCCATAAACACGAATATGCCGACTTTGAATTCCAAACCTCGCTCGTGCCTGATCATTACCCTTCAACTTCAACTCTTAACGACTAACTCTCAACTTTCTTCACGACGCTCTTCGGAACGCCCGAGCAGGAAATCTTGCAGCAGCGAATCCGATGATTGCTGCAATTGTTCTGGCGTCCCGTGAAAATAGATACGCCCCTCATGCAGATACGCGATGCGATCGGCGACATGGAATGCATTTTTCATATCATGCGTGACGACAACGCTTGTCACACCAAAGCGTTGCTGTAGCCGGCGGATGAGCCGATTGATTGAATCGGAAACGACGGGATCGAGACCAGAAGTCGGCTCGTCGTAAAGAATGCAGGATGGCTGCCGAATGATCGAGCGCGCGAGTCCAACGCGTTTTTTCATGCCACCACTCAGACTTTCCGGCATCTTCTCTTCCTGACCTTCTAACTCCATCACTTCGAGCATTTCATGCACTTTGCTACGCAGCACGTTCGGGTTGCGCTCGCCAGCTTCTCGCAATGGAAACGCAATGTTTTCCGCAACCGTCATCGAATCGAACAAGGCGCTGCCCTGAAATAGAATCCCGACCTTTCGGCGAATACTCGCGAGTTCGCGCTCGCTCATGCTGATAATGTTTTGACCGTCGACCCAAATCTCGCCTTTGTCCGGTTTCATCAGCCCAACGAGATGTTTGAGCAAAACGCTCTTGCCACCCCCGCTGCGCCCGATGATGGCCAGCGTTTCACCGCGCCCGACAACGAGGTCAACGCCGCGCAAAATTTCCTGGTGGCCAATACGTTTGTTTAAATCGCGCACGGCAATCATTCCGTTTCGTGATTGTCGATCTCGAGATGTCGTCGCCGTGATCGATGATTCCGATACTTCGATCATTGATACCCTGCCGGGTAAATAATATTGAACAACATTGTGAGAAAAAAATTGCAAATCAGGACCGCCAACGAGCTGTCAACGACCGCCTCGGTTGTTGCGCGGCCGACGCCAACTGCGCCTTCACGCGCGGTCAATCCCTTTTGGCAACTTATGAACACGATCAGGATGCCGAAGCAAAATGCTTTCGAAAGACCCATGATAATGTCGCGGTTGCGCGTCCACTTCACCATGTTCGCCATGAAATAGGTGCCGTTGATTCCGAGTAGGGAGATCGCAATCAAATAACCGGCGGCGATTCCCACAGCGATACACTCCGCCACCAACAGTGGCATCGATACCATCATGGCAAGAACGCGCGGCACGACCAAATAATCAGTTGGATAAACTGCAAGCGCGCGTAGCGCATCAATCTGCTCGGTCACTTTCATCGTACCAATCTCGGCCGTCATGGCGGCACCGACGCGCCCAGCCACCATCAGAGCCGTTAAAACAGGAGCAAGCTCGCGACAAAGCGATACCGAAACTACTGCGCCCACGGCGGATCCCATTCCCAACTTGTTGAATTGGAAAAACGTCTGCGCCGAAAATACCGCTCCAGTAAACGCACCAGTGATCACGACAACCAGTTGTGAAAGCAATCCGACCTCGACAATCTGGTTGAGAAATAATTTCCAGCGGAGTTTGTGCGTGAAAATGGAACGAAAGGTATCGGCTGCCAACAGCACGAGTTCGCCCAGGTATTGAAAAAACGAGAGCAGCGGCGCGCCCAGAGCGTTGAAGAATCGAACCATTAGCAACTCAGGTGATCAGTGAACGACTGGCCGGTGAATGGTAAATGACGAAGCCGCGTAAAACATGAACTCGTTCCCCGCTTTACCATTCGTTTATACGCGGCGAAGGACGAATGTCGAATAGCAAAGGAATAACAGAATTGGAATTTCCAATGTTGTCTGGCAGAGCTTCCAATTGCGCATCTTGGAAAGGTGCGATAAAAGGTGTCCATCGAAGGAATGAGACGCGCCACTCAGTTTTTACTGGCAGGCAACCTACTGCTGAGCGCGGTGTTGTTGAGCGGTTGCGAAACCATGCCGCAAGGGATTCAGCAGGCAAGAATCGAGATGGCCCAACGCATCGCGGCCGAACCGACCGGCGATTACTTTATCGGGCGGCGTTATTACAAGCCCGATTACAAATTCTGGGGTTACATCCGGCGGCCGGGTCAGCCATGGAGCACAGCGGAGTTAGTGATGCTAAATGAAAAACAAAAGCTAGCGCCCGACCGCGAACGCGTCGATTTCGGCGACGACAATAATTACGAATACAAGCTCTACGGTGAGTTCAGCGGCGACAAAGTCTATGAGCCTGCGAGTAACGGAATTTATCCGGAATTTGTTTTGAAGGGGTACGAATTAATTTCCACCAACCCGCCGCCAATTTTCAGAAGTCAGTTTCGGGGTACCGCCAACGCTTCGGATCTGCGCTACGTGGTGGAAAAGCCGGAATGATACTCTGGTTGGTTGTCATTCCGAGCGAAGTCGAGGAATCTCTGGATATTGATTGTGCCGCATTACTTAAACAATTAGAGATGTCTCGACTCCGCTCGACATGACGCAAGCCCCGAGCGTTTCTAACAAGCGTGATCGTCTCGTCGAGGAATTCCTTCGCTATTTCGTGAACGAGCGAAACGCTTCGCCGCGCACTCTTAAGGCGTATCGCCAGGCATTGAGTGCTTTTGGCACGGAAATCAAGAAATCGTGGAAGAAATGTAATGCTGATGATTTTCGCGATTATCTCTTTGCGCTTATGAAACGCGGGCAAGCGCGTTCGTATGTGCGACTGCAATTCTCTGCGTTGCGCACCTTTTATCAGTTTCTCACAGCTCGGAAACAGCTCCGACGCAATCCCGTTCTAGAAGTGCAAATGCCAAAAATTGAAAAAAAACTGCCGCTGGTCCTTACACGCCAGCAGGTTGAGGAACTCCTCAGCGCGCCAACGCGTGAGAAGAAGAACCGCGCCGCGCCTGTTTGGATGCCGCTGCGCGACGTCGCGGTTATGGAATTATTTTACAGCAGCGGCTTGCGACTGAGCGAGCTAGCAGCGCTCGACGTGGCCGATCTCGATCCTTACACCGAGTCTGTGCGCGTTTTCGGCAAAGGTCGTAAGGAGCGCGTCTGCCCGGTAGGCTTGACGGCTCTCGAAGCGATCTCCCGCTATCGCGCCGCTGCGAACGTGCATACAGGTCCGCTCTTTATAAACAAGGCACGAAAGCGAATGTCAGTGCGCTCGATCTGGTTAGTGTTAAAACGCTATGTGTGCCACACATCAATCCCAATTTCGATGAGTCCGCACAAATTGCGGCATAGCTTCGCGACGCACATGCTCGATCGCGGCGCCGATCTGCGCAGTGTCCAGGAATTACTTGGTCACGCCAGCCTTTCCACGACACAGATCTACACGCACGTGACAGTGGAACGCCTGAAAAAAGCTTACGCGGACGCCCATCCGCGTGCGTAGTCTTCACGAGATTACATCGATACCACGAAGCCCAAAATGTGGCGCGGACGCCAGCAAGTTTCTATCATTGGAGTAAATAAGGCGGAAACTGTTTTCGCTCGCACTGACCAGGTGTATCGCGTCAGATGCACGAAGGAAAATCTCTGCCGGCAACCTATTAAAGCTGGCGCGGACCCGATCCAAAAAAGTTTGCGACAGAGCGAACCATCTGAACGCATCAGCTTTGACGTCAGCACCGAATTGCTCCAGAACAACTCGATAAGCTTTCGTTGTTAAACTGCCTTCTCGGCATTTGCGGTGAAGTGCCGCTACTACTTCCGCTTGCCCGTGTTGAGCACACGCAATCGCGTCGGTGGTCGCCAAATGCCGAACTTCTTCAAAACCGTGGTCCTTATAATACAGCCGCACGAGGCAACTAGCATCGAAGTAGATCATTCAATTGGCCGGTCTCGGTCTTCTGAGATGATTTGAGTGCTATCTGTCCCGCCTTGAAGCTTGTCCATGATTGCGCGAAAACGAGGGGTAAGTTTGCGACGCGCGAAATATGGAATTTCATGCGCCGGTGCCTGCGGGATGATCTTCGCAATAGTTTTGCCCCGCTCGGTGACATGAATCTCGCCGAACCTGGCTGCCTCCCGGACCCATTGGCCGGTGTTGTGGTGAAGTTCCCGGATCGTTATCGTCTTCATGTGACACATGGTGTCACATCACTGCAGACCTGCCAATTGCCTCGACATTATTGAGGAATCATATGCTTTTTGTGAGACGACAATTGGTTGGCGTCTGACACAGACGCCCTAGAGCCCGTTAGCGCTGGCGGCTTTTCAACCCCCGACGCTTTGGGGGCGTTGCAAAACTGAAACTAGCTCGCCGATGCAGCTGCGCTGCTCTGTGCTTGCGATTCGGGAACTTGAAATGACAGCTTAGCATCCGCGGCCACAACTTCGACTTTGTCGCCTGGTTTGACGGTGCCGCGGAGCAATTCTTCCGCCAGCGGGTCTTCGAGAAAACGCTCCACCGCACGCCGCATGGGCCGCGCTCCATACTGCGGATCATATCCTTTCTCGATCAAGAATTCCTTCGCGCTTGGAGTCAACTCAATGTGGACGTCCTTGGCCTTAATGCGTGCGAGCACTTTGTCCACTTCCAGATCGACTATGCGCAACAGCTCAGGCTTGCCGAGCGAATGAAACACGATGATCTCGTCCAGTCGGTTGAGAAACTCCGGTTTAAACACGCGCTTGGTTTCATCGAGAATTTTGTCGCGCATCGAATCGTAATCGTGCCCTTCCATGGGCGCGCCGAAACCCATCACGGTTTGTTTTTTCAACAACTCGGCGCCGACGTTCGAAGTCATGATGATGATTGTATTCCGGAAATCGATCTTGCGCCCTAGCGAGTCGGTGATCTTGCCGTCTTCGAGAATCTGCAAAAGCAGATGCATCACGTCGGGATGCGCCTTTTCGATCTCGTCAAAAAGCACAACGGAATAGGGCCGGCGTCGCACAGCCTCGGAAAGTTGTCCTCCCTCTTCGTAACCGACGTACCCCGGCGGTGAACCGATCAAACGCGAAGCGGTAAACTTTTCCATGTACTCCGACATGTCGATTTGAATCAACGCGTCGGCATCACCGAACATGAACTCGGCGAGAGTGCGCGCGAGATAGGTTTTGCCGACGCCCGTAGGACCGAGAAAGACAAACGAACCGATCGGGCGCCTTGGATCTTTCAAATCCGCGCGTGAGCGGCGCAAAGCCTTGCTGATGGCAGTGACCGCTTCATCCTGGCCAATGACACGCTGCTTCATCTCGCTCTCCATCATCAGGAGCTTTTGCGTTTCTTCCTGCTCCATGCGCTGGAGAGGAACGCCGGTGACCTTCGAAATGATGTGCATCATGTCGTCCCCGGTCACGACGACCTCTTTTTCTTCCCGCTCCTCACGCCATTTGTTGAGAATGGCATCAAGCTTTTCTTTAGTTTGCTTCTCCTTGTCGCGAAGGGCTGCAGCTTTTTCAAAATCCTGCGCCTTGATTGCGCCTTCTTTTTCCAAGCGGATCTCTTCGATTTCTTTCTCGATGTCCTTCACATCCGGCGGGCGTGTCATGGCGTTGATGCGGGCACGCGCGCCGGCCTCATCCATTACATCGATGGCCTTATCAGGAAGAAATCGTCCTGTAATATAGCGATCGGAAAATCTGACAGCAGTCTCTAGCGCTTCATCGGTGAGTTTTGCTTTGTGGTGCGCCTCGTACTTGGGTCGGAGACCCTTCAAGATTTGAATCGCTTCATCAACCGTCGGCGCATCCACCTTGATCGTCTGGAAACGGCGTTCCAGCGCTGCGTCTTTCTCGATATACTTGCGGTACTCGTTCATCGTGGTCGCGCCGACACATTGCAATTCGCCACGACTCAGCGCTGGTTTAATAATGTTCGACGCGTCCATTGCGCCTTCGGCAGAACCTGCCCCGACGATCGTGTGCAGCTCGTCAATGAAAAGAATGACGTTCTTGGACCGGCGGATTTCGTCCATCACAGCTTTGATTCGCTCTTCGAACTGTCCGCGGTATTTTGTTCCAGCCACCATTAGCGCCAGATCTAGTGTGATGACGCGCCTGTCGTGCAACAATTCGGGCACGTTACCGTTTGCAATTTCCTGCGCCAGTCCTTCGGCGATGGCCGTTTTGCCGACGCCGGCTTCGCCGATCAGAACTGGATTGTTCTTTGTCCTCCGGCAAAGCACTTGAATTACCCGCTCAATCTCATTGCGCCGGCCAATGACGGGATCGAGTTCTCCCTTCCTTGCCAACTCCGTGAGGTCACGCCCAAATGCGCGAAGCGCTGGAGTCTTGACGTCTTTTTTCACCGGTTCGCCGGGTTCCTGCTCCGATTCAGTCGGCGTGAAGTTTGGGTCAAGCTCTTTAAGGATTTCATTCCGGGTGCGTTCGATGTCGAGCTCGAGACTCTTGAGCACTCTGGCCGCAACCCCCTCGCCCTCGCGCAGAAGTCCAAGCAAAATATGTTCGGTGCCAACATAGGAATGGTTGAGCGCCTTGGCTTCCTTGCCAGCAAGCGCCAACACTTTTTTGACCCGGGGCGTGTAAGGAACGTTACCGACGATCTTGGTCTCCGGTCCTGAGCCGACCTGTTTTTCGACCTCCATGCGCACTGTCTCGAGATCGAGACCCATCTTCTGCAAGACGTTCACCGCCACTCCCTGCCCCAGCTTGATGAGTCCCAAAAGCAGATGCTCGGTGCCGACGTAGTTGTGGTTAAACCGGTCGGCTTCCTTGCGAGCAAGCGCCAAAACCTGTTGAGCTCGCGGTGTAAAATTATTCATTGTTCGATGGCGCGTTAGTCGAACCATTGCCCGACTCGTTTGCCATCTTACTAATATCAGGTTTGGGAAAGACTTTCAAACGCTCCCGGATAATCTGAGCGCGCAGATGGTCGCGTTCTTCCGCATTCAGTTTTTGTTGCGAGCTTTTTTGCAAATGCGCCGGCTGCGTCTCGATAAACAATTCATCGATCTGAAGGCGCTGGTCTTCTGGAAACGCGCCCAGGTCCATGCCGAGCTTGATGACCGAGAGCAGGTTCAGCGCTTCTTTCGACGGCATGGCGTGCGCGTAGGTCAAAACTCCATACGCGCGACCGATCTGGTCACAAAGCGTGTTCGGCTTTTTCTGGAGCAAAATTTGACGCGCGTCATGTTCCTTTTCGATAATCGTTTCAATGACTTTGCTTAGACGATTGATGATCTCGTCCTCTTTCTCGCCGAGCGTGGTCTGATTTGAAATCTGAAAGAGGTTGCCCATCGCTTCAGTTCCCTCACCGTAAAGTCCACGCACTGCGAGGCCGATTTTACCTACGGCTTGAATCACTTGATTAATTAGCTCGCTCAGAACAAGGCCTGGTAAGTGGAGCATCGCGGAGGCGCGCATTCCGGTGCCAACGTTCGTCGGACACGCAGTCAGGTATCCGAGCCGGGAATCAAAAGCGAAGTCCAGTTTGCTTTCGAGTGCGCTGTCGATTTTGTCTACCAGCTTGAATGCCTGTTTCAGCTGCAGCCCCGAGCGAATCGATTGCATCCGCAGATGATCTTCTTCGTTGATCATGATGCTAACGGTTTGCCGCCGATTCACCACCACCGCGCTGCCCCCGCCTTTGGCCGCATGCTCGCGACTGATCAGATGACGCTCTACCAACACCTGCCTGTCCAAGGCCGAAAGATCCTGCAAGCTTTCCGAGAATGACTCCTGCATCTCCGGAAGCGCTTCCACCTGCGACCTGATCAGTTCCAGGATTGAATTCCGTTCCGCTTTCTTCGCCCAGCCTGGAAAAGGCCGGTTCCGCAGGTTGCGCGCGAGGCGCACGCGGCTGCTAATTACAACTTGGTGATGCGGGCCTTCACCACGCAGCCATTCTCCAGCAGTAGCCAGCATATTCGAGAATTTCATGGGGAGTTGGAGAGTTCGCTTTCAAGCTGTTTAATCTGATCGCGCAACGACGCGGCCGTCTCGTAGTTCTCGTCGGCCACGGCTTTCTGCAGATTTTCCGTCAGCGCGCGCATCCTGTGGTTGAGCGCCACGGCGCGCTGCGCGCGTTCCGGCAATTTCCCCACGTGTTCGGTGCCTTTATGCATTGCTTTCAAAAGCGAAGTCAGACCTTCTGAGAACGTGACGTAGCATTCGCTACATCCCAGGCGTCCAGTTTTTTTGAAATCAGCCTGGCTAAAACCACATACCGGGCATTTTTGCGTGGGCGCTCCTTTTTCGATCTCTTCCGCTGCTCCAATGCCAAGCAGTAGATCGGCGAGAGCAAAGCTCGTGGGGTCCTGTACACCTTTTTCTTTCGAGCAGGCTTCGCACAGATTCACCTTGTGCATTTTGCCCTCCAGAATCTGCGTCAGGAACACCGTCGCATCATTGCATTTGCAAACGTCGCACAACATCTCTGCTAATTAGACCCTGATATTTTAGAAACATTCAACCCTGAATATTCCCCGGCATTCTCTGCCTCAGAAGCGGCTTTGCTCAATGCTAGGCGAAAATCGGTGTGCCCGTTTCGCGTGTCATTTCGCGGAACCGCGCAATGATACGCGTAGTGATGTGACCGGGTTTTCCGTTACCGATCAAACGCCCATCGGCTTTGACCACGGGAACGATCTCCGCAGCCGTCCCGGTGAGGAAACATTCGTCTGCAGCGTAAACATCGTGGCGCGTGATGTCTGCCTTTAACGTTTTGAAGCCGAGTTCCGCGGCGATCTCAAACGCTACCGACCGGGTAATGCCGCGGAGCGCGCCTGCAGTAACGGGCGGAGTAACGATTTGACCGCGCTTGATCACGAAAATGTTGTCGGCCGTGCATTCGGCAACATTGCCCGCATCGTTCAACATCAGCGCCTCGTCCGCGTCAGCCAAATTCGCCTCCAGGCGCGCCATCACGTTGTTCAAGTAGTTGAGGGACTTGACTGCCGGATTGATCGCACCCGGATTGCAGCGGCGCGTTGCACATGTCACGATCGTTAATCCCTTTCGATAAAGGTTCTCATGGTAGAGCGTGATTGCCGCCACAATAATGATCACGCTCGGCCATTTACATTGCGTCGGATTTAAACCCAGATTGCCAATCCCGCGCGTCACTACCAGCCGGACGTAACCGTCCCGCAGATGATTTTGCCGGATCGCCTCCAAGAGCGCTTCCGTCATCGCCTTCTTGGTCATTGGAATTTCCAGGCAGATCGAACGAGCCGAATCCCACAAACGATCAAGATGTTCGCCAAGTCGGAAAACACGACCATTATAAAAACGAATCCCCTCGAAAACTCCGTCGCCGTACAGGAGACCATGGTCGAAGACGGAGATTTTCGCGTCCGCTTCAGAGTAAAATTTTCCGTCGATGTAAATCTTTGCTTCTTTGATGCCCACTGAGGTGGGCCGCGGACGACCTTCAATCGCCGGTTCAACAACTGCATCCGCAGTAGGCTCATGGATTTTGGGTTCGTCTAATACCGCTGCATCAGTGCTTTTCATAATCGCAAAAAAATCTTCGGCGTTTAATTGCGTAATTCAAGCAGCAAAATCTAAACCGTTGAGTCGTGAAAATGTTACGCCTGTGTTGTCGCTTCGCTATGCGAAGCGCGGCACTGGGGGTGTTTGCAACCACCGCGACCTTCGCGTCTCACAGAGACGCGGCTACAGAACGATTTACTTTTACTCACTGCAATACTCCATCTTTGATGTGCAACTGCCGGTCGCCACGTGTTGCCAGACGAGCGTCGTGCGTCACGACAAGCAGCGTCTTGTTCCGATTGCGTGCCAGATTTAACAGCAGATCCATAATGGCGTCGCCCGTTTTGGAATCGAGATTTCCAGTCGGTTCATCGGCAAAAATGATGTCGGGATCGTTCGTCAACGCCCGCGCGATTGCGACGCGCTGCTGTTCGCCGCCGGAAAGCTCTGCTGGCAAATGATGCATCCGATCAGCGAGGCCGACAGCAGTCAGGCTCTCCTCAGCCTGGTGTTTTGTCGCCCGACCGCCAATCATTCCCGGCAGCAGGACGTTTTCGAATGCAGTAAGTTCCGGCAACAGAAAATACCCCTGAAAAACAAAACCCATTTTTTTGTTCCGCAAACGCGCCTCTGCGGAAGAGCCGCCACAATACAATCGCCGGCCTTCGAATTCGACAGTTCCCGACTCGGGACGCTCGAGACCGGCTAATGTGTAAAGAAGCGTCGTTTTGCCCGCGCCGGAAGCGCCCGAGAGAAAGACTGCTTCGTTATGCTGGACCTCCATCGAGATGCCGCGCAGCACTTCGATTCGGCGCGAACCCATTCGAAACGACTGATAGATATCGCGCGCGATTAACTGGGGCGGCTGCACGAGCAACTATCTCTCACTGGGAACGAGATCGCACAAGATCGGTTAAACGGCCAAGCTTAAAATCGGCGAAGCCCCGACCCCATCTAAAATTGTGCCGAACCTGGCACCTTCCGTTACAAACTATGCGCTGCGCGGGAGAATTCTCGTTAAGCTATTCCCAACGATTCGAGGGTCGGGCGATCGATTGCCGAAGTCATATAAAGCCCGTGATCGCGCTGGTAACCCGCAATTGCAGCGCGCGTGAGCGGGCCAAGCAGACCATCCACTTCGCCCCGGTAATAACCCTGCTGTTGCAGCGTCGCCTGGACATTCGCAACTACCTGATCGGGTGGTAAACCGTTATACCCATAGATTGGGCCGTTGTAGGCGTAATACGCATTCGGAGCGTAGCCCCACGCTGGATACCACCAGCCCCCATTCCAGTAATACCAGCCGCCAGAGACAAAGGCGACGCGGTTGTAGTGATTGCGCCACCACCACCGATCATGCCATTCGGGGTGGTAACTTCTGAAGGCCGCGTACCTCTCGCCCTTCCAGTTTTGGGACCCCTGAATGTAATAGCCCTTGTCGAACTTCACGTTCTGAATCTTCGGGTTGGGTTTATAAGAAAGGTTGTACTGTTTCGTTTTTACCTTCGCGTACCCTTGCCCACCAGACCACTTATTGGGGTTATTCGCGTTGCTCCAATTCTTCGCCTTGTTCCCCTTATTGGCTTTGTTTGAATAGTTAACGTTGTTGTTGGGATTGTTCCAATTTTTCTGCTTCTTTCCCTTGTTGGAGTTGTTGGGGTTGTTCCAATTGCTCGCATGGGTTGACTTGGCCGTCCCTTTTTGCTTGCTCCATTGGGCTGGTTTGCCACCCCCTTGTCGACCGGATTGAGAAGCCTCCCCGGCTTGCGCGGCCTTTTTCTTTTCCTTCTTTTTTGCTCCTTCCACGCCGGGAGCCACAGAGGCGAGCGCAAAACCACAGACTAAAATAAGAAATACCTTCATGAATTTTTCCTTCCTGGGTTGGTAGACACTTAGGGCTGATAATAATTTCAGCGAAGTTTTGGCAAGCATTGTTTTAACCCGCCTGCGCAACCGGGCATGACAAAAAGCCGCCGTCGAAACAAGTCCGCGGCGGCTTCTTAGTAATCGGAATCTCGTTACGACATTCCCAATGATTCCAGCGTTGGTTGATCGACCGAGGCTGTTTCTGGCAGCCCGGTGGCACGTTGGTAATCTGCGATAGCGGCGCGCGTCTGGGGTCCGAGCAGACCATCCACTTCGCCCTGATAATAACCGTGTTGTTGCAATGCGCTCTGGACATTTGCGATCACCTGATCGGGCGGCAAATTATTATAGCCGTAGATAGGGCCGTCATACGCGTAGTACGCATTGGGAGCGTAGCCCCACGCTGGTTTCCAGTAGCCCGCATCCCAGGCATACCATCCGCCATATACGAAAACTACTCGGTTGTTGTAGTGGCTCCTCCACCAACCCTGGTCGTGCCACTCAGATTTGTAATTCCGAAAAACCTGATACTTTGAGCCTTGCCAGTTTTGGCTCCTTTGGATGTGTCTGCCTTGCTGAAAGTTTACGGCTGTGATTTTTGTCGGAGTTGTCTTGGTTGGCAGATTGAAGTGCTGCGGCTTGAACGGCTTGCCTGCTCCCGTTACTTTTCCACCCTTCGCTACCTTACCTGTTTGCCCCTGATAAGCTCCCATTTGGGTTTGGCCCTTCTTGCCCTTTTGGCCGTGATAAGCTTCTACTGAGGTCTGGCCCTTTTTGCCTTTCTGTCCCTCATAAGCTCCCATTGAACCTTGGCCCTTCTTGCCTTTCTGCCCCTCATAACGCTCCACTGAGGTTTGCCCCTTGTTGCCCTTGTGCCCCTGATAAGCTTCTGCTGAGGGTTGGCCCTTCTTGCCTTTCTGCCCTTCATAAGCTCCCATCGAGGTTTGCCCCTTCTTGCCCTTCTGCCCCTCATAAGCTCCCATTGAGGTTTGGCCTTTCTTGCCCTTCTGCCCCTCATAAGCTCCCATTTGGGTTTGGCCTTTCTTGCCCTTCTGCCCCTCATAAGCTCCCATTTGGGTTTGGCCCTTCTTGCCCTGATAGGCACCCATTGACGTTTTCTTGGGGCCTGCTCCAGCGCCCGTCGCATGTCCGGCCGTAGGCGGAGGCGCGTGCTGCGCCGTTGGCGGCTGCTTTTTCTTCTGTTGTTTGTTTTTTTCTGGTTGCGCGCCGTACGCGACACTCGCGAGCGCAAGACTGCAAATTACAATAACAAATATTCTCATAAGATTTTTTCCTTTTGGCGTTGTTAGACTTTTGGGAATCTGTATTTATTCAACGTTGGAGCGAGCTCTTTCGGATGCCTTGGCTGCCACAAAACGCTGCCTGTTGGGCTCAAGTCGCGCGACTCATCGGTGCTGCTGGCGCACGGCTTCGAACAACACAATCGCAACAGCGGTGGCCAGGTTTAGGCTTCGCGTCCCGTGCATCGGGATAGTGATGCAGTTATCAATATTCGCAGCCAGCAAATCCTCCGGGAGACCTTTCGTTTCGCGCCCAAAAACGAGAAAATCATTTTTCTGAAATCTGACTTCGTAATATGGGCGTTTGCTTTTTGTTGTCAGAAAAAAGTAGCGCGTTCCGGACGGCTGTGCGCGACGCAAAGCGTCGAAGGAATCCCACAATTGCAGGCGCACTTCCTCCCAGTAATCAAGACCTGCTCGCCGTAACTCTCGATTATTCAGTGAAAAGCCAAGCGGTTTGACCAAATGTAGCGTTGAGCCTGTTGCGAGACAAAGCCGACCGACATTGCCAGTGTTCGGCGGGATCTCCGGTTCAACGAGAACAACGTTAAACACGAATCTCTCAGGAACCCAGGAAAGCAGGAAACGACAAACGAAAATTAAATTCCTGCGCTGCTTTCTTTAGAGATTTAAAGTTTGCTCGCGACAAACTTTTCCAGTTTCACCACGTCAGCCGCGAACTTGCGAATGCCCTCGCCAGTTTTTTCGTACGCCATCGCATTCTCGTTTAGCAACCAGCTGAATTTCTTTTCGTCCAACTCAAGCGTGTCGATCTTCGCCGATTTCGCTTTTTCGGGATCAAGTTTCCTTTCGAGCGCATCGGTCGACTCGGAAAGTTCCTTCATTAGTTCGGGGCTGATCGTGAGCGCGTCGCAACCGGCCAGCTCACGGATTTGGCCGATATTCCGGAAGCTCGCACCCATGACCTCGGTCCTGTAATCGAATTTCTTATAGTACGTATAAATTTCCTTAACTGACTGCACTCCTGGATCTTCCGATCCGGTGTAATCGCGTTTATATTCTTTCTTGTACCAATCGTAGATCCGCCCGACGAACGGCGAAATGAGCTGCACTTTCGCTTCCGCCGCCCGCACCGCCTGCGGCAACGAAAACAGCAGCGTCAGGTTACAGCGAATCCCTTCCTTTTGCAGTTGCTCGGCCGCAAGAAGTCCTTCCCAGGTCGACGCGATTTTAATCAACACGCGCTCACGCTGAATTTTGCGTTCCTCGTAAAGCTGAATCAGTCGCCGCGCTTTATTGATCGAGCCTTCGACATCAAACGACAACCGCGCGTCTGTCTCGGTCGAAACGCGTCCCGGAACAATCTGGAGAATGTCGCACCCGAACTGGACAAGCAGATGATCGCAGATGTCTTCAATCTGCGCGTGGCCGCTCAAACCTGAGCTTTTCCGATCAGCGATCACCTCTTCGAGCAGATGTGCGTACTCTGGCTTTTGTGTAGCGACATAAACCAGGCTCGGGTTGGTCGTCGCGTCCTCTGGTTTAAAATCCTTGATCGATTCGAAATCAGCTGTGTCGGCAACTACTTTCGTGAACTTCTTCAGTTGCTCGAGCTGATTCAGCTTTGTCTTTTTTTCTTCGGCAATAGCAGTAGTCATAATAAATTCCTCGTTTTTGGCTGAGCTAGAAAGGTACGCCTGCAACGAAAGATCGACAACGAGAAATCTGTAGCGGGGTATGTAACTGCGACGTGACTAGGCGAGCGACGGTCGCATCGGTCGTGCCGCTAGCAGCGGGTAACGGTGCAGTACGTAATCCACCCTACTAACGGTGCGACGAAGTAGACGGAGACTTCACACTGAGACCGGGCGTTGCTCGGCGGATTTGCGCGAGCCGAGAGCGGCACGGACGAAATTGTTTCCGAGCTCCCACATTGGGCCCGGGAATTTGCGGCACTCGGTTAGAACGTCGTCGAGCGCGTTCACGGACATATCCACTTCCTTTTCGCCGATGATGAGCGGCGGGAGAATTTTCATCACGTCCATCGCGTGCCCGGCTACCTGGGTAAGAATGCGATGCTTGCTCAACATTTGCGTCACGACCATCTGCGCGAACAGCACCTTGTCGATCTTGTGCAGAAGTTTCCAAGCCATCTTGAGTTTAAACTCGCTCGGCTCATGAAATTCGATCCCGATCATCAGGCCTTTGCCGCGAACTTCTTTGATGAACGAATGCTTCGCGCGCAGGGCATCGATCTTTTCCATCAGCAGAGCGCCCATCTTCGCCGCGCGCTCCACCAGATTTTCGTTGTCGATCACTTCAAGTGCTGCGAGTCCACAGGCCATCGCCAGGTTGTTCCGGCCGAATGTCGTCGAATGCACAACGCAGCGGTCCATTCGCGAAAACGTCTTCTGATAAATATCACGCCGCGTCACAATCGCGCCGCATGGCACATAACCGCCGCTCAAAGTTTTCGCGAGCGTGATGATGTCCGGTTCCAAATCCCAATGTTGGAATCCGAACATCTTCCCGGTGCGGCCAAGTCCGGTCTGAACTTCGTCCGAAATGAGAAGCGTCCCGTACTTTCGACAAAGCTCTTGCGCGCGGACAAAGAAATCTGTTTTTGATGTTTGGCAGCCTTTGCCTTGAACGGTCTCGATCACCAACGCGCCGACATCGCGCGATCGAAGTTGTCGATCCAATTGATCGATATCATCAAGCGGCACGCGCGCATCAAAGCCTTCCATTAACGGCCCAAAACCTTCGCTAAAGCTTTCGCAACCCATCAACGACAACGAGCCGAGGCTCAGCCCGTGAAACGCGCTCGCCAGCGACACCGCCCGCTTCCTGCCAGTTGCAGCGCGTGCGAATTTGAGCGCGCCTTCCATCGCTTCGGTGCCGGAGTTGCAAAAGAAAACGGCGTCAAGATGCGGCGGTGTGCGTTTGGTGATTGCTTCCGCAAGCAAACCGCTCAACAGCGAGCAATCCATCTGCACCATGTTTGGGAGATCGAGATCGAGCACGTCGCGGATTGCCTGTTGCACCATCGGATGGTTCCGCCCAATGTTGAAAACGCTGTAGCCGCTCAGAAAATCCAGATACGGCTGATTATCCATGTCGTACAAGTATGCGCCCTCCGCTCGCGCATAAACCTTGTCGAACCCAATCACCCGCTGGGCCGCCACCAGCGTGCGGTTCAGATGCCGCTCGTGCAGTTCGTAGTTTTCGCCGAGCCGCGACGCAATAATCTCCTTTAAATCGAAAGCCATTGGGGACAAAACTTCCGCGATTTCGCAGCGAAACGCAACCAGATGGCGATCACCGCGTTCGGATATGTCGTTAGCACCAAAGGCGCACATTCAGCGTCAGTCCGCCACAGGACGGATTCGCCGTGGCGAACCTGGGATATCGCCCCAGGATTTATATCAATCCTACAGGAGCAACAGCACTGAAGGTGCGATTCACTCTGAGTTCCCATTTATTTGATCCGCAAGATTGAAACGCGCCTTCAGCGCTCATTTACATGGCGACTACGATTCCTGGGGCGATGCCCCAGGCTTCTATGAGGCAGCGCCTCTGGCGCTAAACAGAATCAGCCTTCAGAGAACGCGATCCATCTTGATCGGGCAGAACATCGCCTAGGAAACAAAAAAAGCTGCAGGATCAAAAGCGATCCTGCAGCTTTAAGTTTACGAACAGATTATCTCTTAATCCTCTACGATCACTCGCTCAACCGTACGACTTTCAGTCGGGCCCGTGTAATAAACACGTACCTTTTGACCAGGTCGCAGCGGTGCGGTCACCACTTTGCCAGCCGTATCAACAATTCGCGCGGCCGTGCCTAGCGCGAAGCTAACAGGTCCCTGATCGCTCTTAACCACAACGGTCTTGCCCGGCTCATACGTACTTACTGCGCCGGTGGTGTAAGTTGTGGTTGTAGTAGTTTCACTTGTCGTCGCTGGTTTTGTGCTTGTTGTCGTTTCCTCGGTCGTGGTCGTGCTGGTTTGCGCAAAAGCCAACGGCGCAATCAGCGCGCACACCAAACCAATGATTGTTCTCTTCACTCTTTTCCCTCCTGTTTATGGTTAGTTTTACCCCACAAGTTCGTGACTCATGGGTTGAACGGACGCTCCATGTCCGTCGAATGTTTTGACTGAGTCCACCAGCGCGGTATTCGAATTATTTGCTATTTGTGTCATTGAGCGTGTCTGGCGAATTCATTAACGTAAGATGCCGATGAGCCGCAAAACGCTGCCCGCTGATCCAGTTGTTACACCTGAAGTTGTCAAGCAGCACGGTCTCACTCCGGAAGAGTTCGAGCGCATCAAAAAAATTCTCGGTCGCGAGCCGAACTTCACCGAGCTCGGAGTTTTCTCGGTCATGTGGAGCGAACATTGCTCGTACAAAAATTCGAGAAAAGAGCTGAAAAAATTTC
>WNFJ01159141.1_pt1 | contig 31388 bp, 24 predicted proteins | sample 5400461 | NCBI WGS metagenome assembly WNFJ01 (sample SAMN13153349, study PRJNA577476) | soil metagenome | isolation source: 115 cm saprolite on Douglas fir-dominated hillslope | place: USA:California | collected 2013-09-17
TGGGCGGACTACGACAATGACGGGTGGCCCGACCTTTACGTACCTAACGATGGCCAGCCCAATTTCCTCTATCACAACAAACACGATGGAACTTTCGAGGAAATCGGTTTGATGTCCGGGGCAGCACTGAGCCTTGACGGAAAGGCCGAAGGCTCAATGGGCGTGGACTTCGCCGACATTGATCATGATGGCCTGCTCGACATCGTTGTCACCAACTTCGTGGACGAACCCAATGCGCTCTACTGGAACCAGGGAGACAAGGGCTTCACCGATATCGCATGGAGCTCGGGAATTGCGCAAGACAGCGTGCCGATGGTCGGCTGGGGAACCGCATTCTTCGACATGGATAACGACGGCTGGGACGATATCTTCATTGCCAACGGCCATGTCTATCCCCAAATGGACTTCGTCAAAGGCGGTGTCGGCTATAAGCAACCCTTAATGCTCTATCGCAATAACCGCAACCGCACATTTGAGAACGTAACCGCTCTTTCCGGGCTCGACAAACTCCCCAAGTCTTCCCGGCGAGGAGCAGCTTTTGGCGATGTCAACAATGATGGCAAGGTGGATGTCCTGCTGCTGAATGTCGGCGAACCTCCCACACTACTGATTAATCGCACAGAAACGAACAATCGTGCCGCACTCTTCAAACTGATTGGGATGAAGAGCAACAAGGCAGCCATTGGCGCACGGGTCACGGTCACATGCGGGGATTTAGTTCAATTTAACGAAGTCCGTAGCGGGACAAGTTATTTCTCGCAAAACGATCTGCGGTTGCATTTTGGTCTCGGCCAGAACGCCGTGATGACCAAAGTCGAAGTCTCCTGGCCCTCCGGACAAAAAGATGTTTACCAGAATCTTCCTGCTGACATGATTTACACGATGGTTGAAGGTGGAACCATCACTAAGAAGACGCCGTTTTCAAAATAAATTGCGCCTATGGTTTCGAGCCTCAGTCGATTCTTGATTCTCCTGGCATCATCGACGTTTCTGCCGTTGAGGTGCTTTTCTCAAGACTCACCCCCGCCAAAGTTTGAGGACATTAGCGCACAGGCAGGTTTGACCACTTGGCACATCGGTGCTCCCGAAAAACGTTACATTGTGGAGTCAACCAGTGGAGGGGTAGGTTTCATTGATTGCGATAACGATGGCAAACTCGACGTTCTGATGGTTGGTGGCTCCAACGTGGATCACTATCGCCAGAATGGCGGCGATCCCATGATCCGATTGTTCCATCAGGACGAAAACCTTCACTTCACCGACATCACGGAAGCGGCAGGCCTGACGCGAAAAGGCTGGGGTATGTCGGTTTCTGTCATGGATTTTGACAATGACGGTTGGCAGGACATCTATGTCACCGGTTACGGTGGCAATGTACTATATCGCAATTTGGGGAACTGCAAGTTCGAGGACGTAACTGAGAAAGCCGGCGTGCGCGTCGGGGGCTACAGCATGGGAGCGGCTTGGGCGGACTATGACCGCGACGGCTACGTCGATCTGTTCGTGCCTAGATATCTCGATTTTGACATGAACAAACTTCCCACCTATGACGCCGAAAGCAAAGGCTGCGAGTTCCGCGGAGTCAGCATGGAGTGCGCCCGCCGCGGCCATAGTGGACAAACCGACTTCCTGTTTCATAATCGGGGGAACGGCAGTTTCGAAGATGTTTCCAAAAAAGCAGGAGTGGATGATCCAGGAACATATCTTGGCATGCAGGCCATCTGGGCCGACTACGACAATGACGGGTGGCCCGATCTTTATGTTACCAACGATGGCGGCCCCAACTATCTGTATCGCAACCAGCACGATGGCACATTCGAAGATGTAAGCCTGCTTTCAGGCGCAGCTCTCAGCCTGACGGGCCAGGAGCGCGCGGGAATGGGAGTGGATTTCGGAGACTTCGACCGCGATGGCAAGCTCGACATTTACGTAACCAATTACACAGAAGAGTCCGACGGCCTGTTTTGGAACGAGGCAGAAAAAGGTTTTCTTGATATCGCTGATTCTGCTGGAATCTCGCAGCCGACTTACTTCTGGGTCGGTTGGGGCGCCGGATTTTTCGACATGGATAACAATGGCTGGCTGGACATCTTCGTTGCTCATGGGCACGTCTACCCACAAATGGACATCATCAAAGGAGGTGCTCCTTATAAAGAGCCTGTCCAGCTTTTTCGCAACAATCGTAATCGCACTTTTACCGATATCACGAAGCTCGCGGGCCTCGATCAACTGCCGCCTGCCTCGCGCCGCGGAGTCGCTTTTGGTGACGTAAATAATGACGGCAAGGTGGACATCCTGATGCTGAACGTTGCGGGCCCACCAACGCTGCTGATCAACCGCAGCGAGACTTCTAATCATGCCGTTCTTTTTAAACTAGTAGGCACAAAGAGCAACAAGGCAGCGATTGGCGCCCGTGTCACGGTAGTGGCCGGCGGGTTGAGTCAGATCGCCGAAGTCCGCAGCGGCTCCAGCTATTTGTCACAAAACGACCTCCGCCTGCATTTTGGCTTGGGGAAAGAAACTTCGATGACCACGGTCGAGATTGCCTGGCCCAGCGGGAAGAAGGAGATTTATCGCGATCTCGCGGCCGACTTGATCTACACGATCGTCGAAGAGGGAGGCATTACCAAGAAGACTCCGTTTTCAAGCCAAGGCAGCGCGAAAAATCCAGTCGGAAAGTCGGCAACCCTACACTAGAGTTATTTTTTCTCCGAAGGGGTTTTCCCTTTCTGAAAACGCTCCATGTGGATCTTGGCCTCCTCGCGGTTGCCAAGTTTACTGCAAGCAAGCGCCAGGCCATATTCGGTCTGAAGGTTGTTAGGGTCGACGGACTCCGCCTTCAGCAGCGCTTCGCGGGCTTTCTCAAACTGCCCGGCCTGCAGGTAAAGGCTCCCTAGTTTCCCCAGTGCCAGAGAGTGATTGGGATTTATCTGGACCGCCCGCTCAAAATGCTCTATGGCCAAGGCTGAATTGCCGTTGGAGCTCAGCAGCGTTCCCAATTGATATTCCGCTTCGGCGAATTTAGGGTCGGCTTCGAGCGCTCGCTCGAACGCTTTTTGGGCGTCGGCAAAACGCTTTTCATCCTCATACCCCATGCCCAGCCCGACCCACGCTCTCGGATCGCCCGGGACCTTCTCCAGATACTTCTCCAGCAGCGGCACAGCCTCATCCTGACGCCTGTTCTTTAGCATGACGCTAGCCGCGACGAACAGATCCTGCGGCTCGTCGGACCTGGCTTCCAGCTGTTCCGCGGCGTCCTGGACTTGGTCACTCTTTCCAGCAAATGATGCCTCCAGGATGAGCGGACGAAGTACGCTTAACGATTCGTGATCCAGTTTGTACGCTCGCTGCAACAACTCGAAAGCGTCGGCGTGCTTCTCTTGCCGCGCATACAGCTCGGCGGCAGCGAGAATGAATTCCTCAGACCCCGGTTCTAGCGTAACTGCTTTCTGGAAATTGAGCATCGCCGCAGCCCGGTCCCCAGCAGCATCCAGCGCCTTTGCCTTGATGAAATAGAAACGCGGGGGTGGCCGCTTTCCGGATGCTGCCGCTATATTTAAAACTTTCAGCGCCTCGTCCGGCAGCTTGGAAGTGACAAATATTTCGGCAACCGCGAGAGCTACCGCCGGGTTGCTCCCCCGCGCTGCCAGCTTGAGGGCTTCGTCTTTGCGGCCAAGCGCCAGCAGACAACCAATTTTCACCGGAACTCCTTCGGCCGGAAACCGCGCACTGGGAATCGCATCCAAGACAGCCAGCCCCGCTGAAAATTCTCCCGCGGCTGCATACAACCTCGCCAGCGTAACTTTCACCTCCACATTTTGTGGGTCAAGCTTCTGGGCTTCCTTGTACTGTTGGGTAGCTTCGGGAAGTTTGTTTTCCGTGAGGTAGATTTTCCCAAGATACACGCGAGCCAGTGCTGACCCCGGACTTAGCTGTATGACTCTTTGAAACAGGGCTTCCGCCTCCGAATTCCGTTGCTGTTCACCGCGAACCACACCTAGCAGCAAAAGCCCTTCCGAATTATTGGGGTCAGAAGACAGCACCTTCCAAATAGAGTCTTCAGCGGACTTGAGGTCATTCTTGGCAAGCAGTCTTCTCGCGTCAGCGAGAGGAGAGGCGGCCTTCGCGCTGGTGTGACTGTTCGATTTTTGGCAAAAGACGTGCGACCCAGTTAGCAGCGCCGCAATCACGATGAAGTAAGAAGCGCTAGTTTGAACGCGGCTGCTCATGGTCTCCCCTGCGCTGCGTCTTCAACGCCTGATAGAGCTGCATTTCGCGCTGGGCGTCATCAGCGCGCGCGTCCCGGCTATAGGCAAGCGAGAGCTGATAATGAATATAGTCGCTTTGTGGACTCAGACTCGCTGCTGACTCCAGACTGGAAACAGCTTGCTTCGCATCGCCGCCTTCGAGTTGGAGCTTGCCGAGCTGGTAATAAGCATCAGCATACTTCTGGTTCTGCTCGATCACCTGCTGCAATAGCGACACCGCCTCGTCCTTCTGCTGCAACTGCACCAGCGCCAGCGCCAGGTGGTACTTGGTCGCCACATCAGTGGGCTTCTCTTTCAAGGCGGCGCGCAGCTCCGGGACCGCGTCGGCTGGCTTGCCATCGCGCAAAAGGGCAACTCCCAAAAGAAAACGCGTTCTGGGTTGCGAGGCATCGAGTGCAAGCGATTTTCTGTATTCCTCTATCGCGCTTGCGTAAATGCCCTGGTCGGCGTAGGTCTCACCCACTGCGGCATGAAGTCCGGCGAGATTAGGATTCGCCTGCTCGAGCGACTTCAGCAGAGCCATTCCTTGCTCATATTTGCCGGCCTTGATCAGCGATGCTGCATACGCCGCACCCGCACCGGGATCTGTGGCCACGGTTTTCTCGATCGGCCGCAGCGTCTCTATCGTGCCCTCGTAATTCTTCACCGAAAAGTAGCTAAGGCCCAGGGCGGCTCGAACCCGTTCATCATTAGGATTGCGCTGCAGCGCGTGCCAGAGCGGCAGGATTGCATCTTGATAGTTGCCAGCGTGGAAAGCCGACATCCCGAGATTGCGGTCCAACGTTTCCAGTGCCGGATACCACTGTCCGGCTTTGCGAAAATAAATCATCGCAGCCTCAAAGTCGTTATGCGCGCCCGCTGCCACTCCTAGATTGTTGTAGGCGTCGGCCATTGCTGGTTTGAGCTGATCGAAATAAGCATCTAGCTGTTTCTGCTGCTCCGGCGGCAGCGTCGAGTGCGGCTCCTCTGGACGCATAGGCTTTGCGTCAGCGATTCGTTCCTGCGCTGCGGCGGCGCCTGTGTCGCGATTGGCCGCTGGCGGCTGCGTTCTGTCTCGCAGCTCAGCGGCCGTCTTCAGGTTTTTCACGCCCTCTTCGCGTCTGCCAGTTTCCACTTGAATTCTGCCCAGCACGTAATAGGCCCGATTGATCTGATAGCCATTGCGCGAAACGTCCTTCGTCAGCGATATTGCCCTGCTCATCGCGGTTTCAGCCTCGGGCAGACGGCGTTGGCTGGTGAGTAACTCGCCCAGTGCGATCAAGGGATCCGGATTGTCCGGCTGAATTTCTGAGGCACGCTTCAGTTCACGCTCCGCCTCTTGGGTCCGATGAAACTTCAGCGCTATGTTCCCAAGATCGTAGTGGGGACGAAAATCGTCTGGATTGTTCTGAATTTCGGCACGGTCTTCGGCGGAGTTTTCGTCCCAGCCCTTGTCTTCGTCTCGCGACAAGTAGGCAAGCCCCAACCAATAATGCGCCTCTTTGACCTTAGGATCTTTCTCAATCGCGTGCTTGAATTCCGCGATCGCCCGATCCAGGTTGTCTGCCGTCAAGTAGGCATATCCAAAATAGACGTGTAACGCAGCTGTATTTCCCAGGCCGACCTGCATCTCGTCGAACAGCAAGCTTGCTCGATTCACGTCGTTGAGCTTGAGGTACGTGTTTGCCAGAGCATATCCAACCCGAAACGTGACATCCCCCTTCGTGGCGGTAGCTGCGGCTTCCAAGTGTTGCTTTGCCCCATTGTAATCGGCGGCCTGATAAAGAATCTCGCCCAGCAGCGCCTGCGCGTCACCATCTTTCGGTGCCAGCTCGACTGCTTTCTCAGCCTGCACTCTTGCCCGTTCGGCATCGCCGCCCAGGACCAGCGCCGTGCTATATCCCTCGCGGATCAACGGGGAATCCGGAGCGATCTGGATGGCTTCCTCAAACAGCTGAAACGCAGATGTGAAATTGCCTGCATTGGCGCGGACGTTCGCCATCTGCCGTAGTGCTTCTGAAAGGAACGCCTTGTATTCCGTCGCTGCTCGCTCCGAGTCGCCTCCAACGGCGAAAGTGCGAGCCGCCTGGTAGTGGTGCTGGAGAGTGTCGGTGTCGGGGGCCTTCGCAGCCTGTCCTGCACCCGGTTGTGCGAGAAGCAGAAGGCAAAGAAGGAACACAACCGCAGACGCCGAAGTTGGCACACTCAGATTAGACGGGAGACTACTGCGAAAACACATGTAGAGAAAGAATAAAGGGTGGAACCTGACCTGCGTCAAGTCCCACCCTGAAGTTAGTTAACCATCAGTCCTTAGAAGTCCACCTTCAGACCGTACTGTACCTGGCGCGGACCGCGGTCGCCGGTTGCCTTGCCGAAGTTCGAGCTCACCTGGCTCTGGCTCCACTGCAAGGTAAATGGTGCATACCCGTTGCTGCACGGGGCGAGCACGGTCGTAGCCGGTATGCAATCCGTCCCACCGCTGCCCGATAGACCTGTTCCGATCTGATCAGCTCGGAACTGAGTCTTGTTGAACAGGTTAAAGAAGTCCATGCTGAACTTCGCGGTGATTCGCTCCGTGACCTTGAAATTCTTGCGAATTGAAAAGTCAGTCTGAGCAAATCCTGGACCCGCGCAAATTCCACGCGGTGAGGTTGGATATTCCGCACCGACAGCATAGTGGTCGAGCGTAAATTTGGCCGGATTCAACCACTGCAAACCGCCAGCGCTCGACTTACAGGACTGACCCGGAACCAAGTTGGGCCGCTCCGCATTGCCGAATCCGGTCCCTACAAGTCCGCTTGGCGCACCCGAACTGCCCGCAAATACAGTCAGTGACGGTCCGCTCGTGTAGTTCACAATCGCGGAGGTCTCCCAGGCGCCAAGTGCGCCGCGCACGAATGCATTCTGCCCTTCCATCTTTGGCGCGTTGTACACGATGCTGCCAACCAGGATACTCGGCCGATTGATTGTCGTATTGCCGTAGTCCCCGTGTCGCTTCTCGGGGTCCAACAGGGTGTTGGGGGCCTGCTGATTACCGCTGGAGTCGGTGATGTCGCTGGTTGACAACGAATGGCTCCAAGTGTATGCGAACTGAGCGTCCACTACCTTGATGCGCGTCTTAAACAAGGCTTGCAGCGCGTCGTAGTTGGAGTTGGCGCCGAAGTAGCCGAATGGGATATTACCCCAGGCATTGTTCGAATTGCTCCCATTTAGGTCGCAAGGGCCGCCAACGGCCGCTCCGATATAGTTGCTTGTAATACTGCCAAAAGGAGTCAGGCAGTTCTGATGGCTGTTTCCATTATTCGGCGTCGGACACCATGGGCCGGTTACGCAGTTGGCAAAAACAACCCGCGTCGGAAGCGTTACCCCATTTACTACCATGGTCTGGCTGGACGGAATAGCGTTGGCATTGATGAACTGCTCCAAGTGCCTTCCACGGTTACCAACGTACGCGACCTCCAACTTCGTGTTGTTGGCGAGTTCGCGCTCCACCGTCAAGTTGTATTGAACCGTCAACGGAATGTTACTGCTCTGGGCCTGCCCGACCGACGGCGCAGCACCAATAACCCCGGCGGGGAAGGAGAAGGCAGCCACGCCGCGCCCACCAGCATCGTTGAACGCAGCCAGGCTCGGATCTATTGTGTTATCGAACGCCCGCTGACCGATCGAGGTTGGATTGGTCCACGTGTACGGGGCGTTGTTTGGCGAATTCATCGCCGTATTCAGCATGAAGCGGTTATAGAAAGTGCCGAATCCAGCCCGGACAGCCGTTTTGCCATCACCCCTTACATCCCAGGCAATACCTATCCTCGGCTGGATGGCGGTGTTTTTGTCCGGAACCAACCCTCCATTAACGGTTCCCAAGGTCGAGCCCGGCAGACCAGCAGCGTTGCAATCCGCAACTCCGACTTTCGTAAGGAGCATGCCATTGCAAGGAGATGCAATCAGGTTAGGGGCGAGGTTCGCGTGGAACAAATTCGGCTCCCACCAGCCCATTTGACCGTTGCCGTTGTAGGGGGTGCGCAGGAAGGACCAGCGCAATCCATAGTCCACCGTAAGGTTGCGCCGCACCTTCCAGTTGTCAGCGCCATAGAACTCATAATCGTGCCAGCGCATAAACAAGAAGCCATCGGTTGACTTCTCGCCCCATCCCCAATTCGTGCCTTGGTTGAGAATGTCGAAAACACCATTGCTGCTTGGGCACTGACCGTTGTTCGGGGCCCCTGACCAGAACTCACAACCATTGCCCCAGCTATCGGCCGTACTGGACCAGTATGCGCCGTTTTCACCCAGCGACTCGTTTTGCAGCCTCTGGTTCTTCTGGTTGTTGGTGGCAATGAAACCGGCTTTGAAGGTATGCGACCCAAACACTTTACTGAAGTCGTCCTTCAAAATTAGAAGTTGCTCGTTGTTGTGCCACGGTCCTTCAATGTTTACGTTGCCGCCCGCGCTCCCTGAAAGCCCCTGTGCGCCTACGATTCCGCTGACGCCACCTGCCCAGAATCCAGGCATGCCCATGTTGATACCGAGCGCTTTGCCCAGGTTCGGCGGTGCTGCGCTCACCGGGAAATACGGCAGAGACAAATTGTTGAGCTGCACTACATAGGTGTTAGGAGCCACTGAGCTTGTAACAGCCGCAATATTAGCCGGCGTGGGTTGAACGCCAGCAGGGCCCTGGAAGAAGCTCCCGGGCTGCGTTCCGGTACCTTGTCGCGTCACATTGATAGCGTTCGCGGCAAAGGACACTTGGAAATCGTTGACTGCGCTGCTGCCAAGCAGCTTCGTTAACTTCAGAGTTGCCTGACTGCTGGGCTGCGCCCACTCATCCTCAACCGATGGCCAAATATCTTCACCCCAGAACTGCAGGGTGCTGGGAAATGGCTGGGCCCAACTGTCGCGGGTGTAGCGGCCCATCAGGGTGAGCGTCTTGGTAATGTGCCAGTCCGCGCGAACATTGTCCTCGCGCCACGGATCTGGGGCGCCAAAGGATTGTGCCCAGTTGGCGCAATCTCCAGGTCTATTAACTCGATTGGGAAGAGGATAGTTGCCCATGTAGGCCAAACCGAAAGGCGAGAGGAGGCCGGGTCCGGTTTGGGCAGTCGCACCCACGTTCGCTCCGATGACATTGGGGATCGGATTGCCAGCACTATCCAGCCCGTAGTACGGTACCAAAAAAGTCTTGCCGTTTGCCGTGTAGAAGCGATCAGTGCCGCCACCGAAGCCAGTATTTGCTACCTGTACACCGTTAACGATATTGTCTCCGGGAAAAGCAGGAAACGGCTGACAACTAGGGTTGACTAGGCCCGTTACGGTATTCTTCACAGGATCCACTGTTACTTGCTGCTGCGGAACATCCGTAAAATCTCCCGACCGTTCCTGCGCGGTCGGCACCAAACCGCTGCGCGCCGCGCCGCGAATTTCCTTGTTCCATTCTTCCGATTCAAAGATAAACAGCTTGTCCTTGATAATTGGGCCGCCGATATGGAAGCCGTAATCATTGCGGCGCACCACATCTTTCTTAATTCCAAGACGATTATTGAAATAATCCGTCGCATTCAGAATGTCGTTGCGGCCATCGTAATAAACACCGCCGTGAAACTGATTAGTTCCACCACGGGTAACGATGCTGATGATCGCGCCCGAAGCTTGTCCATATTCTGCGCCGTAGCTGTTGCGCAGAATCTTGAATTCATCAATCGCCTGAATCGAAGGATAGAGCAGAATCGTACGGTTCGAACCGACGTCGTTGTTATTCACGCCGTCCACCAGAAAGAGGTTGCCGGTGGTGTTATTCCCGTTCACCGAGAAATCAACGCCGCCTTCCAAGCCCTTCTTCACCACGTTAAAAGAAGACAGAGCCGAGACGCCGGGCACGAGCTGCGTCAACTGAATGAAGTTGTTGCCGTTCAGCGGCAACTCACGCACTTCCTGGCCAGAGATCACATTGCCGACGGCGCCATTGGTGGTTTCCACCTGAATGGTCGTGGCTTCCACCGTCACCTGTTCATTGCCGGCGCCGATTTGAAGCGTGGCATTCACCGTGAACGTGCTGGACGTGTCGACTGGTACGCCTTTCGAGACGTACTCCTTGAAGCTGCCGGCTTTGACATGGACATCGTAAGTCCCGACCGCAAGTTCAGGTATCGAGTAGTTGCCACTAGTGCCAGTAGTCGCCGAGCGGGATTCGCCCGTGCTGGTGTTAACTGCTGTCACCTGAGCGCCGGAAACTACTGCGCCCTGCGGGTCTGTGACCACGCCAGTGATCGTTCCTGTGTACTTTTGCGCGAATAGCGGGGCGCACAAAGACAGGGAAAAGGAGAGAAGAAGCACTACCCACGAAGCCCTTCGCATACTCATAGCCCTCCGGCCAGCAAATGTTGAAATCCAATCCGACAGAAAAACGCTTTAGACTAAGGTCTAATCCACGATGCGTGGTATTAGGCGGCACATCGATAAGCGTTGTCAAGACAAAAAAACGATTTTCTTATAGGTACCCGAGCATCCTGTATTTATATTCATTTGCAACTACTTACAGGAAAATCGGGAAGTCGAGCCTTGAGGCAAGGAAACAAAAAATTGGACGTGAAGAGGAAAACAGACCGGACATCCGGTCGTTTTGGGTTGTGAGCGTGGGCTTAGCGGACGGCAAGACCAATCAAAATCCGCTCATACCACTTTGTTATAATCTCGCTTGCATATGCATCGCGTGGCGCTATCGTCTAGGGGTTAGGACGGAAGATTCTCAATCTTCAAACCCGGGTTCGATTCCCGGTAGCGCTACCATTCCTGCTGCAATCACTTACACTTTCACCCACCGGTGCGGACAACTGCTAATTTCGACGCTCGATCACCTCCCCGGCTTTGCATCGCTTGGAAGGCCACAGCGTTAGTCGGCATCGCACCAGCAAAGGTCGGCAGGCGATCGCGCGTGGGCAAAAGCGTGCGCTTCGATTCCATTCATGACTGGTACAGCGTGTGCCAGGGTTAAGAAAAGTGAAAATCAAAAGAATTGGAAACTTTCTCCGGGTCTCCGCGGTGAACAGCTTTTTCAGCTTCCTGCGATTTTCACCAAAAATGGCTAATCGCTGCGATTGGTCAAAATTCTGCTGGCCTCCAGAGAAATTTTTAATCACTCTACTTCACCCTTCCACAGCCGCTCCGGTTTATCATAGGAACATATCCAGCCACTAAAGATGTATTCAGCCATTAGGTTGTTGCGTCAGTGTGTGGCCAAACACCATTTGACGAGAGTTAAGGAGTAAAGAAATGGCCAAAGCAAAAACCCCTCGCACCACCAAAACAAAGACCGAGAAGAAACTTCTGCACATGCCCGACAGCGGCAATGGCAATGCCCATCAGTTTTCGCCTGCCGACCTGGAAGCAGAAATCCGGTTACGCGCTTATGAGCTGTACCAACAGCGAGGATGCACTCCGGGGCAGGACGAACAAGACTGGTTCGCCGCCGAGCGCGAAGTGCTGGCGCGCCGCGACAATCAGAAGCACACAGCTTGAGTTACCGTTCGGGAGCACTCGGCGCCACAGCTGCGGTTTTGGAAACAGGAGTCCCGCTTGCCTGAAGTTCTCGTCATAGACGACAACCCAACGCAACTGTCTGTCCGGGAGGCTGTGCTGCGCGGCGCCGGGCTCTCGGTTCTGACCGCCAGCAGCGCCGAACAAGCCTTGGATCTACTCAGGAACCAAGGTGCGAGTGCTGGGTTGCGGGTCATCCTCACCGACCATGTCCTGCCAGGCGCCAGCGGGGATGTCTTCGTCCGCGAGCTGCGCGAGTTCAGTCCATCGGTGCCGGTGCTCGTCATCAGCGGAATGGATGAGGCCGAGCAGGAATATGCCGGCCTGGGAGTTACGTTCCTCCACAAGCCATGTGCGCCTGAGGACCTCATCGCAGAAGTTCGCGAAGCGTTGAAGCGATCCGGTTAGACAGCAGGGGTGCAACCGCCCATTTGCCTCCACCCTGCAAGTCTGAAAAAATAGAGCCTCTACATGTCTGAATTGGGCAGTTTTGTTCTTCTGTTGGCTCTAGCGCTCAGCGGGTATTCTTTTCTCGCCGGACTGCTAGCACTAACGAAAAGGCAACCCGGATCGGAAAGACTGGGCGAGACTGCGCGGCGGGCCGGAATCGCAAGTTTTGGAGCTGTATTCCTTGCCGCGTTAGTTCTGGTGGTTTCCGCATTCCGCAATGATTTTTCCATCGCCTACATTTTCCATCACAGCAACCGCGATCTTCCGTTGCCGTATAAATTCGCTGTGCTGTGGTCGGGACAGGAAGGCTCCCTCCTGTTCTGGTCGTTGCTGTTGTCTGCTTATGGCCTGGTTCTGCGATTACGCCATAAGACAGATGAACGCCTCTTTGCTCACGCGTCGGTGATCATTGCTGCGGTCCAGGTTTTCTTTTTGTTGTTGCTCAATTTCGCCGCCAAACCGTTTGGGATTATGCAAGGAACGCTTCCCAACGATGGTAGCGGCCTGAACCCGCTGCTGCAGTATCCGGAGATGGTGATTCATCCACCCATGCTCTACCTGGGCTATGTTGGCTTCACCGTTCCCTTCGCATTCGCCCTCGGCGCCCTGGCGATGAAATATCCGGGCGAAAAGTGGATCCACATCACTCGCCGATGGACGATGGTGACGTGGGGATTCCTCACCTGCGGTGTCTTCCTCGGCGCGCACTGGGCCTATTCCGTGCTCGGCTGGGGTGGCTACTGGGGATGGGACGCGGTTGAGAATGCGTCGATCATGCCCTGGTTCACAGGTACCGCTTTCCTGCACTCCGTGATGATGCAGGAAAAACGCGGCATGCTAAAAACCTGGAACATGTGGTTGATCTTCTCGACTTTCATGCTCGCGATTTTCGGGACCTTTCTCACCCGCAGCGGAGTCGTGAATTCGGTACACGCATTCGCGCAGTCGCCAATTGGCGACTGGTTTGTTGCCTTCCTGGCGGTAATTCTCGCCACCTGCCTTTACTTTTACGTGAAGAACCGCTCCCATTTGCGGAGTGAGCACAAACTGGAGTCGCTGGTTTCACGTGAGTCAAGCTTCCTGTTTAATAATCTCCTGCTTCTGCTCGCCTGCTTCACGGTCCTGTGGGGAACCTTGTTTCCGGTTCTGTCGGAGTGGGTGCAAGGTCACAAAGTCACGGTCGGGCCTCCTTTCTTTAATAAGGTGACCATTCCTGTAGCTCTGCTGCTCCTGCTGCTAACTGCGGTCGGCCCTCTTCTCGCGTGGCGCAGGACCTCTTTGGAAAGTTTGAAGCGGAATTTCCTGTGGCCAGCCCTTGGGGCGCTTGCGGCCGGGGTCTTCTTAATGGCGACTCCACGCGCGTGGGGTTCACCGTTTGGCTTGCGGCCCTGGAACGACGTTTCTTATTTCTACTCATTGATGGCGATCATGCTATCGGTGCTCGTAGGCCTCACGGTTGCCTCGGAGTTTGTCCGCGGCGGCCGCGTGATCTCCCGCCACACCGGCCAGAATCTCATCACGTCCATGTTGCACCTGGCCCACCGCAACACCCGCCGCTATGGCGGATATATCGTCCACGTTGGCGTCATCATCATCATGATTGGGTTCGCGGGGTCGGCCTTCAATCAAGATGCCGAGAAGGAGATGGGCTTCGGCGACAAGCTGGCCATCGGCCCTTACACTCTGGTCTGCCGCTCTTATACGCAGGAAGAGAATCCGAACTACACCACCGAAAAAGCGATCATGGAAGTATTTAAGGGCGGCAACTTGCTGGAAGTTCTCTATCCCGAAAGCCGTTTCTACACCGCTAGCCAACAGCAGCAGCACATCCCGACCGTCCGCTCCACCCTAAAGGAAGATCTGTACATTGTTTACGAGGGCCAGAATCCGGACACTGGACGGCCAATCATCAAGGCCCACCTGAACCCGCTTGTTCCCTGGATTTGGATCGGAGTGTTGGTAATGATCTTCGGCACAATCGTGGCGCTGGTTCCGAATGCCGCTCCGGTACGTGTTGCTGTTCCCGCCCGCTTGGAGACTGCGCCAGTCGGAGCAGGGGATTGATGGATCAGTCTCAATCACGACGCCTTCTTCCCGCCCTGCTCCTGGGAGTACTCCTGCTGATTGGCGCCGGAGACGACTCCGCGCGGAGAGACCGCCTTGGCCATCAGATGATGTGTGTTTGCGGTTGCAATCAGATTTTGCTCGAGTGCAACCACGTGGGTTGTGCGTACTCGACGAAGATGCGGGATGAACTGACTGCGGCAGTGGACCGCGGGGACAACGACAACACAGTTCTGCAATGGTTTATTCAGACATATGGAACCACGGTTCTCGCCACTCCGACAACCAGTGGTTTCAACCGGGTGGCCTGGATCATGCCTTATTTCGCACTTGTCGTCGGAATCGGTGGGGTCGTCCTGGTTGTGCGCGCCTGGAGGAACCGGCTGGTGCCTCCGACCGCGGACAGCCCACGGTTCAAGAGTATTGACCTTGAGCGCTTTCGGGAACAAGCCCGCAAGGAGACCGACCTGTGATCCCGCTTGTGATCCCTCTTGTGATCCCTCTAACGTGTGCCATCGTCACCGTGGCGGCGCTCTACTACATTTTTCACGTTCCCGATTTCATGGCCGCGGGACCGGAAAAAACTCGCGTCAACTATCTTCGGGAGAGGAAGGAAGCGGTTTACGAGAATCTGCGCGATCTGAACTTTGAGTACAAAGCTGGCAAGTTCCCCGACAACGATTATCAGGCCATGAAGAATTCTCTCGAAGAGGAAGCTGCTGCGATTCTGGCGGAGATCGCAGGTCTGGAATTGAACGCGAGGCCGGTCGTCTCGGTTCGAAGCAAGAAGGGACAACGGGTTTGAGCATTACAAACCATTTCACGAAGAATCGTCCGATCGACTTTGGGTGGAGCGGCGCTTTCAGCGCTGCTGAATCTGGCCTTGCCACTGCTTTACGCAGGCCCGGAAGGCCTGCTCTACCCAAAATCTGCCAGTTTCTTGACCGGCTGAAAATAATCCCGATCGCGACAATCCTATTCGTTCTAATTGCGTCATCTTCATTCGCTGCCACCCTCAACGGCACCATCACCAACGGCACCACTAACAGACCTTCCCCCGGCGACGAAGTGATCCTGATCAAGCTGGCTTCCGGAATGGACGAGGTCGGCCACACCAAAACCGATACCAAGGGAAAATTCAGCTTCACCTTCGACGAGAGCAATGCGCCTCACCTGGTGCGCGCCATTCATCAGGGAGTCACTTACCATCGTCCCGCGCCTCCCGGAACGACTTCCGTCGAAGTTCAAGTCTATGACTCAAGCTCGAGAGTCGACGGTGTGCACGCGATCGCCGACCTCATGTACCTGCAGGCATCAAACGGTCAGCTCAGCATCACGCGAATTTTTGCGGTGGACAACACCTCCAAGCCTCCCCGCACGCAGATGAACGACGCGAATTTCGAGTTCTACGTTCCCGAGGGCACCGACATTGATGCCGCATCGGCACGCACTGCTGGCGGACAGGACGTGAATATTGCTCCCACGCCTCAGGCCGAAAAAAGACGCTATGCGTTTGTCTTCCCTCTGCGTCCTGGACAAACAGAATTCCAGGTCACCTATCACCAGGCCTATGGCGGGAAAGCCAAGATCGATCCGCGCCTCATCTATCCGCTCCAGCACTTTGTTGCTATCTTGCCACGCTCCATCGGATTCACTCCTGCACAATCGGGCGTATATGAAGACAAGCAGCCTCCGGATCAACCCGATGCCATTGCCGAGGTCGCCAGCAATCCGCAGCCTGGACAAAAGTTGGCGTTCGAAATCTCCGGCAATGGCATGTTGCAAGACCAGAGTCAGAACGCCTCAAATGGCGCCCCGGGAACAGCTTCTGCTTCTACGGACAACCGTCCGGGTGGCGGACTGGGCGCGCCCATTGACGCCCCCGATGCCCTGGATCAATACCGCTGGTGGATTCTTGCTGGCTTCGGCGTGGTCCTTGCGGCTGGCGCTTTTTATACCACCAGTCGTTCCAAACCTAATCTTCCGTCGCCGGCAGCGGCCGCACCCACTCATTCGGGCCTATTGCTGGATGCTCTAAAAGAAGAGATCTTCCAGCTCGAAATGGAGCACAAACAAGGGCAGGTCTCCGATCAGGAGTACTCAAAAGCCAAAGCTGCACTTGACCAAACTCTCGCCCGAGCCATCAGACGGAATCGCTGATCCCGTTTTTTCCTGCAAGAGTTCCTGTCATCGTCGTTCTTCGAACAGGTGCATCCCCGCGGCTGCGGTAGCATCTATTCTCTTGAGGCAAACTTATGGGGAATACATTTAAGACCGCGTTTCTGCTCACAGCGCTCACCCTGCTGCTGATGTTCATTGGCCGCATATTTGGCGGTCAGAATGGCATGTTGATCGCACTGGTGATCGCAGGTGTATTGAACTTCGTCTCGTATTTCTTCTCGGACAAGTTGGCCCTCGCCATGTACCGCGCCCGGCCAGTCACACGCGAAGAACTGCCGCGTGCGTACCAAATTGTGGAGCGGCTCACCCAGCGCGTCGGCCTTCCCATGCCAAAAATTTATGTGATTCCAACCGAATCGCCGAACGCCTTCGCCACTGGACGCAATCCTGCGAAGGCTTCGGTTGCAGTCACTCAAGGAATTCTAAGCCTGCTCAATGACGAAGAACTGGAAGGTGTGCTGGCGCACGAACTCGGTCACGTGCGCAACCGCGACATCCTGATCAGTTCAATCGCCGCAACCATCGCCGGCGCGATTACCTACTTTGCCGACATCGCGCGTTGGGGAATGATCTTCGGCGGCTACGAACGCGACGACAACAATCGCGGCGGAGGGCTGGGGGCGATATTCATGCTCTTCCTGGCTCCGGTTGCAGCTATGCTCATTCAACTTGCCGTCTCGCGCTCGCGTGAATACCAGGCCGATGAAACTGGCGCGCAGTTCACCGGAAATCCTTATGCTTTGGCTAGCGCGCTCGCCAAACTGGACGCGTATTCGAAACGTATGCCGCTCGTTGCGACCCCTTCGACGGCGCATCTTTTCATCATTCAACCATTGTTGGGAATGAGCTTTGGCAGCCTTTTTGCGACGCATCCGCCGATCGCAAAGCGGATCGAGCGGCTTACCGGACGGTCAGCAGAATTCATGCAATAAGAGGACAGAGTCAAATACACTTGGCCACGGATTTTCACGTATCCTTATTTCGATTTTGATCCGTGAAAATACGTGTCAATCGGTGGCTGAACAGTTGACTTTGATTTTGCCAACGACCAACAGCCAACGACTGCTTTTTCCGGTCACCAAGGTAACCACGGCGGACTCACCGCCGCATAGTAAAATCGCCTTCATGTCGCTCGAAACCGTGATTGCCGCGTCGCATCGGGCTTCTCGCCTGGAAAATGAACTAAAAAAGGTGATCCGCGGCAAAGACGACATCGTTCGTCTGGCCTTGGTTTCGGTCCTTGCCCGCGGCCATTTGCTGATTGAGGGCGTCCCCGGCGTGGGCAAGACCACTCTGGCCCATGCCCTGGCGCGTTCGCTGGGTTGCAGCTTTCAGCGTGTGCAGTTCACCAGCGACATGCTCCCGTCCGACATTCTGGGTATTTCCATCTACTCCGCAACCGAGCAGAAATTTGAGTTCAAGCGCGGCCCGATTTTCACCAATGTGCTGCTGGCGGATGAGATCAACCGCACCACTCCGAAAACGCAATCCGCTCTCTTGGAAGCCATGAACGAAGGTCAGGTCACAGTTGATGCCAATTGCTACCAGCTTCCGCAACCGTTCCTGGTGATTGCCACCCAGAACCCCGTCGAACACCATGGGACTTATCCGCTGCCGGAGTCGCAGCTCGATCGATTCTTGATGCGCGTACAGATGGGATATCCCGACATCAAATCCGAACGCGAAATTCTTCGCGCTGAAGCTGGCGCGGCTCAACTAGAGAACCTGGAAACCATACTGACCGGCGGGGATGTGCTCGAGATGCAGCAAGTCGTGACCCAAGTCGAAGTTGACGATTCTCTGGTCAGCTACGCACTCGAAATCGTCGCCCGCACCCGCAAGCACGAAAAGCTTACCCTCGGAGTGTCGCCGCGCGGCTCACAGATGCTCTATCGCGCAGCCCAGGCCATGGCTTTCCTTGACGGACGCAGCTTCTGTGTCCCCGAAGATTTCAAGCCACTCGCAGTTCCGGTCTTCGCTCACCGCGTCGCCATCCACGGAATGAACTCGTCCGGCATGAAAAAATCCGTGCGCACCGAAGACGTCATGCAGGAAATCGTCGATTCGGTTCCAGTGCCGGTGTGAACGTACCGAAACCTATGAGACGCACCGTGGAAGAGCGGCGCTTTCAGCGCCGCGTTGTCGTGGGGATCGTCGTGACGCGGCCCTGAAAGGGCCGCTCTTCCACAGGTGTACCATCTGCTTCGAGTTCTTCCGTGCCTGCTAATATTCCCCCATGAAATTTCTGCTCTTCCTCATGCTGCTTTCATTAGCCGTGTGGCTCGGCGCGCTCATTTTCTTCCCAGTGGTCGCACAAACAGCATTCTCCGTGCTGCCGTCGACACATCTCGCAGGACAGATGGTGCGCGATTCGTTGCGCGAGTTGCACTGGATGGGATTTATCTCGGGCCTAGTGTTCCTCGCAAGTTCTCTGCTTTATAACCGCGCCATGCTGGGAAGAACCCGGGCATTCGCGGTGAACCACGTACTCGTGGCCGCAATGCTGTCCCTTACCGCTGTCTCGCAATTCAGGATCATCCCGCCCATGGATAGTCTTCGCGCCTCTGCCGGGGAGATTGCTTCTCTGTCAGTTGATAACCCAATCCGCCAGCAGTTCGATTCTCTCCACACCTGGTCCACGCGACTCGAAGAAACAGTTCTGTTGCTCGGATTGATCGTCTTGTACTCCACATCCCGCCAAATCGGCTCTTCGCAACAGTAAGTCCGAACGTCACGAATCATTTATTCTGTTAAATCGTCCTTCCGCGCACTTGGCGATAGACGATAAAGGATTCAAGCTAGGAGCTAACAGCTAAAAGCTTCTTTATGAAAACTGGCATCATTGGCCTGCCCCAAGTGGGCAAAACATCTCTGTTCCGTATTCTGACCAAGGCGCACCTCTCGCCTGCACACGCCAATCCGCGCGAGGCCCACGTTGGAGTCGCCAAAGTCCCTGACGACCGCCTCGACCGGCTGGCCGCGCTTTACCATCCCGAGAAACTGACTCACGCTTCGGTCGAGTACGTGGACGTCGGCGCCATCGGCCAGGAAGCTTTGAAGGAATCCAGCTATATCGGACATCTTCGCAACGTGGACGCGCTCGCCCATGTGGTGCGCGCCTTCGAAGACGATTCCATTCCCCACGCCGGACCTATTGATCCGCTGCGCGACATCAAGAATGTCGAATTCGACCTGATGGTCAGCGATCTCGGTCAAATCGAAAAACGCCTGGAGCGCGTAGAAAAAGATTTGAAGAAAATGCGCTCGGCAGATTTAGAAAAAGAATTCGAACTGTTGAAGCGCGGCAAGGCGCAGATCGAAGCCGAGCGCCCGCTGCGCGAAATGGAAATGACTCCCGAAGACAAAAAACGTTTTCGCGGATTCATGTTTCTGAGCGAGAAGCCGTTGCTTTACGTGTTGAATATAGGCGAGAGCACGGAGTTAGGGAGAGACCTCGAAGCCGCAGTAGCGAAGTACGGCCTGACGGATCTCGCCTCGGACCACGTAGGGACGGGTGCCCCCACCCGTCCGGTCGAGCAACGCTCGACAAAAAATGTCGGCGCCACCGCCATCTGCGGAAAAGTGGAAGCCGAGCTTGCCGAAATGAGCGATGCCGATGCCGCTGAATTCCTCTCCAGCTACGGACTTTCAGAGAGCGGCCTCGCCCGCCTGATCCGCAAGACCTATGCTTTGCTGGGCTTGATTTCTTTCTTCACCGCCGGCGAAGACGAATGCCGCGCCTGGACCATCCCCGTAAATACTCGCGCAGTTCAGGCGGCCGGGGCCATCCATTCCGACCTCGAACACCACTTCATCCGCGCCGAAACCATTCGCTGGGACCAACTGCTCGAAGCTGGCTCGGAGGCGAATGCTCGCGCCCGCGGCACTCTCCGCCTGGAAGGCAAAGACTACATCGTGCAAGACGGGGATGTGATGCACATTCGGCACTCGGGGTGAGGTCTGCTCACTCGGGAGGAATTGAGGATGGGCACGCGTAGTTTTTCTCGCGCAACGTGGTCGTCAATCGTGGGGACTATCTCCTCGTCCGCTGCCAAGCTACCCGAACTTCTCGCTCTTTTGTATTCTGCGAATTCCTAGGAACTGCAGTACTGCAAACACTAGCACCACGTCTGAGACCGCTCCTACGACCCACTTTCCTCCTGTGCTTAACGGCGCGACGAGGATCAGTACACAACTGCCAAGCACCCACGCGGAGTCCATCAATACTGCGATCCAAGCATCAGCCGTCTTGATCTGCTGTCTGCGCGCATTTATGACCAGGGTTGCTGCAAAAACCAGCAGCCCAATTCCAAGGATCGCCAAGCCAACATCCCTCGAAAGGCCTAGGACCCGCAATACCCATCCCTGTGCAAGCAGAATGGTCAATCCCGACAAGGTTGAAAACAACGCGTTTCCCATTAACGACTTCCGTAACAAGCATGAACGTTCTTCAAATTGAGGATTCATTGTTCTACTCCCTTCTTTTTTTCGAGATCTCTTGCTGCCCGGGTTGCTTGAAAGCCGCGGCCGCCATGCTATTGGCAATCGCTCGACGAGCGCGCGAAAAAGCCGACTTGTCATCGAACAGCTTGAACGCCCAATTCGCCTCTTGTACATAGGCATGGAGTTCAAAGGAAAGCTGAGCGGGATCGACAGATGGCCGTATTTCTTTGGAGGACTGAGCAAAAGCAATCTCGCGTTCAATGGCAACCAGCCAGGCTTTGGTGAGCGCGGCAATCTCATCGCGCACAGGGCCAGGGCGGCTGTCGAACTCTGCGGACGCGGCAGCGAAAAAACACCCTCCCCGAAACACAATCCTCTCGACGTATCCGATCCAGTTATCCAGCATCGCCCGCAACCGTGGAATGCCTCTTGAACACTCGAGCGCGGGTTGCACAATCTGCTCCCAAAAAACTTGTTTTGCAGCGTCAACCGTAGCAAGCTGCAGCTGCTCCTTGGATCCAAAATGAGCGAAGATACCGGTCTTGCTCATCCGCAGTTCGGTTGCAAGCCGGCCGATCGAGAGCCCCTCGAGCCCCTCGGCTGAGGCAATGTCCGTGGCAACACGCAGGATCTCTTGGCGGGTCCTCGACGCCTGTGAAGTGTGATACAGGACTGCAGGTTTGCTGGTCATAGAACGAACGTACTATATAGAACGAGCGCACTATTTGGCAAATGCAATGTTGCGCCTCGGAGGCATATTGGCTCGTGAGCAAAACACGGTTGTTGGCGCAAGCAGAAATGGGTATGAGAAGGGACTGCAGGAAGAGGAGGCGCGGGAATCGCTTCAGATTGGGATTACTCTCGAATTCCAACCAGCAAGGCTTGCAGTTTTACCAGCAGCATCGGCGCGAGCTGTGACACCGACCCGGCTCCCAGCGTCAAGATCATGTCACCATCACGCGCGTTCGCCATCGCTGCCGACACAGCATCTTCAAACGAACCGGCGTATGCAGCCTGGGAATTTCCCTTTTCGCAAATCCTGCGCGCCAAAGCCTCTCCGGTGATACCTTCAATCGGCTGCTCATTGGCAGGATAGATGTCCAACACTTGCAGCGTGTCCGCATCCGCAAAAGCCGTGGCAAAGTCGTCCATCAAATCTCGCGTGCGGGTGTAGCGATGCGGCTGGAAGATAACCTGGATCTTGCGATAGCCGCATTGCCGGGCTGCCGCGAGAGTCGCTCGAATTTCGGTAGGGTGATGGCCGTAGTCGTCAACTACCGTCACGCCTGCCACTTGTCCCCGCACTTGAAAACGTCGGTCCACGCCACAGAAGTTTTCCAATGCCTCGCGAATCTGTAAAACCGGAATATCCAGCCCGATCCCAACTGCAATTGCCGCCGTAGCGTTCAGGACGTTGTGCACACCCGGCACATGCAGACGGAACTCGCCAAGATCCCGTCCGCGAAACTTCACCTCAAAACTGACTTTTGGAGGCACGGGCGTCCCCGCCCGTGCGTTTTCGTCCACAGCCGGGCGAGGACGCCCGGCGCTCCAAAATTCAGCGTTTTTCAGCGCAATCCGAAAATCCGAGCCTTTGCGCGTCCCATAGCTCACTAGGCGCCGCTGGATTTTGGGAAACAGCCGCCGCAGAATCGGATCATCATTGCACGCTACAATCATTCCGTAGAACGGCACCCGGTCCATGAAGTCGAGAAATGTCCGCTTCAGATCATGCATGTTGCGGTAGCAGTCCATGTGCTCGCGATCAATGTTGGTAATGACGGCGAGAATCGGCGAGAGTTTCAGGAACGATCGGTCGCTTTCATCAGCCTCCGCCACAAGATACTGCGACCGTCCCAATCGCGCGTTCGATCCCATCGCATCCACTCGCCCGCCCACAACCACGGTCGGATCGAGGCCGCCGGCAGCGAGCACTGCAGCGACCATGGAAGTCGTCGTCGTCTTGCCATGCATTCCGGCAATGGCAATACCGTACTTAAGCCGCATCAACTCGGCCAGCATTTCCGCACGCTGAATGACCGGAACATGCAATCGGCGCGCTTCTTCGACCTCTGGATTTCCCGCATTGATTGCCGAGCTGGTAACCACCACCTCGGCGCCGGCGAGGTTTTCTGCGCTGTGGCCTTCGGAAACAATCGCCCCGAGGGCCCTGAGGCGATCAGTTACGGCCGATTGCTTCAGATCGGAACCAGAGATCTTGTATCCAAGGTTCAACAGCACTTCGGCAATCCCACTCATGCCAATGCCGCCGATGCCGACAAAATGAATACGTTGGATTTTGGCAAACATAAATCAACTTCGCGGCCACGGATTTACGCGGATTCACACGGATCAAAACTAAATCTATGGAGCAAAAACAAGAAAGAAGCAAAATCCGTGAAGATCCGTTTTAATCCGTGGCCAGTTCTTCGCTTCCCGCCAGCTTCGCCGCCAGTTCGGCGATGTCTTTTGCGGCGTCAGGATGCGCCATGGCCCGCGCCGCCTCACCCATCCGCTTAAGCTTGTCAGGAAAATCGAACAGCGTACAGATCGTATCCACCAGCCAGACTTCATCCAGTCTGGTTTCTTCGAGCACAACCGCCGCTTGGGCCCGTTCCAGAGCCTCAGCGTTGCGGCGCTGATGATCATCGGCCGCCAGCGGAAATGGCACAAAGATCGCTGGTTTGCCCGCGGCTGCAATTTCAGCCACTGTGCTCGCTCCCGACCGGCACAAGACCAGGTCGGCGCGTGCAAAAAATCCCGGCATATCGTCGATGAACTTATGAACTTCCGCTGGAATCCCGACCTGAGCATATGCGGCTTGCACCTCATTATATTCACGCTCTCCGGTCTGATGAATGATTCGCAGCCCCGGCACTCGCTTGATCAATTCCGGCAAAGCTAGGACCACGGCCTGATTGATCGCCCGAGCTCCCTGGCTTCCTCCGAACACAAGCAAGGTTGGTGATGCCTGAGAATAGGGCTTCATGGGAATCTGAAAGAACGCCGGACGCACCGGAACTCCTGTCACGACTGGATTGCGGAAGTGGTCACCCGTTTGTTCGAAGTGTACGGCCGCTGCCGAGACGAACCTCGCAACCACTCGGTTGGCAAATCCTGGGACGAAGTTTGGCTCGAATGCGAGGGTCGAAATGTGCCGGAGAAGGGCCACGAGCATGGCTGGACCCGACGCGTATCCGCCGACACCGATGACCACATCCGGCTGAAAGTCGATCAGCATTCTGCGGGCGGAAAATACGGCGCGAGGCAAATCGAAAGCCGTTTTCAGCCGAGTCGCCAGGCTCACGCGATTCAGCGCGCCCACTTTCACCAGTTGCAGAGGAAAACCCGCCGCCGGAACCAGCCGGTTCTCGAGACCGCGCGCCGTACCGATAAACAGCACCTCCGCCCCATACCGGCTGCGCAGTTCCTGCGCGATGGCAATGGCGGGAATTACGTGTCCGCCCGTGCCTCCACCCGCCAGAATGACTCGCATGAGAGGAACTATATATGAGGGCCCGCGAGTGCGCCTTATTCCGCCTGCTTAGTGATGTTCAGCAGCACGCCCACGCACGCGAGAGTAATAAATAATGACGACCCACCGTAGGAGATCAGCGGCAGCGGAATTCCTTTGGTCGGCATTAGTCCCAAAACTACGCTGATGTTGATGAATGCCTGTACCACGACCATGCTGGTGATGCCTACTGCCAGAAATCTCCCGAACATGTCTTGCATGCGCAGGGAAGTTCGAATTCCTCGCCATAGAAACGTCGCAAACAGAAAAACCACGACTAGGCAGCCGACTAGGCCCAGTTCCTCACCTAAAACAGAAAATATGAAGTCCGTATGGGGCTCTGGCAGGTAAAACAGCTTCTCTTTGCCTTCCATCAGCCCGACGCCGGTCAACCCGCCGGTCGAGACCGCGATCAGGGACTGAATGATGTGGAAGCCGCGTCCCTGCGGGTCGGAATATGGATTCAGAAAAGCCAGAATCCGATCGCGACGGTAAGCCACATGAAAAATCAAGAAATACAGCGGTAGCAGCGATGCCAGGAACCCATACGCCAGGTACTTTGTTTCCAGTCCGGCAACAAACAGAATGCAAACTGTGATTGCTGCGCAGGCAATCGCAGTACCCAAATCCGGCTGAAACACAATCAGCCCCACGAAAACCAGTGTCGGCAGCAACGCCGGAATCAAAGTGTTTCGCCAGTCGTCCATGGATCTGGTGCGGTTCTCAAGAAAAAAGGCTAGGAACAGGATGAGCACGGGCTTTGCCAGCTCCGATGGCTGGAAGGACAATCCGCCGAAATGGATCCAGCGATGCGTATTGTGCGCGCGATCAAGGAAAAAGACCGAGATGAGCATCAGGGTCGTCAGTCCCAGCAGCGAAAACACAACAGCCGGATGCTTCAGCCGCTTGTAGTCAATCCTCATCCCGATCATCATGGCGATGAAGCCGGCGATTGCCCATCCCAATTGCCGCAGCAGAAAAAAGTAGCCGGAGTGATATCGCTCCTTGGCCATTACTGCCGAGGCGCTGAACACCATCACCAGGCCGACAAAAACCAGCAGCAAGGTCACAATGAACAGCAGCCGATCTACGCTGACACGTTTTGCCATGGAAAATCCATTTCACCACGGAGACAAGTAGGCACGGAGCATTGTTTACCGCAGATTCTGCCTGAGAGATAACTATTTTGGTTCGCTACTTAGGGTTCGCCGGCAGCGTATGGGCTTGCAGTGCCAGTACCAACTCTTTGAACACCCTTCCCCGGTGCTCGTAGTTCTGGAATTGGTCGAAACTTGCGCAAGCCGGAGCCAGCAAGACGACATCCCCCGGCTGGGCGGAAGCTGCCGCTTGCTTTACGGCGGACTCAATAGTGCCAGTGTGCACAATTGCCGTCGCCCCTTGGATCTGCGACTGGATCTTTTCCGCCGCTGCGCCGATCGTATAAACGTACTTCACCCGCTCCCGCAACAGATCGTTGAGCACCGTGTAGTCGCTGCCTTTGTCTTTCCCGCCGAGAATCAGGTGCACATTAGTCGGAAACGACTCCAGCGCCTTGATGGTGGCGTCCACGTTCGTGGCCTTGGAATCGTTGTAGTACTCGACGCCGCGCACCATCGCAACGTATTCCAACCGGTGCTCGACAGCTTTGAAGTTACGGATTGCGTCGCCAATCTTACCGGCTTCGCATCCCATGAGTGCTCCAGCGCACACCGCAGCTAAGACGTTCTCAAGGTTGTGCGAGCCTTTCAGCGGGATTTCCGAGGCCAACATCACTTCCTGCTGCCCTTCTGCGCCTCGGAACAACACATTACCTTTGCGCACGAACGCACCCTGTTCCACCTCGCGCCTGCGGCTGAACCAGAACACTTGGGCACGAGTTCGTGCCGCTAGCTCGACACAAGTAGCGTCGTCTGCGTTCAACACCGCGAAGTCCTCGGCTTGCTGGTTCTCGAAAACACGGGCTTTCGCATCCACATAAGCTGTAAACGTCCGATGCCGGTCGAGGTGGTCAGGGGTCACGTTGAGGACGACTGCAATCTTGGGCCGGAAGTGGCGAATGGTCTCCAGTTGGAAGCTGGAAATCTCAAGCACAGTGACCGTTTCCGGTGTCGCTTGTGGAACCAGGGAAATTGCAGGAGTCCCGATGTTCCCGCCGACCAGAGTCTTCAAACCACCAGCCGAAAGAATTTCACCGGTCAGGGTTGTGGTCGTGGTTTTCCCGTTCGATCCGGTAATCGCGACGATCTGGCCCTGAAGGAATTCCGCTGCAAGCTCAATTTCCCCAAGGATGTCCTGACCCAGTGCCCGCGCCTGATTGATCGGCTCCGCATCTATGGGAACACCGGGACTTACTACGATCAGGTCTTGATTCTGAAACGTCCGCTCACCGTGGCCGCCGGTTTCAACCGCTATCCCGTGATCGAGCAACGCAGGTATCTCTTTGCGAAGCTGGTCTTCCGACTTCGCGTCGGACACGGTTACGCGAGCCCCGCGCGACTTCAGAAAGAACGCCGAAGCCACGCCCGAGCGCCCCAGTCCCACCACCAGCACGCGTTTGCCGTTTAGATCCATGAAAACAGCTCAACCACAGAGGACACAGAGAGACACAGAGAAACGAATTTTATCTTAGTTTCAGCGTGGTCAGCGCAAACAGGGCAAATACCAGGGAAGCAATCCAGAAGCGCACGATGATTTTCGACTCCGACCATCCCATAAGCTCAAAGTGATGATGGATCGGGGCCATTTTGAAGATGCGCTTCTTCCTCAGCTTGTAAGAGGCCACTTGCAGAATGACCGAGAGGGCCTCGATCACAAATACGCCGCCGATAAACGGCAACAGCAATTCCTGCTTAATGATCACCGCAACCGTTCCGATTGCTCCCCCCAGCGCGAGCGAGCCTACGTCACCCATGAACACTTCGGCGGGGTGGGCGTTGTACCAGAGAAACCCGATGGCCGCGCCCACCATCGCCCCACAAAAGACGGTCACCTCGCCGACCTGAGGCATACGCTGCAATTCGAGGTACGCAGAAAAAGTGGCGTGACCGCTGACATAAGTAAGCACGGTCAGCGCTCCGGCAGCAATCAGAGTGCAGCCAATCGCCAGGCCGTCCAGTCCGTCCGTAAGGTTCACGGCATTGCTGGAACCGACGATGATGAGCACCACGAAGGCGATAAAAGGAAGAAAGGCAATCGGCCACAAACTAGGATTGTTGGTCAGACGGTCGATCACCAAGTCCGGCTGGAAATGCTTGAAGAACGGCACTACCAGGCGTGTCGAGTAAATGACATGCTTCTGCATGGCAATGAGTGCCACTGCAATCAAAACGCTGACCAGAACCTGCAAACCAAGTTTTGTCCGTGCCGTAAGCCCCAGATTCCTCTTGTGCACAACCTTCGTGTAGTCATCGGCGAACCCGATGGCAGCGAATGCTGCAGTCGAGAGGACTGCTATCCATACAAAAGGGTTGGTGAGATCCGCCCACAGCAGGGTCGGCACAATAATGGAGATCGCGATCAGAACGCCGCCCATGGTGGGAGTCCCAGCTTTCTTCTGATGCGCCTTGGGGCCTTCTTCGCGGATGTACTGGCCAATCTGGAATTCGCGCAGCCGGTCAATTACGAGCGGGCCAATAATCAGTCCGGTGAACAATGCTGTCAGGCTGGCAAACGCGGTGCGAAAGGTCAAATAGCGGAAAATTCGAAAAGGCGGAAAATAATGAAACAGTTTTAGATACAGCAGCCAGTAGAGCAATCCGCCTCCGGTTAGTCTTCGTCGGTCGTCGGTCGTCGGTCGTTGGTCGTTCGCCGAGTGCTGCCACTATCTCTCGCCGGTTTTGACTCGGCCGACGACTCACGACCGGCGATCGACGACTGTTCTTTCAATGTCTCCAGCGCTTTTTCCAGCTTTACGCCTCTCGACGCTTTCAGCAGGACCACATCTCCGTCCTTCGTTTCGCTTGCCAGCCATCTTCCAGCTTCTTCAGGAGTGGCAACGAACTCAGCGCCCACGCCCGCTTGCTGCGCCGCATCCACCATCTGTGCCGCCCATCCTCGCACGCCGATGAGAATATCGATCCCCTTCTCAGCAATGTGCCGGCCGGAGTCGCGATGCATGGCCTCGCTTTGCGACCCCAACTCCAGCATTTCACCCGCGACAACGATCCTGCGCTCCGCGGGCATGGCAGCCAGTGCATCCACCATAGCCGCGAGTGCTTTCGGATTGGAATTGTAACAATCATTGATGACCGTAACGTTGCCGATGCGAACAACCTGCCCTCGCTTATCTGCGGGAGCAAGACTAGCGAGTGATGAAACCGCGTCTCCGAGAGTCAGTCCGCGATCAATCGCCACGGCAACCGCAGCGAGGGCGTTGTAGACATTGTGGCTTCCCACTAGAGGTAGAGCCGCATGCTCGCGGCGGTCTCCGACAACAATGTCGAATGCCGAGCCTTTTTCTCCAACAGATTTGAGATTTTCCGCCCGCACGGTGGAAGCTGGTCCGAATCCGTAAATGATGACCTTGCCTTTGAAGTCGCGGCCAAACTGCGAGACGTATTCGTCGTCGCAATTTAGCACGGCAGTGCCGCCAGCGGGAAGCGATTCGATCAATTCGTACTTAGCGCGCGCAATCTCCGCAATGGAGTTGAAGAATTCCAGATGGACTGGCGCCACGTTTGTGACAACACCGGTTTCCGGCTGCGCGATCTGCGCCAGCGCAGTGATCTCGCCCAGATGCGACATACCCAACTCCACGACTGCCACATCGTGTTCGGGCTCAAGCTTGAGCAGCATCAGAGGCAATCCGAAATGATTGTTGAAGTTGCCCTCCGATTTATGCACTCGAAAGCGTGCGGAAAGAATGCGAGCGATGGCGTCCTTGGTTGTGGTCTTCCCCGCCGAGCCAGTCACTGCGATCAATGGCCTCGCCCAAAGACGGCGGACAGTTGTGGCCAGAGTTTGAAGGGCGACCAGAGGATCTTCAACCACTATCAGAGGAGGGCTGGGTCGTGTAGCGGCGGACGCTCTCGTCCGCTGACCAATCCTTGAGAGTTTTTCGCGAGACACTACAGCCGCGACCGCCCCTTTTTCGAGCGCCTGTTCAACGAAGTCATGCCCGTCCATCTTCTCGCCTTTGACGGCGAAAAAAAGTTCGCCGGGGCGGATGGTCCGAGAATCGATGGAGTAGCCAAGGGCCACGGCTTGGCGGTCGAAATCTCCGCCCGCACCTTCTCGACCCATTCCAAGAACGTCTGCAACTCGGGCGAGCGGCAGCTTCATGCGGTCTTCTCAGCTCTGCCGTTGGTGCAATCGTACCCGAGGGTATTTAAGGATTCCGCAGCAACTTGCGCATCATCAAAGGGGACAGCGCCTCTGCTTGTGGTCTGCACCTGCTCGTGGCCCTTTCCGGCGATAAGCACGATGTCGCCAGGCCGGGATTCGCTGATTGCGAGATGAATTGCCGCACGGCGGTCGAGTTCCGTCTTGTATTTCGCTCCCGAGCGTTGCAAGCCCACAATCGCGTCATTAATGATCGCCAGTGGGTCTTCGCTGCGCGGATTGTCAGAAGTAAGAACAACAAAATCACTCCCGGTGCCTGCGGCTTCGCCCATCAGCGGACGTTTGCTGCGGTCCCGATCTCCGCCACAGCCAAAAACCGTGACCACCCGTCCGCCAGCTTGCTTTACAAATTCCCGGGCCAGTGAGGTCAGATTTCTCAGCGCATCATCTGTGTGGGCGTAGTCGACGACCACTGTAAACGGCTGGCCGCAGTCCACTCGCTCGAAGCGCCCGGGAACACGGATGAGATTCCGGACACCGGCTTCGATGGCTTCGCTGGTGCATCCACGCGCATACGCCGCGGCGCTGGCGGCAAGAATGTTATAAACGTTTACTCTTCCAATCAGCGGCGACACTATGGGAATTGTTTCATGCGGAGTGACCAGATCAAACCGCGTGCCTCGCGGGCTGATTTCCAATTTCGCTGCGCGAAAATCAGCTTTCGAAAGTCCGTAAGTGACCACTTTTTCACTGCGGCCCTTAGAGAATTTCGCGAGTTGCAGGCCATATTCATCGTCGAAATTCAGAACGGCTACTCGTGGTTCCCTCGCTCCGCAGCCTGCGAAAAGAATTCGTTTGGCGGAAAAATATTCGTCCATGCTGAGGTGGTAATCGAGATGGTCGCGCGTCAGATTGGTGAACACCGCAACCTCGAAGGGGATGCCAAAAATGCGCTGCTGGGCAAGTGCATGGGAGGACACTTCCATCACCGCTTCAGTGGCACCACTGTCCAGCGCATGACGGAATAGGCGTTGCAGTTCCAGCGATTCCGGCGTGGTGTGGGGCGCAGGAAGGATTTCCCCCGCCACGTGGTACTCGATCGTCCCCACGAGCGCGCTCTTGCGCCCTGCGGCTGCCAGAATGGACTCAACCAGGAACGTGGTCGTGCTCTTGCCATTGGTTCCGGTTAAGCCTGTGACGGCAAGCTTTTCCGTCGGACGCCCGTAAAAATTTGCGCTCAAACCTGCCAGCGCGCGGCGGCCGTGCGGCACTTCCGCCCAGGCAACGCCGGATCTCGGCGTCTGGTGTTCGTCAGTCACGATTGCAACCGCACCCGCAGCGATGGCCTGCTCAATGAACCGGTTCCCATCGCTCGATCCACCCTGCATGGCCACGAACACGTTGCCTGATCTCACCCGGCGCGAGTCATATTCGACGCCGGTGACCGTCGGATTCTCGTGGGGATTTCCGCTCTGGGCGAGGACTTCCACACCGTCCAGGAGATCGAGGAACGTCATTGCAGTGATTGTATTGCAAGTTGGTAAACACCGCGAAGCGCGAACCAAGAAGCGCACGAAAGCCGCAAGCCGCGTTAAGATACTCCGGCATGCGTCTCTGGTTCTCCCGCGCCAGCGAAATCAGCATTCGCGACCAGCTCGTTACCCAGATCGTTCTGAGTA
>WNFJ01210637.1_pt3 | contig 31249 bp, 22 predicted proteins | sample 5400461 | NCBI WGS metagenome assembly WNFJ01 (sample SAMN13153349, study PRJNA577476) | soil metagenome | isolation source: 115 cm saprolite on Douglas fir-dominated hillslope | place: USA:California | collected 2013-09-17
GCCCGCACCGGCCACGTCAGCACCAGGTAGACCAGCACCGGGCCGGGCGGCACCGGGCGGGTCGGCGGGGTCACGGGGGGTGCGCAACGCGTCCGCGCTCAGGCCGCCGAGCGCCGCGCCGCCGCGGGCGGGCACATCAGCGAGCACCGCCGGCGCGTCGAGCAGGGTGACGCCGGCCACCGCCGCCATCACGTCCGCCACCACGCCGCGGGTCTCGTCGATATGCGGTGAACAGGTCACGTAAGCCACCACCCCGCCCGGCCGCACCGACGCGAGCGCGGCGGTCAGCAGCCGGCGCTGCAACGGGCCGAGCCCGGCCACGTCCCTTGGCCTGCGCCGCCAGCGCGCCTCGGGCCGGCGCCGCAGCGCGCCAAGGCCCGAGCACGGCACGTCGGCGAGCACACGGTCGAACGTGCCGGGCCGCCACGGCGGCGACGTGCCGTCCGCCACGACGATCCGCCCGGCGCCCGCGCCACCGACAATGCCCGCGGCGCCGCCCGCGGTCCGGCCCGCCATCGCGGTCCTGGCGAGAGCGGCGCGGTGCGGCTGGATGTCGGCCGCGACCAGGCGGGCACCGCGCCCGGCAGCGATGCCCGCGAGCAGGCTCGCCTTGCCGCCAGGCCCCGCGCACATGTCGAGCCACAGCCGGTCCGGCCCGATAAGCGCGGCGCCGGCGAGCGCGACCGCCGCGAGCTGGCTCGCCTCGTCCTGTACCGCCGCCCTGCCATCGGCCATAGCGGGGATGTCCGCGGGATTTCCTTCCTTCAGGTAGGCGCCGTACGGTGACCACCGCGCCCGCGTAGCGCCCGCGGCGGCGAGTTCGCCCGGGGCGACCTGGCCCGGCTTGGCGAGCAGGGTAACCCCAGGGCGGCCGTTGTCCGCGACGAGCAATGCCTCGGTCTCCGCGAGTTCCCCGTCCGGCCTCTCGCCGAGCGCGGCGGACATCGCGGCCACGACCCAGCGCGGGTGGCTGTGCGTGACGGCGAGGTGCCCGACCGGATCGTCCGCGCGGCTCGGCGCGACGATCGCGAGCCACGCCTCAAGGTCGCGGGTCGCGACCCGGCGCAAGATCGCGTTCACGAAGCCTGACGGCCGCGCACCCGCGACATCCTTGGCCAGGTCCACGCTGGCGGCCACGGCGGCGTGCGCGGGAATCCTGGTGGCGAGCAGCTGATGCACGCCAAGCCGCAGCACCTCGCGCAGCGCCGGGTCGATCCGGCCGGCCGGCCGGTCCGAGCACACGTCGATCACCGCGTCGTAGCTGCCCTGGCCGCGCAGCGTCCCGTAGGTCAGTTCGGTGGCGAGCGCGGCGTCGCGCCTGGACAGCCCACGTTCGGCGAGCAGCGCGGGAAGCAGCAGGTTGGCGTAGGCGTCGCGTTGCGCCACCGCGCGCAGGACGTCGTAGGCGGTACGCCGGGCCGGGTCGGCGCGGCGCCTCGTGCCAGGTCCGCTCACGTCAGCCCAGCCGTTCGCCACCGGACAGCCTCAGCCCGCGCACCCATTCGACGGCCCGCATCGGGCGTTTTCCCTCCGGGCGAACGTCGCCGAGCCCGACCGGATGCGTGCCGGTGCCCACGAGCACCTCGTCGCGGGTGACGCGCAGCTCGCCCGGCGCCAGCTCAGCCGGTGCCAGCCCAGCCGGTGCCAGCCCAGCCGGTGCCAGCCCAGCCGGCGCCAGCCCAGCCGGTGCCAGCCCAGCCGGTCCGGGCTCACCCGTGCTTGGGCTCGCCGCGTCCGACGCGGGCACCAACCGCACCGGGCCGAGCTTGACGCGCGCGCCGCGCAGCACAGTCCACGCGCCCGGGTGAGGGGTACACGCCCGGATCAGCCGGTCCATGGCGACCGCGCCGCGCGTCCAGTCCACCCGGGCGTCCGCTGGTGTGATCTTGGGCGCGTAGCTGACCCCCTCCGCGGGCTGCGGCCGCGCCTCGAGCTGCCCGGACTCGATTCCGTCCAGGGTGACCTCGAGCAGGTGCGCGCCGACAACGGCAAGGCGGGTGAGCAGGTCACCCGCGGTATCCTGCGCCCGGATCGGCTCGGTTACGACGCCGAACACGGGCCCGGCATCGAGTTCCTCGACGATGCGGAACGCAGTCGCACCCGTGATCTCGTCCCCGTGCAGGATGGCGTGCTGCACCGGCGCGGCGCCGCGCCACGCGGGCAGCAGCGAGAAGTGCAGGTTGACCCAGCCCTCCGCCGGGATGTCGAGCACGGCCCGGGGCAGCAGGGCGCCGTACGCGACGACGGGGCAGCAGTCGGGGCGGATCTTGCACAACCGTTCGACGAAGGCCGGGTCACGAGGCCGGTGCGGCGTGAGAACCTCAAGGCCGGCGTCACGCGCGCGCGCCGCGACCGGGCTTGGCGTCACCCGCCTGCCCATCTCCCCACCGCCGCGCCCGGCTGGGGCGTCGGGCCGCGTGAGCACCGCCACGACCTCGTGGTGCGAGCCGAGCAACACGTCGAGCGCCGGCACCGCGGCCTGGGGGGTGCCTGCGAATACCAGGCGCATGAGCTATCGCGCCTCACCCAGTGTCGGGTGTGGCGACGCCTTGACCACCGGTGCGGGCTCGCCGAACCACTCGGCTTCCCTGATCGCCTTCATCGCCAGCTTGCGCTGCTCGGGGTCGAGCCGGTCGATGAAGAGCACGCCGTCCAGGTGGTCGGTCTCGTGCTGCGCGCACCTGGCGAGCAGCGACGTGCCCGTCAGGGTGACCGGCTCGCCGTGCATGTTGAAGCCCTTGGCAACGGCGCGCAGCGCCCGTTTCGTGGGGAAGGCGAGGCCGGGTATGGACAGGCAGCCCTCCTCCCCCGTTTCCTCCTCGTCGGACAGATCCAGGGAGGGGTTAATCAGATGGCCGAGATCATCCTCGACGTGGTAGGTGAAGACGCGCAGGCCGACGCCGATCTGCGGCGCGGCGAGCCCGGTTCCAGGAGCGTCGAGCATCGTGTCGGTCAGATCCTTGACCAGCCGGCGCAGCTCGGCGTCGAAGTCCGTGACCGGCTCGGCCGGAGTGCGCAGCACCGGGTCGCCGAAAAGGCGGATCGGCTTGAGGGCCACGTTTCCTCCCGGCGGCTCGTGCGATTGCGGCGGGTCAAGTTTACGGGCTCCCGGCGGCCGGTTCGGCGCGGCCAACCCGGCGCCGACGCCCCGCCGCCCTGGGCCAGCCGCGACACCGGCCGCGGGAGAGCCGGCGGGGTGGTCAGCGCGCGCGGCCGGCGCCGAGATGCTGTGACCGCGCCTTGAACGCGGCTTTTCGCGCTGCCTTGGCGACACCCGGATCCGGGTGGTGCTCGGTGAGCGTGGTGAGCAACGTGATCAGGTCCGGATGCACCACCTGCCACAGCCTGCCGACCAGTTCGGCTTGCTCGGCCACGGGAAGGTCGGGCAGCAGCTCGGCCGCGACCGCTCGCGGCTCGGCCTCCTCGAGCAGCCCGGCGCCGAGATCGACGAGCAGCCAGGCCTTCTCCGCCGGGCTCAGGTCCGCCTGCACACCAAGCTCACGCAGCCAGATGGCCGCGTGCGGCCGGAGCACGGGGTCGTCGAGAGCCGACCGCACGAGCGGGATCACCTGCTCGCCCAGCCGGTCGATGATCGCGAACGCGGCGCCGCGAGCGCCGGGCGAGGACGTGCTCGCCGCGTCGAGCAACTCGATCGCTGCCTGCTGCGCGGTGCGCTCGGCCAGCCACGCGGCTATCTCAAGTTCACCGTCCTCGGCGTCGTAGCCAGCCAGGCCGGTCAGCAGGCCGACCGCGCCGCAGGACGCGGCGCAGCCGAGGACGGGCGCGGAGAAACCGGCCGTGATCAGCCGGTCCCGCATGCCCGCCGCGCCAAGGGCGGTCAGCGCCACGGTGAGCTGGTCGTCCTGGTCGTCGACGCCGAGTTCCGCGACACCAAGATCGGCGAGTGCCTCGAGAGCCTGGGACATCCGCGCCCCGGGATCGGGCGGTCCGCCGCGCCGCCTGCCACCGCCGGAACGCGTCGCGACCGTCGCGGCGGTGAAGGCCTCGGCGAGAGCATCGAGCCGGACCGGCGTGCCCGCCGCGTACAGCAGGGTCGCCAGGCCTTCGAGTTCCTCGCTCACGTCTGCGGGACCACAGCTCAGGACCGCGTCAAGCGCCCCCTGCCAGGCGGCGAGCAGCCCGTCGGCGTCATCGCCGCGCAGCACGCCGGGGCGCACCGACGCGCGGTTGCCCGAAATCGAGATCAGGCCCGAGCCGACCGCCGCGTGCCACAGCAGGTCGAGCTCACGCACGTCGCCCGCGCTGCGCAGCCGCCCGCCAGGGGCGCCCGCCTGGCCGTCACCGGCTATCTCAAGATCGGCGATGACCGCGACGGCGTCGGCGAGCCGCAGCAGGCCACGCGCTGTCAGCTGCCTGCCGGTGCCCACCCAGCGGGCCAGTCGCTCCGCCTCGCGCAGCAGCGGCGCGGCGAGCACCGCGGCGGCAAGCTCGTGGGCCGGCGCGATCCGCACCGCGGGCAGCACAGGACCCGCGCTGCCAGCCGCCGGTATGCGTGGCGCGCGAGTGAGTGACGCCCTTCGGCCCACGCAAGCACCCTACGGCCTCGGCGCGCGATGTGTGCGCGCCGCACGCCGCGGCAGCAGCCGAACGGCCAGAAACGGGGTGAAAGAACGACCGCGCCGCGATGATTTCGGTGCCGGTCACCTTGATCGAGGATCAGCGTGATCATGGTCGCGGCCGTGGGTCATATCAGCTCCAACGGGTCGACCCGCACGCGCAGCCGTTCGGGATCTTTGCGGGCTGACCGTCCAGCCTGTGCCTCAGCGAGGGCGCGCGCGAGCCGCGTGCCCACCGTTCGCGGGACCCGCACGAGGGCACGGTAAACCTCGCCTTCCGCCTGCCGGTCATCGCCGACCGCGGTGGGGACGGGCCCGAGGACCTCGGCGCCGTCCGGCAGCGCGGCGCTGGCAAGCAGGCTCCGCACGGCGCTGGCGCTGCCGGTGACCGACGCCATTCGGACCGCGGGCGGGAAGCCGAGCTCCGCCCGCTCAGCAAGCTCCCGCTCGGCGTGCGTGACCGGGTCCCAGCGGATGAGCGCCTGGACGGCGGGCAGCGCGGCGTCGGCGAGCACCACGACGATGCCGCCCTGGGAACGCGGGCGCACGAGCGCGGCAGCATTCATCCACCTGCGCAGCGCCTCCTCGCCGGCCCGCAGATCGGCGCGGCCGAGCAGTGCCTGCGCGTCGAGCAGCAACGCCGCGGCGTAGCCGCCGTCCGCGGCGGGCTCGGCTCCAGGGGTGGCGACCACGAGTGCGGGCGCGGCCTGCACCCGGCCGATCCGGCCCTGTCCACCCGACACGCGGACGGCGGCGGAAGGGAACGCGCGGCCGAGCTCCTCCGCGGTCCGCCGCACGCCGGTCACCAGGGCGCGGATCTCGGTGGCCTGGCATCTCGGGCACCGCCAGCCGGACGCCAGGCGGCCGCACCACCGGCACTGCGCCTGAGCCCCCGCGGACTCAAGCGCCAGCGGCCCACCGCAACTGCCGCAGCGGGCCTGCTCGCGGCAGCGTGCGCAGCCGATCGCCGCGAGGTAACCGCGCCTTGGCACCTGCACGAGTACCGGGCCGCGGGTCAGCGCGTCCCTGGCCGCGCGCAGCGCCACGCTTGGCAGCCGCGCGGCGCGCGCCCCCTCGTCCCTGGCCAGTTCGCTGTCGTCACCGGCCGCGCGGATCTCGGGCACGCGGCTGCGGACCTCCGCCCGGTCCGCGCGGAGGGTGCGCGCCCACCCGGCCTGAGCGAGCTGTGTCATCTCCGCGGTACGGGAGAAACCGCCGATCAGCGCCGCGGCGCCGGACCGGTGCGCCCGAAGTGCGAGCACCTCTCTTGCGTGCGGGTAGGGCGCGCGGCGCTCCGCGTGCAGATCGTCGCCGTCGTCCCAGAGCACGACAAGCCCGAGGTCGCGGACTGGTGCGAACATCGCCGACCTGGTCCCCGCGACAACGCGAACGCTCCCGCGGGCCGCGGCAAGCCAGCGCTCGTAGCGCTGCGCGGGACCCAGATCCGCGCTCAGCGCGACGTGCCCGTCCGGGCCGAGCACCGACGTGAGCGCGGCGTCGACACGCGCGAGGTCGGCGGCATCCGGCAGGACGACGACCGCGCCGCGGCCCGCCGATGCCGCCGCCGCGACCGCGACCGCGATGGCGTGCGGCCAGCTCTGACCGGGCAGCGCGGACCAGGCGGCGCGCGGCGAGCGGCCGCCCGCGATGGCGGCGATGAACCCGGCACCCATCGGGTACCTCGCCCATGGGCCTGGGTCAGGGGTGGTGGGCGGCGCCGCGGCCGGACCGGATGGCTGCGACTCCGTGGCCGCGTGCCGCGGCGGTATCGCGAGCCGAAGCACGTCGGCGAGCGTTCCCGCGTAGTGGTCGGCGACCGCCCGGGCGAGCCCCGCGAGTTCGGCGGTGAGGACCGGCTCCGCGGACACGACCCGCTCGAGAAACGCGAGCTTGCCAGGGTGGTCGCTGCCGGGCGAACGTTCGAGCAGGTAGCCGTCGGTCAGTTTGCCCGCGAACCGGACGCGCACCCGGCATCCGGGCACCGCAGCCTCGGCGAACTTCGCCGGGACGAGATAGTCGAACGGGCGGTCGAGGTGGGCGAGTGAGACCTCGACGGCGACCCGGGCGACCGGCAGCTCGGCCGCTTGTGTTCGCGCCGGCGGCTGGCGCGGTGGCCGGCGCCTGGCTGGCACAACCTGGGGCACCATTCCGTCCTACCAGACGCTGCCCACGATCCTTGCCAAACAGGCGCGGCCACCGGCCAGCGATCGGATGGCCGTCGCATTCGGTGGCGCCGGGCAGATCCCGGCCGGATCGCGGCGCGGGTTTCGCCGTCAGCGCGCCTGGACGGAGGCGCTCGCGTCAGCTTCCGCCATGTTGCCCAGATGGTTCATGACCATGATCACGCCGTGCACCATCCCGTCCTCGCCGCGCAGCAGGCTGCACTGCACGTGCAGGCGGACCGGCCGGCCACGACGGTTCACCGCGTCGACCGCCGCCTCGCTGGCGTCCGCCTTCTCGGTGAGCATCCGCTGCAGCAGCGGCACGATCTGCTGAACGGGCAGGCCGATGTCGAGCGTGAGCAGGTGCCTGGCCTCAGCCTCGTCGGCGCGAAGCCCCCACAGCTCTTCCGCGCCCGGGCTCCACACCCGCACCCGCAGATCCTCGTTCACCACGATGACCGCGCTGCCCAGGCTACGCAGCACCGAGCCGAGGAACCCGTTGGCCCCGTCGAGCTCCTCTGTCCGCACCCGGAGCACGTCGTTGATCGCCTGGAGCTCGTCGTTGGTGGACTGCAGCTCCTCGTTCATCGTCTCGAGCTCCTCGTTGGTGGACTGCAGCTCCTCGTTGGTCGTCTCGAGCTCCTCGTTGGTGGACTGCAGCTCCTCGTTGGTCGTCTCGAGCTCCTCGTTCAGCGACTGCAGCTCCTCGTAGGCCCGCCCCAGGTCCTGGTTGGAGTGCTCAAGCTCATCGCGCAGCCTGCGGTACCTGGTCACATCGACGAAGCTGATGCCGGCCCCGATCAGCTCCTCCGCCTCGCCGAGGAGCGGTACGACCGCGATGTCGAGGACACTGGGCTCCTCACCCGCGCCGCGGTGCCAGGTGACATCGGTCAGCTCGACCGGGCGCTTGTCCTTCTTCACCTGCTCGATGACCGAACGGAGCTCGACCGGCCGGTAGGAGACCTCCAGGTCCTGGAACGGCCTGCCCACGTCGCGCGGGTGGAGGTTGAACATCCGCTCCGCGCGGACGTTGGCGAGGGCGAGCTTGCCCGCGTGGTCGAGCGCGAGCTGCGCGACGGGCCCGGCCGCGAACGCCGCACCCTCCACCCGGCTGGCCGGTGCCTGCCCCTCCGCGCCGAACGCGGTGGCAGCGCGTGGCACCTCACCCTGTCCCACGCTGGGCACCTTGCGGAACAGGCGTTTGCGCAGGTCGACTGGCTCGAAGCGGTCGCTGTGATTGAGCAGCATCTCGGCCTTGCCGAGGAACAGGTAACCGGGGCTGGAAAGTGCGAAGTGGAATTTGCGGATAATGCTGGCCTGCGTTTCCGCCGTGAAGTACATGAGCGTGTTGCGCGCGACAAGCAGGTCCACGCGCGAGATTGGGGCATCCCTGGTGAGGTCGTTGCGGCCGAATATCACCTGCCTGCGCAGGTCCCTGCTGAAGGCGAATCCCATCGTGGTCGGCTCGAAATACCTGGCCCGCAGTTCCTCGGGCACCTCACCGACCTGGCGCGCGCTATAGGTTCCGGTACGCGCCTGCTGCAGCGCGTCCTCGTCGAGATCGGTGGCATAGATCTTGACCCGGTTGCTGAAGCCCTCCGGGCCGAGCGCCTCGGCCAGCATGATCGCGAGTGTGTACGCCTCCTCGCCGGTGGCGCAGCCCGCGCTCCAGACCCGGATGGGACGGGTGTTTCCCTTGGCGGCGAGCAGCCCGGGCAGCACCTCGTCGTGCAGTGCGTCCCAAGCGGCCTGGTCGCGGAAGAAACCGGTCACGTTGATGAGCAGGCTGTCGAACAGCCGACTGAATTCCTCCGGCTCAAGTTCGAGGTAGTCGCGGTACTCGCCGATCGTCTTCAGCCCGCGCGCGTCCATCCGGCGGCTCATCCGCCGTATCAGGGTTGATCTCTTGTAACCCGTGAAGTCGAATCCACGGGTTTCCTTGAGCATGAAAAGAAGTTCGTCGAACTCGGGGTCCATCTCACCTGGCACAGTCGGTAAGCGTACGCCGGCCAACTCCCTACACATAGCCGGGACTTCGCTTCGCGCTGCCCGTGACATCGCGCCGCGCTGCCCGGGACTTCGCCTGGCGCTGCCGGTGACCCTGCGGCGCGCCGCCGTGGCCCTCGCTTCGCGCGGCCCGCACAGGGTAGTGGGGACCGTGTTACTCAGCCGCGGCCGCCGTCGCCGGTGCCGCGGACGTCGTCCTCGGCGCCCGCGGCGTTGGCCGCGGCATCCGCGCCCGCAGCACCGACGGCATCCGCGGCGTCGAGAGGGCCCGCGGCGTCAGCGGCATCGGTGCCATCCGCGTTCACGTCGGCAGCGGGCGCCGGTGCCTGCAGTCCCCTGACCGCGTCCGCGGCGGCTCTTGCCTGGTCGGCGGCCTTCCTGAACATCGCCGCTGACTCGTCGTGGCCGCGAAGCTCGGCCGATTCGGCCAGCTCCTGGCTGAGGCGCCAGCGTTCATCCAGGCGAAGCGTGGCGGACCACAGGGCGCGCTCGACCGCAGCCGAGTGTCCTTCCGCAAAGGTCTCCGGCGACCACGAATGACCGAGCGCGCACCAATAGCGCACCGCCGCCGTCCCTTCGTGCTCGCCGCGCAGCGGGCCGCCGCATTCTGGGCAGGTGATGACGGCCCCGGCGGGGATGGCAGGCCGGGGGTGGAGCAGCAGCCTGACGTACCGTTCGAGTTCAGGGTCGGGTGCCTGTTTGGCCGCGGCGACCAGGATCCGGGTCTGCGTGTCGAGGAACTCGGCGATCTGCCGCACCGTCAAGACGACGGGCCGTCGCGTCATGGCGATCGCCGCGTGCGGCATTCCCCCGTAGGCGCTCTCGTGCGGATCCTGGATCACGACCGTGCCGCCGCGCCGCTCCACCGCGGCGGAGCCGGCCGCGCCGTCGTCGAGAGTGCCGCTCAGCACCACGCCGATGACACGTGGGCCCGCGGCGAGCGCGGCGCTGCCGAAGAGCGGATCCGCCGCCGGGCGATGGCCGTTCTGCCGCGGCCCGTGGGAGAGCCGGACCGTGTTGCCGATCACGAGCAGGTGCCGGTCGGGTGGGGCAACGTAGACCCGGCCCGGCTGCAGGTGCTCGCCGTCCGTCGCGGCAACGGCACTGAGCTGGCCAGCCCGGTCCATGATCCGGGGCAGCGCACGGCCGCCGGTCGCAGGTACGTGCAAAACCACGAGCACGGGCGCGGGGAAGTCGGCGGGAAGCCGGGAAAGCAATGCCTGGAGTGCCTCTACGCCGCCTGCGGACGCGGCGGCGACGACGATCCTGCGGCCCCGATTCGATCCCATGTCCGGCTCACGCTCTCTGTGAGCAGCCCGCGCACCGGCCGTGCCTGCCGCGGCCGGTGAGCCCGAAGTCTCAATCATCGCTGAGTCCCGGCTTGCCCGCCGGGGCTTGACAGGCTGGGCGGCTCTTGCCCGGAGTGCGTCGTTGCCTGCGTATGCCCATCCATTCCACCGGCCGGCCAGGCCACGTCGGGTCCGGTAATGGTCTCCCCCGCGAGGAAACCCGAGTTGTCGCGTGCTGCCGCAAGCCCGCTGAGCGCCTGGGCAGCTTCTCTTTCCGCCGCCGCAAAGGCCCGGTGCCTGCGGGCCCTTTCGCGGTAGGAAACGCAATCGGCCACCCCCGAGGTGGACGTCTCCTCCAGCGTTTCGCGGCATGATCGTGAGCAAGGGCCGCGTGCTCGTGCGCGGTCACACGGCGCTCGGCGGCCTCGGCCGCCCGCTCCTTGGCGAGACGCGCGTACTGTGCCGCGCGGGCGGCCTGCTCAGGCGTCGAGCCCTTGGCCGCCCACTCCTCGACCGTCATCGAATCGCCACGGTCGCGTGTCATCCACTGTGTGCGCTCGCGCAACTCCCCGATCCGGTCAGTTATCTGCAGCGTGCGTGCGCGGGCGCGCTGAACCGCATCGGCCGCCATTCGCACAGGTGCTTTATCCATGTTCGCCCGTCCCCAGGCTACGCCGATACCGGCCTTCACCGTCGGTTACACGGTGGGGCAGCATCGCGCAAACACCCGACAGCGGGGGGTCAGCGCGGGCGGCAAGCGGCGGACGCGTGGATAGCCAAGCGGCGGACGCGTGGATACACCGCGCGGATCAGTCCGTGCGGCTACGGCAGGATCAGTCCGTGCGGCTACGCCAAGCGCACGTGCCGGACCAGGACTTCGTGCGGGGTGGCCGGCCGGATACGGCTCCGCCAGAGCTCGCCGCGGAACGCGCCCGGGGCCTAGATGTGGGCCGCCGCGCGCAGCGCGTCGACGCGATCGCTGCGCTCCCAGGAGAAGTCGGGCTCCTCGCGGCCGAAATGACCGTACGCCGCCGTCTGCGAGTAGATCGGCCGCAGCAGATCAAGATCACGGATGATGGCCGCCGGGCGAAGGTCGAAGACCTCGAGCACGGCGCGCTGGATCTGGTCCACTGCGACGTGTTCTGTACCGAAGCACTCGACGAACAGTCCCACCGGCTTTGCCTTGCCGATGGCGTACGCGACCTGCGCTTCACACCGGTCGGCCAACCCGGCGGCCACGACGTTCTTGGCCACCCAGCGCATCGCGTAGGCACCGCTGCGGTCCACCTTGGACGGGTCCTTGCCGGAGAAGGCGCCTCCCCCGTGCCTGGCCATGCCGCCGTAGGTGTCAATGATGATCTTCCGGCCGGTCAGCCCCGCGTCGCCCATCGGGCCGCCGATCTCGAACCGGCCCGTGGGGTTGACAAGCAGCCGGTAGTTGGCCGTGTCGAGGTCGACCCCATCGAGGACCGGCGTGACCACGTGCTCGCGGACGTCGGGTTCGAGCAGCTCACGCAAGTCGATGTCGGGGGCATGCTGCGAAGAGACCACCACGGTGTCGAGCCGGACCGGCCGCGCGGCCTCGTATTCGATGGTGACCTGGGTCTTGCCGTCTGGGCGCAGGTAGGGCACGAGCCCGCTGCGCCGCACCGCGGTGAGCTGCCTCGCCAGCCGGTGCGCGAGCATGATCGGCAGCGGCATCAGCTCGGGTGTCTCCCGGCAGGCGTAGCCGAACATCAGGCCCTGGTCGCCGGCGCCCTGCTGGTCGAACTCGTCGGTGCCCTCGCCCTCCCGGCGCTCGTACGCGTCGTCGACGCCCTGGGCGATGTCCGGCGACTGCGCACCGATCGAGACAGAGACGCCGCAGGAAGCCCCGTCGTACCCCTTCGCCGACGAGTCGTAGCCGATCTCCAGGATCTTGTCCCTGATGATCCCTGGGATATCGACGTAGGTCTTGGTGGTGACCTCGCCAGCGACGTGTACCTGGCCTGTTGTGATCAAGGTCTCCACGGCAACCCGGCTGCGCTGATCATCCTTGATCATCGCGTCAAGAATGGCGTCACTGATCTGGTCAGCCATCTTGTCCGGGTGGCCTTCCGTGACCGACTCGGAAGTAAAAAGGTGACGTGACACTTGGTTTCCTCTTCTGCGATGGCCGCACCCGGGTACACGTGCAGCACGCGCGTGTACCCGGAAGCGGGAATCCAGCCCGCTAAATAGTGATTTCGCCGAAGTTTGCGGAGAAGCCACCCAGCGCGGGTCCCGCCGGAAGCATACCGGGGCCCGGACCGCCCGGGTAAGCCAACTGCGTGCTGTCTAGGCGTGTCCCGCAGATCTCCGGCGGCGCGGATCGGCGCCCCGACGACGACCGGCGGCGTTGTCGTCGCCGCCGATAGGAACCACTATCGGCTCCTCGAAGACAAGCACCGCCTTGGCGGACCGCCGCCTGGCCCCGCTGGCTTGGGATGGCGCCCGCATCCACCACGATCTCCGGGGAACGCCTAGGGCCTGTCTCAAAGTGAGGTCAGGAGCATACACCGCCCGCCAGGAGCCGTAGCAGTCCGGGACGTCCCGCCAGGGCGCACCGACCCGCACCCGCCACCTGATCCCGTCGATGAGCTGCCGTTTCGTCCACTCCGACGGCCGACCCGACCGCGTGGGCACAGGCAACAGCGGTTCCAGCCGGGCAAGGCCGTTGGCCATGCAGTAGGGAAGCTGACTTTGAGACACGACCTAGGTGACGGCCGGCGGCAGCCGCTGCGCGACCAGGTCCCACACCCGGTCGGCCAGGACCTCCTTGGGTACCCGCGGGATCTCCGTCACCGTGCCGTCCGCGGCGAGCACGAGCGCCGCGTTGTCGCCGGTACCGAAGGCGAGCCCGTTGCCCACCTGGTTGACAACGAGAAGGTCGCACCCCTTCCTGGCCAGTTTCTCGCGCCCGGCCGCGAGCACATCGCCGGTTTCCGCGCCGAATCCGACGATCACCTGGCCGGGCCGCTGGTGCGTCCCGCCGTCGGCGCGGTCTCTGTTGTCTCTGTTGTCTCTGTTCTCCACTAGCTCACGCAGAATGTCGGGATTTTCTGTGAGCACGATCGGCTCGGGGAGGCCGCTCTTTTTCAGCTTCGTCGCGCTGCGCGAGGCGGGCCGGTAGTCGGCCACCGCCGCGGCCATCACGACCGCATCGGCCCGGCGGGTGGCCGCGAGCATGGCCTCGCGCAGCTGACGGGCTGAGGTGACGCGGACGACGGTCACGCCGGCCGGGTCGGGCAGCGCCACGTTCGCCGCCACCAGGGTCACCTCGGCTCCGCGGGCCACGGCCGTGGCGGCCAGGGCGTAACCCTGGCGGCCCGATGACCAGTTGCCGAGGAACCGTACCGGGTCAAGCTCCTCACGGGTTCCCCCGGCGGACACCACCAGGCGGCGGCCGGCCAGATCGGGGCGCAGGCCGTCCCGGCCGCGCGCGAGCAGCCGGACGGCTGTCTGGAAGAGCTCGGCGGGCTCCGGCAGTCTGCCGGGGCCGCTGTCGGTGCCGGTGAGCCGCCCGGTGGCGGGCTCGACGACGATCGAGCCGCGCGCCCGCAGCAACGCGACGTTGGCCTGCGTGGCCGCGTGCTCCCACATCTCCGTGTGCATGGCGGGCGCGAACATCACCGGGCACCTGGCGGTGAGCAACGTGGCGGTCAGCAGGTCACCGGCGAGCCCGTGCGCCGCCTTGGCGAGGAGGTCGGCGGTCGCCGGGGCGACGACGACCAGATCGGCCTGCCGGCCAAGCTGAACGTGCGGTACCTGGTGCACGTCGGCCCACACACCTGTGGCCACGGGCTGGCCGGACAGCGCGGCCCAGGTCGCGGACCCCACGAAACGCAGCGAGTCCGCGGTCGGCACGACGCGTACCCGATGACCCGACTCGGTCAGCAGGCGGAGCAGCTCGCACGCCTTGTACGCGGCGATGCCCGCCCCGACGCCGAGAACGATCCGCGCGGGCTCTGCCGCCGGGTGGGGGTCCACTTAACGGGACCCCCACGGCATCCCGTCAGGAACCTGCCCGTCAGCCTTCGATGGTCTCTGCGGTGAGCAACTGCTCACGGATCTCCCGCAGCGCCACGGACAGCGGCTTCTCCTGGACGTGGGTCTCCACGAGCGGGCCCACGTACTCGAGCAGGCCCTCGCCGAGCTGTGCGTAGTAGGCGTTGATCTGCCGCGCCCGCTTCGCGGCCATGATGACGAGGCTGTACTTGCTGTCCACGATGGACAGCAGCTCGTCGATCGGCGGGTTGGTAATGCCTTCTGCGGCGGGACTCCCTGCCACGTGCTGCCTTCCGGTTTGCGATTCCCGGCCGTCGTGCGCGACGGCCGCTACGGCCTCAGGAATCCGTCACTGACTCACTGGAGCGCGGACCAACTTTACCAGCCGCTCGCACACCTCATCGACCGACGTGTTGACCAGCGTGACGTCGAACTCCTTTTCCGCGGCAAGCTCGGCCCGCGCGGTGGCGAGGCGGTGTTTGACGGCCTCCGGCGGCTCGGTGCCGCGCTCGTGCAGACGCCGCTCGAGTTCCTCCCACGACGGCGGGGCGAGGAAGACAAGGAGCGCCCCCGGCATCCGGCCGCGAACCTGGCGGGCGCCCTGCACGTCGATCTCGAGCAGCGGGGGCACGCCCGCACCGAGCTTCTGCTCAACGGGTGCGCGCGGAGTGCCGTACCTGTGCCCCGAGTATCTGGCCCACTCGAGCAGTTCGCCCTCGGCGATGAGCCGGTCGAACTCGGCCTCGCTGACGAACTTGTACTCCCGGCCATCCACCTCGCCTGGCCGTGGCCGCCGCGTGGTCACCGACACCGACAGCCAGATCTCCGGGTAGGCCTGCCGGAGCCGGGCGATGACTGTGCTCTTCCCGACGCCGGACGGCCCCGACAAAACGGTCAGCCGCGCCTCGCGGCCGACCTGGCTTGTGCCTGGCTGGCCGCAGGCACGACCGCCGGGCGAAGCGGCCGTGCCCCCTCGCCCGCCTCCGGAAAATTCAGCCTCGGTCAGATTTCATCCCCGCCGAACTCGCTCTCCAGGGCCGCACGCTGGTTGGTGCCAAGACCGCGCACGCGACGGGAGTCGGCGATGTTGAGCCTGTCCATGATCTGTTTGGCGCGTACTTTGCCGACGCCGGGGAGCGACTCGAGCAATGACGACACCTTCATCTTGCCGATGACGTCCTCGGTCTGGCCCTCCTTGAGGATCTGGGCCAGCGTTGTGCCACCGCGCTTGAGCCTGTTCTTGACTTCGGCACGTTCCTTGCGGGCCTGGGCAGCCTTCTCCAGGGCCGCGGCGCGCTGTTCTGGGGTGAGGGGAGGAAGAGCCACGCCGGTTCACCTCGGGTTTCGTAGAAAAATTGCGGTCGGGAGGGGAACCTAGCGACTCGGTGCCCCTTGAGGCAACGCAAACCCGTGTTCGTCACGTCACAAATTGGCGGATATTACTATCCGGGTAGGACCGAATACTCATCGTTACCAAAACGTCGGTCATCTAGCCTCCGTGCAGGCCGGATGGTTCGCGGTTCCCACAGGTGAGCTTACGTGTCGCGGGGCTGCGATGCCGGCCGGCCCGTGGTCAGCGGGCGGCGGGCGGCGGGCGGCGGGCGGCGGGCAGCCACGGCGGTGATCCGGTGACTCCCGCCGTCCGCAGCAGCCGCCCAATGATCCCGAACGGCTGCCGCGTGGCGCGACCATCATGCGACCGCCCGGCGCGACCATCATGCGACCGCGTGGCGCGACCATCATGCGACCGCGTGGCCGGCGGCTGTCCCCGGCCCAGCCCGTCCCGCGCCGCGCCGCGCCCGCGCATGGCGTCCATGATCGCGGTAAGTTTGTCGCTTACCCTTCGCCAAAGTTACCGCGATCATGAAACTCAGCCGAAATTCGTGAGCGCCGGGACCACGTGGGCGCGGCGGCGGCACACACTGCGCACACGCGGCCGGTCATGCCGCACACGGCGGCGGTCACGGCGCACACGGGGCAACGGCGGCGGTCACGGCGCTCACCGGCGCGGCGGACCACGACGTTGCGCCGCGGCTACGACAGGTTCGTCGCGCCCCGCCGCAGCGACGCGGCCAGCGCGGCGGCCGCCGCGCCTGGATCGGGCGCCCTGGTGATCGGGCGGCCGATCACGAGGAGGTCGGCGCCCGCGCCGAGCGCCTCCTGCGGGGTGGCCACCCGGGCCTGGTCCTGGCTGTCCGACCCCGCCGGGCGCACCCCGGGGGTGATCAGCATGATGTCCGGCCCGACCTCCTCGCGCACGGCGGCGACCTCTTTCGGCGAGCAGACCAGGGCCCGCGCGCCCGCGCCAACCGACGCCACGGCGAGCCTGCGCGCCACGTCAGGCACGGAACCCGCGATGCCGGCCTGCGCGAGGTCGGCCTCGCTCAGCGAGGTGAGCACGGTCACCGCGGCGATCCGTGTGTCGGGCGCCGCGTCCACCGCGGCCCTGATCATGGCCTGGCCGCCCGCCGCGTGCACGGTGAGCAGCGCCGGCCGCAGGCGCCCGACGACGCGGGCGGCGCCGGCCACGGTCGCGGGGATGTCGTGCAGTTTCAGGTCGAGGAATATCTGGACCCGGCTCGCGCCGCGCACCGACGCCACCACGCTCGGCCCGTAACGCAGGTAAAGCTCGAGCCCTATTTTGACCGTGCTCACGTGCGGGGTGACCAGGCTCGCCCACCGCGCCGCCGTTTCCAGATCGGGTGCGTCGAGTGCGACGGCGATGGGCGCGGGGCGCGGCCGGATGCTCATCTGGCTGGCCTCCTTCATGACTTCCTATGACCGCTGTGACCGCGGAGCAGCACGGCACCTGCTGGCTCATGCGCGAGCCCGACGACGTCCCGCAGCCGCCCGACACCCCGCGTGGCCAATTCCTCTTCGAGCTCGCGCAGGATCCGCGGGCAGGCGGACGGATCATGGAAGATCGCTGTGCCCACGCTGACCATGTCGGCGCCCGCGAGGATGAGCTCGAACGCGTCCCGCCCGGTGCGCACGCCGCCCATCCCGATGATCGGAATGTCCGGCAGGGCCTCGCGGACCTGCCAGATACACCGGACAGCGACCGGCCGGATCGCCGGGCCGGACAGGCCTCCGGTGATTCCGGCGAGTACGGGCCGCATGGTGTCGGGGTCGATCGCCATGCCGAGCAAGGTATTGATCATCGCGAGGCCGTCCGCGCCAGCGGCGACACACGAGCGAGCCACGGTCACGATATCGGTCACGTCTGGCGACAGTTTCGCGAACACCGGAATGTCGTACCTGGCGTGCGCGCGGACCGCCGCCATCACCGCCGCGGCGGCATCCGGATCGCACGCGAACACCGTCCCGCGGTCCTCCACGTTCGGGCACGAGATGTTCACCTCGATCGCGGTGACGCCGGGCGCCTCGGAAAGCCGCCCGGCGAGTTCGGCGTACTCGTCCACGCTGCCGCCGGCGATGGACACCATCGCCCGCGCGCCGCGTGACAGCAGCCAGGGCAGGTCCCGCTGCAAGAACGCGTCGATCCCAGGTCCCTGCAGGCCGATGGAGTTCAGCATGCCGCTGTCGGTCTCCACCATCCGCGCCGTCGGGCGGCCCGCGCGCGGCGCGAGCATGACCGACTTGGTCACTACCGCGCCGATCTTGGAAACGTCGAAGAACTGCGCGAGTTCCCGGCCGGACGCGGCGCAGCCCGACGCGGTAAGTATCGGGTTGGGCAACTCGATGTGACACAGCCTCGTCCGCAGGTCAACCTGCACTACCGGCCTCCAGCGGCTCCTGGCCGGCCCTGGCCTTCCAGCCGGGCGCGCCGAGCGCGTCGAACGGGATCGTGCCCACGTCGTCCCACCGGATCTGGTCGGCGCGGAACACCGGCCCGTCCACACACGAGCGCACCATGCGGGTGATCCCGTCGGTGCCGCGCACCGGCAGCACGCACGTCATGCACACCCCGATGCCGCAGGCCATGGACTCCTCGACCGAGGTGAGCACGGGGATGTCGTACTTGCCCGCCGCGGTCGTCACCTCGCGCAGCATCGGCATCGGACCGCACGAGTAGATGACGTCCGTCCGCCCGTCGTGGATGACCTGGCTGAGCACGTCGGTGACCAGGCCGCGGGCGCCGAGCGACCCGTCCTCTGTGGTGATCACGGCGGTCCGGCCGGTGCGCCGCGCGGTGAGCGCGCCGAACACCCGGTCCGCGCTCGCGGCGCCGAGCAGGAAGTCCACCTGGCAGCCGCGGGCCCGCAGGCGGTCGGCCAGGCCGAACAGCGGTGAGCTTCCGTAGCCCCCACCGACGAGCAGGCAGTTCACCCGGTCGCGGGGAATCGGGAACGGGCGGCCGAGCGGGCCGGTGACGTCGAGGGTGTCCCGCGCCCGCCGCCGCGCGAGCCACTGGGTGCCCCGGCCGAGCGCGGCGAACACGAACTCGACCGTGCCGCCGTGGTCCGGGCGCACGTCGTAGATGGAGAAGGCGCGGCGCAGCAGCATGGCGGTGTGCGGCCCGCCGACCGCGACCGCGATGAACTGGCCGGGCCTGAAGCGCTCGGCGACCGGCGGCGCGACAACGGTCATCGCGTAGTAGGCGTCGACCCGGCGGACCGTCAGCACCGTTCCGCGTACCTGGACAGGTGCCACGCCTGTCTCACCGTCCTCAGCTGTCATGTTCGGCGTCCTGCGGCCGTGGGTGGCGTGGCGTCTGGTCCTGGGCCCGGCCCGGGCCCAGGACCAGACGCCCGCTTGGCGCAGCGCCGGGCCGGGCGCCGGGCCGGGCGCCGGAGCCACTGACCGCGCCGCGGATCCTGCGTGTGTGCTCCTGCAGGGACCTGACGCCGACCTCACCCCTGATGATCGCCTCGATCCCCTGCACGGCGGCGGCCAGGCCGGCCACGGTCGTCACGCACGGAATGCCGCGCCGCACGGCGGCGGTCCTGATCTCGTAGCCATCCAGGCGGGGGCCGGCGTGACCTGGGCTGCCGAACGGCGTGTTCACGATGAGATCGACCTCGCCGGCCAGGATGCGGGCCACGATGGTCGGCTCGCCGCCGGGTCCTGGTCCGTCACTGTGCTTACGCACGATCGTGGCACGCAGCCCGTTGCGCCGCAGCACCTCGCCGGTTCCCACGGTGGCCAAGATCTCGAACCCGAGGTCGGCGAGCCGCTTCACCGGGAACACCATGGACCGTTTGTCCGTGTTGGCCACGGACACGAAGACCCGCCCCTTGACCGGCAGGGACCCGTAGGCGGCCGCCTGTGACTTCGCGTACGCGGTGCCGAAGGCCTCGTCGATGCCCATCACCTCGCCGGTCGACCGCATCTCGGGGCCGAGCACGGTGTCCACGCCGCGGCCGGCCGCGTCGCGGAAGCGGTTGAAGGGGAGCACCGCCTCCTTGACCGCGATCGGCGCGTCGAGCGGCAGCGTCCCGCCGTCGCCCGACGGCGGCAGCACACCCTCCGCGCGCAACCGCGCGATGGTGGCGCCCAGCATGATCCGCGCCGCCGCCTTGGCCAGCGGCACCGCGGTCGCCTTGGACACGAACGGCACCGTGCGCGACGCCCGCGGGTTCGCCTCGAGCACGTACATCACGCCCGCCGCGAGCGCGTACTGCACGTTCAGCAGCCCGCGCACCCCGACCCCGCGGGCGATCGCCTCGGTCGAGGCGCGGACGCGGTCGATGTCGGTGCGGCCGAGCGTGATCGGCGGCAGCGCGCAGGCCGAGTCGCCGGAATGGATCCCGGCCTCCTCGATGTGCTCCATGACCCCGCCGAGGAACAGTTCCGTGCCGTCGAAAAGCGCGTCCACGTCAAGCTCGACGGCGTCGTCGAGGAACTTGTCCACGAGCACGGGATGCTCCGCGCTCACGCCGGCCAGCCGGCCGGCCCGGCCGATGTATCCCGCCAGGGTCGCGTCGTCGTAGACGATCTCCATGCCGCGGCCGCCGAGCACGTACGAGGGCCGGACGAGCACCGGATAGCCGATCTTGTCGGCGATCGCCTTGGCCTCGGCGTACGAGGACGCGGTGCCGTGGCGGGGCGTGGGCAGGCCGGCCGCGTCGAGCAGCCCGCCGAACGCGCCGCGTTCCTCCGCCAGGTGGATGGCATCGGGGCTGGTGCCCGCGATCGGCACGCCCGCGTCGGCGAGGCCGCGCGCCAGGCCGAGCGGCGTCTGCCCGCCGAGCTGCACGATGACCCCGGCGACCGGGCCGGCCGCCTGCTCGGCGGCCACCACCTCGAGCACGTCCTCCAGGGTGAGCGGCTCGAAGTACAGCCGGCCTGACGTGTCGTAGTCGGTGGACACCGTCTCCGGGTTGCAGTTGACCATCACGGTCTCGTAGCCCGCGCCGGACAGCGCGAACGAGGCGTGCACGCACGCGTAGTCGAACTCGATGCCCTGCCCGATGCGGTTCGGGCCGCTGCCGAGGATGATCACCTTCGGCGTGCTGCCACCGGGAACCTCGGTCTGCTGGTCGTACGTCGAGTACAGGTACGGCGTGCGCGCGGCGAACTCGGCCGCGCACGTGTCGACCGTGTGGTAGACGGGCCGGACGCCGAGCGCGCGGCGCAGCTCACGCACGACGGTCTCCGGCATCCGGCGCAGCTCGCCGATCTGCGCGTCAGCGAAGCCGAGGCGCTTGGCGGACGTGAGGACGCTGGCCGAGAGCACGTCAGCCCGCGTGAGCCGTTCGGCTTCCTCTTCGATCCCAGCAATCTGATCAAGAAACCAGGGGTCGATTCCTGTCGCTTCGTACAGGCTGGCCACGCCCACTCCGGCCCGCAGCGCCTGGTGGACGGCCGCCAGCCTGCCGTCGTGCGGCGTCCTGCAGCGCTCCAGCAGGTCAGCGGCGTCTCCTGGGGCATCTGCCCAGGAGAACGAGGCTCCGGGCCGCTCAAGCGATCTCAGGGCCTTCTGCAGCGCCTCGGGGAACGACCGGCCGATCGCCATCGCCTCCCCGACCGACTTCATGTGCGTGGTCAGGGCGGTATCGGCGCCGGGGAACTTCTCGAACGCGAACCTGGGCACCTTGACCACCACGTAGTCCAGGCTCGGCTCGAAGCTGGCCGGGGTCTCGCCGGTGATGTCGTTGGGGATCTCGTCCAGGGTGTAGCCGATGGCCAGCTTCGCCGCGATCTTGGCGATGGGGAACCCGGTGGCCTTGGACGCGAGCGCCGAGGAGCGCGACACCCGCGGGTTCATCTCGATCACGACCATCCGGCCGGTCGCGGGCTCCACCGCGAACTGGATGTTGCAGCCGCCCGTGTCCACCCCGACCGCGCGGATCACCGCGATCGCGACGTCGCGCATGTGCTGGTACTCGCGGTCGGTCAGCGTCATCGCGGGCGCCACCGTCACCGAGTCACCGGTGTGCACGCCCATCGGGTCGACGTTCTCGATCGAGCACACCACCACCACGTTGTCGTGGCGGTCGCGCATCAGCTCGAGCTCGAACTCCTTCCAGCCGAGGATCGACTCCTCGAGCAGCACCTCGGTCACCGGGCTCGCGTCGAGGCCGGCGCCAGCGACCAGCCGCAGCTCCGCCTCGCTCGCCGCGATCCCCGAGCCCGATCCCCCGAGCGTGTACGACGGCCGCACGACGACCGGGTAGCCGAGGTCCGCCGCGGCCCGCAGGCACTCGCCCATGCCGTGGCAGATCAGGCTGCGCGGTACCGCCGCACCGAGACCGGTGACGATCTCCTTGAACCGCTCGCGGTCCTCGCCCGCGCGGATCGCGTCGATCCGCGCGCCGATCAGCTCGACCCCGTGCTCTCGAAGTACGCCAGACTCGTGCAGCGCGACGGCACAGTTGAGCGCCGTTTGGCCGCCAAGCGTGGGCAGCAGGGCGTCGGGTCGTTCGCGCTCGATGACCGTGGCCACGACGTCGGGGGTGATCGGCTCGACGTACGTGGCGTCGGCGAACTCGGGGTCGGTCATGATCGTCGCGGGGTTGGAATTGACCAGGCTGACCCGGATTCCCTCCTGCCGCAACACCCGGCAGGCCTGGGTGCCCGAGTAGTCGAACTCGCAGGCCTGGCCGATCACGATCGGGCCGGAGCCGATCACGAGAACCGAGCGCAGGTCGGCGCGGCGCGGCATCAGCGCCCGCCGTCCATCAGCTCGGTGAACCGGTCGAACAGCCCCGCGGCGTCGTGCGGCCCTGGCGCCGCCTCCGGGTGATACTGAACGCTGAAAGCCGGGCGGTCGAGCAGCCGCAGCCCCTCGATGACGCCGTCGTTCAGGCAGACGTGACTCACCTCGGCGCGACCATAAACGGTCCCGAACGGCTGCGCTAGCGCCCCCGCGCCCGTACCTGCGGACCCAGCGCCCGCGGACCCAGAGCGTGCGACCCCGCGCTGGCCGTAAATCCCCCCAATTCCCCCACCAGCCTCATCGGCCCCACCAGGCTCATCGGTCCCGAATCCGGGCGGTGTCACGGCGAACCCGTGGTTGTGACTGGTGATGTGCACGCGGCCGGTCGCCAGGTCCGCCACCGGCTGGTTGACGCCGCGGTGCCCGAACAGCAGCTTGTAGGTCCCGAGCCCGAGCGCGCGGCCGAGTATCTGGCTGCCCAGGCAGATACCGAAAACCGGGACCCGCTCGTCGAGCACGCCGCGCAGTGCCCCGACGGCGTAACCGGCCGCGGCCGGATCACCGGGGCCGTTGCTGAAGAACACCCCGTCCGGCGCGACAGCCAGGATGTCCGCGGTGGTGGCGGTCGCGGGGAGCACGTGCACCTCGCAGCCGCGTTCGGCCATCTTGCGCGGCGTCATCGCCTTGATGCCCAGGTCCACCGCGGCGACCCGGTATCTGACCGGGGTACCGTCCGGCGGCCGCACCACGTAAGGCTCCGGCGTGGACACCTCGCGGGCCAGGTCGGCGCCGGCCATCGACGGGCTGGCCAGCACCTGCTCGATCAGGCCGTCCGGATGTGCCACGTCGGCGGGCGCCGCGGAGATTGCGGCGCGCATGGCGCCCTTGTCACGCAGGTGCCTGGTGAGCGCGCGGGTCCCCACGACGGCGATACCAGGGACGCCCCTGGCCCGCAGTTCGTCGTCGAGGCTGCGGATCGCCCGCCAGCTCGACGCGATCCTGGCCAGCTCGCGGACCACGTAACCTGCCACCCAGATCCGCCGCGACTCGTGATCTTCGTCGTTGGTGCCCGTGTTGCCGATGTGCGGCGCCGTCATCGCCACGATCTGCCTGTGGTACGACGGGTCGGTCAACGTCTCCTGGTAGCCGGTCATGCCGGTGTTGAAGACAATCTCGCCGAACGAGGCGGCCGCCGGCTGCGACCGGGGCGGCTGGGACTGCGGCGGCTGGGACTGTGGCGGCCGCGGGGCGGCCGCGCCGAACGCGGTGCCGCGAAGCACCCAGCCGTCCTCGAGGACCAGGACGGCCGCCGGGCCGGTCATGCCAGCTTCCCGTCGAGCACGGTCGGCGCGCCGCGCAGGAACGTCGCGACCACCCGGCCGGGCAGGATCATGCCCGCGAACGGCGTGTTACGGCTCTTCGACGGCGAGCCTGACGGGTCCATTGCCGCCCGCCCAGCCGGGTCGTACAGCGTCAGGCAGGCCGGGGAACCAGCCCGCAGCGGCTGGCCATGCCCGGCCAGGCGCCCTATCCGCGCCGGGCGAGCCGACATCCGGTCCGCGACGCCGGCCCAGTCGAGCAGGCCGGTCTCGACCATCGCCTCGTGGACCACGCGCAGCGCGGTCTCCAGGCCGGTCATCCCGAAGGCGGCGGCCGCCCACTCGGTCTCCTTGTCCTCGGCCGGGTGCGGTGCGTGGTCGGTGGCCACACAGTCGATGGTGCCGTCGGCGAGCGCCGCGCGCAGCGCCGCGACGTCGACGGCGGTCCGCAGCGGCGGGTTGACCTTGTAGACCGGGTCGTAGCTCGCCGCGAGTTCGTCGGTCAGCAGCAGATGGTGCGGCGTCACCTCGGCGGTGACCCGCCAGCCCTTGCCCTTCGCCCAGCGGATGATCTCGACGGAACCAGCCGTGGAGACGTGGCAGACGTGCAGCCGGGAGTCCACGTGCGCGGCCAGCAGGCAGTCCCTGGCGATCACCGCCTCCTCCGCCACGGCGGGCCAGCCCGCCAGGCCGAGCTTGCCCGACATCTCACCCTCGTTCAGCTGAGCGCCTTCTGTGAGCCTCGGCTCCTGCGCGTGCTGCGCGATGACGCCGTCGAATGCCTTGACGTATTCGAGCGCGCGGCGCATGAGCACCGCGTCACTGACGCAGCGGCCGTCGTCGGAGAAGATCCGGACCCTCGCCGCCGAGTCGGCCATCGCGCCAAGCTCGGCAAGCTGGCTGCCGGCCAGGTCCTGGGTCACCGCGCCGACCGGGTAGACGTCGCAGTGGCCGGCCTGCCGACCGAGCCGCCACACCTGCTCCACCACGCCCGCGGTGTCGGCGGCAGGCTCGGTGTTGGCCATCGCGTGTACGGCGGTGAACCCGCCAAGCGCGGCCGCCGCGGTGCCCGTCTGCACCGTTTCCGCGTCTTCGCGGCCGGGCTCGCGCAGGTGCGTGTGCAGGTCGACAAGGCCGGGCAGCGCGATGAGGCCGTCAGCGTCGATCACCTCGGCGCCGCCGCTGCCCAGGCCTGGGCCGGTCTCGGCGATCATGCCGTCACGGATCAGCAGGTCGGCCGGCTCGCCGCCGGCCAGCCTGGCCCTCTTGATGAGCCAGGCATTCCGGCCCGGCACGTGTGCGCCGGCGCGGCCCGTGGTGCGCACCGCCGGTGTCTGCGGCGCGCCCGGGTCCGTCACGCCGGCACCTCCATCCCGCCGAGCAGCAGGTAGAGCACGGCCATCCGGACGCTGACCCCGTTGGCGACCTGCTCGACCACGGTGGATCTCGGCGCGTCGGCGACGTCGGCGGCGATCTCGACGCCCCTGTTCATGGGCCCCGGATGCATCACGATCGCGTGCTCGGGCAGCACCGCCATCCGCGCGGCGTCAAGCCCGTAGCGGCGGCTGTACTCGCGCACGCTCGGGAAGAAGGCCGCGTTCATCCGTTCCTGCTGCACCCGCAGCATCATGATGACGTCGATCTTCGGAATGGTTGCGTCCAGGTCGTAGCTGACGGCGCACGGCCAGGTGTCCACCGCGACGGGCAGCAGCGTCGGGGGCCCGACGAGTGTGACATCGGCGCCGAGCGTGTGCAGCAGCAGCACGTTGGACCTGGCCACCCTGCTGTGCAGGATGTCGCCGACAATCGTGACCCGCAGTCCGTCCAGCCTGCCGAGGCGGCGCCGGATGGTGAAGGCGTCGAGCAGCGCCTGCGTGGGGTGCTCGTGCGTGCCGTCGCCCGCGTTGACCACGCTGCCCCTGACCCAGCCGGCCAGCCGGTGCGGCGCGCCCGAGGCACCGTGCCTGATCACGACGCCGTCCGCGCCCATCGCCTCGAGCGTCTGCGCGGTGTCCTTGAGGCTCTCCCCCTTGGCGACGCTCGATCCCTTGACGGAGAAATTGATCACATCGGCGGACAGCCGCTTGGCCGCTGCCTCGAACGAGATGCGCGTCCTGGTGGAATCCTCGAAGAACAGGTTGACGACCGTCCGGCCGCGCAGCGTCGGCAGTTTCTTGATCGGGCGGTCCGCCATCCGCGAAAGCTCTTCCGCGGTGTCGAGGATGAGCAGCGCGTCGTCCCTCGACAGATCGGCCGCCGAGATCAGATGCCGGTTCACGGCCGCTTCCCGCTGACCTGTGCCGACCCGCCAGGACCGCCGCTTGTGCCGCCGCTCAGCCGCCCCCCTGCGCCGCCGCGCGGCCCGGCTTGCCCCCGCACGCCGCTGCCCGGCCCACCGCCGGTGCCACGCGGCTCAGCCTGTACACGCGGATTCCCCCCCACGCCGCCCCCTGGCCCACCGCGCGGTTCGGCTTCCCCCCGCGGATCCCCCCGCACGCCGCTGCGGGCATCACCTCGTACGCCGCCGCCGCGCCGTTCGGCGCCGGCGGCACCCGGGCCCAGGAACACCACGTCCTCGCCGTCCGTCTCTTCGAGCATCACCCGGACCACCTCGTGATGCGAAGTCGGCAGGTTCTTGCCCACGTAGTCCGCGCGGATCGGCAGTTCGCGGTGACCGCGATCGACGAGAATCGCAAGCTGCACGGCGCGCGGGCGCCCGATGTCATTCAGCGCGTCGAGGGCGGCGCGGACCGTCCTGCCGGAGTAGAGCACGTCGTCGACCAGGACGACGGTCCGGCCGTCGATGCCCGCACCGGGCATCTCGGTGCGCCCGAGTGCGCGCGCAGGGCGCAACCGCAGGTCGTCGCGGTACATGGTGATATCGAGTGAGCCCGTCCGCACCGGATGCCCTTCGACCTGCGCGATGCGCTCGGCGAGACGCTGCGCGAGCGGCACGCCGCGGGTCTGAATACCCAGCAGGACGACGTCGCCCGCGCCCTTGGTTCGCTCGATGATCTCGTGCGCGATCCTCGTCAGGGCGCGGCCGATGTCGGCGCGCTCGAGGACCGGTTTGCCCGCCGCGTTCGCGCCGGTGCCAGTACCGCCAGCAACGGCCCCTCCGCTGGTACGAGCGGATACGTCTGCGGGCGTTGTGCGATCTGCCGACGTTTCGTTACCGGCCGGCCCTTCGGTGCTGGCACTCCCACTGGTACTCGCGCTGGCACCATGCGCGACGCCACTGCCGGGCTGACGGCTCGCTCGCCCTCGTGCCGCTGGGCCGCCCGCGCGGGAAGCGCCAGAAGCGGAACGCATCACCAGGGACCTCCTTTCCCGCCTCTCCGGACGGGCCTTAAAGGACGTCTGTCCACGTCACGGTACCAGCACTGATCGCGGCTTCGTGAGACCAACGCGCCGCGAACCAGGACCGAACGTAGATACCTCGTGAACCGTGAAGTTCGTGACATTTTTGTCTCCCGTCCACCGGTGCCGAACGCCCCGCCGGCGTGCTCCGCAGCCGGACGGAAACACCTGGAACCCCTGCGCCACCGCGCTTCCCGCCACGAGCGGCGCGCTCGTGGCGGCCATGTGACGGCTTGCACAAAGCGCGAAGCTTCGCCCGGTTTTTGCCGTTCGGCTTGACCTGGGCCCGCTCGCGGCTTACTGTCACTGTCCGTAACCATTACCGTAAGTGACGACTGGCCGGGGGGCCGAGAACATGCCATCTGAGTACGCAAAGGCACTGGGCGCGCGGCTGCGCGCCATCCGCACCCAGCAAGGCCTGTCCCTGCATGGGGTCGAGGAGAAGTCCCGCGGCCGCTGGAAGGCTGTGGTGGTCGGCTCCTACGAACGCGGCGACCGCTCGGTGACCGTCCAGAAGCTCGCCGAACTCGCGGAGTTCTACGGCGTTCCCGTGTCGGAGCTGCTTCCTGGTGACGCCGCGCCCACACCGCTCGCGCCGACGCCGAAACTCGTCATCGATCTCGAGCGCATGATCGAGCTGCCCAAGGACAAGGCAGGTCCGCTCGCCCGCTACGTGGCCACGATCCAGAGCCAGCGAGGCGACTACAACGGCAAGGTCCTGTCCATCCGCCAGGAGGATCTCCGTTCCCTCGCGGTGATCTACGACAAGTCCCCCACCGACCTCACCGAAGAGTTGATCAGCTGGGGAGTGCTCGACGCCGAGGCGCGCCGCGCCGTCGAGGCGTTCTGAGTCCTGGGCAGACGTTCCGCCCCTTCGTTCCCACGCCGCGTCGGCAAGGGCGCAGGTGGCGGAAGGTCGTTAGGCCGCGAGGACTCCGAGTACCTCCTCGACGAGCCCAAGGAATGTCTCCGAATCCCTGAGCAGATCATCCGCCTCCCGTGCGCTGACCGCCCGCGGCAGCCCCGCCTCCGCGGCCGCACGTTTGGCCGCGCCAGCGGCGAAGAACGCCGCCCACTCCGACAGCGCGGGCGCCACGCGTGGCAGTAGCTCCCAGACGCTGCGCGGCCCGCGGCGGCGGGGGCCGCCGTTGGGCTCCGCCCGCGCAGACACCACCGCGGCGGCCGCGCGCAACGCCGCCAGATGGGCGGCTACGTACCGGCTGGCGGGCGCGGGCTCCTCGGCTGCCGCCGCGAGACCTTGGCGGGCCGATTCCAGGAGAGTCATGATCGACGGCGCCACCCTCGGCCGCTCCGCGCGCACCGATGCGGTGATTGCGTTCAACGCTGCTACCTCCCTTGGCGCTTGGGCGGAGGGGCGGCCAGGCGAGGCGCTTCCCCACGCCGCGCCTGGCCGCGCACGGTGGCCCCGGGGGTCTTGAGGCCACCGTACGGCTCCGCTGGCTTACCATTCGAACACGAGTTCGATGGTATGTCCAGCCGGCTCCGGACACGTGTTCGAAGTTACTCGGGGGGTCTGACATTTCTCGGGAGTCGACAGGGCCCGGACAACCGGGCAGGCGGGCAGGCGGGAACGGGCACAGGGGACGCGAGGACTGGTACGGCATCGGCGGGGCGGCGGCGCCAAGTCCAGCGCACCGGCCGGCGCAATCTTGACGTGAACTGCCATCGGATCTGATGTCATGACCTCTGATGGAGCGGTGTGGGGCCGTCCAGGGAGGTTGACTCGTGTGACCGGGCAGGCGGGAACGTTGCTCGGCGGCCGCTACCGCCTGGGCGAGCCCATCGGACGCGGGGGGATGGGCGCGGTGTGGCGCGCCACGGACACGGTGCTCGACCGCGAGGTCGCGATCAAAATCATGGTGCTCCAGGTCCAGGACGACCCGGACGCGAGCGCGCGTTTCCGGCGCGAGGCCCGCGTGCTCGCACGGCTCTCCCACCTCCGCCTCGGCGATGTCTACGACTACGGTGAGGATGGCGGTCGCGCCTTCATGGTGATGGAGTTCCTCACCGGCGAGACGCTGCAGGGCAGGCTCGCCCGGGCCGGCCGGATGCCCGCGCCCGACGCGGCCGAGGTCGCGGCGCAGGTAGCAGAAGGGCTGCACGCCGCCCACCAGGCGGGCGTGATCCACCGCGACGTCAAGCCCGGCAACATCATCCTCACCGAGCAGGGCGTCAAGCTGGTCGACTTCGGTATCGCGCTTGGCGCGGGAGACGACCGCCTGACAGCGATAGGCACGCTTGTCGGCAGCGCGACCTATCTGGCTCCCGAGCGTTGCGCCGGGCACCCGGCGACCCACGCGTCCGACGTGTACTCGCTTGCGGTTGTCCTCTACCAGATGCTGGCCGGCGCCCCACCGTTCACGTCCAGTGATCCCGTGCAGCTCGTCTCCGCCCATGCGCACGACCCGGTGCCGCCCTTGTCTCCCGACGTGCCTGCCGCGACGGCCCAATGCTGCCTGCGGGCGCTGGAGAAGGATCCCGCGCGCAGGCCGGGGTCGGCGCTCGACTTCGCCACCATGCTCCGTGACGGCACCAGGCGCGGGCGGCACGCGTTCGGGGCCGGCGCCGCTGCGCAGCCGGAGGCCGTGTCACCTGGCCATGCTGCGCCGCGTCACGAAGGCGGCGCGCCGGGCGCATTCGCCCCGGCAAGCGCGTTCGTACCGAGCGACGAATCCGCGCCACCAGGCGGGAGCCTGCCGCCGGGCGGACCCATCCAGTACAGCCCCGCCACGCCACCGGGCGGACCCATCCAGTACAGCCCCGCCACGCCACCGGGCGGACCCATCCAGTACAGCCCCGCCACGCCACCGGGCGGACCCATCCAGTACGGCCCCGCCACGCCGCCGGGCGGACCCGGCCAGTACGGCCCCGCCACGCCACCGGGCGGACCCGGCCAGTACGGCCCCGCCACGCCACCGGGCGGACCCGGCCAGTACGCGCCGGGGCCGGCGGTCAACCGGTCCGGCCCGCTCGACGGATCAGGCCCGGCGGGCGGATACGCCAATGGATCCTCGCCGGCGACCCAGGTGCTGCCCATAACCGATGACTGGCAGGCACGACCGCCGCGCTGGCGCCGCTGGTGGCTGCCCGCGGCGGCGGCGGTCACCGCGGTCGTCGCAGGTACGGCCATCGCCTTGGCCGCCACCGGCACAACCAACCACGCGGCGAGACCGGGCGCGGCAAAGCCGGCCGCCGCGCACGGGAGCCACAGCCCCACAGTTCCGCCGGCACAGCCCCCGAGCCAGACCCCCGCCACCAATTGGGTGATAACCGCGGGCACGCAGCAGAACCCGGGCCAGGCCCAGCCGCAGCCGCCGGTGCTCGCGCCGCCTGGCACCGCGGTGCTGCTCGCTGAGACGCTGCTCAACAGCACGCAGCAGCCGGTCACGAGTGCCTCGCTCGGCCTGACCGCACCACCCGGCTGGACGGTAACGCCGACGTCGACGCCGACCGTGGGATCAATCCCGGCCGGTGGCAAGGCGACCGTTACCTGGACAGTCACCGTTCCCGCCGCCACGCAGCCCGGCGGATTCAACCTTGTCGCCACCGCTACCTGCACCGCGGCCGCCTCCTGCGCCGCGGCGCCGGTCACCGGCAGCGCTCTTGTCCCCTTCGTCTCGTTCAGCCAGGCGTTCGACAACGCGGGCATCGCGCCGCAGGCGAACGCCGCAGCCGCGAACCTGGACGGAACGGGCCAGAGCTACCAGGCCGAAGCCCTCGCCGCGGCAGGCTACCTGCCGGGCGGGCAGGTGGCGCACGACGGCATCTCGTTCGCCTGGCCAAACTCGCCGCCGGGTACCCCGGACAACGTCGCGGCGCAGGGCCAGACGTTCCTCATCTCCGCGACCGGGGCGCATCTGGCGTTCCTCGGCGCATCGGACTTCGGTAGCAGCGGCGGCGACGGGATCATTTTCTACCAGAACGGCACGCAGCAGCCGTTCCACCTGGCCATGGACGACTGGTGGAGCAACCAGGCCACCCCGGGCCAGGACGAGGTCGCGGTGACCACCGCGCGCCCCAACGGCCCGCCGGGCCAGCCACCCCTGTCCGGCCCGCCGGTGGCGGTCTACTTCGCGTCCATACCGCTCCAGCCGGGCGCCACCGTGGCCGCGGTGACCCTGCCCGCAGGCAAGGCACCCGCGACCGGCGTGCCCTGCCTGCACCTGTTCGCCGTCGCGATCGGCTGATCCACCGTCGCGGTCGGCTGATCCACCGTCGCGGTGGGCTGATTCCGCCGCCGCGGCGCGCCAGGCCCGGCCGGCCAGACGCCAGGCCCGGCCGGCCAGACGCCGGGCCGGAGCGGCGTGATCGTCTCGGTAGGCTGGCAAGCGTGGCTCCACAGATCGGGTGGCTGGAACTCGACGCGGCCGCGTTCGCGGGCGAGCTTGACGCGTGCCTCGCGGTATACGCGGCCGCGATGAACACG
>WNFJ01127912.1_pt1 | contig 31207 bp, 28 predicted proteins | sample 5400461 | NCBI WGS metagenome assembly WNFJ01 (sample SAMN13153349, study PRJNA577476) | soil metagenome | isolation source: 115 cm saprolite on Douglas fir-dominated hillslope | place: USA:California | collected 2013-09-17
CGTGACGTGGATGGAAAGCCATTCGAAAAAGTGGTCGAAAAGCCCCGCTCCACGCTGCAGCACTTGTTTTTAAAGGCGGAAGATATCGCAAGCCTGCAGCGCATCCCCGCGTTTCCGCTTTCGACCGGCCAACTTGAGAAGTACAACTTGAAATACCTGGGCAAGGAACAAGTGGACGAGATCGATTGCTACATTTTTCAGGCGAAACCAAAATTCGTCGAACGTCAGAAGGCCTATTTCGACGGCATCGTATGGGTGGACGCGAAATATCTGGAAGTTGTAAAGACCTACGGAAAATGGGTGAACGATCTGGGCGACGTGCACTCGGTCGCAGATCTGCCGTTTAGCCTCTTCGAAACGTATCGCGAAAACGTAGAGGGAAAATACTGGTTCCCGAGCTACTCACGCTCGGATGACACGCTGGATCAGAAGGGAGTGCAGACTCCCGTACGCATCGTCATCAAGTGGACGGACTTCAAACCCATTCCCGGCGCGCCGCCAGCGCCTGCGGCGGCCGCAGACGCTAAGAACGAAACTGGTCCATCAGCGAAGCAACTTCTTCATCACGTCCGGCAATTCCTCAAGCGAACCGATCAAAAACTCCGGCCGGGCCGCGCGCAAACGCTTTTCCGTGGGAAACGGGCCCACCACGCCAATTGCACGCACGCCGGCGCGGCGGGCCATCTCCACGTCCTGCGGCGCATCGCCCACATAGACGCACGCCGAGGGATCCAGCTTCATCTGTCGAAGCGCCAGGCGCAATGGCTCCGGATGAGGTTTCTTGTGGAGGGTGTCTCCACTGCAAACGCGCGCCGCGAAAAGTTTCGTCAGGTTAAACTCGCGCAACTGACGGGCCACGCGATCGCGATCTCCACTGGTGACGAGACCAAGAGAATGAGCGCCACCCAATCTTGCAAGGACACGGCGAGCACCGGCGATCAGCCTTGGCCGATGCTTTGCATAATGCGCGCGCCACACGCGGTCTGCATCTTCCCAGCGTTTCCGCGGCAAACACGCGGCGCGATAAACGTGATACCAGTTTGGCGAGTAGTTTTTCTCGAGCTCCTCGAGCCCCCACGCGATGCCCATCTCCTTGAACATGGCCAGGTAGGCAGACGCATCGGCGTGGTAGGAATTGATGAGCGTGCCGTCCCAGTCGAAGAGAACTCCTTGCACTGCGCGTTTTCGTTTTGCGGGCATCGTTGCACAGAGTAGCAGAAACTCTGCGACCATCGGAGCATGTAAAGCTCAAAAAGGATCGCGTGTGGAAATTCGGGGAGCAGTTCGGAACTGAAGCAAGCCCGATTCTTATGACTTCAGAAAACGGGAGGGAACGCGGTCGTCGCGGTCAAACTGGACGTCATCGAAGGCCGCAGCGATGCCAAACCAGCCGGGCATAGCCGCGGGTTCCGTTCGGCTTACATGCGCCATCGTGGCCATCACGACGTTGCCGAGGCCCAAAGGTTTTCGCACGAGTACGATTTCGAGCTCGATTGAAGCGCCAATCGCCAGTTCTTTGGGGCAGAGAAAATAGGCGCCGGTTGAACTGATATTCCGAGTGACGAGAGTGACCGGAAATTCTTCGGGCACGCCACCGGTAGCACGAAGCCGCAGGGGAAGGTTTAGCGTGGCGCGCGGGTATTCGCGATGTTCGGGATGCACGCCCACGGCGTGCGTCGGCACGCGAACGAAACGGCGAGGTTGCGCGGGGCCAACGAGCGGGGACACGCGGAGCGCAGGGACGCGCGGAGGATCCGCTAACGGCTGCGGCTCCCTTGCGGTTTCAGGAGTTCCCGCGACCGGCTTTGCTGGCCACGAGTCAAATGGAATTACGCGTTTCGTTGCGCTCATCTCGCCCTCAGAGACGCCACTGCATGGTCGCTGGCATGTCCCAACAATCTATTATACCAAACTGACTTTCTGGAATTTCCCCGTCCACACTTGTGCAGTGTGGAGCGCTAAGATGCCATTAGTAGCAGGCCATCGTCAACCTGTGGAAAACGGAGAAAGTGTCTTAACCTCAAACACATAGTAATGGTACCCGAGTCAATGCACAACATACTGTGGATTCCTTCACAATATGCTACTGGAACTTAGCCACAACATTCTGTGCATTCCTTCAGAAAATGCTCTACCAATATGGTTCTCGAATCCTTTTGCTTCGCCCCTCATCATAGAAATGCTAGCCAGGGAGAGAAAGTAGAAATTATGTCTACGACGGCTATAGATGAACAGCACGTGGTGAGAACTCCAGTTCCCCCGCGGCATTCCCCTGCCCGCACGACAACTTTGGTTCTGTTGGCCTTTGCGGCTGTCTACGTTGTCTGGGGCTCAACCTATTTGGCGATTCGCATTGGGATCGAATCGTTTCCACCGCTGATTCTCGCGGGACTCCGGCACATTACCGTGGGCTTGCTGTTGTACCCCGTTCTTCGTTGGAAGACCGGGATTAGGCCTACTGCTGCAAACTGGCGGACCGCCATCGTCACCGGCGCCCTGCTATTGTTCGTCGGCAATGGTGGAGTCAGTTGGGCGGAACAGGTTGTGCCGTCTGGCATCACGGCGCTTCTGGTGGCCACGGTATCGCTCTGGCTGGTGATTGTGGACTGGCTCCGCCCCGGCGGGGTGAAGCCCGTTCCCAGGGTCGTTCTGGGACTGCTACTGGGATTTGGGGGACTCGCGCTTCTGGTCGGGCCTGCGCATCTGGGAGGGTCGGAGCGCGTTGATCCGCGAGGCGCAGCAATCCTTGTGATTGCCTCCTTGGCCTGGGCGTGTGGCTCGCTCTACTCGAAACACGGCGGCATGCCCAGTTCGCCGATGCTGGGAGTGGCGATGCAGAGCTTCGCGGGTGGGGTCATTCTACTGATCGTGGGCCTGTTTGCTGGAGAATTCCACGCGCTCCATTTTGGTGCGGTCTCGCTGCGGTCTTGGCTTGCGCTTGCCTACCTCATCGCGTTCGGGTCGGGCATCGGCTTCAGCGCGTACATCTACATCCTGCACAAGAGCACGGCGGCGCGCGTAGCCACGTATGCGTTTGTGAATCCTGTCGTCGCTTTGTTCCTGGGATGGCTGATCGCCGGCGAAAGCATCACGCTACGCACCGTCATGGCGGCTGCGGTCATCCTCACCGCTGTCATTCTGGTGATCACCGCGCCGCACCGAGCCCCGGCGGCAGTCTCAGAGCCGTTTCCTGCCCCTGGCGAAGCCTGATCGTCGGTCTATTTGCTCCGCATCCTTCGTTTCTTGCTGGATCTTTCGGGATAGATCGGTGGCACTTCCACGCGGACAACGGCATAATTAGGCTCAACGACAACGGCCCACGGTCGATCACAGAACCGCCGCTCAGGAAGGAACTACAACTTTGCCCCGCGCACACTCACCAAAGAAGAAGCTCTGTGAATGCGGCCACGCCAAAGGATTCCATCGCAGCGCGAACAAACCACCAGCGCACGGCCGTACACCATGCGGCTACCCCGAATGCCGCTGCCAATCCTACAAAGCGAAGACACCATGAAGCCGCGCCCGCGCCGCTAGTGGCCCCTCGGTTTCAAGTCGTGGCCCGTCTCCTCTCTACTTCCATTAGTTTGACCACTCCTTTCCGGATAGATTTGCTTTTCAGCTTGCGTTACTTTTAGCGTGTTGAACATGAGCCACACACAAAACAAATTCGCGCAGAACATCTCGGCGCACGCTGCCGCGCGGTACTGGCGGGCGACGCTGGCGCGTGATTCCCGAGCGGACGGGAGTTTCGTGCTGGCCGTGCGGTCGACGCACATTTATTGCCGGCCGTCGTGCCCGGCGCGCCGGCCGTTGCGGCGCAACGTAACATTTTTCCGCACGCGTGAAGAGGCGGAGAGACAAGGTTACCGGCCGTGCCTGCGTTGCCGTCCGAATGAGATTGCCGGGCCGGTGGCCTTGGTGCAGCGGGCCGCTGGGAAACTCGCCGAGTCGAACGAAGAGGGCGTTCGCTTGGGAGCACTGGCTGCGGCGCTCGGCACCACGCACGCTACGTTGCGGCGCGCGTTCCTGCAGGTGACGGGTCTGAAGCCGCGGGAACTCGCGGAAGCGCTGCGCATCAAGCGTTTCAAAGCGTTGCTCCGCGCGGGAAAGAGCATCACCGATGCCCTGTATGAAACAGGGTACGGATCGTCCAGCCGCGTCTACGAGCGCAGCAATGCACACCTCGGCATGACGCCGGCGACTTATCGAAAGGGAGGAAAAGGTATGAAAATCGGATACACGATTGCAAAATCGCCGCTGGGGAAAGTTCTGGTCGCCGCTACGGAACGCGGCGTATCTGCCGTTTATCTCGGCGATGCGGAGAATACAATGATCGCCGAGCTGCGTGAAGAGTATCCGCGCGCGGAGATCGCGCCTGCCACGGATTCTTTCCAACGCTGGGTGGGGGAGATCGTGCAACGTATCGAAGGCAAACAGCCTCGAATGGAACTTCCGCTCGACTTGCAAGCGACGGCGTTTCAACGCCGCGTTTGGCAGGAGCTACAACGGATTCCGTGCGGCAGGACGCGCACTTACTCGCAAGTCGCGCGGTCCCTCGGTCGGCCCAAGGCTGTGCGGGCAGTGGCGAGAGCTTGCGCAACAAACCCAGTTTCCATCGTGGTGCCTTGCCATCGCGTCGTTCGCGAGGACGGCACGCTCGCTGGCTATCGCTGGGGGATCTCGCGGAAGGAGCAGTTGCTGGCGCAAGAGCGCGCCGCCAGTAATTAGGATATCGCCTTCAGAGCCGAAACCCCGTCGACATTGAAGGACTCAGCAGATGGAAGGGTCAAAAATTACCCGCGGGGCTTCTCGACCTTCACATTTTTTGGCCAGTCGGGCTTAAATTTTGTATCGGCGAGCTTCAGATTTTTCATCAGGTGGGTGTAGTGCGATAGAAAGTAGTCTTCTGAGCTGGTCTCGAAAAATTTCTGTTGCACCGGCAGCCACGACGCTTCGTCGATCCACATGCGAATTCTCGAGATCTGGCTGCGTGCTTGGTCAGACTTCGGCGTCAACTCCAGCACGACGGTTTTGCGATTGTCGAAGTCTTCCTCTCCAATCAGTGTTACCACGTAATTCTTTTTGAGCGTATCGCCTTTCGTTCCGAAACCCAGCGCCAGATACTGGTCGGCAAACGCGCGGTGCTTTCCGATATTGTATTCCTCGACGCGATTGATTTTGGGCGTGAAAACGTAAAGTGAATCGCCGGTTCGAAGGATGGTGCGCGGATCGGGTTTCTGGAAATCGATGCGCATCTTTTCATCGCGTCGCACGAAAATCTGGCCGGTCTCGGCCGAGGTATCCTTGACTACCGCGGTGTACTTGATGTGCTCGATCTCGGCCGAAAGCGTCTGAAAATCCTGAGCGGCGCGGTCCATCATGCCCAGGACGCCATCGAGGGTCCAGGCGGAAGAGGCCTGAGCGGTGGCCGTTCGAGGCCCGCCCGCGGCGGAGCCCAGAGTCACCAGCGCAAAAACCATTAAAAAAGGTAGACGTCTCAAACGCCCTCGATCCAGCATTGATACGATGCTCATGAAAGCACCCGGCATCGTAACATATAAGATAGATGCGCGAACGCGCAGCCATGTTACCCGTGAGCAAGTTATACGCGGGGCTGAACCGCGGCTAATGGTGAATCTCGACTTGGTAGGCGATCACCATGCCCTCGTCATCGCGTAGCGGTTCGATTTTGGCAATCGAGAAATTCCCGTTGTGGAGTTCGGGCAGCGCCTCTTGCAGTGCGGTGTGCAGGTCGTTCTGAAGAGCGAGCTTTGTCGGCGGGGCCAGGATGCGCGTATCCACGCGATAAGTCAGCAGGTTTCCCTCTTTGGAAATAAATTGCACCTGTCCTGGGGAGACGGGCGCCCCGCTTTGCGGCTTGTCACGAAACCAGTGCCGTGGCGTGACCAGCACGAAGACCAGAATCAGAATGACCGCCAGGTCATACTGCCACGTGCCGCGCTCGTAGGACCAGAAAAACGTGCGTGAAAGAATTTGTCCAAGGCTTGCCATGTCAATCCGCTGGCACTCCATCGACGATAACACCATCGCGCATGTGCACCACGCGGTCGAAATAAGTGGTAGCTTCCGGGTTGTGCGTGATCATGACGATGGTCTGGCCCAGATCCTTGTTCAGTTGCCGAAGCATTTGTAGAACGATTTCCGAATTCTTCGAGTCCAGGTTGCCCGTGGGTTCGTCGGCGAGAAGAATCTTCGGCTCGTTGATGATGGCCCGCGCGATAGCCACACGCTGCTGCTCGCCGCCCGAGAGTTCCGCGGGCTTGTGATGCAGGCGCCCCGCCAGACCTAGCATCTGCGTTACGACGTCGAAGCGGTGAGGGTCGAATCCATCGCCATGAATGAACTGGGCAATGGCGATATTGCCTTTGGCCGTCAGTGTAGGGAGCAGATTGAAACGCTGAAAAACGAAACCAATCTTGTGGCGGCGCAATTTTGTGCGCGCGGCGTCGTTTAGTTCGCTGAGGTCGTTGCCGTCGACCAATACCTTGCCCCGCGAAGCTTGCGCCAGGCCGCCGATCACATAGAGCAACGAAGACTTGCCGCAGCCCGACGGCCCCATTACCGCGACCGATTCGCCAGGCTGTACCTCGAAATTGACACCACGCAATGCGGGAACTTCCACCTTACCCGCGCGGTAGAGCTTCCACAAATTTTCCGTTCTGAGTATCGGCTCCACGCTCTTTTTTCCCTGGAAAATCAGCCCTTCGGCAAGTTCAGGTATTGTAGCTGCGATTCCCATTCGTGCCTAGCCATCCCGCGGGCTTCGCGGTCCTTTCGTCGCTTCTGCGTATAGCTGCGCACCGGGCGCACCTGGAACGGATTTCTCGGCTTCCTAATCGTACGACAAAGCTTCCACGGCATCCTTCCGGCTCGCCAGCCACGCCGGATAGCTGGCTCCAAACAACGCGCCCACGAGTGCAATTCCTGCCGCGCGTAGAACCCATCCTGAGGTGATGAGAATCGTGAGCGTCGGAAACTTCCAAACGAATGCGGCGCGCACAAGGTAGCTCAACCCGACGCCCGCGCCAATTCCGAACACGCAAAGCGCCGTGGACTCCGACAGCAACGCTCGAATGATGAACCAATGATTTGCACCTAGCGATTTCAGCACGCCGATGTCCCTGGTGCGCTCGAGCACCGTGGTATACATGGTGAGGAAAATAACCAGCAGCCCGATGGAGATGGCCAGCATAATCATAGCGTTGATAAAGGATTCGAGGCCCGGAATATTTGTCGAGGTCATCAGGGAGAGGTAGTCCTTCAGGGGCCGGACGGTGTAGCCGGGAAGGACATGGCGCATATTTTCCATGACGTCTTCAGTGTGTTCGGGGCGCGTGCATTTAACGAAGAAGACGCTGGCCTTGTCCCGCGCGCCGACCAATTCCTGCAAAGTAGCCCGGGAGACAAAAAGCCGGGAACCTTTCCCATGCTCGACGATTCCCGCAACATGCCAGTCATGATCGAAGATGCGGTACGTTTCTCCCAGCTTTATTTTTTTCGCTTTTGCCGCGATGTCGTCGACCAGAATGTCGTCCGGGCCTTCCAGGTCGTGCCCTTCAAGGAAGACAAATCCACCCGAGACATCTCGAAAGCTTTCTTGATCGATTCCATACACGATTTCCACGCCCGACGTGTTGAACTGGAAAAGCACGGGAGCGACGAATTGGACATATTTTAATTCGGCAAGTTTTTCGCCGATCTTGATGGGCATCGGCGCGCTGCCAAAGGACAACAAGAAGGACGAGTTCGGCGGCTGCAACATGATGTCCGCCCCGATGCCTTCGATGCGCTTGGCGGTTTCGGTCAGCAGGCCGCTGGTCAGCCCGACGATCAGGACGACCAGCGCAACCTCCACCGCAATTCCCATGGCGCCGATGAGCGTGCGCAGCGGGCGATGCAGCAGATTTCGAGCGATCAGCTCACTCATCATGGCTGCTTACCTTCCGTGGCTTCTCCAACGCGCACCAATTCCGCTCCCGCAGGTTGTTCGAGCTTGAATCGCTCCGCCGGAATCTCTTCGTTCATGGTCACTTTGGTGATGTGCAGATCGAGCTTGTAATCGTCGTGGGGCCTGTCGATTCGAATCGAGCGCGGAAAAGACGCCGCGCCACTGGATGCTGTGGCAGCAGCATTTGGCCCGGCGGAACTATCCGGAGGTTGCCAGTCAGCCAGGTAAATATCCGAAAGCAGCAGTCCTTTTGGCCCGAAATTCTGCATGCGCGCGACCTGCAAGTCCGCGCGGTCAAACCACACTTCCCGCAGAACCTCCACTTGGTGGCCGCCGCGCAAGACGGTTAGGACGTAATACCTGGCGTTCTCATCGTTGTACTCCTTCAACGTCACCGCCTCTTCCTTGCGAATTTCCGGCCAGAGCAGCGCGTCCAGCAGGTGCTGGGGCCGCAAATTCTCGATGGGTTTGCTGCTGGCTCGCTCGACGGCCACCGGCCCCACGAGGAATTTATTCTTCGAAGGGATCGAGACGCGAAACGTCTTTCCGTCACTGGCCATGTCAAACACGGTGGTGCCGACCACCGGCGCCTGTCCGATCACGCGAATCTCCGCCGCCCGCGCGGCCAGAAGAAACGCCTTAACCTCGTGATACTCATCGATGACACCGCTGTACTTTGAGCCCGCCGTTGGCTTTAGCTCCACAGTGGCGTTCAGAGTCTTTGTATTGCGCGCCATCTGATTGTACGAATCCAGGAGCTCTTCACGCGTGGCATGCTTCGCAACCGGCTTCTGCGCAATCACGGTATGGCCGGTCACAACCTTTCCTCTGCAGCCGCAATAAATCGCCGCCACTGTCACCAGTACCATGCATGCTTTCACACGTCGCATCAATCAGTTCCGTCTTCACTCATATAAATGAAGCAATCTTGCAACCACTTGGATGCCCGTCCATCAACGCAGGTCGCCGCCACGGATACATTCAATTAGGCCGCGCAATGTGGATGTCAAATGGTTGAACCGCCGGCCGCAATCGCCGGATGACTTCGCTGGGCCAAAGCGAATCGCTTAGGAGTGTCACCCAGCCGTCTTCCGGCTCGCAAATCGCGCAAAACGTGTAGTGGGCATAAGCAGGCTGGTAGGCATCCAGACCGCGTTTGGACAGGTTGCCTTCGAGCGCCGCATCGGCAGATTGCGATGCCGCGCCTGCCCTGATGCCGAACGTCTCGCCTCCGAAGCGTTCAAAGATGTGACGTAACTGCTCTTGATTGGGTTGCGGCAACACAACGCAGCGCTCCGCCGCGTCGCGCCAGGCAATCTTCCGCGCCTTGCAAAACTCTCTCACTCGATCGATGTGGCTGAAAAAATCAACGACATATGATTCGTTTCCCGCAAGGGCAGGGAAGACCGCCGACCAGATTGCCGCTGCATCCTTGCCGCGCACCGGCTCGCGGTTTTCCGTTTCCAGCAGTTCCAGTCCCACCGCCTTCACGCCGCTGCCTAGGTCCAATGCCTCCACGTCCAGCGAAAAAGGCGGCAGTTCCAGCGCCCCGCTTCCTGGTGCGCCAATTCCCGGCGTGCTCATTCTTCGGACTCCGACTGTGGAAACTTGGCAAGATAATCCGGCGACTGCTTGCGCACTTCCAGCCAATCGAAGAAAGCATCCGGCGTTTCCAACCAGATGCGGAACCAGCCGCTGATCTCTTCTTTTTCCGCGCGCTTCTGAGGCTCCACCTTGCGGTTGCGCGAAATCATTTCCGCGCGCCGTTTGCCCAGCCGGGCTACGTTCAAAACGCGCTCCACGGCCGCATGCTCTCCGTGCATGCGGAACTTCCGCATCAATTCATCCAGCCGCATGATGCTGACCTCGGCATCTTCCAGCGTCTTGAAGTGCAGCAAATCCTCGAATTCCTCTTCGTATTGTTCCTCGGCTTCCTCCTGTTGGTTGAGCGTCACGCGCTGCCCCGCATCTTTCAGCACGTCCGCAATGTAATCTGATCCGGCTTTCCCGGCCTCTCCATGCTCGGCCAGGAGCCTTCGGCGCAACTGGTCGATCTCCGCCGGCGTCCATTGTTGCACCTTGATCTCCCTGGCGGTCTCGAGGATCAGCGCCTTCTTCGTTTTCAAATGATCGTTCATCGGGCTGCGCCTCGGTGTTCCTTTCCAGGTTTCTTTTTCAGGCTGGGCCGTGGCCGTTGCGGCGGTGGCGGCGGATCGGCCGGCAGACCTGCCATCAGCCGGCGATACTTCACCACATTCTTGTTGTGCTCCGCCAGCGTCGCGCTGAAGAAATGCCCGCCCTGGGTATTGGCCACGAAATAAAGGTAGTTCGTCTCCGCAGGTTGCAGCGCGGCGCGCAACGACGCTTCGCCGGGATTTCCAATCGGCCCGGGAGGCAGCCCGCCGTGCTCGTACGTGTTGTACGGCGTATCGAAACTCAGGTCCTTCCCGGTTAGCGTCCCGTTGTATTTTCCGAGCCGCTCCATCCCGTAAATTACCGTCGGATCGCACTGCAATCTCATGCCTAAGCGCAGGCGGTTTTCGAACGCACCTGCGACCAGTGGCCGTTCTCCCGGCTTTGGCGTTTCCCGTTCAACCAGCGACGCCAGCGTCACAGTCCTGTTCACCGCCCGGTGGTCCCCTTCACTCGTCGGTCCACCGGCTTGTGGCGCGATGCGCTTCCACTGTTCCTTGAACTTGTGCACCATTTCCGCCGTCAATTCGCTAGCGGCAGGATGCCGCGGAAGTTCATAGGTCGCTGGGAACAGGAAGCCTTCGAGCGTCTGCGCGCCAGGCGCAAAATCGCGAATCAGCGACGGATCGCCCGCGGCGTAAAGAAAATCGCCCGCGCGCATGAACTTTCCCGCTTCGAGTTCGCGCGCGATGTCAAACATCGTTTCCCCTTCGCGCACCGTGAACGGCACTTGGTACACCTCGCCGTTCGCGAGCTTCCAGAAGACCTCGCTGCCGGTCATGGCACGATCGAAAAAGTATTCGCCAGCCTTAAGAGTGCGCTTGGGATGCCTCCGCGCATAAATTTCAAACGCCATTGCGCTGCGCAGCACGCCATTGGCTTTCAGCAAATACGCCACATGACGCTGCGAAGCCCCGTGCGGCACGTCGACGAAAATGCCTGCCGCCGCAAAGTCCTGGTACGGTTTCGTGATGCCGTACCACACCCACGCCGCGGCGCCCCCCGCAACCAGCACGACTATTAGCAACAGCACGAACAAATACTTCAATTCAGCCTCTCTGATGTGCTTTCCTACTTCGTTTGACTATTTTCGGCCGTCTGCGCCTGCCGGTCCAGGTACTCTTTCAAAATCACCGCGGCGGCCACCGCATCCACGGTCATCTTGGCCTGCGCTTTCTTCGGTTTCTTGCCGCCGGTCAGCTTCTCATCGTGAATAAATCTGCCCTGAACTTCTTCGAGCAAGCGCTCGGCTTCCCAGCTTGTCAGCCGCTCGTCCACCATTTCCACCGGCACGCCGATGTGCTTTCGAACGCGCTCCGCGAATCGCTCCGCTTCCTCGGCCATTTCCCCGCGCGTTCCGTCTAGCCGCAGCGGCAGGCCCACGACGATTTGTTTTACGCCATGTTCGCGCGCCAATTCACGCAGCCGCCGCATGTCTTCGTTGCGGTTGATGCGCTCCAGGGTGCTCAGCGGCTGCGCCATCCGCGTCTCCGAATCCGCGAGCGCAAGCCCGATCCTCGCTCGTCCATAATCGACGGCCAGAATGGCTTCGCGCGCTTTTGCGCTCGGTTCGCTCAGGGCCTTTGGCACACATCCAGTATACCGGGAAGACCTCAACGACAAATGTGATGCGTTCTAAGAGATGACTGTCGCGCTGAACTGAGACACGAACTAGATACCAAGCACTATGGTTTTCGGCCGCGTGCGCCGCTTTGCCAGGCGTCCCAGTAGCCGAGCAGCTTTAGCTGCTGGTCCAGGCCGGTCTCTTTAACCAGAACATCGAGTTCGGCGCGCGAAAGGCGCTTGCCAAGCGGTTCGGCGCGGTCGGCGATCCCCCAGGCAGTCAGCGCGGCGATCACCGTATGCAGCTTCAATTCGCGCATATCGACTTTGTCCAGCGTATCCGAAGCGGCGTGATAATTTGGCAGGTAGTTGGCCTCTTCCTGATTCGCCACCAGCGTGGGCACGCCTTCGAGCATAAAATCAAAATTGTCGGTGCCAAACGAGGCGTCATAGGTGTGATTGTTCGCGCCCCAGGATTCCAGCGGCTTGAGGACTTCCCGCACGCCTGCTTCGATGTCGCGCCGGCCGCCCAGCGAATATCCGGTGACGCGGCCGATGCCAGCATCAAACGTGACCATCGCGCGGATTTTGTCGAGCTCCGCGCGGTGCGCTTTCACGTATTCGAATGAGCCGATCGTGCCTTGTTCTTCGCCGCTGAACAGCACAAAGCGCATCGTCCGCCGCGGCAGAAGCCCGGTTGTCTTGATCGCTCGCGCCGCTTCAATCACCAGCGCCGCATTGCAGCCATTGTCGAGCGCGCCCGTTCCCAGTTCCCACGAATCCAGATGCGCGCCCAGAATAACGACTTCATCTGGCTTTTCGTAGCCGCGAATTTCGCCAACAACGTTTTCCTGCTCGATGGGACCGCCAATTTTGTTCGGCATGTCCAAGCGCACGCGGACTTTTCCCGGGGAGGCCGCGACGGTCCGCGCGAGCCGCATCGCGTCTTCGCGCGCAACCACGGCCTGGGGAATCTTGTCAATCTCACCGGTCAGCGAATTTGTGTGGCGGTAGAGCAACAGCCTTTCCCGCGCGCCCATCCACAGAATCGCCCGCGCGCCTCCTTTCACGGCATGATCGATAATTGTCGGCGGCCGAAGATATTCGTTGAACAGATCGGCCCACGTTGATCCAATATCGGTATGAACGAGCAGAATCGCGCCCTTGATGGACGCGCCCGCTTTCGCAAAATCGTCATCGTTCCCGTAACCCACGTCGACAATCGGCGCTTCAATACCCTTTTCTGGCGTCGCGGGCCCCCACGCTTCGGAGACGGCGCGCAAGGACGGATAGACCCATATGGTTGCAATCATGCCAGTGCTGCTGGGAACCCCACGGGAGCGCGGGGGAGGCACCGTCACGAGCAATTCTGTCCCACCCTCGCTCCAAGTCACCGGCAGCGTGTACTTCTCCGTGTGAACTTCCACTCCCGCCGCGCGAAACGCCCCCACGCCCCACTCCACGGCTTTGGCCATCTCCGGCGACCCGGTCACGCGCCCGCCGATCTCATCCGTCAGCCGCCGCAGATTCTCCTCCATCGGCGAGGGACCCATCACAATCGGCAGAATCTTCGCCGCGGCCTCCGCGCACGACGATGCCTCCGTAGTCGAGCAACCCGCTTTTCCCTGCGTGTTTTGCAGCAGGCTCAGCGGGTCTTTCTTCGCCGGCGGGATCTGCGCCTGCAAAGTCGGCAGCGCAGCGAAAATCCAAAGAAACATGGAATAAGCAAAAATGATGCGGCGCGGCATGAGTTGGCTCTCTTCTCCCGGAATTTCTCCACAAAGCTTTAGGTTCCGATTGCGGAGCGCATTATACCGAAGGAATCTCGCCGCTGCCGCACTTCCTGAAAAGCTCGTGCAAAGTTTTCCTGTTGAACCTCTTTGATAGTGTCCCCTTCGGACCTCGATAGAAATGTCCCCTAGACTGCACCTGCCATCAGGAGGGTGCGGTGAAGAGGACAGACAGCCATGAGTGCGGCAGAGTTGCGACGCGTGGAAGTATTCGGGCAAGTGGCCAGCAGGTTGTTGCGGTTAGTGGATGCCGGGAAGATTTTGCAGCTCAGCTACCGGCAGACCAAGCGTTTGTGGAGGCGCTACCGGAAAGAAGGAGCCGACGGTTTGCAACATCGCAACGCCGGGCGGCCTTCCAACCGTGCCAAGCCGAGCGCTTTCCGCGAACGAGTTTTGCAGTTGATACGCGCGAAGTATTCCGGCAGCGCGGAGGAACGCTTCGGGCCGACCTTGGCGGCCGAACACTTGGCCGAGGAAGATGGCCTGTCGCTCGACGAGGAGACCTTGCGGCGCTGGATGCTGGGGGCTGGCTTGTGGAGCCGGCAGCGCGGGAGGAAGCGAGCCCATTTGCGCCGGCACCTACGCAAGGAGCACTTCGGTGAGCTGGTGCAACTGGACGGCAGCTTTCACGCCTGGTTCGAGGAGCGCGGTCCGGAAGGCTGTCTGATGGACATGGTCGACGACGCCACCTCCAAGACTCCGGGCCGTATGGGCAAAGAAGAGACCATCTGGGCCGCCGCGGGTACGCTGCGCCTGTGGATCGAAAACTACGGCGTGCCGCTGGCGCTCTATACCGACTGGAAGAACGTTTACAAGGTAGCACCCACGCCGAAGCAGGAACTGCGCGGTGAAAAGCCGCTCACGCAGTTCGGCAGGATGTGTGCGCGATTGGGGATCCGCATCATCGGCGCCAGCTCTCCGCAAGCCAAAGGGCGCTTGGAGCGCCAGCATGGGGTGCACCAGGACCGTCTGGTGAAGAAATTCCGGCGCAAAAACATCGGCACATACGAAGCCGCCAACGCCTATCTGCAAGCTGCATATCTTCCCGCGCTGAACCAGCGCTTCGCGCAAGACCCGGCGCGCCCGGAGGACTATCACCGGCGGAAACCAAGTGCCGCCGAGTTGGATGACATCTTGCGTTTGGAGACCGCGCGGTGGGTGAGCAATGACTGGGTGGTGCGCCACCATGGACGTTCCCTGCAACTGCTGCCGCCTCGCCGCTATGACGGTCCGCGGGCCAAAGCACTGCTGTACGAGTCCGAAGACGGAACTCTGGAAGTGCGCTCTCGCGGCGAGCGCCTGGCTTGGGAAGAAATTCCCGCGGCACAAAGTTCCTGCCCAGCGGCGGAGCACACGGTGCATGTGCCGTACTCGCGGCCGCGGCCGAAGCCCGGCCAGGAGCATCCCTACAAGCGTGGGGCGGAGGACTCCATCCGGCGCATGAGGCGGAAAATGCTCAGGCGCGCAGTGGCCGCCCGAGCTGCGGCGGGCGCTTCCGCTACGCCTGCCGACTCCGCTCCAGCGCCCGCCGCGCCAACCCTTTCCCAGCCCCCAGAGGGGACATTTTAATCGAGGTAAGAAAGGGGACATTTCTAAAGAGGTTTGACATCTCACAACTTTTTCCTTGAAAGCTCATTATCCCGTGCTATACTTAATCTCAGAAATAACTCTGCTCCGGCACCTTATCAGCATCTGTCTGCTCCAAAGGTCATCTCGTTCTCGGCTTTTGCATGGAATCCTATTCTTTTGTTCAGTTTGCGCACTCTTTTTCTCTCAGCGTACCGGGAACGCCAATCTCCCGATTGGCGTCGTCCTACTTCTTACCTCGGCCCTTTAGAATCAATCACTTACGAATTGCAAATTTTGTAAGCTCTTTGTTTTGATATTCTTGCGAAATGCCCGGGGGTGTACCGCACCACCCCCTGCAAAGAAAGCTCACCTCGGGAGGGGGACTCATCGCTCGCACATCACCCGCGGAGTAGCCCAGGCTTTGCAGAATCTCCGCCGCGTGCTTGCCAGGCACCGGCGGCGGCAAACGCTAAATCACCGGTGTCTTTGAAAACCGGGTCGGATTCGCGATGTTCTTCGCGGCGCCGACGGCCGGATGCTCGAACTGCAGGAATATAATCCAGATTTTTTTTCAATGGCGCGACCTTATCTGACATCGTGCCCACAATCGTTCAACGCGCCTTTTGCATTTTCTTAAACCGATGGATTACATTTGAAACTTCGTTGGAAGCAAAGACGGTTTCCACAGGCACTTGTCTTGTGTTTTAGTGCCTTCCCGGCATAAACTCCCTCGCAGCTTTCTTGCGAGCCGCCTCCACCTCTTGAGGAGTTCCAAGGCTCGTGTGAATAGGGGTTGTGAAGTCTGGGGGAGAGAAAATGAGAAAAGTGTTGTGTGCGTTCTTTGTCTTGACACTCGCGCTGGGGCTTGCCTCGTTCGCGCGGGGGCAGTCGCAGATCACCGCGGGAACCGTCCAGGGAGATGTTCTCGATGAGAAGGGCGGAAGCGTCGCTGGCGCGACCGTCGAAGCAAAAAATTTGGATACCAACTTCACGCAAACGGATACCACCGGCACGGACGGTCACTTTGCCTTCCTGAGTCTTGCGCCCGGCCGCTACACACTGACTATCAGCAAACAGGGTTTCGCCAGCGTATTGCAGCAGAACGTGAACCTGACGGTCGGACAGACGCTTACGATTCCCGTCACGTTGAAGGTTTCTTCGGTCGCACAGCAAATCGTCGTCAGCGACGTGCCGATTATCGAAACGACAAAAACGGAATCATCTTCGACCTTGAGTGAGCTCACGGTCAGCTCGACACCCGTGCTGGGGCGCAAATTTGAAGACTTGCTGACACTGACGCCCGGTGTGGCCATCACGCAGGGACCGGATGGAGACGAGATCAACTTTAATGGCCAGCGCGGTGTCTTCAACAACATCAGCCTCGACGGCGGCGACTACAACAACGGCTTCTTCGGTGAACAGCTCGGCGGGCAGCGCGCGGCGATCGACATCACGTTGGATGCGGTGAAAGAGTTCCAGGTGGTGGCCAGCGGAGCCACCGCCGAATTCGGGCGGACTGCCGGCGGCGTTGTCAACGTCATTACAAAGTCCGGAACGAATGAAATCCATGGAAGCGGCTTCGAATATTTCCGCACGGAAGCGCTAGCCGCGGCTACCTCGGATGGCAAACCGCTCAAGGACTTTCGCCGCAACCAATTTGGCGGAACCATGGGTGGACCCATCGTCAAAGACAAAATGTTCATCTTCGGGGCATTTGAACAAATTATCGCAGAGCTGACGCGCCCCAATCTGAGTGCGTCACTCGGCCCTGCTTGCTCTAATCCAAACCCTGTAATCACCAATCCTGCCGACGAAACCCTCATCAATGGCAGTGCGGAATGCCAGCGCGTTGCTCTGCTTAATTTTGTTAAGGCGGACGTAGGGCAGGACGACGGCCAACCAGTCAAGCATCCCATCCGCAACTCAGCGGCGCTGGGCCGCTTCGACTGGAATGTCAATCCAACGAATCAGTTTGCCCTGTCATACAATTTTGACTATTCGAAAAACACTAACCAAACTTTTGACGTGCCGACGTACGGGAATTCTGCAAACGGAATCGAGGGACCATCGAAAATCAACGTCATCAATTCTAATTACTACACCACCGTCTCCTCGACGAAGCTGAATGAAGCGCACTTCAGCTACCAGCGCGAGGTCAGGCCGCGAGCGGCTACTCCATCCAAGATCCCGGCGGACACCGCCATGGGATTCGGGACCACATTTCGTTTCGGCAGTCCCTTCTTCCTCGAACCGACCATTGACGAGACGATTTGGCGCACCCAGCTCCGCGATAATTTCACCATCATCCATGGAAAGCATAATTTCAAGTTTGGCGGCGACTGGCTGCACACCAACAACTCCCAAGTGTTCCGCGGATTCTTCACCGGACGGTATATCTTCGACAGCGTGGATGGGTTTCTGCGCTATGCCTCACCCGATGCCGCGGGTGGCTTTGGTCCCACCGTCGGTGAGTGTCTTAATGCCTCGGGAGTGTTCACGGGCTGGATTACACAAGACAAGGGTCAAACATGCGCAACGGGCAGCACCGTTGGTGGCCCGCTGATCTTCTATCTCCAGGATGGAGTGCCCTCAGGGCTGGTCAGCATTAAGCCCGGAGCGTCCAGCATTAATAACGAAGACTATGCGATTTTTGCGCAGGACAAGTGGCAAATCCTTCCGAATCTTAGTCTCAGCTACGGGTTGCGCTGGGAAGCGCAGATTTTTCCGAACGTTGTCACGGCGCCGAGCAAAACAGCCTATGCCATCTTCCTGAGCAACCCGGTGTTCCCATCGGATGGGACTCTTCACAGCCAGAAGAAAGAGTTCCAACCGAGGGTTGGATTCGCCTGGGACGTGCTGAACAATCACAAGTCCTTGCTCCGGGGGAGCTACGGTATCTTCAACGGTCGCCAAAACATGCTCTCCCAGGTCGGCTCCATCACGGACAACGGCGTGCAGCAGAGCTCCATCTTCACCACCTCATCTTCCGGCGGCGGCCCGGTCTGGCCAAACGCCTTTCCCGTTACACCAGGTTTGGCGTCCTGCACCTTGGGCACCCCCGTGAACCCGTTTCCGTGTTTTACGGGTGTACGTGTGTTCAGCAAGCATTACGCGAATCCGCGGATTTACACCACGAATGTGGCGTACGAACAGGAAATCTTCCCGGGCTGGACAGGATACGTGGATTTCACGCTGTCGAAAGGCGTGCACTTAACCTCCTTCTACAATGTCAACGCCAACGGCCTGTTTGACTCGAAGGGGAATACGATCATCCCTCCGGGGGCATTTGGCCCGCAACTCGGCGATGTGTTTCTAACCACCAGTCCCGGCAAGTCGCTTTATCGTGGTGTAACCTTCGGAATGAGAAAGCGGTTTAGCCAGCGCTTCCAGTTGGAATGGAACTATGTGCTCTCCGAAGACCTGGACACCGATTCAAACGAACGCGATCCTTTCGACGACCTTCGGCTTGACCCCGGCAACCCGGCACGGGACTACAGTTTCTCCGCCCGAGACGAGCGTCACAAGTTCAATCTCTTCAGCTATTTCGAATTTCCCGGCGGGTTTAACCTAGACGCGCGACTTCAGGCACATACGCCACAACCGATTACTCCGGACGGTTGTGCTGCGATTGCGGGCTGCAAGCGCAATTCGACCTGGAAGAACAACGAATATACTTCCTTCGATTGGCGCGCCACGCGACCCTTTAAGTTCGGGGAGCGATACAGACTGATTCCAGCGATTGAGATATTCAATACCTTCAACAACAAGAATAACGTGAATCCGTTGACCACGCCTGCGCTTTTCGACTTCAGCGGATTTCTGCGCGTTGGCGTGGGCGATCCACGGCAGGCGCAATTGTCGGTTCGCTTCGAGTTCTAGCGAAGCGGCTGCGAGTTCACAGAAACAATTCACCAAAGAGGGGCGGCTGAAGCGCCCCTCTCTTCATTTGCGGAACCAATGCAATCCAGAAACGCCGCGAGTGAACACACACCGTTTCCGCGGTGCTTGCTTGCGCTTCGAGAATCCCTGACAATCTAAGGTTTAAAGATGCGTGTTTTTCCGCCCGTAGTGGCTTCCCCGTGCACTACAGGGAAACGAGAGAGATGCAAAGTCAGGCCAGTTCGGTAAAGCGAATCGTCGCCTACTTTTCGATGGAGATTGCCTTGGAGAATGCCATGCCGAGTTACAGCGGCGGGCTGGGCGTTCTTGCGGGTGACACGATTCGCGCCGCAGCCGACCTGCGCCTGCCCATGGTGGCTATCTCGTTGCTCTACCGCAAGGGCTTCTTCACCCAGCGCCTCAGCGAAGACGGCTCGCAAACCGAAGAACCGGTCGAGTGGCGCGTCGAAGATTTCTTGCAGGAAGAAACCGCCCGCGCCAGCATCTCGATTGAAAACCGGCGGGTAGAGCTGCGCTGCTGGCGGTATTCGGTGAAAGGCGTGCGTAGTTTTGAAGTGCCTGTTTATTTTCTCGACGCCGACCTTCCTTCCAATGCTGAAGTCGACCGCAACCTCACCGGCAGTTTGTATGGCGGCGATTCTTATTACCGTTTGTGCCAGGAGGTCATACTGGGCATCGGCGGCGTCCGTATTCTCCGCGCCCTTGGCTACAACGACCTCACGCGTTACCACATGAACGAAGGGCATGCGGCGCTGCTCTCTCTGCAATTGCTGACCGACGAGGCCGAGAAGGCCGGGCGCGAATCCATCCGCAAAGAGGATATTGAAAAAGTGCGCAGCAAATGCGTCTTTACCACGCATACGCCTGTTCCTGCCGGGCACGACCGTTTCCCGATGGAATACCTCACGCGCGTTTTTCCCGGCCAGACGGAGTTTCTTGATTTGAAGGACGCCACTTCCGCGGACTTGTTGAAACGCGTTTTGCAAGTTGAGCAAAATTTCCCCGGCTTGCAGGAAGCAGCCCGGCGCGGCGCATCCTTGAACATGACTCAACTGGCGCTGGGCTTGAGCACATACGTCAACGGAGTGGCCAAGCAGCACGGCGAAACGTCGCGGCGGATGTTTCCGGAGACTCCGATCGAAGCCATAACTAACGGAGTGCACGCCGGAACGTGGACCTCGGCTCCATTTCAGCAGCTTTTCGACCGCTACATTCCGTCCTGGCGAGAGGACAACTATAGTTTGCGCGGCGCGCTAGGGCTGCCGCCGGAGGAAGTTTGGGCGGCGCACCTGATCGCCAAGCACGATTTGCTCGAGACCGTTCGCGAGAAGATCGGTTTGAAATTCGACCCCGAGGTTTTCACCATCGGCTTCGCGCGCCGCGCGACGGGATACAAGCGCGCGGACCTCATCCTCTCCGATCTTGACCGGCTGCGGCAGATGGCCAAGAACGCCGGGCACTTTCAGATTATCTATGCAGGCAAGGCGCATCCGAACGACGCAGGCGGAAAAGACATCATTCGCCGGATTTTCCACGCGAAAAAAGCACTGCGGAAAACGGTGCCGGTGGTTTTCCTCGACGACTACAATCTCGAGCTCGGCGGAAAAATGACTTCCGGCGTGGACCTCTGGCTCAATACGCCGCAGTTTCCTCTCGAGGCTTCCGGCACCGCCGCGCTGAACGGCGTGCCGAGTTTGAGCATTCTCGACGGCTGGTGGGTGGAAGGCCACATTGAGGGCGTCACGGGATGGTGTATCGGCGAATCGCGGCGCACCGCCGCCGGCAGTGCTCCCGCCGATAGCAAGACTGAAGCGCAATCGCTCTATGCCAAGCTGGAAGACGTGATTCTTCCGATGTATTACAACGATCGCGCCAAGTTTCTGGAAGTCATGCAGCACGCTATTGCCATCAACGGATCGTTCTTCAACACCCAGCGCATGGTGCAGCAGTACATCACCGATGCGTATTTGCATTGACGCGGCGGATACGCCGGGCAGATCACAGGTTTAGAGCGAAAAGCATTCGAGGAAACTGCGGAGGTCAGCGCAGCCGGTTCTTGTACATGGCCATGCCGACGGCGGCGTCCGTTCCTATCTTTTCCAGTGCTGAGATTTCACTCCGCGATTTGATGCCGCCAGCAGCGATGATCGGATGCTGCGTTGCGCTGCGCAGCTTGTGAAACCATTCCAGGTTCGCGCCCGTCATCGTTCCTTCGCGGTCCACGTCGGTGCACAAAAATCCTGCGCAGAAGGGTTCGAGCTGCGCCATCACGTTTTCGGCCTCGAGCGCGATGCGCTTGCGCCAGCCGTGAATGGTGATGTTTCCCCTGGCAGTGTCGAGAGCGACGATGATTTGTTTCCGGTGGACTCTTCTGGTGAGATGCCTAAGAAATCCGGTGTTCACTTTTCCACGGTGGAATGCGGCGCTTCCTACAATGATTTGGCTTGCGCCCCATCCGATAATTTCTGCCGCGCGGGAAACGCTCCGAATCCCGCCGCCGACGCGCACGTTCATGCCAAAATCTTTTCGCGCGCTTTTGCAGAGTTCGCGCACCAGCCCATCGTTCGAGCCCTTCCCCATGGCGGCATCCAGGTCGATGATGTGCAACCAATAATGCTTCTTGAATTTCTTCAGAAGGCCGAAGACATCGGCGACGGCAATTTCGCGCTTCCGTCCGTGGACTAACTGAACTGCTTGGCCGTCTTGCAAATCGATGCAGGGAATCAGCAAGGCCAGCGCACCTCGACGGCGTGAGCTGCGAGGAATTCTTTCAGCGCTCGAATCGATTGTGTTGCCTCGTGAAAGATCGACGCTGCCAGCGCGGCGTCCGCTGCGCCTTCCCTGAAAATGTCGGCGAAATGTTCCGGTGATTTGGCTCCGCCCGAGGCAATCACGGGGACAGTTACGGCTTTGGAGATTGCCGCGGTCAACGCCACGTCGAAACCGCTCTGCGTTCCATCACGATCCACAGAGGTGAGCAGAATTTCGCCCGCGCCGGCCGCGACTCCCGCCCGCGCCCACTCGATCGCATCGCGGGCAGCGGATTCCCGCCCACCGCGAACCATCACATCCCAGTGATCGCCGGCGCACTTCGCGTCAATTGCCAGAACGACAGCTTGCGCGCCAAATTCACGCGAAAGTTCAGAAATGAGTTCGGGGCGTTCCACCGCCGCGGTATTCACTGTTACTTTGTCCGCGCCCGCGCGCACCACCGCGCGTCCATCTTCGAGCGTGCGAATCCCGCCGCCGGCGGTGAGGGGAATCGCAAGTTCCGCCGCGACTCGGCGAATGGTTTCGAGAAAAGTCGGACGGCGGTCGCGTGAGGCGGCAATGTCCAGCACCACCAATTCGTCGGCGCCCTCCGAGTTGTATCGCGCTGCCAGCGCAGCGGGATCGCCGGCGTCGCGCAGTCCGACAAAATTCACTCCTTTCACTACCCGTCCGCCGTCGGTATCGAGGCAGGGAATGATTCGGTGCGCGAGGCTCACGCGGCAATCCTCAGAAAATTTCGCAAAAGGCGCGCACCCGCTTCGCCGCTCTTTTCCGGATGAAATTGCACGGCATGGATATTTTTCTGCTCGATGACGGCGGTGAATTCCGCGCCGTGGGAGCAGGTGGCGGCGGCCCCGCCATTCGGATCAAGCGCGGCGTAAGAGTGCGCAAAATAAAAGAACGCGCCCTCGTCGATGCCCGCGAGCAGGAGAGACTCGCGTTTCCTTTCCAACTGATTCCAGCCCATGTGCGGGAGTTTCACGTTCGACGGCAGCGCGCACACGGTGCCCGGCAGCAATTCCAAGCCACGGAGTTCGGGTGCCTCCTCGCTTGATTCATAAAGAATCTGCAGTCCCAGACAGATGCCCAGAAAAGGCACGCCCCGCTGGATTGCGCCGATCAGAGGCACGCGCAAATTTTGTTCGTCGAGAGCGCGAACCAAAGCGGCGTAATGTCCAACGCCCGGCAGCAGCAGAACCTCAGCATTCGAAATGCACTCCGGCGAACTCGTTCGCTGAGATTCCTTACCGAGGCGCTGGAGGGCGCGCTCGACGGAGGGGACATTACCGGCGCCATAGTCAACGATCGTTACTTTCATAGCAATCCTTTGGTGCTGGGCAAAATGTTCCGCAAGCGTTTGTCGCGAGAAACGGCGAACCGCAGCGCGCGCGCGAAGGCCTTGAACATGGCCTCAACTTGATGATGCGATGAGCGGCCGTAGAGTGCGCGCAGATGCACGTTGGCTTTTGCCGCCTGCGAAAAGCCTTGAAAAAAATCTTCCACGAGTTCCACCTGGAAATCACCGACTCGTTTTGCGGCGATCTTCGCCTTTACAACGCAGTAAGGCCTACCGCCAAGGTCCACGGCAGCGGCGCCAAGCGTTTCGTCCATGGGCATCAGAAAATAGCCCGCGCGCAATATGCCGCGCTTGGAGCCGAGGGCCTTCAGCACCGCCTCGCCGAGCGCGATGCCGACATCTTCGACGGTGTGATGCTGGTCCACGTCGAGGTCGCCCCGCGCGTCCAGGACAAGATCAAACGCGCCGTGCCGCGCAACCAGCTCGAGCATGTGGTCAAAGAAGCGAATTCCCGTGGCGATGCGAGCCTTTCCACGCCCATCGAGATTCAACTTCAGACGGATATCCGTCTCGTTTGTTTTTCGGCGAATTGTTGCTTTGCGCGGCATGGGGTGCTCGTTTGTAACGCGGGACTTCAATCCAGCGCTTTCCATTCCTTTCGGATGGTCTTTAGCAACTGCCGCATTTCGGATGATGTTCCTATGGAGATGCGAACGAGCCCGGGCCCGATGTCTTTGCTTCTGTCGCGCACAAGAATTCCGCGCTTCTCCAGCTTTCGAAACAATGCCGGCCCGGTCGGACCGAAATTCGCCAGAAGAAAATTTCCAGCGCTCGGGTAGGTTTTTACGCTGAGCTTCTTCAGTTCTGCTGCCAGCCACGCCCGCAAGCGTTTCACTTCGTTGACGTAGTCCTGCATTGCCTTGCTGTCTCCCAATGCGGCTTCGGCAGCAACCAGGGCCGCGAGATTCACGGGGAAAGGCGGCATGGCGCGGCGCACCAGCGCGAGCGAGTCTTTGCAGGCTATAACTGCGCCGAGACGCAAGGCCGCGAGTCCGGCGACTTTCGAGAAAGTTCTGGCCACGAACAATTGCGGATACTTGCGAATCCACGGCACGGCGGAGAAGCCGGAGAATTCGGCGTAAGCTTCATCCATCACGACTGCTGTATGGGTGGCGGCTTTCAAGATTCTCAGCAACTCTTCTCTTTGAAACAGCGTTCCCGTGGGATTGTTCGGATTGGCGATGAAGAGAACGCGCGGCTTCTTGCGCAGCGCGGCGATGACGGCCTCGAGCGGGAATTCCATTTCGCTGCCGTAACGCAAAACTGAAATCTTGGCGCCGTAAATTTCCGCGTAATAGCGATACATCGGAAACGTGGGCTCGCAAATCAAAATGCTGCTACCGGACTCTACGAAGGTGTCAAAGAAAACGCGCAGAGCATCGTCACCGCCGTTGGTGAGCAGCAATTCTTCCGGGCGGACGCCAAAGTGGCGTGCGATCCTTTGTGTCGGCGCCTGGTATTCAGGGTACATCGCCAGTTGTTTGCGGGTGAGTTTCGATAGAGCGCGCCTCACCGCTGGCGAACAGCCTGTCGTGTTTTCATTGAAGTCCAGGCGCAATTTGTCGGAGCGCCCCTCGGCGGGCGCCTCGTAGGTGCGGCGATTCAGAATCGCTGTTCGCACCGGCAAATGAACCTTCATCGGCGGACCCTCACGGCGTTGCGATGAGCGATCAAGCCCTCGGATTCCGCCAGAGTTTCCACCGTGGGGGCGAGATGAAGGAAACCGTTGCGGGAAATCGTTTGCACGCTGATGCATTTCACGAAGTCCGCCGCCGAGAGACCGCCGCGCTTGCGTGCCCAGCCCCCCGTAGGCAGAACGTGATTGCTGCCGCTGGCGTAATCGCCGAGCGGTTGCGCGGCCCACGGGCCAAGAAATACTGTCCCAGCCGAGCGAACTTTCTGGAGAAGCCCGTTGCCACCTTCCGGAATACTGAGGTGCTCGGGGGCAAAGCGATTGACGAATTTGCAGGCTTGATCCAGGGAATCGGCGACGAGAAGAGCGCCTGCATGCTTAGTTGACACGTGCGCCATGCCAATCGGCAATTCGCCCAGCTGCCATTTGATTTCGCGTTGCACTTCGCGGGCAAGTTCACGTGAAGTGGTAACAAAAAAGCTGGCGGCGTCTTGCGCGTGTTCCGCCTGGGCCAGAAGGTCGGCGGCGATCCAGCGCGCGTTACCATGCTCGGCAAAGACAATGGCTTCGGTTGGGCCGGCAGGCAGATCGATGGCGCAATCGCTGCTCACGAGTTGTTTTGCGGCGGTAACATACTTGTTGCCGGGACCGAAGATTTTTTCCACGCGTGGAATGGACTTGGTGCCGTAGGCAAGAGCAGCTATGGCCTGGGCCCCGCCAATGCGGGCGATCTTCTCGATCTCAAGGAAGCTCGCGGTTGCCATCAACTCGGGACTTGGATTTGGGCAAACAGCGATGATGTCCGAAACGCCAGCGACTTTGGCGGGCATCACGGTCATGATGAGCGTCGATACCAGAGAGAATTGGCCTCCTGGGACGTAGCAACCGATCGATTCAATGGGTGAAACGCGTTGACCGATCTGGATTCCCGGTTCGACCTCGACGGTCCACGGGCGGGGCAGCTGTTTCTCGGCAACGCTACGAACGTTCTTCACGGCTCTTTTGATGGCGTTCAGAAAATCGGAACTGACACGTTTTCCGGCAGAGCGAATTTCCCTCTGGGGAATCCAGACGCCGTCGTGCGCGAGATCCAAATGGTCTAGTTTTTTCGTCCAGGCAAAAAGTGCGGAATCGCCGCGCTTGCGTACGTCGGCGACGATCTCCGAAGCAACGGCGTGGGCTTCCTGATCGCGCTGTGCGCGGCGCGCGAGCAGCCACTTTTCGATTCGAGGTGTGAGCTTAACAATGCGCATCAGAGCACGATTTTATTCAACGGATATTCGACAATCCCCTGAGCCTTGGCGGCTTTCAGCTTTGGCAGAATTTGCCGCACCACGGCTTCCTCTACGATCGTGTTGATAGCGACCCAATCCGGGTCACTCAAGGCGGAAATCGTTGGCTTCTTCAGCGCCGGGAGAACGCCCAAGACAGCCTGCAGATCGTCGCGATGGACGTTGAGGAGCAGGCCAACTTTACTCGCAGCAGCAATCGCGCCCTGCAGCATCAGAATCAGATTCTCTGCTTTTTCGCGCTTCCAGGAGTCCGCCGCGGCGGCGCGGTTCATGATGAACACGGTGGCGGATTCCAACACCGTATCGACGATGCGCAAGCGATTGGCGCGCAGAGAAGAGCCCGTTTCGGTTACTTCCACAATGGCGTCCGCCAGTTGCGGCACTTTGACTTCCGTCGCGCCCCAGGAAAACTCCACGCGTGCTTTTACTCCGTGCCTCGCAAGGTATCTTTCCGTGATATGCACGACCTCTGTCGCGATGACTTTTCCTTCCAGGTGGCGCGCTTCCCGAATCGCGGAGTCTTCCGGGACTGCCAGGACCCAGCGCACGCGCGCCAGCCGCTGCTTGGCGTAAATCAGTTCCGACAATTCGTCCACGTCGGCTCCGGTTTCCACTACCCAGTCGTGGCCGGTGATCCCCGCGTCCAACGCGCCGGACTCAACGTACCGCGCCATTTCCTGCGCACGCACAAGCAAACACTCGATTTCGGCGTCGTCTATCGCCGGAACGTAACTACGTGAGCCCAGGGTGATTTTCCACCCGGCACGCGCGAAGAGATCTAGCGTGGCCTCCTGCAAGCTGCCTTTTGGGATTCCCAGTTTCAGCCGGCTCATTGCGTTTTCACCGGTCCGTAAACTTTTTCGGGCTCAAAGGTGCGTTCGGCGATGACTTCGGCGCTCCCATCTGGCTTCAGTTTGCGGAAGAAACAACTGCGGTAACCTTCGTGACAGACGCCCGGCCCGGCAGGCTCGACGCGCACTAGCAGCGCATCCGCGTCGCAATCGACGCGCATCTCGCGGACCCGCAAAACGTGTCCGCTCGATTCGCCTTTCTTCCAAAGCTTGTTTCGCGAGCGGCTGAAAAACACCACTTCACCTGTGCGTTGTGTCTCCGCGAGGGACTGCGGATTCATGAAGCCGAGCATCAACACGTCGCCGGTTCGCTCGTCTTGAATAATAGCCGGCACCAGCCCGCCGCTTTTCTGAAAGTCGATCTCCACCGCGCTGCCTCCTGAAAATACAGACCCGAAAATAAAAATCCCGCTGGGGCTTGCTGCGCCAGCGGGCTGAAGAGTGCTTTGTTTAGCGAATCGCTATGCACACCTCAGGAGGCGCGGCGTGTTGCCATGATGATGATGCGCCCGAGCCGTGTGTGTGCCATTCATTGGTAAGTTCTAAGCTAAAAGAACTTGTCCAGCCTGTCAACGAAGGATTTTAGTGAACAGGGCTCGAAACTGGCTTCTTGCAAGGAATGGCGCCAGTCACAAAGACTCGAGCCAGTGGTTGAAACGTGAAACCAGGAGGTCGAATCTGATAGTGTGTGGGAAAGGTCAGATGGTGAGGCACAGAGGAGATGGTATGGGAGAGAAAGTCCATAAGGACGACATTGCCTGGAAGAAGCAACTCACGCAGAATCAATACTTTGTAACCAGAAAAAAGGGGACGGAGCCGCCCTTTACCGGCGAATATGAAGACAGCGAAGCTGCGGGTACCTACAAGTGCGTATGCTGCGGCCTGCCGCTGTTTCGTTCCGAGACAAAATACCACTCAGGCTCGGGTTGGCCCAGTTTCTATGCTCCGGCCAGTGAACAGGCTGTGGAGGTGGAGAATGACACAAGCCATGGAATGCGACGGACGGAAGTGAAGTGCAGCCGCTGCGACGCTCACCTCGGGCATGTCTTTGATGATGGACCCCAGCCCACGGGGATGCGGTATTGCATCAACTCCGCGGCATTGAATTTGGATGAAGATTAAAAAGGCGCTCCGGTCGGAGCGGAGCGCCTCTTTTAGTTGCTTGTTTTGAGGAGTAACAGGATCAAGCGGCGGGGCAAGAACACGCCACCATCGCAGCTACCGGGTCGCTTTCGCGTTCCCAGGCGCCGAGCAACAGCACTTTCGTGCCGGTCGGATATTTGAAGACGTAGTATATGTTGGAGATTCCTTGCACTTCGTAGAAACCAGGCCGGCGTGGATCTGGCCGTGCAGGCGCGCCCTCAGCAAGAAGTTGACGCAATTCGGCGATCTGTTCCTGCGAATGGTTTCGCAGATCCTCCACGAGGGGCGGTTGTTTCGGAACGGTTATCATCATGATCTTTCTCCGCCACATGCAGCTTATCTTCTCCTCACCAGTAAAGACGTAGAAAGTCGAAAAATGTTTCATGGGTTGCAACAATTCTCGTAACAAATTGGCCCGAAAAGCTTTACCGTTTTGGAGGAAATTGGCTTCAATTCTTTGATGCCGCGACACCGGAATAGGGTAAATGCGTGACAAAATGGCATGTTTTCGATAGTAACATGCGTTTCTTCTTCCAAGCGATGCAAGGGGGGCACTGTGAGAACAAGCCCGGGCGGATTGTTGCACCTGTCAGGGAATTTCCACAGTTTCGATTTCTTCGTTTTCTGCTGTAATGGAGCGCGTGTTACTATCATTTCTGGTACTTGCGCGGCGCCAGCTTCCCTGACATAGTGCCGTGCGTATCCTCCTCAGACAGGGATGGCCAACGTGACAAAAGGTGTGACAAACAAAACCTCGACAAGAGGCAAAACTTCTTTTGGCAAGGATCGCCGCCGCAAACATCATCACTACCTCGTCAGCGTTTTCTATGCCGACGGGGAAAAGTTTGGGCGCGTTTACACCGACAAGGATAAGGCCACGCGCTTCGCGGAGCGCCAGCGCCGCTCGCCGGTGGTCAAGTCCGCCCGGATCACCCAGGTTTCCTGAACGTTGTTGCCTGCTGACGGTTTTGCTTTACGCAGGCATTCGCGGTAGAGGCTTGTCCCTGCTGCGAGGGCATGCTATAAAAAGAAGGCCGTTGAGCGGCCTTAGTATAGTGGTAGTACGGAACCTTGCCAAGGTTCAGGTGTCGGTTCGATTCCGATAGGCCGCTCCATTAAATCAAGCACTTACAGACTTTGCTTCCTCAGCGTGGGAACACAAAGGAACAGCCCCCTCTTCTGCCGCAGGCCGAATCATCTCAACCACCTTCAGATGCGCTGCACGCTTTGCGGGAGTTAGGGCCTGTGCGTAAACGCCTAGCTTTAGTCTGCTGTTCGCGTGGCGCATCAGTTCCTGAGTGGTCTTAACGTCCTCACCGCTGCCCTTCAATTGGCTGGCATTCTTTCGGCAGGACATTTGTAATGTTGCTGTTGCTTCGCGATGCCTAGTCGCTACGCAGCCGGCAGTACAGGAATTGTAACCGCGGTCGCACTCACCAGTGCTTGGGAATGTTTAAGTAGGAGGAATTCAGCGCGGAGACAGACGGACAGCCAAGGAGGCGCAGAGTACGTTCCACATCATCACGCAAAATCTTGAGCGCGCGCGTGACACCCGGCTTTCCGGCAGCGGCGAGGCCAAAAGCATAAGCACGGCCGAGGAGAACGGCTCGTGCGCCAAGACAAATCGATTTTACGATATCACTGCCTCGGCGAACCCCGCCATCCATAAGGACTTCCGCTTCGCCGTTGACGGCGGCAACCACCTCTGGGAGCACTTTCAAGGTGGCTGGAGCGCCTTCCAGTTGGCGTCCACCGTGATTAGAAACGACAATCGCGGCTGCCCCTTCGGCTACAGCACGTTTGGCATCGTCGGCCGTGAGCACCCCTTTGACGACAATCGGCCCCTGCCAGATTCGCTTGAGCCAGCGCATGTCTTCCCAGGTGACGACAGCCCGCGCAAGAGCAGCCGTGACGTCGATGAGGGACATCGGTCCTTTACCTGGAATAACGATGTTCTCTAGTTTCGGCGTGCCACCATCCATCAAAAACGATGCCAGCCACCCAGGATGTGCAAACATCTGCGGCAGGAAGGGCAACTTGGAAAAAAGCGAGCCGCCTAACAGTTCTCTGACGCCGTTCCGTGGATCGCGTTCACGCATCCCTGCTACGGGCGTGTCGATGGTAACCACCAGCGCCGAGAATCCAGCGCGGCGTGCACGATCAATGGCTGCCTCAGCAACATCGCGCCCGCCAACGAGATAGAGTTGATACCAGACCGGTCCCTTTGAAGCTGCCCGCACGTTCTCCAGTTTATGACCGGAAATCGTGGAGAGTGTGTAGGCAAGTCCAGCTTCGCCGGCTGCCGCTGCCGCGGCCACTTCTCCATCTGGATGCATCAATCGGCTGTACCCGATAGGCGCTAGGATCGCGGGAAAGGATAAATCAGCGGAGAGAACTCGAGTCTGGAGATCACAGTCGGGAATCGCCACCGCTTGCCGCGGGCGAAAGGTGACGTCCTCGAAAACCCGGCAGTTTTCGCGCAATGTGACTTCGCCCTCGGCGCCGCCATCGAGATAGTCGAAGATCACTTTAGGAAGACGGCGTTGCGCCATGCGGCGAAGGTCATGGATATTGACAACGCGAGGAGAAGCTAGCGAGCGCGGTGTGCTACCCATCGCACACCGTCTTTTTTGACGCAACAGGAAGTCTCATCGGGAAGTTTGCTTCACTGCGAAATTGCCCCTTGCGCCGCTCGGCCCGCCGTACCAATGTAATTGCCATAGCCAACAATCATCGTTGATCCCACTAGCACCAGGAGGCTGAGCGCGACAAGAAATTTCGTCTGCGGGCCGGCGCCTTTCCACTCTTTGAGGGCGATGCCCCACAAAGTGCTGAAGATAATGATGCTTGCCATATGCAGAGTCCAGCTGGAAAACTTGAAGCGGCCCATCTGCGTTTCGCCCATGGTGTAGAAGAAAAACTGAAAATACCAGGTTGTTCCCGCAAGCGCTGAAAAGAAATAGTTCGGGAGCATCGGTGCTTTGGTTAAAGCCGTCTTCCCGGCCGAAATCAACGCCGCCTCAGCCATTTCCTCGCCAGGAGCATCCGTCGCCGTCTCGAGAATCGGCTCGTTCGTTCGATCCGGCCCGCCTTCGCGAATTTCAGAGGAGAAGTATTGATAGCCCGTGCGATTTCTTATATTGAGGATCACGCACCAAATAAAATTCGTGGTGAA
>WNFJ01458827.1_pt1 | contig 31206 bp, 30 predicted proteins | sample 5400461 | NCBI WGS metagenome assembly WNFJ01 (sample SAMN13153349, study PRJNA577476) | soil metagenome | isolation source: 115 cm saprolite on Douglas fir-dominated hillslope | place: USA:California | collected 2013-09-17
TCAGGTCGGCGGTGAGCTGATCGAGGCGGGTGAGGGTTTGCGCGGGGGTCAGGTCGAGGGTGGCGAAGGCGTGGGTGGCGGTGCGCAGCTGGCCCATCACGGCGGCAGCGTGCACGTCGTGGCCGGTCACGTCGCCGACGGTCAGGGCGGCGCGGCCGCGGGGCAGGGGGATGACATCGAACCAGTCGCCGCCGACCTCGGCGGCGGTCTCGGCCGGCACGTAGCGGCTGGCGAGGTCGAGGCCGGGGACCTCGGGGATCGCGCGGGGCAGCAGGGCGGCCTGCAGTTCGAGCGCGGTGGCCCGCTCGCGGGTGTAGTGCCGGGCGTTATCGATGGAGACCGCGGCGCGGGCGACCAGGTCGCGGGCCAGGGACAGGTCCGCGCTGGTAAACGGCTTCGAGCCGGCGAGGCGGTACAGCACGACCATGCCCATGATCGCGCCCCGGGCGATCAGCGGGAGAGCCATCACCGAGTGGGCCCCCGCCCCGCGCGCGGCCAGCATCCGGTCCAGGCCCGTGCCGGAGTCCATCTCCCCGAGCTGCTCGGGGGTCATGGCCCCGAACGTCGGCAGGTAGACCGGCGAGCCGGCGACCAGGCTCTGGTGGTACTGCCTCGCCGGGTCGAACTCGGCCCACACGCGCCGCAGGTATTCCGGCGGGGCCGGCCGGTCAGCCGGCCACCGCAGCGCGACCCGCTGCATCTTCTGGTCAAGGGCATGCGGTACGTGCTGGTCACCGTCGATGACGGTGGCCAGCAGGTCGACCGCGCCCACGTCGGCCAGCCGCGCGATGGCCACCTCGAGTAGCTCTTCCGCGGTCCGGGTGATGTCCAGCGTGGTCCCGATCCGCGCGCTCGCCTCATCCACCAGCGCGAGCCGGCGCTGGTTGCGGGCCCGCTCGGTGATCTCCATCAGCCCGCAGGCCACCCCGGCGGTCTCGCCGTCCGGTCCGTCGATCCGGAACTGGGTGCAGCTCCAGCACCGCTCCCCGCCGGTCTCGTCGCCTCCCCGGCTGCTCACCTCCAGCTCGAACACCGGCTCGCCGGTGGCCAGCACCCGCCGCAGCGACCGCTCGATCAGGCCGGCGTCCATGCCGGGCAGCACCTCGCCCAGCCGGCGCCCGGCCCATCCCGCAGCGGGCGGGCCGCCGATCAGACGCTCCGCCGTCTCGTTGACCCAGGCGATACGCAGCTCAGTGTCGAACACGACGACGCTCACCGGGGCCCGCATCATGCCCATCGGTATCAGCGCGTTCAGGGAGACGTGGTTCAGGGTTCGTTCAGTCCGTTCGGGGTTGTCAATCTGTTACTGAGGGTACACATGCTCATTCCTGTGGCAAGAGGGAGCGTCAGCTGGCGTGGTCACGCGAGGGTATGTTGCATCTATGAACAGGTCGTTGGCCCTGCTCAAGGCCGCGGACGACGATCTTCCGGGGCCCGAGGTACTGCGGCTCGCCCTCCAGGAGGCGGTGGCCGAGGTGGACGGGCTGGGCGGGCTGGTGCACCTTCGTGGGCCGGCGACTCCGAGCCTGTATCTGGCGGCGTCAAGCGGCCTCCCGCTGACCTACACCCGGCGGTGGCAGCACATCTGCGGCGACGCGACGGCAGCTCCGGCGGCGGCCACGCGACTGTGCCGGTCGGTGTGGTTTCCGGCGCCCGAGGGACCGGGTACCGGGATGGCGTCCGTACCGCTGCGAACGGCTCATGGCGAGCCGTTCGGAGCGCTCACCATCGTGACGGCTACGGCGGGTGAGCCGACGGCCCGGCAGCGGGGCGTCCTGCAAGCCATGGCCGGGTGGGCCGCCGACCGGCTGCGGCAGGCCGAGCCGGCCTGCGTGCTGCGCGAGACGCCGCCGGGTGGGCCGGACGCGACGGGTGAGACCAGCCTCCGCCAGGCGTTCGGGGCGAATCAGGTCGGCGCCTGGGTCTGGTACCTCGCCTCTGGGCTGCTCGACCTGGACGAGCCCGCAATGGCGTTGCTGGGCGTCGACCCGCACGCCTATGACGGACATGTCAGAACTTGGCTCGGGCTCGTGCATCCCGACGACATATCCTGGGTGGCCGCCGAGGTGGACAAGGCGGTCAGCACCTTCGGGCCGTACGACGCCGAGTACCGGGTCTGCCACCCGGACGGGACCACCTGCTGGATCCAGTCCCGTGGCCGGGTGGAACCCGGCGCCGACGGGAACCCCTACCGGATGCTGGGCACGATATGGGACACCACGGAGTCGCGCCTCGTCAGTGACGGCGTCCGGAACGCCCTGCGCTACATGAGCGACGGGTTCCTGTCCCTCGACAAGGCCTGGCGGATAACCTTCGCCAACGTCCAGGCGGAGCGTCTGCTGCGCTCGCCGCGGAAGCTGACCGGGCGGGTGCTGTGGGACCTGCTCGTGATCCGCCGGGTGCCCGGCCTGGAGTCCCGCTGCCGGAAGGCTGCCACCGGGACGACACCGGCAGGCTTCGATGCCGAGTGGCCGGACACCGGGCGCTGGTACCACTTCCGATTCGTCCCCGTACCTGATGGCCTGGCCTGGTACTTCACCGACATCACGCAGTCGCGCCAGCGCAAAGCCGAGCAGGCGGCGGCAGAACGGGCAGCGGCAGAACGGGCAGCCCGGATCCAGGAACTGACGGCGGCCCTGGCCGAGGCGGTGACCTCGCAGGACGTGGTCGACGCCATCGCTGAGCGGGTGCTGCCGCCGTTTGGCGCTTCAGGGCTGACCGTGCAGGTCGTCGAGGGCGACCGGCTGCGGGTGATCGGCGTAGTTGGCTACCCCCAGCCGTTCGTGGACCTGATCGGCGGCCCGCTTCGGGATCTCCCCCCGGGCGCTGAAGCATTTCGCGCTCACCGGCCCTGGTTCGTCTCCTCGCCGAAGGAGTATGCGAAGCGCTACCCGGAACTTGCTGAGCAGTCTGTGCGGACCGGAAAGCGGGCCTGGGCGTTCATGCCGCTGGTCGTCTCGGGGCGGGCAGTCGGCCTGTGCGTGGTCTCCTTCGGCCGGCCACGCCGTCTCACCGGCGCAGAACGTGCCCTGCTCATAGCGCTCAGCGGCCTGATCGCCCAGGCTCTCGAGCGGGCCCGGCTGTTCGACGCCGAGCACGCCCAGGCGCAGGCCCTCCAGCGCGCCCTGCTGCCCCAGGTGCTGCCCTCCCTGCCTGCCGTGACCGCGGCCGCCCGATATCTGCCCGCCGGACCGCGGATGGATGTCGGCGGCGACTGGTACGACGTCATCCCGCTCTCCGCCGACCGGGTCGCCCTGGTCATCGGCGACGTCATGGGGCACGGCCTGCCGGAAGCGCTCATCATGGGGCGGCTGCGCACCGCTGTGCAGACCCTCTCCGACCTCGAACTGCCGCCGGACGAAATCCTGGGTCACCTCAACGACATCGTCAACGGCCTCGGCGAAGACTCGTTCGCCACCTGCCTCTACGCGATCTACGACCCCGTCACGCGTATCTGCGCCTTCGCCCAGGCTGGTCATCCCCCGCCCGCCGTCGTCTGGCCAGACGGCACGGTGCGCTTCGCGCAGGCTGCCACCGATCCCCCACTCGGCGTGGCCGATCCGCCCTTTGAGGCCGTGGAGCTGCTGGTTCCCGAGGACGGCCTGCTCGTGCTCTACACCGATGGCCTGATCGAATCGGCCGACTGCGACACCGATACCGGTATGTGCCGCCTCGCCGAGCTCCTGCGGATCCATCACGGCGAGAGCCTGGACCAGCTCTGCGACAGTCTCACCCGGGCTCTGCTGCCTGCCGAGCAGCAGAGCACTGACGACGCCGCCCTGCTCGTCGTGCGGGTCCATGCCACGGCCCCGGACGCCATCGCCACCTGGCCACTGCGCGAGGACCCGCAGGCCGCCGGGGCCGCACGCCAGCACGTGCGCGATCAGCTCACCGCCTGGCACCTGGACGACCTGGCGATGAACACCGAAATGCTCGCCAGCGAGATGGTCGCCAACGTCATCCGGCATGCCCGGGGGCCGGTCCGGCTGCGACTGCTGCGCAGCCGGACCCTGATCTGCGAGGTCTTCGACGGCAGCCTGACCACGCCCCGCATGCGCCGGGCGTCCTGGACCGATGAGGGCGGGCGGGGCCTGCAGCTGATCGCCGCGCTAAGCGACCGCTGGGGGACCCGGTACATGACCACCGGAAAGTGCATCTGGACCGAGCAGGCCCTGCCTTGAACCAGCGCTGGCTCACCAGCCAGCAGGATCACGTAGGTTCTTGCTGTGCCGGAGGACGAGATCTCGGTGGACGACCCGCGAACGCAGGACGTTCGCGAGCTGCTGGGGCGCCACCTCGCGTTCGCCCATGCGAACACCCCTCCCGAGGACATCCACGCCCTGGACGTTGACCGTCTCCTCGATCCGGTCGTCACGTTCTTCAGCTTCCGGCGGGACGGCGAGCTCCTCGGAGTCGGAGCGCTGAAGCAGCTTGACCGGCACCACGCGGAGCTGAAGTCCATGCACACCGCCCAGGCGGCGCGAGGTCGCGGGATCGGTCGGGCGATTCTCGACCACCTCATCGGCGTCGCGCGCGATCGCGGCTGTCGCCGGGTGAGCCTGGAAACCGGGTCCATGGCCGCCTTCGCTCCGGCGCGGTCGCTCTACGCGAGCGCCGGGTTCACGCCGTGCGGGCCGTTCGGCGACTACCGCCCGGCCGGAACCAGCACCTTCATGACACTGTCGCTGGACGGCCCGGACTCCTGAAGGAGCCCGCCCCGGGGCGGCACCAGTTCCGGCTACGCGGGAGCCAGGAACGCCCTGAGCGCCGCGATGAGCATCTCGGAGTCCGCGGCGCCGCAGAGCTCGCGTGCCGAGTGCATGGCCAGCGCCGGGCTGCCCACGTCGACGGTGGGCATGGCCAGTCCCGCGGCGATGATCGGCCCGATCGTCGACCCGCTGCGCACGCCGCTCCGGTTGACGAAATACTGCACCGGCACCCCGGCCTGCTCGGCGGCGAGCAGGAACGCCGCGTGCGTCGGCGCATCGGTGGCGTACGACACGTTCGCGCTCACCTTCACGACCGGGCCGCCGTTGAGCGCGATCTGGTGCTCCGGCTCGTGCCGGTCCGGGTAGTTGGGGTGCGTGGCGTGCGTCATGTCCGCCGAGACTTGCATCGATCCGGCGACCGCGCGCAGGAACTCGTCACGCGTGCCGCCGCGGGCCAGCACCGTGCGTTCCAGCTGCCTTCCCAGCCAGGCGCCGTCCGCACCGGTCGCCGACTGGCTGCCTATCTCCTCGTGGTCGAACAGGACGAGCGCGCTGACGTGCTGCGTCGCCGGCTGACCCGCCACCGCCATCAGCGCCGTCACCCCCGCATGGGCGCACGTCAGGTCGTCCAGCCGGCCCGAGCTCACGAACTCCTCGCTGAGGCCGGCCAGCGTTCCGCCGGCCAGGTCGTAGGTCACCACCTCATGGCTGAGCACGTCGGCTGGTGTGACGCCCAGCTCCGCCGCGAGAAAGTACCTGAACGCACCGTCTTCCGGCGGGCCCAGCGACCAGATGGGAGCCAGGTGCTGCTGCGGGTCGAGTTTAAGCCCGTCGGCGCGGATGTCGCGGTCAAGGTGAATCGCCAGCTGAGGTACCCGCAGCACCGGCCGGTGCACCCGGACCAGCCGGACCAGCGGGCCGTCCGGGCTCCGCACGACCGCGCGCCCGGCTAGCCCGAGGTCCCGGTCGAGCCAGGAATTGAGCAGCGCGCCGCCGTAGACCTCCACGCCGAGCTGGCGCACGCCGACCCGGCCGGTGTCCGGGCGCGGCTTGACCCGGAGCGTCGGGCTGTCGGTATGCGCACCCAGCAGCCGGAACGGCGCATGCGGCGCAGATCCCTCGGGAACCACCCACGCGAACAGGGAGCCGCCGTCGGCCGTCACATAGCGCCCCCCGCCGGACGGCCAGTTCCCGTTCAGTGGGACCTCGGCGAAGCCCGCCGCGGTCAGCCGGCCACGGGCTTCGGCCGCCGCGTGGTAAGGCGACGGTGACGCGTCGAGGAACTTGATCATGTCCAGTGCGGTGTCACGGGCGCTGCTCATCGGACCATCATGGCCGACCCGCCAGCGAGCCCGTCGTCGCCCGCGCCAACGAGCCGGAAACCCGCCTTCTCCGGCACCGGCGGCCAGGCACGTTGCTGGGCGGCGTGCATAGCGCTCCGCTGGGTCACGATACTGCCTGCGCAGCGCGCCCTGACGTGGTTGGCTGGCGGAACTGGCCGGCCGGGGGGCTGGCCGCGATCGGGGGAGCACAATGACCGCCACGGCAGAACTAGCCGACCTGGACCGCCGCATCAGCGATCTGCGGAGCTTTGAGCAGGACTACCGTCAGCGCCTGCGGCTGTTTCACCAGCAGCAGCTCAACGCCCTGGACCCGGAATCGGGTACCGTCACCATCCCGCGCCTGCCCGCTGACCAGCGCACGCTGCTGATCGAATGGCTCGCGACGGAGTTCATAGAGGAACGCGCCTGCGACTGGCCGGCCGGGACGGCCTCGCACCTGCTGGCGCTGTGGGGAAGCGCCGCACTACGCGGCATCGCGGTGGACCGCGCCTTCACCGATTACCTGGACGCCCGGCGGCTCTGCCGCGATGTCGGCGCCGGGCTGGTGTCCTGGCAGCAGATCCTCCCGGACTTGACGTGCACCGATCCCCAGGCCGAGGCTCAGAAGACCACCCGTGACCGGGCGGCGCGGGCGCTGGCTGCGCTGGTGCACGGCGACGCGAGCATGGCCGCCACGTAAGGCATGCCGCGCAGGTGCCCACCGCCCAGGTCAAGGAGCGCGGCAGCCGCGGGGTACCCGCCTGCCTACCTAGCCGTCGCGGCCCCGGCGAGCTCACCTTGATCGCGGTCCCTGCCGAGCGACTTGCGCATGACGAACTGGTCCCGCTGAGTGTAGGCAGGCGACCCCCGATCGGCACCGTAGTGCGTCACCGTGATCGATGTCGTTCCGCCCGGCTCGTGCGGCACGAAGTCGAACGAGGCGAAGCCATACGGGGTCTGCAGGTCCCGGTAAGCCGACCACGGCGCGGGCTCGGTCGTGGTGATCGAGGAATGCTGCGCCTGCGGGCTGCCTGGGCCGACAGCGGTGATCAGGACTCCGTCGTGCGGCACGTCGAAGCCCGACACCGGCGTGGGCGTCGAGTGACCGCCGCCGCCGATGATCATGTGGACGGCGCCCGTCGAGGTGTCCATCAGGTAGGGGTCGGTGCCCTGGGGGGCCGGGGTGAGCAGCGTGCTTCCGGGCAGGACGCCGCGGACCGGGAAGGTTCGCTCGAAGTGGTGCTCGTGCCCGGTGAGCACGAGATCCACGCCGTACTTGTCGAACAGCGGCAGCCATTGCTGACGGATGCCCAGGTCGGCGCCGTTGAAATGAGCCGAGGACATCGATACCTGATGCATGCACACGATGATCCAGTCGATATCCTCCGAGAGCCGCGCCCTGGCCAGCTCCCGCTCCAGGAATTCCCGCTGCTCGCCGGAGCTGTATCCCATGATGTACGGGTTGTCGCCGTTGGAAACATAGGTGGCAATGTGGTCGCGCCGGTAGGCGCTGAACGCGCCATCCTGCAGGCAGACATCATCGTTGTTCAGGGAGATCACCCGGATCGAGCCGACGGTGAAGGCATACCAGTTGCCACGGAAATCTGACGAGTGATTATCCGGCAGCTCGAATCTCGTCTGGTACGACAGATACCCCTGCGGGCCGTTTCCGACCTCATTCTCGTGATTGCCTGCGGCCGGCATCCACGGCCTGTTCGCGGCCGACCGGGCGTTGTTGGTGAAGAACGACGCCCACGTCGCGACCGGGGCGTCGCTGACATTTGCGTAACAAAGGTCGCCGTTGAACAGGTGGAACAGCGGGTCGAGGCTCTCGACGGCCGGCACGATGTAGCCAGCGTTGGGAGTGTTCGGGCCAAGGCCGAGACCGACCGGGGCCGGAATGGCCTGGTCGCCGAAGCTCGTGAACCGGAAACCGCGTGACCGGGCCCGAGGGCCGGTTCGGAACATACCCGCGACGGGCGCGGCGCCGTCATTCACCACCTCGTAGACGTAGTGGGTATCGGGCTCCAGGCCGTGCAGCCTGGCGTGATAGGTCCACACGGTCTCGCCGGTCAGTGCCTCGGTGTATGTCCGCCCCTCAGCGGGAATCTCGTCGCCATGTCCCCGGCCGTCGCGGCCCAGCCGGAGCCGCGGCCGCGAGACGGCCGCCGCAGTCGCCCACGAGGCAGCCACCTGCGACGCCGCGTCGGCGCCGAACTGAACATGAACCTGCTGCGGCCCGGGCGCGCCGACCGCATCTGGCCGCCGGATGAGTGCCGGAGCGCCGTGCAGCTTAACGAGCGGAACCGCCACCGCCGCGAGCCCGGCCGTCGAGAGCACCTGCCTGCGAGAGAGTTCCTGTCGGGCACCATCGCTGTCCATTGCAGCCTCCGTACGTCTTAGGCCCAGACACGGATAACGGCGACGATTCTCGCTTCCGATCTTGCACGCCCGGTTCATGGCGGGTGAACGCGCGCTGGCACGGCCGTAAAGACTGATCACGCCAGGAATCCGAGGGCCCTGACCGCGGTACTCTTCGCCGGTCTGATGGCCGAGCGCCGCCTCGGGTCGCTGCCGCTGCGCGGGGCTTCCTGGGTCACGCGGGAATGAGCGAGCATGGAAAACCCGGCCCACGAGGAGCCGGGTGGTGTATGCGAGCCAGTGTAGCGCGCGGGCGGCCGGCCCGCTTCCCCCGCGCACAGGCGGAGCAAATGCCGTTGCCGGTATGGCAAGCTAAGGTCATGGACGACGATCTGGACAAGGTCCTCACGGCGGTCGGGCCCCGGCTGCGCGCACTGCGTCAGCAAGGCGACGCCACGCTTTCCGACCTGTCCGCGGCCACCGGAATCTCGGTCAGCACTTTGTCACGGCTGGAATCCGGCCAGCGGCGGCCGAACCTCGAACTGCTGTTGCCGCTGGCCAAGGCCCACAGGGTCCCGCTCGACGATCTCGTCGGCGCCCCGCCCACCGGAGACCCGCGCATCCACCTTCGCCCGATCACCCGCCAGGGCCGGACGGTCCTGCCGCTGACCCGGCGGGCCGGCGGCATCCAGGCCTACAAGCAGGTCATTACGGCCAGCCGGCGCCCGCAGGAACCCGACCCTCAGGTACACGAGGGCTACGAATGGCTCTACGTCCTGAACGGAAAACTGCGCCTCGTACTCGGCGACCAGGACCTGGTGCTCGCACCCGGCGAGGCGGCCGAGTTCGACACCCGCGTACCGCACTGGTTCGGCAATGCCGAGGCGGAACCTGTCGAGTTCCTGTGCCTGTTCGGCCGGCAGGGCGAGCGCGCGCACATCCGGGTGCGCCCCAGGGCCACCTAGCATCCTTCAACCTTCCGAATTGGCACCGATACTATCGACATCAATGTCGATTTACAGAGGCGGGAGGCCGGGATGCCGCAGGGTGCCGGGATGACCGCCGGAACGCGCTGCCGCGCAGGACTGCCGAACGACGAGCCTGACTCGGTCGGCGGCGGCCCGCTGGCCGGGATCCGGGTGCTCGACCTCACGTCGGTGGTGATGGGCCCGCTGGCCACACAGATCCTCGGTGACCTGGGCGCCGACGTGATCACGGTGGAAAGCCGCGGCGGCGACATCAACCGGATCATGGGTCCGGGCCCCCGCCCTGGCCTGTCCGGCGTATCGCTGAACCTGCTGCGCAACAAGCGCAACATCGCCCTCGACATCGGCCACCCGGAGGGCCGGGCCGCGCTGCTGCGGATCGCCGCGGGCTGCGACGTGTTCGTCAGCAACCTGCGGCCGGGATCCCTCGGCCGCCTGCGCCTGGGCTATCCGGACGTCGCCGCGGCCCGCCCCGACGTGATCTACTGCCAGGCGCACGGGTTCCCGTCCGACAGCCCGCAAGCGGACGCGCCAGCGTTCGACGACATCATCCAGGCCGCCTGCGGGGTCCCGGACGTGCTGCGCCGGGCGGGCGGGACGCCGGGCCTGGTGCCGACGCTGCTGGCCGACAAGGTTTGCGGCCTGGTGCTGGCCTACTCGATCATCGCCGCGCTGTTTCACCGGCAGAGAACCGGCGAGGGCCAGCATGTGGAAGTGCCGATGACCGACGCGATGCTGGCGTTCCTGCTGGTCGAGCACGGCGGCGCCGCGATCTGCCGGCCGCCCCGCGGCCCGGCCGGGTACCAGCGCGTCCTCACCCCGCTGCGCGGGGCGCTGCGCACCGCCGACGGCTGGATCGCCGTGCAGCCGCACCGCGACGCACACTGGGTGGCGCTGCTGCGCGCCGCCGGGCTTGATGAGCTGATCGGCGACCCCCGGCTGTCGCGCCGGGGCATCTGGCTCGACCCCGGCTTCGGGTACGCCACGCTCGGCCGCGTGCTGGCCGCCAAGACCACGGCGGAGTGGCTCGCGTTCTGCTCGGCGAACGGGATCCCCGCGGCCGCGGCCGCCGACCTGGACGAACTCATCGAGGCGCTGCCCGACGACGAGCACCCCGCCGCCGGAGCGTACAAGCTGATCCCGCCGCCGGCCCGGTTCTCGGCCTCCCCCGCGTCCGTGCGCCGCCGCGCGCCGCTCGCCGGCCAGCACACCCGCGAGGTGCTGGCCGAGGCGGGCCTGGCCGAGTCGGAGATCGCCCGGCTGGCGGCGGCCGGGTTGCTCAGCGCAGGCCCGGGTGCTGAAGGAACGTCAGCACCTGCTGGTTGAACAGGTCCGGCTGGTCGATGTTGCACGCGTGACCAGCGTCGGGGATCACCGCGTGCACGGCCCCGGGGATCTTCGCCGCCATGTACTCGGCCGCGGCCAGGAACGGCTGGTCGCGCGCGCCGACCAGCACCAGGGCCGGGACCGTGATCGACGGCAGCGACCCGATGACGCTTCCGTCCCGCTGGGTGAGCATGCCGCGCGCGGCATGCGCCAGGCCCACCGCCGACCGGTGTCCCGCGTCGCGGGTCTCGGGGCTGCGGCCTAGCGCGGCCAGCCCGTCGCGCTGCAGGCGCCCGGCCTGCGCGACCGCGCGGTCGTTCCACTGCTGCCGCGCCTCGTCGCGGCGGAACCCCGGGCCGGTGTCGCACAGCACCAGCCCGGCCACCCGCTGCGGGCAGGCCAGGCAGAACGCCAGCGACAGGTACCCGCCGAGCGACAGCCCGGCGGCCACGACCCGGGAGATCCCGCACGCGTCGAGCACGGCGGCCATGTCCGCCACGCTGGCCTCCTGCGAGTAGGCCGCCGGGTCGTCCGGGCTGCCGCTGCGGCCGTGCCCGCGCAGGTCCCAGCTGATCACCGGCCGGGCAGCGGCCAGCGCCCCGATGTTGGGCTGCCACATCTGGGACGACGCGGCGAAGCCATGGCTGAGCAGCACCGGCAGGTTCCCGTCCTGGCCGCCGGACATCTGGTAGTAGATCGGCGTGCCGTCGCGGTCGAGGTAGGCCATCACCCGCTCCGGGGAACATCGCGGAACGGCAGGTCCCGGCCGGCATCGGGCTCCTTGGGCAGGCCGAGGATGCGCTCGCCGATGATCGTCCGCTGGATCTCGTCGGTGCCGCCGGCGATCGAGATGGCCGGCACCGACAGGAAGATCTCGGCGATGGTGCCGTCCAGTGGCGAGCCCGCCCCGGTCAGCATCCCCGACGCCCCGGCGATCAGCGAGTGCACCCGCGCGGCCTGCCGGGCGATCGCGCTGCTGGCCAGCTTGCCCAGCGACCCCTCGGGGCCGGGCGGCCGCCCCTGGGCCCGGGCGGCGGCGGCCCGGGCGGCCGTCCACCGCGCCGTCCAGGTCAGCTCGATCAGCCGGGCGATTTCCTGGCGCACCAGCGGGTCGCGCGCCTTGCCTTCGGCCACCGCCCGCGCGATGACCAGGTCGGGGCGGCCGGCCCGCTGCGGATACCACTTGTGCGGCTCGGCCGCGGCAGTTCGCTCGGCTATCGCCTCCCGCCAGGCTCGGCCGGCCGCGCCCGCGGGGGCCGGCCCGGGCCGGGAGGGCGCGAGCCGCCGCTCATGCGCGAGGACTGACAGCGCGACGGTCCAGCCGTCGCCCGGCTCGCCGATCACGTGGCCGGCCGGGACCTGGGCCCGGTCCAGGAACACCTCGTTGAACGACGCGTGCCCGTTCATCTGCCGCAGCGGCCGAACCTCGACGCCGGCCTGACGCATCGGCAGCACGAAGCAGGTGATGCCGCGGTGCTTGGGCACGCCGGTGTCGGTGCGGGCGAGCAGCAGCCCGAAATCCGCGGTCGCCGCCCCGGTCGACCAGACCTTCTGCCCGGTCACCCGCCACCCGTCGCCGTCTGATACCGCCCGCGTGGCCAGCCCGGCCAGGTCCGAGCCCGCGCCCGGCTCGCTGAACAGCTGGCACCAGGTGATCTCGCCGGTGACCGCGGGCAGGATGAACCGGCGCTTGAGATCCTCGCTGCCGTGCGACAGCAGCACCGGTGCCGCCAGGGTCCGGCCGACCCCTTCGGCCGGGCCGGGGACACCCGCCTGCGCCAGCTCGCCCGTTACCACCTCGGCCAGGGCGGGCGGTAGCGACCGGCCGCACCAGCCGAGCGGCCAGGCCGGGCACGCCCAGCCCGAGTCCGCCAGCAGCTCCCGCCATTGCGCGAGGCTGAGCTCCGGATCCCAGTGAGCGTCGATCCACCGCCGCAGCTCCGCCCGGATGCTGGTCGCGTCCGTCGCAGCCTGGCCGCTGGCCGTCGCCGCGGGCTCGCCGGTGGTCGCCTCGGCCGCGGGCCGGCCGGTCACCGAGCCTCGAACCGCGGTGCGCGGCGCTCCGCCGAAGCGCGGATGCCCTCGGCGAAGTCCGCAGTCTGCTGGAGCCGCTCCTGCTCCGCGACCTCATGGTCCGTGGCCTCCCGGATCCGGTCCGCGAGGCCGGCGCGCATGGTGGCCCGGATCGAGCGCACGGCGAGCGGCCCGGCAGCGGCGATCTCCGCGGCCAGCTCGCGCGCGGCGACCCGCAGGCCGGCCGGGTCGGCCAGCCGGTCGGCCAGGCCGATCCGGGCGGCCTCCTCGCCGCCCACCCGCCTGCCGGTGAACAGCATGTCCAGGGCTCGCTGCTGGCCCACGATCGGGGGGAGCGTGACGGTGAGCCCGAAGCCGTGGTGCAGCCCGAGCCTGGCAAAGTTCGCCACGAACCGGGCTTGCGGGCTCGCCACCCGAAAGTCGGCCGAGCACGCCAGGCCGAGCCCGCCGCCCACCGCGGCGCCCTGGACCGCCGCGACGACCGGCAGCTGCGCCTCGAACAGCCGCACCGCCTCGACGTACAGATTCCGCGCGCCGCCCGCGCCGGGCCGGGCTTGCCCGGAGCGACCGCTGAAGTCCGCCCCCGCGCAGAAATGCTTGCCCTCCGAGCACAGCACTACCGCGCGGGCCCCCGCCTGCCCGTCCAGCCACGCGTAGGCGTCGGCCAGCGAGGCGATGAGCTCGACATCGAAGAAATTGTCCGGCGGGCGGGCGATCTCGGCCGTCCCCACCAGGTCGTCGCTCAGCCAGGTGCGCACGTCCCCGAACGTCTTCATCGGCCCAGACTGGTCCTCCTGCATGGCGTTATGGTAATCGACATAGATGTCGATAAACAAGGTTGTGCGGTGTCTCCTGGTCGCCTGCGGGCGCCTGAAGCCCTTCCGGCTCGCTCACTGCGGGCGGCGCAGCCCGACCGCCCGCGCCCAGATGTCGGTCAGCGTGGCCGCGGCGGCCTCGGGATCGTAGCTGTCGCCGCCGGCCAGCCACCAGTAGGCGAAGTTGGAGAGCATGGAGACCAGCGCTCCCGCGGTGGTCTGCGGGTCGATGCCGGGATCGGCCATCCCGCGGTCCTGCCAGCGGCGGATCGTGTTCGCCACCCGCTCGACGTGCTGGCGCCGGCCGCGCAGCCTGATCCGGTGGATCTCCGGGTCGACGGTCGCCACCTGCTCGGCGAGGGCCCAGATCACGCTGTTGGCCCGGTAGGCGTCCAGGTAGCGGCGGTTGGAGCGGTCCAGGGCCTCGTAGGCGTCTTCGCCCCGCCCGCCCTGCGCCACGATGGCGTCGCGGAACTGCCTGCCCACCTCCCGCATCACCGCCAGGAACGCGTCCTGCTTGGAGGAGAAGTAGGTGTAGAAACTGCCGTGCGCCACCCCGGCCTCGGCCGCGATGTCGGCGACCCGGGCGCCCGAGTAGCCGTCCCGCTCGAAGACCCGCCGGGCGGCGGTGACCAGCTCATCCGCTCGCCCTGCGCCACGCGGCGGGCGGCCGCCGTCCCCGCTGGGGCCCAGCCGCCCCTGGTCCTGGCCGGCGCCGGTGCGCTGCCGGAGCGCGCGGCCACGCGGGTCCCCGCGTCACTGTTCGACATAGATATCGATAATATCGGCCCGTGAGCGACAGCGCAGTGGCCAGCCCGTCGTGGGCCGCCGAGGCGATCTGGTGGCAGGTGTACCCGCTGGGCTTCACCGGTGCGCCGACGGCCGGGCCGACCGGCGCGCCGCCGGACGGGCCAGCGGGCGGGCCGATCGGCGCGCCCCCCGCCCGCCACCGCCTCCGGCAGCTCGAGCGGTGGCTGGACTACGCCGCGGACCTCGGCTGCTCCGGGCTGCTGCTCGGGCCGATCTTCGCCGCGCTGACCCACGGCTACGACACCACCGACCATTTCCGGATCGACCCGCGGCTGGGCGACGACGCCGACTTCGACCGGCTCGCCGCCGCCGCACGGCAGCGGGGGCTGCCTGTCGTTCTGGATGGCGTGTTCAATCACGTAGGACGCGGCTTCGTCATGTTCACGCGGGCGCTGGCCGACGGCCCGGACTCGGCGGCGGCCGGCTGGTTCCTCCCCCGGCGGAACCCGGACGGCTCCGTCAGCTACGGCACGTTCGAGGGGCATGACCAGCTCGTCACGCTCAACCACGACGAGCCCGCGGTGGCCGGGTACGTGACCGCGGTGATGAACCACTGGCTCGACCGCGGCGCCGCCGGCTGGCGCCTCGATGCGGCCTACGCCGTCCCGCCGTCGTTCTGGCGCAAGGTCCTGCCGGCGGTCCGCGCCCGCCACCGCGCCGCCTGGTTCACCGCCGAGATGATCCACGGCGACTACGCGCGTTACGCCGCCGACAGCGGTATCGACTCGGTCACCCAGTACGAGCTGTGGAAGGCGATCTGGAGCTCGCTGAACGACCGCAACTTCTTCGAGCTGGCCTGGGCCCTCGACCGGCATGACGGCTTCCTCGGCGCGCTCACGCCGCTGACGTTCGTCGGCAACCACGACGTGACCAGGATCGCCAGCCAGCTGAGCGATCCCCGTCATCTCGGCCACGCGCTCGCCGTGCTGTTCAGCGTGGGCGGCACCCCGGCCGTCTACTACGGCGACGAGCAGGGCCTGCGGGGCGTCAAGGAAGACCGGGCCGGGGGCGACGACGCGATCCGGCCCGCCTACCCGGCGGATCCGGCTCACCTGCCCGCATCGGGCTGGAACGTCTACCGGCTGCACCAGCAGCTCATCGCCCTGCGGCGCCGCCACGGGTGGCTGTCCGCGGCCCGCACCACCGTCGCGCACCTCACCAACCGGGCCGTCGCGCTGCAGGCCACCGCCCCGGGCGGCGGCACCCGGGTCATCACGCTGCTCAACGTCGACGACCGCCCGCAGCCGTTCCCGCTCGACGTGTCCGGCCTGGTCACGGCCGAGACGCTCGGGCCAGCGGCTCAGGCCGGCGAGCCCGCCACGGTCCCCGCCCACGCCTGGCGGATCATCGTCACTCGCCCCGGGACAACGCCTTAACTACACGGCCTTGGCCTTTAGGGAGTGATCGCGATGGGGCCGGGGCCAAGCCCGGTCCGGATCGGCCGACCGGCCTTGCCGGTGGCGGTGCGGATCGGGGTGACAGTGTCGGAGAGGTGGTTGGCGACGTACGCGGTCTTGCCGTCCGGCGTGATCGCGATCCAGAGCGGATCCTTCCCGACCCTGATCGGCCGCTCGGCCGTGCCGGTCGCCGTGCGGATCGGGGTCACCGTCCCCGAGCCGGAATCGGCGACATACGCGGTCTTCCCGTCCGGCGTGATCGCGATGGCGGCAGGAGAAAGCCCGACTCTGATCGGCCGGCCGACCTTGCCGGTCGCCGTGCGGATCGGGGTCACTGTCCCCGAGCCGGAATTGGCGACATAGGCGGTCTTCCCGTCCGGCGTGATCGCGATCCAGGAGGGATCCTTCCCGACCCTGATCGGCCGCCGGGCCGTGCCGGTGGCGGTGTCGATCGGGGTCACCGTACCCGAGCCGGAATTGGCGACATACGCGGTCTTCCCGTCCGGCGTGATCGCGATGTACCAGGGACCCGCCCCGATCTTGATGTTGCGGCCAGCCTTATTGGTGGCGGTCCTGATCGGGGTCACGAAGAAGGACACGAAGGCGTTGACGGCAACGTAGACGGTCTTCCCGTTCGGGGTGATGGCGATGGCTCCGGGCTGCCCGGCCAAATCGATCCGCTGGCCCGGGGTGTTCGTGGCGGTCCGGATCGGGATCACGTCCTGATCCCTGGTGCCGGCGATGTAGGCCGTCCTCCCGTTCGGCATGATCGCGATGCCGCCGAGGTAGCTCCCGTAGCCCCAGACCGGGATCGCCGGGCCGGGCTTGTTGCTCGCAGTCCGGATCGGGGTCACCGTTCCGGAGTACGTGTTGACCACGTAGGCGGTCTTCCCGTCCGGGGTGATCGCGATGAACCAAGGGGCGATCTGCACCGCGATGGCCGGGCCGGCGGTGTTGGTCGCGGTCTTGATCGGGGTCACCGTGTCCCCGTTGCTGTTGACGACGTACGCGGTTACCGGACCGGGTGGCGCCGGCTCGGAGGCTCGCGCGGCCGCCACGCCGACCGGTCCGGCGCCGGCCAGGCCCAGTGCGGCCAGCGCCGCGACCGCAACTAATGCCCGCGTGCCAAGCGTCCGCATCGGGCGATCCTCCCTCAGGTGAGCCGCTTACGCGACTCTATCCGCGGCGCTCGCCAGCAGCCAGGCCACCATGTTCTGCACCGGCGTGCCCGGCCGTCTGTCTCACGGGTAGCTTGTGACGTCCACTGGCCTGACTGTTCCCGGATTGGTCGAGGTCACGGGCCCGCCAACCCCGTTGATGATCGAGTCGTCACCTCCCGAGCCCGCGATCCACACGGCGAAGACGTTGTGGAACTGCACACCGGGCGTGACCGGGGCCTGGAAGGCCTCGGCGTCGTGCAACGTGGCCGTGGTCTGGATGAAGACGACGTAGCTGCCCATCCCGTAGCCCTGGAACGTCCGGACATTGGGGCTGACGAGGAAGGCGGGGTAACCGTCCTGGTTCGGAGCCGCCATCCAGGCCGACTGGCTGGGCGGGTCGTACGGCAGCTCGTTCTGGTAGAAGACGTTCGTGCCGCCCTGGCCGCTCCAGATCACCTCGTTCTTCTGGTAGTGCTCCACGGCCAGGCCGTAGGCCGTCACGCCGTCCCCGGTGACGACCACACCGGTGCTGGCGGTGTTGTCGGTCCAGCCCACCAGGTTGCCGTGGTCAGCGCGCCACGCCCAGACGTTGTCGATGATCGAGTTCTCGGCGTTGTCGAGCAGGCTGATGGTCGCCCCGACGGGGGTGGTCTCGGCGCCGCCGATGCGGAAGTAGACATCCTGGATGACGTCTGGGTCGCTGGCGGCACCAGGACCGGGGTGCCCGACTGAGAGCAGGACCGGCGAGTTGACCGGGCCCGCGTCGATGATCAGGCCCGACAGTTTGACCCCGTTGTTGGGCACGACCATCATGGCCGCGTTGCCCTGCTGAGGGACCAGGGTGGCCAGGCCCAGACCCAGGACCACGGTGTCGGGATGGGGGACCACGATGGGCTGGTCAAGGGCGTAGACGCCGGGCGTGAGGATGAGGTTCTGGCCCCGGGCCATCGCGGCGGTCATCGCCGAAGCGGGGGTGCCGGGGCTGGCCACGAAGAACCTCGAGAGCGGGATGGACGTTCCGGCTTCCTGCCCGCTGGCCCAGGACGGGCCGGACGAATTGTGCTGGACGGCGGGCACGAAGACGTTGTAACCGCCGTCCGAGCCCGTGTACAGGAACGGCGCTTCCTCGGTCACGGGGCTGGCCGGCAGGACCGTGTTCTGCTGGCACTGGCCGGTGAAGACCGGCGATGGCGCACCCCCGACCCCGGAGTAGACCATGTTCCATAGCCCATTCGGGCAGCCGGCCGCTCCGCCGATGTCGCTGTTGCGGACCAGGTACTGCTGATTGCCGAAGAAGTTGAGTTTCCCGCTGACCTTGCTGTCCGCGATGAAGCCGCCGCTGGCGAAGTTGTTCGACGCGCAGTAGTCCTGGAAGACGATGCTGCCATTGACGATGGCGCGCCTGATCGGGGCGGCCTGGGATGCCGACCACATCTCCGCGGTGTTGGTGCAGAACTTGGTGAAGGGATCCACGACCGGAGGCGCGTACGCGGGCGGCGAGCTCGGCAGGTGCACGTTGAGGGTCAGGTTGGACATCGATCGCCAGAAATTGTCGAGGGAGTTGCAACTACTGGTCCCGGCGGTGCACAAGTTGTTGAACACGTCGATGGCGCCGTTGACGACCGTGTCCTGGGGCATGAACCCCAGCCCGGCCACCTCGGTGTAGTAGCCGACCTGGAACACCAGCGGGCTGGCGGCCGACCCGTAGGTCCCTGGCTCGAAGAAGATCGCGTAACGCTGGCTGTCGAACTGGCTGGCGACAGGGACCTGCTGGGCGGAGATGTTGTTGAGGTCATTCTGGATGGTCGCCTGGCTCATGCCAGAGTTGAAGACGCAGACGTTCGGGCCGAAGGGCGAGTTGTCCGCCCCCGGGCACATCGACGAGGCGGGGAGCGCGGCCGGCCTCGCGGTGGCCGCGCTGGCCGGCACCAAGGCGAACCCGGCACCGGCGGCCAGTGCCGCCAGGAACACGACCGGGCGCCGCAGCCAGCGGCCGGCAAGACCCGTGCTAATGGGGCTCAAGGAAAGCATGGGCACCCCTTCTCTAGAAAGGCACCTCGCGCCTGGCCGCTCCATCGGACACGGCCGGCCCGCCACTTCGGTAACTTACGCGGCGGCCTGTTAACGACGTAGAAACATTCCGGCTCAGACCATAGACAATCTGTTAATGGCGCGTGCCAAGGCGGGCACCATCCCGGCCGAAATCAGGGTCGGACGGCGGCGCGCTGAGCCGCCGGCTCAGGCGCGGCCGGTGACCAGGAGCACACCTCTCGAGGCGCGCACCTGACCGTCCTGGAGCCGGGCGCGCAGGGCTTCCTCGATGGCGGCAAGCGCTCGCTCGCGAGTATGGTCGTCGGCGTCCCGGAGCGCCTCGCGCACCCCGCCGACCCGGATGCTGCTCACCGCGATCTCGGGTATCCGCTCCTCACTGATCACGACGTGATCGGCGTGGGGCGCGACCGCGACGGAGTCGAACCCGGCCGCGTCCAGCACGGCGCGGGCCCGGTCGGGATCGGCGAGGGAGAACGGGCCAGGCTCGCCCGGGCCGGGCATCGGCGGCAGCGATCCGGTGACCGTCGCCACCGCCGCGCCCGGAACGAGCATCCACTCGTTGTCGAACACGCTCTGCCAGCAGACGAAGGACAGCACTCCCCCGGGCCGCAGCGCCCGCCGGACGTTGGCGAAGGCGGCCACCGGGTCGGCGAAGAACATCACGCCAAAGCGCGAGTAGGCCGCGTCAAACCGGGCCTCGCCCAGATCGTGCACCTGGACGTCAGCGTGGAGGAACTCGATGTTCCCGGCGCCGAGCCGCGCTGCGCGCTCGCGCCCCCGGGCGAGCATCGGAGCGGCGATGTCGACGCCGACGACCTCGCCGCCGGGCCCGACCCGAGACGCCAGCTCGAGCGTCGTGCGGCCCGATCCGCAGCCCAGGTCGACCACCCGCTGCCCGGGGAGCAGCTCCAGGCGGTCCATGGCCAGCTGACCAGGCAGCCCAGCGACCTCTTCTAGCTGGTCTTCGTTCTCGAGCCACGTCGGCGCCAGCTGCGACCACAACTCCGCCTGCTCGATGTTAGCGAAGGTCATGGTCGGATCCCTCCTGCTCGTCAGCACAGTATGCCCCGAACGGACCGGGGATCGGCGACCATATGGCGAGCGGATGTCCGGGACGGGCTCGCGGCGCCGACGTCTCTGGTGAGGAGCGCCACACCGAGACAGGCGCCGGCTGAGACAAGGAGCACTGTAATGAAATACCTGATCCTGACCTACGGGTCGCAGCAGGACTACGACGGGCTGGCCGGGAAGGCCGCGGCCGGCAGCCCGGCCTGGTCGGCGGCGGACTTCGCGGCGCTGGGCGCCTTCATGGAGTCGTTCACCAAGGACCTGGCCGAGTCCGGGGAGCTGGTTGAGACGCGGGGGCTCACCGCTCCGGTCCACGCCCGCAGAATCCGGCTGCAGGACGGTGTGCCGGTCGTGACGGACGGGCCGTATGCCGAGACCCAGGAGGTCCTGGCCGGCTACTGGGTCGTGGAGTGCGAGAGCTTCGACCGGGCCACCGAGATCGCCGCCCGGCTGTCGAAGTGCCCCGGCCCGGAGCAGGTCGCCGCGCGGGCATACGCGGACGTGCGGCCGATCGCCGAGTCCCAGGCCGAGCTGGAGCTCTGATCCTTCCATGCCCGCCACCGAGGTCGAGGACCTGCTGCGCCGGCTGGCGCCGCAGGTCCTCGGCGCGGTGGTCCGGCGTTACGGGCATTTCGACACCGCCGAGGACGCGACCCAGGAGGCGCTCCTGGCGGCCGCCACGCAGTGGCCGGCGGACGGCATCCCGGACAACCCCCGGGGCTGGCTGATCACGGTCGCCTCGCGCAGGCTGACCGACCTGCTGCGCAGCGAGCAGGCCCGGCAGCGCCGCGAGGAAACCGTCGCCCGGCGGACACCGCCCGACCACTGGCTGGCGCCGGCCGCCGACAGCCCGGGCGCGGAGTCTGACGACACGCTCATCCTGCTGTTCCTGTGCTGTCATCCCGCGCTGTCGGCCGCCTCGCAGATCGCGCTCACGCTGCGGGCGGTCGGCGGCCTGACTACCGCGGAGATCGCCCGCGCGTTCCTGGTGCCGGAGGCGACCATGACCCGGCGCATCAGTCGGGCCAAGCAGCAGATCTCCGGCAGCGGCATTGCCTTCCGCATGCCCGCCGGCCCGGATCGGGCCGGACGGCTTGCCGCCGTCCTTCACGTGCTCTACCTGATCTTCAACGAGGGCTACGCCGCCACGTCCGGGCCGAGCCTGCAGCGCGGTGAGCTGACCGGCGAGGCGATCCGGCTGGCCCGCCTGGTGCACCGGCTGCTGCCCGGCGACGGCGAGGTGGCCGGGCTGCTGGCGCTGTTGCTGCTCACCGACGCGCGCCGTCCGGCTCGCACCGGGCCGGACGGCGAGCTGGTGCCCATGGCCGAGCAGGACCGGAACCGCTGGGACGCCGGCCTGATCGCCGAGGGAGTGGCCCTCATCACCGGCGCGCTCCCCCGCGGGCCGACCGGACCCTACCAGCTCCAGGCCGCGATCGCCGCGATCCACGACGAGGCGCCCACCGCCGAGGCGACCGACTGGCCGCAGATCACGGCGCTGTACGAGCTGCTGATGCAGCTCTCTGACAACCCCGTGGTGGCGTTGAACCACGCCGTCGCGGTGGCCATGGCCCGGGGCCCGCAGCCCGGACTCGACCTGCTCGGGAAACTCGAGGCCGACCGGCGGATCGCCGCTGACCACAGGCTGCACGCCGTCCGCGCGCACCTGCTGGAGATGGCCGGCGACACGGCGGCGGCGCGCAACGCCTATCTGGCGGCGGCCCGGCGGGCCACCAACCTCCCGCAACAGCGCTACCTCCACGCCCGAGCCGCGCGGCTGACCGACGGCCAGTAGGGTCCGGCCGGATCACCGGAACGCTGCCGGCGTTATGACAAGATCGGACGCATGACCTATCTCGCAGCGGCTGATCGCTACCAGCACCTCGGCTACCGCCGCTGCGGGCGCAGCGGCGTCCAGCTTCCGGAGGTGTCGCTGGGGCTCTGGCACAACTTCGGCGACGACCGTCCGCTGGAGAACAGCCGGGCGATCCTGCGCCGGGCGTTCGACCTGGGCATCACCCACTTTGACCTCGCGAACAACTACGGCACGCCGTACGGGTCGGCGGAAACGAACTTCGGCCGCATCATGCGCGAGGACCTGCGGCCCTACCGTGACGAGCTGATCATCTCGACCAAGGCCGGCTACGACATGTGGCCGGGGCCTTATGGCGAGTGGGGATCGCGCAAGTACCTGATCGCCAGCCTGGACCAGTCGCTGAAGCGGATGGGCCTGGACTACGTCGACATCTTCTATAGCCACCGGTTCGACCCGGACACGCCGCTGGAGGAGACGATGGGGGCCCTCGACTTCGCCGTCCGGTCCGGCCGGGCCCTGTACGCGGGCATCTCCTCCTATTCAGCAGAACGCACCGCCGAGGCCGTCGCCATCCTGCGGCAGCTTGGCACACCGCTACTGATCCACCAGCCGTCGTACTCGATGCTGAACCGGTGGATCGAGGGCGGCCTGCTGGACGTGCTCGAGCGCGAGGGAATCGGCTGCATCGTGTTCGCGCCGCTGGCCCAGGGCGTGCTCACCGGCAAGTACGACAACGGCATCCCGGAGGGGTCACGCGCCAGCCGCGGCACGTCACTGTCCCCGGACGAGCTGACCCCCGAGACGCTCGCGCACGTGCGCGCGCTCGGCGAGATCGCCCGGGCCCGCGGCCAGTCGACCGCCCAGCTCGCTCTGTCCTGGGCGCTCCGGGACCCGCGGATCACCTCGGTGCTGATCGGCGCGAGCAGCGTGGCGCAGCTCGAGGAGAACGCCGCCGCGGCGGGTCACGGCGACCTCACCCAGGCCGAGCTGGCCGCGATCGACCGCGACGCCGTCGAGTCCGGCCTCAACATCTGGGCCACCTCGAGCTCGTACTGATCCGGCCGCCGGAGCGCGGCGCGGATCTGTTCCTGGCCCGCCGGGCGGGCTTAGCCAGCACCACCGAGGACGCTCAGCAGCGTCACCCCGGCGACGACGGCCGCCAGGCCGGCCAGCTGGCTGCGGCTGAGCCGCTGACCGTGGATGACGTACGCCGCGACCGCGGTCAGCGCCGCGAACTGCGACGAGAGGACGGCGGCCACCGCCAGCTGATGACGCGCGCCGACGGTGTAGCTCAGGACCCCGAGCACCTCAGCGGCCCCGGCCGCCGCGACCAGGGGCAGCGCCCGGCGAGTGAGCCGGAGCCGGCGCCGGGCCGCGAGCGGGGCGGTGACCAGCGCGGAGCCGAACAGCCGGGCGGGCACGAGCGCCCACAGGACCGACACCTGCTGGCCCGCCCGGCCGGTGGCGTACAGGGTCACGCCGAACAGCAGCGCCACGGGCAGCGCCAGTACCGCCCCGCGGACGGTGCGGCGCCCGTCTGCCGGCGCCTTAGCCGGCGACGGCGCGCCGTCGTCGGGGCTGGCCGCCGAGACGGCCACGCCGAGGGTGACGAGCCCGAGCAGCAGCCCGGTCCGCAGGCCCAGCCGCGCTCCGGCCACGGCCGAGATCACGGCCGCCACCATCCCCTCGGTGGAGGCGATGCCGGTGACCACGCCGACCTTGCCGCGCCGGAACGCGACGTATTCCACGAGCAGTCCGGCCACGTTGCTGACGCCGGCGGCCGCCAGCAGGGCAAGCACCGTCGGCGAGAGCTGCGCCGGGTCGGCCAGCACGGCGGTCGGCGGCACCACCAGCACCAGGCCGATCAGCATCACCCAGGCCAGGGTGGACTCCGCCCCGATCTCCTGGCTCGATGACGAGGCGCACAGCGCGGAGACGGTAAAGCAGACCGCGGCCCCGAGCCCGCCGAGAACCGCTAGGAGAGATCCAGCCACGCGCTCTTCGCTTGCGTATTCTGATCCACGTTTGCCGAGGTCCGGCCGGGCTAGGCGCCCTGGCCCTCCGGGTAGGGCTCGGGCGCCTCGGGCACCGGCAATCGCCCGGCCGACGCATCCAGGTGCGCCTGCAGCAGGCCGTCGGCTCGCCGGTGGTCGCCGGACCGCAGCGCCTCGATGATCGGCTGGTGCTCGCCCACCACATAGGCCTGCTCCTGGTAGAAGGGCTCACGCCGGATCAGGCAGAGCCGCGTCTCGGCAATGAGGGTGCGGAACATCCGGCTCAGCCGCGGGCTGGACGCGGCGTCCACGAGCGCCTGGTGGAAGGCGAGGTCGTGCGTGATGACTTCGGTCCACGCGGCGCCGGCCGACGCCGCAAGCCGGTCGACGATTCCCTGCAGTTCCGTCAGCGCGGCCTCGGGCCGCTGCTTCGCGACGATCGCCGCCGCGGCCCGCTCGATGACGCCGCGGGCCATGTAGACGTCGCGCGCGTCGTCCAGCCCAAGCTCGACCACGAACACCCCGCGATTCCGCTCCGCGCGCAGCAAGCCTTCCTGTATCAGCCGCTGCATGGCCTCGCGGATCGGGCCGCGGCTCACCTGCAGCTGCCTGGCCAGCCCGACCTCGCCCAGCTGGGTGTGCGGCGGGAACCTGCCTTCGAGGATCTGGGAACGGAGCCGGTCGGCGATCAGGGCGGGCGTGCTCTGCAGCTGCAACGGCTCAAGCAGGCCGGGCGCAGGCCAGGTGGAACTCGGCATGGTCATCCTCTCAGGCTCATCTGCAACCGCGGCGAGCAGTGTCTACAATGAGACAACATTAACGACGAGACGAATCCGCCCGAATCCCGCGGGTGATCACGGTGTCGTGCCAGTCCCGCCGTAGCCGTCATCGGCATTCGGGTCAGGGACGTGGATAAGGCCACAGGTCTAAGCATGCGCCCGTTCACTGCCGTCGGGCGCCGCTGGCGGGGTGCAGGCCCGCTAGCGGCCAGCGCCTGACCGGCCGCCACCAGCGGCTGATCTGTTCCAAGGGGTCTGTCACCTAATCTCCCGTGCCCAACTGTAGGCCGGCGCGCCGCCGGATAGGGTGCGGATGTGACGATGATCGCTCGCTTCAAGGTCGACAGCGCCGAGCCGCGGCAGGTAGCCGGCCTGGATGCGGAGTGGCTCGCCCTGATGACTTTCGCCAAGACCTTCACGTCCGGGATCATCGGGCAGTCCACGACTTTGTTCATGTCCGCCGGCACCGAAGAGGGCTGCCGGTCCTACGTGGCCACCGAACGGATCAGCGGCCGCACCGACGACGGGCGCGAAGGCTCGGTGACCGTCCAGCACGGTGGCCTGGAGTCGGACCCAGACTCCTGGTTCGGCCACATCGTGCCCGGCACCGGCACCGGCGACTTCGCCGGCTGGTCCGGCTCGGCGCGGATCGTCCACGACGATCAGGGCGCATACTTCGAGATCGCGCTGGCCTGAGCCCTCCGATGAAGGCCCGGGTGATTCCGCTTCGGCCGACGTAATCTGGGCGGGCCGGCAGCGGCCAGGGAGGGCTCCATGTCGTATACCGCCGACCCGCGCGTTGACGCCTACATCGATGCCCTGCCCGGCTGGCAGCAGGCCATCTGCCGGGAGGTGCGCGATCTGGTTCATGCCGCTGATCCGGAGGTAGCCGAGACCATTAAGCGCACCAGCCAGCCGTATTTCGTGCTACAGGGGAACATCTGCGCATTGCTGGCGGCGAAGGACCACGTCAACGTCTTCCTCTACGACGGCGCGATCGTTCCCGATCCCGAGGGAATCATCACCGCGGGCCAGGACAACAAGACCGCGCGCACCGTGGCCGTCCGCCAGGGCGAGACCATCAACGCGCCCGCCCTCACCGCCATGTTCCGGCAGATCATCGCCAACAACCGGGCCGGCGGCTGGCGCAAGCTGAAGGCCAAGGATTAGCTCGCCGACCGGCCGGGCCCGGCCTGGCGGGACAGCTGACGAGGACCGTGATGCCGGTCGGGGCACTTCCCTAGCGGCTCGCGTGCTCGGACGGGCTCTTGCCCCCGCTCCCGACGGGTTGCCCAGGCGAGACGGGGGCCTCGGTGCGGGGGCGAGGGATCGTTACCGTGGGAGCATCCTGGAGCCGAGCCGGGCCGGAACTCTCGTGTCCAGGGATTGTGCTGTTGCCGTAACGAGGGTGGCTGTCGGCGTAGAACACCATGCACAGCCATATGGCGAGAACGATCACTATGACGATCGGCATGACCACGACAGCGAGGGTGGATCCGACCATGTCAGTGCTCCTTCCAGGAGCATCGCGGGCATCGGCTGGCCTCTACCCGCCGACCGCGACTGGACGCTGTGGTCATACTTCAACCGTGTCAGCTGCTAACGGCCCCCGGTAGGGGCCGTAAGCTTGACGGCATACAAGCCTGGCTTGTACCTGGTGAGGGTGACCGGATGGCGCTGAGCACGCATGTTCCCGACCTCGCCGCGCTGGAGACGCTGCTCAGCGTGGCCAGGACGGGGAGCCTGAACAGCGCCGCCCAGCAGGCCGGCGTCAGCCAGCAGGCCGTCTCGGCGCGGATCCGCGCGATGGAGGCGCAGACCGGCGTCCCGCTGGTGCACCGCACCCCGCGTGGGTCCCGCCTGACCGCCGAGGGCGAGGTCATCGCGGAGTGGGCGGCCCGGCTGCTCGATGTCGCGGCCGGGCTGGACGCCGGGATCGCGGCCCTGCGCCAGGACCGGCGCAGTCGGCTGCGGGTCAGCGCCAGTTCGACCATCGCCGAGCTACTCCTGCCGGCCTGGCTGGCCTCCTTCCGCGCGGCCGCCGAGCGCCCGGGAAGCCCGGCCCCCGACATAGTGCTGACCGAGGCCAACACCGAGATGGTCATCACGCAGGTCACCGAGGGCGCGGCGGACATCGGGTTCACCGAGGGCCCGCATCAGCCCGCCGGGCTGCCCAGCAGGGTCATCGGTCACGACCGGCTCGCCGTGGTCGTCGCTCCCGGCCATCCCTGGGCGCGCCGCCACCGCCCGGTCAGCGTCGCCGAGTTGAGCAGCACCCCGCTCGTCGGCCGGGAAGGCGGCTCCGGTACCCGCGACACCCTGTCAGCCGCTCTGGCCGCCCAGCTCGGCCCCGAGGCCCCGCGGGCCTCCGCGACGCTGTCGGTATCGACCACCGCGGCGCTCCGCGCGGCCGTGCTGGCGGCCGCCGCGCCAGCGGTCATCAGCGAGCTCGCCGTCGCCGACGACCTGGCCGCCGGCCGGCTCATCCGGATCCAGATACCCGGGCTCGACCTGCGCCGGACCCTCTACGCCATCTGGAGCGGCAGCAGGAACCCGCCCGCGGGCGCGGCTCGGGACCTGATCACCCACATCCTCAGCCGACAGTCGCGAGCGCACCCCGGCTAAATTCAGCGGGGCGTCGCGGGCAGCGAGTGGTCCCAGTCGGAGAGCAGGGTGCGGATCCCCGTGACCAGGGCGATGGGCTGGTCGAGCATGACGTGGTGACCGGCGGCGGGGATCTCGATCACGGGCGCGAGGCGGCCGAGCCGGTCGTACATGATCTCGCTCAGCTGAGCGGACAGGATGCCATGCTCGGCTCGGAAGAGCGCGACCCGGCAGTCCAGCCGGGTCAGCCGCGCCTGGGACGGCTGATGCCGGGCGAAGATGCGCGGGTCAAATTTCCAGCTCCACCCGCCTTCGACTTTGCGGATCGAGGTTCTCGCGATGTGCGCGGTGACATAGGGCAGAGCGGGTTGGTCCGGGATCGGGTGAAATCGCGCGATAGCTGCCTCCTGCGAGGGGTAGACCCGGAGCGGTCCGAAGGCACGCTGCTCCCGGGCTGCGCGTTCTTCGGGAGTGATGTCGCGCACGGGCGAGTCGATGGCGACTACCCCCGCGAGGCCGGAACCGGACAGGCTCGCTGCCCGCAGGGCGACGAAGCCGCCCATGCTGTGCCCGATGACCGTGGGCGGAGTGCCGATCCCGGAGGCGGCGGCGACGGCGAGCACCTCCTTGGACCACTGGTCGAGGGTGTAGGCGTCCCGTCGTCCGCTGTCGCCATGCCCCGACAGGTCGAGGGCGACAACCCGGCGGCCGCGTTCCAGCAGTGGGGCGATGTGGTCCCACCAGCGGGCATGCGCCCCGCCGCCGTGCACCAGGACGAGGCCGACATCTCCGCAGTCACCCCATGCGCGGTAGGCGATCGTGGTGCCGTCGACCTCGACCGCGTGCTGCTCAACCGGCGCGTCCATGGCTGCGGTGAACCACGGCGGCGGCCCGGTCGATTCGACGGATGCAGGCGATGTCATGCCTAGAAGGGAACCAGAAGCGCGGAGTGCCCGCGCCGGGCTCGCTCACCTTGCTGGCGCGCGCTCCGGTCAGGTGCCGGATCCGCGCACCGCAATAACAGGCGGGGCGACCGATGCGCCAGGCTGGCCGCGCACCACACGACGTAGAGCGCGGCACCCAGAGCCATGGCGGTGGTGCGGAGATCAGCGCGAACAGCGAGCAGTAGAACATCTGCTGGCCCACGGCAAGCAGCACTGCCGCCGCCGCTACCAGAGCCGGCCCGCGGGCGACCAGGTAACTACCCGCTCCGAGCGCCTGCAGCAACTGCGCCGAGATCACGACCAGCCGAGGCCCGGCCCGATCCACCAGGCGACCGGCTATCGGCGGCACGGCCAAGCCCGCCATGGTCTCGAGGGCAATGATCGTTCCCGCCGTGGCCAGCGGCAGCCTCACGATCCGGGTCACGTAAAGCAAAGCCACGGGCAGAAACAGACCGGACCCGAAGTTGTCGACCCCGAGCGCGGTCAGCGATGCCAGTCGGTTCCTCGTCATGGCCACGGCCTAGCGAAACCTTGTACATCCAGGGTGTCTGCGGGACCCGTTGCGGTATCCGGCCATGGAGAATACGTCATGGGTGACCAGAAAGCGGAGGCCACACGATGAAGCGCGCCCTTGTCCTGGCCGGCGGAGGTGTGGTCGGCATCGCCTGGGAGCTGGGCGTGCTGCGCGGTATCCAGGACATTGACCCGGATCTGGAATCCAGCCTGGTCGCCGCGGACGTCATCGTGGGAACGTCCGCCGGGTCGGCCGTGGCCGGCCAGATCACCAGCGGGACCGCGCTGGAGGATCTGTACGCCGCACAGCTGGCGGAGAGGTCCAGCGAGATCGAGGTCGACTTCGACATGGACGGCCTGGTGGCGCTGTTCGCGTCAGCGACCGCCGGGGCAGCCACGGCCGAAGAGATACGCCGGCGGATCGGCGCCGTCGCCCTCACCGCGCGGACGGTCGAGGAATCGGCTCGTCGCGTTGCGATCGCCGCCCGGCTGCCGGTGGACGCGTGGCCCGACCGCGTCGTCCTGCTGACCGCGGTTGACGCCGAGACCGGTGAGCTGATGATCTTCGCGCGTGAGTCAGAGGTCTCGCTGGTCGATGCGGTCGCCTCGAGCTGCGCGGTTCCGGGCATCTGGCCTCCGGTCACCATCGACGGCCATCGCTACATCGATGGCGGCGTCCGTTCCGCTACCAACGCCGACCTCGCCGCCGGATGCGACCGGGTCCTCGTCATCACGCCCACATCGGCGGACACACCTCCGCCTTGGGGCAACCTGGACCAGGAGATCGAGCTGCTGCAACCGGCCGACGTGCGGGTGGTCTATGCCGACGCAGCCTCACTGACCGCCTTCGGCACGAACCCGCTGTCGGCTGCCGCCCGCGGCCCGTCCGCGCGAGCCGGACGGGAGATCGGCCAGGCCCAGGCCGCCGACCTCGCGCGATTCTGGCGCTAGCCGGGGCGCGGCGGCGGACTACACGGGATGCGTGTCGGGGGTGGTGGTGTAGGTGCGGCCGGCGGGTGTTGTCCAGCGGAACTCGCCTGGCCGGGTCTGCTCGAGTTTCCAGCGGGGGTGCTGTTTCAGCTGGTGGTCTCGGCGGCAGGCGCCGCCGAGGTTGCAGGGACAGGTCCGGCCACCGTGGTCGTAGTCCAGGGTGTGGTCCAGGTCGGCACGCCAGGCTGGCTGCCGGCAGACCGGGCTGCGGCAGGTCACGTCCCGGGCGGTCACCTGCTCTCGGATCCGGGGCGGGGGCCGGTAGGCCGGCGACTCGGCTGCGTGAGCGCAGCCTCCGGCAGCCTGGTCGGCCTGCTGCCGGGCCAGCGCCCGGCGCAGTGCTCGGCTGGCAGCCCGCAGCACGGCGGCGGTGATGCCGCCCGGCGGGCCGGGCCCGGATCCGCCGGATCCGGCGTCGTGCCCGGCGGTGAGGGTGTCCTGGCTGATGGTCACGGTTAGGCGGCCGACCAGCCCGGCCCCCGGCGCAGGCGTGTCGCGGGTGATCGGCGGGCCGTCGCGGGCCCGGCCGCGTCCGTGACCGCGACCGCCTGCCCGTCGCCGTTGGTGACGATCACCCGCCACTGCGCGGCCGGGTCGGCCCGGGCGGCGCGGGCGAGCTGGCGGGCCTGGCCGGGAGTGATGGAGCCGATCCGCCCGAGCGTCCCGGGCCGCTCAGCCAGCCCGGCCAGGGTGGCCCAGGGCACGACGGCGTCCAGCAGCCCGGGCACCGGCCGGCCATCGGGCTGGGCGGGGCGGCGGGCCAGCGCGGGCGGGATCACGCCCAGCTCCGGCCACGCCGAGACCGGGCCGGCCCCATCCAGGTCGTCGTCCTCCTGGCCGTCATACCAGGACTCTTCCTCGTCGTCACGCGGGGCGTCGTCGACCCCGTCATCGGGCGGGGCGTCCGCATCGCGGGGTGCGGGCAGCTCATCCCACGGCCCGCCATCCCCGCGATCGCTATCGCCGGGACCGTCATCCCCGGGGCCGCCCTCGCCGGGACCGCCGCGGTCAGGGTCGCCGGGGTCACCGGCGTCACCGGGCTCGTCGCCGTCGTCGGGCGGGGGCTGGTCGGGCGGGGCGCCGTGGGGCGGGGGGATGGTGGGCAGGGTGCCCAGGATCAGGCCGATCATGACCTGGGCCCGGTGCAGGTCCAGCCCGCCGGCCTGGCCGGCGGCCTTCATCGCCCGGGCGATCGCGGTGATCCGCGCCATCGCCGCGGCGGCCTGGATCGCCGGCAGGCTCGACCCGGTCAAGGTCGCGGTGCCGTCCTGGTCTGCGTACAAGCTGACGCGGGCCTGCCGCTCGGCGTCCTTGCGCCGCTGCTCGGCCCCCTTCGGGTCGGCCGCCTTCACCGCCCGGCCCAGCCGGTCCCGCAGCTCCGCCCGGGTCCAGCTCCCCGCCCGGGGCAAGATCTCGCCCTCCACCGCCCGGGCCGCGTCCTCGCTCAGCACCGACGTGGCCTGGGTGATCGCCTTGGCCCGGTCCAGGTCGATCCGCCCGCCCGCCAGCGCCCGCCCGGTCGCCGG
>WNFJ01701876.1_pt2 | contig 31200 bp, 30 predicted proteins | sample 5400461 | NCBI WGS metagenome assembly WNFJ01 (sample SAMN13153349, study PRJNA577476) | soil metagenome | isolation source: 115 cm saprolite on Douglas fir-dominated hillslope | place: USA:California | collected 2013-09-17
CCCATTGGGGCCAAACACCAGGACGCCGGACGATAGATTTGAAAGCACCGCCTGGCTGAAGTTTTCCGTGATGCGGGTCCGCCGTTGCTCCGCCTGGTTCTGCAACTGCAACTCGTGTTTCTGCTGCTTTAATTGCTGGATGACGGTGTTGTAGAGATGGAGCGGAAGCGTCTCGATCGTGGGTGCGGCCGCGGAATCGAGATCGGCCTCGGCGGCAATATTTCGGCGTAAGGCTCGCATCAGCCAAATTGCAAATACAAAGGCGCCGCCCGCCGCGAAGAACGCAACCACGGCACGGAGAAGCAGCGGATTGGCGAACAACTTTACCACCACAGCCTCCCATACCAACTCAAGAACTGGTTGCCCACAAACAGCGCCAGCAGAGCCATGCTGCCCAGAAAAACGCCAAAGGGCATCTGATAATGGCGGTAGACCATTTGCGCGGATTGCCATCCCCGGCGGCGCGCTGCCTCCAGATTGGCTAACCGGCGCGAGAAGCGGTGGGGGCGCTTGATCCAGACCACGAGCACGGTAGTCAGGCCGAACAATGACCCCGCCAGCGAAGCCGCAAAAATGGTAAGAATCGTCAGCTTCATGCCAAGAAAGGCGCCTACCATGGCCATCAGCTTCACGTCGCCGAAACCCATACCTTGCGCGCCGCGCCAGCGCAGGTAGACCGCTCCCGCTCCATAAATGAACGAAGCGCCCAACGCCGCACCCAGCAGGGAATCGAGCAGGGAGAACAATCGAGCGGCTAGGTCGCCGGAGAAGGGCAGGTTCACCATCGCCGGCAGAAACTGCGAAGCCACATCGCGCACTGGAACCAGCAAGCTGAACACCAACCCCAAAGCGAGGCCGGGAAGCGTCAATTTATCAGGCAGCAGCTTGGTCTCTGCATCGGTGAAAATGAGACCAATCAGGAGAAATCCAAAGACGCAGTATTTCAGAGTAGCCAGCGTGACTCCAAAGGAGATATAGCAGGCCAAGAAAAGAGCTGCGGTCAATAGCTCGACGAGGAGATAGCGCGGTGAAATTCTGGATTGGCAATTGCGGCAACGGCCAAGAAGCAGCAGCCAACTAACAACCGGCAGGTTGTCATAAAAAGCAATCGGGCGCTTGCAGCCGGGGCACGCCGAACGCGGTGTCACCACGGACAAACCCAGGGGCAGACGGTAGATACACACATTCAGAAAGCTGCCGAAGGCCAGCCCGAAGAGAAAAATCGCCGATGCGTAGATTGGGTCCACTGAGTCTTTTCACGTTCTTCCAAAGGCGCGAGCGCGGTTGCGCGCGCTACCTCGTGAGAACGTAAATATTCCTGCTTCTTGAGTGGATTATAAGGCGACCGGGGCAGGCACGACTAAGGTACCGAAGTCACTGTCCAACCGGACAATGCCGCCCAAGCTCAGCAAAATCAGCGAGGTGCGACGAACTTCTAACTCATTAAGGCAGGACGAAACGCAACAACTCGCCTTCCATAGCTATGGCGGACGGCTCAGGCGCGGGCAACCGTCCGCGCCATCGCGTCCAGCCACGGGGGATAAGGCGGGTTTCTGGGATGGGCAACTCCACCCAGCTTTTCCGGACCTGCTCGCGCACGCAAACTGAAAAAGCTCGACCCCCGGCAATGCCCACCACAATGTCATAGCTGGGCAACGCAGCCCACTCGAACAGGCTTGCCTGCAATCCCTCGCTAATCGATTCCCCCGGCTCCATGCAGAAGATCCAGTCGTAACGGGCGACATCAAGATACTCGCTGACAACTGGGTTGCCTTCTTCAGCCACAATTCGAGCTCCGTATTCGCGCGCGATACGTCGAGTAGCGTCGGCGGAGTGGTGATCCACAATCAGGATTTCGGCGCACGGAAGAAGAGTTTCGAGAGCCCGCCCCAGTCGCAGGGCATCATTCATGGTGTGCAACAATGCCGTGATTGGAGGCATGGGGAAAAGATCACCGCGCTTCCAGAGTGTACGACGAAACGATTCATGATGGCGAAAATCAGAAATAAGACGAGTCCGGAAGCCCCGCGCCTTTCCGCGCGAAACCCTTTCTGGAAAAACTTCCATGCATCATTCAGTCGCACTGTCTCCTGACCGGTGTGCCGTCGAATAGGTTGCGCGCCCAAACATGATGCCAGTTTCCACCTCGACCGGATGCCCGTCCCGCAGATGCCGCTTGAACTTCCATTGCCCCATCGCGTCGCTAATGGCCTTGGCCTGATCGGGAAATGCGCTGAGAAAATGAATGTGTTTTACCTTGCCTTCTTTATCGATGATGATCCGTACCGGAACCGGGTTGAACCTGTGCTCGGCAAATATCGGGTCAACCCGCTCCACTATGTTTTCCTCCCTTGCATAGTCCTTGATGCATACAGGCACATCGCCTCCGCCCGTTCCTGCCGTGGGACTGGCTTCCGCCGGCAGTTTCATCTTGTTCATATCCAGGAGCAAGCTCTCCAGTAGCTTGGTATCGCGGCTGGTTAACACGAATTCCACGGCGTGACAACGGATTTCAGTTGCCGCAACGTACCAATGCAACTGAGCGATTGGAGACCAATACGCAAAGAAAGTAAATGGGCGTTCAGCGATCTTGGTCGAAGTAGGTGGCATTTCCACTTTGTAGTCGGCCTGCAACTTGTCCTTGGAATACTGAATGAGTTCCAGCGCGTTCGTCGCCGGCAGCGGCGTAAAGAACATATCCTGAGCAGTGATCAAGATAGTCCCTCGAGCAGGTCCTTTGAACGTGTCCGCAGGGCGGATTTGTCCCAGCACATAGCGACCACCGTCCGAAGGAGGTGGCCCTTTGTATTTCTCTTCCCAATCCGGCGGTAGAGCATAGGTCATTCCAAAATACTGGTTAGTAAAAACACGGTTGGTCAGATTCCCGCCTTCGGGCACCGGGGTCACGGAATCACTCGCGCTTGACCAGGCGCCCTTTACCAGGATGACTCCGGTCGGCACCTTGTTCCCGGGCTGCAGGTTGTTGGAAAAGTCGCCCCCGTTCTTTGGGGAGTTCCGCGGTTGGGCGCTTTGGCCCAAGGCCGGCAGCGTTACTGACAAGCCAAGAGCGATCGAAATACACAACAGTCGAGAGTGCATATTCGTCCTTCGCGAACCCGGGCAATTGTCGCCCCGTAGCCCGCTAAATTGGCCCGTATGGCTTTTTAACTTTGAAAAGCTGGCGAGACACCAAAGATGTCTCGCCAGAACGTGCCCTAGAGCGATTACAGCGAGCGCAGAAAATCTAATATCTGCTGCTGCTGGGTGGTTGTGAGGTTGTCGAAGTTTCCCTCGACGGCACTGGCTTCGCTGCCATTGCCCTCGTGAGCGTCGATCGCCGTCAGCAGGTTCGTAGTGCGGCCATCGTGTAGCAGGAAGATGCGCTGCCCCAGGCCCCACAAGGGAGCCGTGCGGAACTGGTCGCCGCCCGCGCCGCCCTGCGAGATGGATTTCAATATCGGAAAACGCATTCACCGCAACCCTGCTCAACGATGAGGTGAAGTTAGACGCCTGAGTGGTACCAGGTGTGGGGTTGTGGCAGTTCGCGCAGCCGATTGAGCTAAACAAGGAGCTGCCGGCGGAAATCGTACTCGAAGAGACCTGTTGTCCATTCAGCACCACTCCACCCGGTGGGGGCGGAGCCAGGGCGCGCATGAAGTTGGCGAATGCCGAGACGTCATCCAGCACCGCTGCATTCGGCGTCGCGGCGGGGTTGGACGTATCTTCCGGATAGCCGGCCAATCCCAGGTTCAAGCAATTCGACGGCAGCCCGAGTTGGAGTTGGTCCTCCCCAGGCAACGGGCGCTCCTGCGGGAACACTACACTGCTGATACCCATTTCCACGTTGTAAGCCTCGCCGGAAAAGATGTGCAGAGATTTATTCTGAGCCTTCCAGCCAAAGCGTGTGATCGTGCCATCATTGCCGTTGCGGTTGAAAGACCCGGAAATGCCAAAGTAATTGTTGTTATTGGTTACCTGATTGTTCAGCAGGGTCGAGTCGTCAAGGTTCTCAATCAGTCCCGACCCAAAGGTTGGTGTGGGAATGCGGAAGATGATGTTGTTGGTCGCCTGCGCAGTATTAAAACTGGGCTGCGGCAGACTGCACGTGCCGGCATCGGAGCGCCCCGAAACGGTGAACAGGTCTTCCACTCCGCCATTGGGAGCGTTGTAATTGACTGTGCCATTGCTGTTAAAGAAGAACGGGAACCGGGCTTCCCGGGTTGGGCCGTTGGCTGTGATGAAATACGGCGTGGTGTCTCTGGGCGCGACCCCGTTGCTGGTGAAACTGAACTGGGGATTCACGGCAGCACCGGTCCCGCCGATTGCAGGTTGTGTGTGACATGAACTGCAGCTGTTCGAGTTAAACCGCGGTCCCAGGCCGTTGTTGCCCGTCGGGCTGTTGGAAACGGACTCCACATCCTGGAATCGATTCTGGCCGTCGGTGAAAAAGGAGAGTATCCCAGAGGGACTATTCGATAACACCGAAGAGAGTGCCGCGCCTGTGCCGCGGTTACCGCTCTGGACTCCAGGGTCGGTCTGAGCAAGTGCCATTCCGGCGGGCAATAGCACTGCTAAAGTTAGTAATGACGCGAATCTACCTGTCTTGATCACGACTCCTCCTTGTAACGGGTGGTCACTTGTGGTTTGCACTGGCCCCCAACTTCGGAGCCTTGGTTGAAAAGCCCGGGGACCGATATCCCGGAAACACAATCGGAAAGAATGGGGTATTGCCTCCCTGGTTGGAGCGTGCACTGCCTGTTGAGCGGAGCATGGCTCCTCCCCATCTGAGTTGAGTTATCGCCAGGGACTGCAATGGCGCGGAAAATACACGACTGAGTCCGCACAGTGAAGGTGCAGGGGTGCACGAAATCAGTGCGGGGGTTTTAGCGCAGATTCGTTCCGTCTCAACAAAAAATCGCGAGATGTTACGGAGTCAGAACAGACCGGGCCAGATGGGCGACAGCATCACTAGCTTTTTCTTAAGGATACGTCGTGATTTCCAGAGAATATTCTCCAGCGGCATGGACACGAAGAAGTGGTTCGCGTGTTCCGAAAACCGAAACTGAGCAAAGAAAATTTCTTCTATTGTGATTCGCCCAGCTTTTGGCGTCCGCTATTCGGGTCTTGTGGCTTGATTATCGTTACGGGTGCTTGCAAGGTGAAGTTCAAAACGGTCTCCGAGGGCAGCTTGATCTGCTGGCTCTTGCCCGCAGCCTGAGCAGCGCCCCCGACACCCGCCCCGGCCGCAGTGCCGATGGCTGCGCCTTTACCCCCGCCAGCAATCGCTCCGATAATTCCGCCAATGATCGCCCCGCCCCCCACCTTCTCCGCCGTATTCTTGCCGCGTGAACTGCCTTCTTTCCTGTACTGATCAGTCTGGAGGCTGTAGCTCCTGCCGTTGGCCATGACGCTGTCAAGCTGCAACACCACCAGCGACTGGCCAGCGAACTTGCCGGCACTCTTGAGGTCGACAATGTGTCCGGTAATATCCGTGCCTGCCGGAATAGCCTCGGCTCCATCCGCGGAAAGCGGTGCGTTCAGGGTGGCGTGAAAAGTGTCCCCCACCTGATTCTTTTCGCTGTCAATGCTGTCGATCAGCCGCACAGACATTTGCGTGCCTTGCTCAACCGTTATCTTCTGCGCTTGTGGTGGCGCCGGCGCTGGCGCCTGTGATGGTGGGGGCGGCGCTTCGGCTGGGGGCTCGTCCTGCGGATTGGTTGGCGGCGCTCCTGAACTCTCGGCCACCGTTTTATTGCCAGAGTCGTTGTCCGTAGCCCTATCGGGTATGGAATAGATGTGATCGCGCTGTCGCGCTGCGGCTTTCTTCTCCATTGACTTCGATCGGGCGGGCTTGGTTTCGGCTACTTGCACCTCGGGTGGCGGGGCAGATACGGACGGGTTCGAGGCGCTGCCGACTTGCAGGTTGTTCACGACTTCCTTCACTCCATCGACCTCTGCAGCCTGCCGGGACGCGGCCTGGCGCTGCGCGTCGTTGTCCACGAAGCCGCCCAGCGTCACCACTCCGTTGCTCGCGTCCGCAGTCAGATGCTTCGTAGATAGTCCGGAGTCCTGACTGAATTTGCTTTGTATGTCGCTGGAAATCTTCGCGTCATCCGGCTTACGCCCGCAACCCAGGTTCAAGGCCAGGATTGCCGCAAGAAACATGGAAAATGGGGATGTTTTGTTCATGACGGGCTTTCTAACACTCATCTGGGATAGCAGCCATATCGCCCGTCTACAGTTTAATCGCAATACCGGATTCGCACAGGAAATCTCGGTCGCAGGCCGTACCCATTCCTGAAACGGCCGCCGATGATTTGGGAGACCGTAGGGCGCTTCGGCCCCGGCTCTTTGAAGCGTATCTTCTTAGTGAATGAACTTGTAGTCGACGATCGACGCGGCCAGCAAGCCAATGCCTGGTTCTGCCTCTTTACGTGGCGGTTCCTTGTCTTGTGTGTCCTTGGAGCGGATCACGCGACCCTGGCAGAGCACATTGCGGTTCTTTTGTCCCGAGATCTCTTCGGGCATCTCAAATACCATCTCGATTAGAGCATTCACAGGCAATTGCTGCGGTCCGCGAAACAGCAGTCCGGTTTGGCTAAGATTGTCGATTGTGCCTTCATGCCATGTGCTGGTGTTATTGACGCGGTACCGGAGCGCCACGTCCAGCTTCAGGCGGCGCGCACGCGGTGTCCAGGACGGCCGCTTTTCCCGCGTATGCGTGCGCCGTACGAGGGTCTCGGGCTTGCCATGCTCCACCCGCTGGGTGCGCCGCATGGTCGTCCAGTCATACTTGTACTCCGCAGCGCACAACAGACAAACTTGATAGTAGTCTCCGTCAGAACCCCGGCGAGGCCAGGAGAATTCGTGGGAGCAGCGCCCGAGCATTAAAACATCCATGATTTTTTGCGGCATGATGGTTACTTCCGGACCTTGGGAGCGCCGGAAGGCTCATCATCTCCCGAACTCAGGTTCTTGTGAAGGTTACTTTCGTGTCGGCTCATGGCGGAATCCGGAAAGCAAAGCGCGTTCCTGCACACTCTTACGCTGTGGAAAGTATTCTTTGGCAGCAAGATAGGAATGCCGAAGGTCTATTCCCTGGCAGCGTCATGTGTATGATCGAAGAGTGGAAAAGGGCCCTGCTCTTGACGTTACCATCTCGATTCTGGCCGGGGGCAAGAGCACGCGCATGGGTGCGGACAAAGCTTTTGTGGAGTTCCAGGGTCGCACGCTGCTGGGGCGGTCGCTCGAGTTGGCCCGCTCAGTGAGTGCCGACGTGCGCATCGTGGGAAGCCGCGACAAGTTTGCGCTATTTGCCCCTGTGGTGGAAGATGAATTCCGAGACTGCGGACCTCTGGGCGGCATTCATGCTGCGTTGCGGGCTTCGCAGACGGATATCAACCTGATATTGGCAGTGGACATGCCATTCCTCTCGCGAACCTTTTTGGAGTACTTGATCGAGCAGGCGCGGGGCGCACCAGACGCAATCGTAGTGGTTCCGCGTTGTGACGGCGGCAGCCAACCTTTGTGCGCTATTTACCGGCGGGAATTCGCCGCCGCAGCAGAGAACGCTTTGCGGGCTGGGCAAAATAAAATCGACTTGCTATTCGAGATGGTGCACACCAGAGTGATTGCGCAAAGTGAGCTGGAAAGCGCTGGATTTACATCCGATATGTTCCGCAACCTGAATACGCCTGAGGAGTTGGAGGCACAGAAGCGAAGGGCCTGACAGCGTTTGCCGTCTAAACTTACCTTGTAGAGCTAAACAATGGCCGAAAATATCCAGAAACCATACATAGAGTTCCGCGAAGTCTCCAAAGCTTTCGGCGAGAATATTGTTCTCGATCGCGTCACCTTCAACGTGATGCCCGGCGAGACCGTCTGCATCCTGGGACGCAGTGGCGTGGGTAAATCAGTCTCTCTGCAACTGCTGATGGGTTTTCTCAAGGCCGATTCTGGACAGGTGATTGTCGCCGGCGAAGACATCACCCGTGCTTCTCAAGTCCAGATGGAAGCCATTCGCAAAAAAGTCACGATGGTTTTTCAGAACGGAGCGCTGTTTGATTCGCTCACGGTAGGCGAGAATGTAGCCTTCCCCTTGCGTGAAACCCGGGACCTGAACGAGGAACAGATCTACGAGATCGTCGACGGCTTGCTGATGATGGTAGGAGTGCAGGAGATGCGCGACTTGCTGCCTTCGGATCTCTCGACCGGAATGAAACGCTCAGTCGCGATTGCGCGGGCGCTCGCGGCGCGCCCCGAATGCGTTCTCTATGACGAGCCCACGACCATGGTCGACCCGCTGATGGCGCAACTGCTCGGCGATCTCATCAAGCGGCTCAAGATTCAACTGAACCTCACCAGTATCGTTGTCACTCACGATATGCGCCTGGCCAAAAAGCTGGCCGACCGTGTCGTATTTCTGTACGAAGGCAAGTCGATTTTCTTCGGCACCTCTGCGGATATGGAAAAATCCTCCGAGCCGATCGTGCAGGAATTCCTGGAACTCGACGAACTGAAGCTGGGGGTGTAGAGGCTGTGCCCGTTGGCCTCCTGAGACGCTGCACTCGGCGACCACTCGACGAAGGTAGCGGGTCAGCTTCCGGGTGGCCGACCACCCGGGAACTACTCCATTGGTGGACACAAGCGCGTTTCTCGGTACCAATCCGAGGCATTAGTTCCGGATTGCCCGTGACTCGGGCGCTATCGCTGACAACCGGAGATGTGGCCATTCTTGACGCGTCAGCCTGCACGTTCCAAGTGCAGGCGTGGCAAGCTTGGCGCGCCTTATCTCTTTCTTCCCAAGTGACGGTATCCGGGATGCACACCCGGCGTCAGTCCCTGCTCATCGGCGATACGCCGGCATAAATCTCTCAATCGCACCCGTTCTTCTTTACTGAGGGCAGCGCAAAGACTCTCTTCGTGCTCTGCAGCAACGCGGGAGAGCTCCCGAAGCACCTGGTGTCCTCGCTCCGTAAGCTGAAGTGCGTAATTGCGACGATCCTCGGTGCTCCGCCGGCGCTCGATGATTCCCTTGGTTTCGAGTTCATCCACCAGCGCGACCATGCGGCTGGGCATTACCCCGAGATGTTCCGCCAATGCTTGCTGGCTGACCCCAGGATCGGACGCAATCTTCCGGAGCAGCCCCGCATCTGGAGCCGTCAACCCAATCTCCGCAACTCGTTCCGCAAAACGACGTGCCCCATGTGCCCCCACCTGGGCTAAGAGGAAGGCGGTGCCGGTTGGGCGTCGATCAGCAGGAACTCGCTTATCTGAGCTCACGTGGATAATAGTAGCATTTAACAACGATTCATGATATGAATGATTATCAACACGAATCAATGACTCTCGGAGAAATTATGGCGATACGAAGTGAAGCACCAAACACAGTTAGCACCTTGCGCCATCGCGGTCCGCATCTCGGTGCGCTGGCCATCGTCTATACCGTGCTGTTCAATGCCGGCCTGTACCCGGTTACGGCGATGGCCAGCAAACCATACTGGCCGGGACCGTGGGAACCTGCGGAAGTCATCGTACCCTATTTCCAAACCCATGCCGGGCCGGTCCTGACGTGCCTGTTTCTACAGTTTGGCGCGACCATCGCCCTGGGCATCTTCACCGCATCCGTGGTGAGCCGCCTGAATTTTCTCGGCGTACGGTCGGCGGGCCCATGGATTGCGCTGTTTGGAGGCTTCTTGACGGTCTTCAACGGACTCGCGGCGAGCCTCGCTGTCTGGACGATGATTCATCCCAGCGTTGTGCAGGCTCCATCGGTTCTGCTGGGGCTTTACTATCTCTCCTATGCTTTCGGTGGCCCGGGATTCTCGGTCCCGATGGGGCTCTTTATGGCTGGAGTGTCGGTTCCCTCGGCATTCATGAAACTGCTGCCAAAGTGGGTCATCGTGCTCGGAATGATCCTGGCCGTGGCGGGCGAACTAAGCTGGTTCCATCTCGTGAGCCCGAAGGCACTGTTTCTCATACCGCTAGTGAGGTTTCCGGGGTTCATCTGGCTCATCGCCACAGGATTCATGCTGCCGAGAGCTGTTACTCACTCACTCCGCTCATCTGAGATACCAGCATGAAAACTGCAGCTGGATTGCTCATGATCGCAAACGCGGCGCTTTTCCTCTTCGGTGCCGTTCAACACACAGGCGTCGCCGTCGGGCCGTTCCACGAACCGTTGATCATTCCGGCTGCGATTGTGGAAACCCTGTGTGGGCTTTGCTTGTTGTGGGGTGCGATTGCGCTTCTTCGTGATTCGAGAATGCGATGGCGCGCAGCGTTGATCACCAACTTCGTTGCCTTGGGCGGCGTGTTGTTGGGCATCGCCGCTTTGGCCGCCGGTGCTGGTCCTCGCACAGCAAGCAACGATCTGCACCATCGCGTCATGCTGATCCTGATCGGCGCCGTGGTTCTCATCTTGTTCTTCGGCCGATCACGACTCAATCAACGCTAAGATAGAACCACACGACCAAGTGCGTACGGTGACGTTGACAAAGCCAGGCTGCTCCTTTTCGCCTCTGGCATGTTTCGTCTGGTTCAGATGGCCTGACCGCCTTCCGTCCCATTCCGGATGGATTGTCGGCAATTCGGAAGTAATCCAGTTGGGCACCGAGCGGATCGGTCCCGGGAAGTCGGCCTGTAGGAAGTGATCTCCGCGCATCGATTCCGGGCGGATGACGGGCAAACCTGAAACTGACCCACTACCCGTCCGCGCTATTTCCCTTGACTTCCCCAACCCGCCGCGTTCTAATTGATTTAAAGCATTAGCTCTTTGACAATTAAATAGCAAAATGCTAACTGGTTCAGCCTTAATATTTTGCGGGCAACTCCTTAGCAGTCAAGATTTTAGCGGATCGCCAAGAGATCCGCTGCGAATCACTTTATTGATTACAAAGCACTTAGCCTTTGATGATGACCTTGCAACCCGTTGATTCTAAGGATTTTAGCAACAACATCTTTATAATCAATATTTTAGCCACCACGATTTTTCTAAGTGCCTGATTCCAGGTAATTTAGGCGGCGAGATCCGTATTTTTTTTGGATCCAGATCAATCAAGCAAATCGACCGCACGCAGTTCGCCTTAGGTGGAGTCCGACAACGCTTTATCCATTGAGGGCTTGCCTGGCGTAGCCGCTGCAAGTCAGAACCGGAAGCCGCGGATATTTCTCAAAGCGGGAGTCGGTGAATGAAAGCTGGCACTGCAGAAATGTCGAGGGGCGATCCGATGTTATGAGCCGGGCGTGCGCGCAATGGGCACATAGACCAAGATTGTTTGCAGAGATCGGCAGAGGTTCGGACGTTCCGTCTCTCATAGCGAATTGGCGCCGAGCATCACCGTTGAATCACTGACCACTAGCCACTGACCACCGGCACACTGCTTTTCAGAATCCTTGCCGCACCAACTCTTCCACGGTGAGCGAACTCTCTGCGGGTTCGTTGGTCATCATCTTCTCGACGTACTTTGCAATCAGATCCGCTTCGAGATTGACGGGATCGCCGGGCTTGAGCGAGTGGAGATTTGTCATCTCCACAGTGTGGGGAATAACAGCAACGGTGCAGTTTCTGCCTTCGAGTTTCGCCACCGTGAGACTGATGCCCTCGATGCAGATGGAGCCTTTGTAGACGGTATACTTCTCGACATCGCCCGGTAGCTCGATGCGCAGCCAGAAATTGTCCGAGTCCGCGATGCGGTCCAGTCCAATAAACTTGCCGACGCCATCCACGTGTCCCTGCACAATGTGACCACCGAAGCGGCCGTCAGCTTTCATGGGCAACTCCAGATTAACCAGAGCGCCTTCATGGATGCGGGAAAATGACGTACGCACCCAGGTTTCCGGGGCCAGATCGGCGCAAAACGATCCCGGCTTGATGTCAAGCGCCGTGAGGCAGACGCCGCTCACCGCGACACTATGGCCGGGCTCCAGTTCCGCCGGCGCGCGCTCCGCTCCAATGGTAATGCGGCGATTCTCACCGCGCTTTTCGATGCAAGTTACTCGTCCCACTTCTTCCACAATGCCGGTAAACATGAGGACCTCGCCAGCTAACGAAACATCATAAACCCACCACGGGGCACAGAAACACGGGAGAAGAACCTTTCTTGCCTCGTCTTGTCTTTCTCCTCACTCACAGTCTCTGTGGTGGAACAGAAGCTCACTCGCCGTAGGGATCGCGCAAGTATCCCTCGACTGCGAAGTCACCTTCGAAACGATGAAGGCGGAGGTCTTTTACCTGCAGGGCCTCCTTGCTTTGCGGGCGGCCGGCGCCGGTGGTGAATGGAATCGATCCGGTGGCCGCCATGATCTTCGGTGCGTAATACAGAAACACTTTATCAACCGTGCCGGATGCGAGTGCCGTTGCGTTTAGAGTCGATCCACCTTCGATCATTACGCTCGTGATTTCAAGTTGTCCCAGAAGGCGCAGAATCGAGCGAATGTCAGGACGTCCGTCCCTGGCAGGAGGAACGCACTCGACGCGAACGCCACGCGCTTCCAGTTCAAGCTTCTTAGTTTCATCCGGCGAAGAACAAAAAACCAGCACATCGTTCTCGGAAGTCTTGCCGGCGGTGACGCTCTGCACCAGTCGCGACTCCAACGGCAAACGCAGACGCGAGTCAAGAATCACGCGCAAGAGCGGGCGCCGTCGTGGACAACCGCTGCGATCAGTGAGCATTGGGTCATCTGCAATGACTGTTCCCACACCGACCATGATCGCATCGCTTTGGTGACGTTGCTGCTGCACGTTGGCACGAGCGGCTTCGCCGGTGATCCAGCCGCCCGCGGGAGTTCCGGCCGCGCGATTCAAGCCCGTCCCCGGGGGCGGAGCGATCTTGCCGTCGAGCGTCATCGCGGACTTCAGTGTAACGAGGGGAACACCGTGGCGAATGTAGCGTGCGAAGGCCTCGTTCAGGCGGCGCGCTTCAGTCTCAAGCCGCCCGACTTCCACCTGCATGCCCGCTGCGCGCAGTTTCTCAAAGCCTCCCCCACTCACCTTGGGATTGGGGTCGGGCATGGAAGCCACCACGCGATGAATTCCAGCGGCGATTAAGGCGTCAGTGCATGGGGGCGTGCGTCCCTGGTGCGAGTGTGGTTCGAGGTTGATGTAGAGCGTTCCGCCGCGGGCTTTGTCGCCGGCCTGCTCGAGAGCGAGCACTTCGGCGTGCTTCACGCCATCATAGGTATAAACTCCTGTGCCTACGACGCTGTTACGCGGATCGACAATAACCGCGCCGACGTAGGGATTGGGCGACGCTAATCCAATACCTTGACGCGACAAGTCGAGAGCCCGGCGCAGAAACTGTTCGTCGCTAGATTCGTCGGACATGGTGAGCGAGGACAAAGCCACATGCACCACGGAATCGCGGAGAAAGAGATTTAGGTGTGCTTTTCTCCGTGTCTCGGTGTCTCCGTGGTGACGGTATCTATTCGAATAGTGAATCTACAAACTCTTTGGGATCGAAGGGCAGCAGATCTCCGACTTTCTCGCCCACGCCAACAAATCGCACGGGCAAACCCAATTCGCGCGAGATGGCCACTACCACGCCGCCTTTCGCCGTGCCGTCGAGTTTGGTCAGCACGATACCAGTCACGCCTGCGGACTCCGTGAACAGGCGGGCCTGTTGTAAACCATTCTGGCCGGTGGTGGCGTCCATCACAAGCAGGGTCTCGTGCGGCGCTCCTGGAATAATGCGTTGAGCCGTGCGCCGCATTTTTTCCAGTTCTGACATGAGGCTCGTCTTGGTATGCAGCCGTCCAGCCGTGTCAACGATCACGTAATCTGTTTTCCTCGCCGTCGCAGCCTGTAGAGCATCGAACAAAACTGCGGATGGGTCCCCGCCGGGTTTGGTCTTGATTACTTCCGTGCCTGTGCGCTGGCCCCAGATTTCCAGTTGATCGATCGCCGCCGCGCGAAAGGTGTCCGCCGCGCACAGCAGCACGTTCTTGCCTTGCGACCGGAATACCTGCGACAACTTGCCGATGGTCGTCGTTTTGCCGGTGCCGTTCACGCCCACAACCAGAATTACTTCCGGAGTTCCGTCTACTCTTTGAACAGCGCGGGTATTGGCTGCATTCAGAATGGCAAGCAGCTCTTCTTTTAACAACCGTTTCAACTCCTGCACATCCTTGATCTGTTTGCGGTCGGCCTTGTCGCGAAGCTTGGCAAGCACTTCCTGCGTGGTCGTGGTGCCGAGGTCGGCGCCGATCAGGGTGGCTTCAAGATCGTCCAGCGTGCCGCGGTCAATTTCCTTGCCGAAGGCAACGACTTCTTCAATGCGCTCGGCGAGGTTCTCACGCGTGCGCGTGACCGCCTGCTTCATGCGGTCAAAGAGACCTGTTTTATTTTCTTCGGTGCTGCCGAAGAGAGTCTGAATCATGCGGAGTCCTAGACTTGATTATAGCGGCCTGTCGTAATCGAACCGAGATCGGTGTTCGAAGATTGAAAAAGCGGAGTCTAAACGCGGGTCCTTTCGAGGGTTGCAACTTCCGCAGGGGGTGGTGCCGGGGCGGGCGGGAACCGCATCCGGGGCCGCAGGTCTCTTGATCGCGATACGCTGGATGCGAATCTCGCCGCGCCCGTAAACCGCCAACAGCGCAGCCACTGGCTCAGGATCCAGCCGCTTTCCCGCTAAGTTCTGAATGATCTTCAGGGCCTCTTCAGGGGTATGCGCGTGCTGGTAAGGACGATTCGTGGTCAATGCATCGAACGTATCTGCAACTGCGATCACCCGCGCAAGCAAAGGAATTTGTTCCCCTTGAAGCCCATAAGGATAACCCCGCCCGTCAAGAGCTTCGTGGTGAAGTTCAATGCCGGGGAGCATTTCCGCCAGTTGGGTTACAGGGCGGAGAATGTTGGCGCCTTTTGTGGTGTGAGTCTTCATCACCTCAAATTCTTCGGCGGTGAGAGCGCCCGGTTTCTTGAGGATGACGTCCTCAATGCCGATTTTTCCCACGTCATGAAGCTGAGCGGAAATCTGTAACGTCTCCATAAAAGACGCGTCCAGATTCAGTTCTTTGCCGATCATCAGCGAGTAGCGCGTGACGCGGTCAGAGTGGCCGCGGGTATAGGGATCTTTCTCGTCAACCGCGCCCGCCAGCATTTGGATTGAGCCCAGAAAGAGGGCGCGATTTTCTTCCGCTGCCTGCTTCAAATCTTTGACGAACTGTTCAAGTTCCTCCGACATTGTGTTAAAGGTTTCGGCCAATTCGCCGATTTCAGTGCGGCTGCGCAAATGCACGCGCTGAGAAAAGTCGCCACGGGCCAGAGCGCGGCCGGACTCCGTAAGAACCTGCAAAGGATTGGTAATCCTGCGGGCCGCGAAAATGCTTACGCCAATACTCAGCAGCACTGCCAGCAATGCCAGAAGGCGCGCAGTGCGCTGCATCTCGTAAACCCCACGGTAAGCCTCGAACTGCGGCTTCTGCACCACAACCGCCCAATCGAGCGCGGTCACGGGACTGTAAGTACCGAGCATCTCCACACTGCTCCTGCCCTCATGTACATCAAATTCCTTGGTGGCTGCCAACTGCGCTTTGTTGCCCTCGTCAACAAAATTGCGGACGATCTCGAGGCTCTTCATGTCCTGGCCAGTCACGTATTGTGTCGTAGCAGCAGCCACCAAACGGCCCTGAGCATCGACCACATAGGGAATCAGGCCGCCGCCGCTGACTTCCTGCAGGCGCCGGATCAGGAACTGCAAATCTACAACCGCTCCCACTACTCCGAGAAAGCGCCCGCCGTAGCTGACCGGACTGCTCACCAGAACCACGGTGCGCGCGCTCTTGCCATCTTCCACCTGGAGCGCGTGCCCGTTGTAGGCGCGGCCATCGCGGGCGGCGTCATAGGCATGTTGTAATTCGCGCTGCAGGAAAGCGTCTGGCGCGATGCGTCCGGCAGAAATTCCTTTGGCTTCGGAGTTGAGCAGAGTCGCGTACGCGAGTTCATCGGAGGACGAGACAAAATTTTCCAAAAGCGCCCGTAACTCGGGCGCTTCGATGTTTTTAGCGCCAATGTCGCCGCCGCTCGCCACCTGGATCGCCGAGGAAAGGTTGGCCAGCATCATCCGCAGGGAACGCTCGTGCTGCGAGAGATCGTCGGCCAGCGACCGCGTCACCGTATTCTGCAGCAGCATTTCGTTGGTCTTCAGCCGGTCCCGATTAATGGCCTCCACTTGCGCCGAATAGAAGTACATGGGGACGATGCTGATCACCAGAAGCACGCCCAGAATTACATACAAAATCGGGATGCGCGCCCGAGTCGGTGCGGCGGCAGACAAGTCGCTCCCCTGGCTCACTTGGGAAGCGCCGTCGATTGAAGTGGCGGCGGCGGATTTCACAGGTATCTATAGAATTTTAATGTGCGAAGCAGTGAGGCGAGGCGAAAACCGTGAAATTCGCCATTACCAAAGTACCAATCAAACCGAACGTGGAGTGGGGATCTGGCAAAAAGACGCATCTCCGGAAGCTCGGATACCGAACACAACTTGCGGCCTCAGCTCTCGCTTTTGCCGCGGCGAGTCATCAGTTCGTAAATTGCCTCTCGCGGAGCTTTACCCTGATGCAGAATGGCGTGCATCTGCTCGGTAATGGGCACCTCGACACCGCGAGCACGCGCCAATCCTAATGCAGCTGTTGTGGTAAAGACCCCCTCGGCAACCATGCCATGCATGCCGGCGAGAATCTCCGGCAACTTTTGTCCGCGACCGAGCTCGACGCCGACGCTGCGATTGCGGGAGAGGCCGCCCGTGCAAGTCAGAACCAAATCGCCCAGTCCGGCAAGGCCCGCCATGGTTTCGGCTTTGCCTCCGCAGGCCACGACCAGGCGAGTCATTTCTGCCAAGCCCCTGGTGATCAAAGCCGCTGCCGAATTGTGACCCAAGCCAAGGCCCGCGCTGACGCCGGCGGCAATGGCGATCGTATTTTTCAGCGCGCCGCCAAGCTCCACGCCGACTGGATCTTCGTTGGTGTAGACGCGAAAGCTGGCGGTACTGAATTGTTGCTGGACCGAGCGCGCCAGTTCCGCGTCCCGCGATGCAAGGGTAATAGCCGTGGGATCTCCCCGCGCCGCTTCCAGCGCAAACGACGGCCCGCTAAGCGCGCCAATTCGGGGCTCTCGCTGCGCGCCACGTTTAACCACTTGCGCAATCACCTCGGTCATGCGCAGCAGCGAGTTTTCTTCCAGCCCTTTGGTCGCGCTGACGATCATGGTCTCTGCGCGCAGGTGCGGGAGCATTTGCTCAAACAGGCGGCGGCAATGTTGAGAGGGCATCACGCTTACCACGATGCCCGCGTTCTCAAGCGCTTGCGCAAGATCATTGCAGGGTGTCACGCAGGCTGGAATGAGTTGGCCGGAAAGAAACTTCTCGTTCACCCGCCTCCGCGCAATACTTTCGCAGACTTCTTTTTCGTGAGCCCACAGTCGAATGCGGTGCGTTTCGGTGCGCCCCAGAACAATCGACAGCGCCGTGCCCCAGGCTCCCGCGCCTATAACTGCGATTTCGCTCATGCGCGCCTTGCCCCCACACGGCTTTCCGTTCCGGCCAGCAGGCGACGGATGTTTTCATGGTGCCGGAAGATGATAAGAAGGGAGGCGACGGTCAGGAGAACCAGTGCCAGCGGTGCATCTTCATGCTTCGGCATTCCGTAAAAAAAGAGAAGCGGAAAGGATGCGACCGCGAGGATTGACCCCAGCGATACATAACGAAAGATAATAACTACCACGAGAAAAATGCCCACCGCTACCAGCACGGCCTTAGGAGCGATCATAATGAATGAGCCCAACCCGGTGGCAACGCCCTTGCCGCCGCGAAACTTCAGCCATACCGGAAACACGTGGCCGAGAACGGCAAACAAGGCCGCTATTGCCATCGCGCGATAAGGTTTAACGCCGCCGGAGATTCCGCCCGATAGGTGGTTTGCCAGCACTACAGCCGCTGATCCTTTCAGCGCATCGAGCAGCAGTGTCATCCCTCCCAGCACTGGCGATTTGCGGGACACGTTTGTGGCTCCGATATTCCCACTCCCGCTCTGGCGCACATCTTCACCGTGGAAGATGCGTACCAGCAGATATCCGAAGGGAATTGAACCTAGCAGGTAGCTAAGTACGGCGATGATGGGTAGCGTTGGCAAGGTGCTGATATTCCTGTAAAGCGACTAGCGCAGATCGAATCCCGCCAGCTTCGTGTACTTTGAGCCGCCTGGCGAAAGTTGGCTCTGGTAGAGAAAAAACTCGCGGGCCGTCATGGTACCAAACTCTGGCGTAGCCAGAGCTGCCAGTTTTTCCTGCAATCGCCGAAAGCTGCGGTTCGTACTATCGCCCTTTTGTTTGCGAGGCGAGCCCGAGCCTCCCGCTCCGCGTGCGAGTGTGAGATGCGGACTGAAAGTATGCGCTTCTTTCGGGATGGCAAGCTCGGCTAACTCCTCATCTACAGTCGTTGCCAGAGAAGTCAGGGCCGTACCCGATTCAATTCCTATCCAAAAAACTCGCGGGCTGCGCGTCCCCGGAAAAAATCCATAACCGCGAATATTCATCTCGATCGGTTTCGCCACAATACTCTCCAGCGTCCGCCTGATCTTCCCCACCTCCACCTCGGATTGCTCCCCGATGAATTTCAGTGTGAGGTGCAGCGATTCGGGCCTCACCCAACGGGCGTCCGGGACAAATTCGCGCACGCCGTCTAGGAAGCGCCTGATGCGGCTGCGGATGCTGTCGTCAATATCGAGCGCAACGAAAAGGCGCATAGAATCAGCTTCTAGCTACTAGCTTCTGGCTCTTCCGGTTGGCTAGCAGCTAGAAGCTGGCAGCTTTTTGTCACATCAACTTCCTCCGAACCATATCCAGCGCGAGTGTGGTTGCGAACCGGCGGATGCGTTTGCGATCTCCGGGAAAGTTCCGTTCGATCACTTCAGTCCCGCCATCGCTGGCCAGGGCATGGAACACCAATCCCACAGGCTTCTCGGGGGTTCCTCCCGTTGGCCCTGCAATGCCGGTGATGCCTACTCCGAAAGTCGCTTCGCAGCGATACCGGATCCCCTCCGCCAAGGCGGCTGCTACTTCGCGGCTCACCGCTCCATGGCGTTCGATCATGTCGGCGGGGACGCCCGCGAGGTCGGTCTTTACCGCATTCGAGTAGACGATTGCGCCCCCGGCAAAGTAGCGAGAGCTGCCGCTTACCGACGTGATACGTTCTCCGAGCATTCCGCCGGTGCACGACTCCGCCACTGCCAGTGTGGCATTGCGCATCTGAAGCCAGTAGCCGACAATCTGCTCGAGCGACTCGCCGTTGCGCGAGAATACCGCATCATCGAGTTCGTCCTCCACCGCGTCGCCCGCTTCGTCCGCACGAGCCTGCGCCGCATCGAGTGTTCCAGCGCGTGACTTGAAATGAAGTTCGATTTCTCCCGATCCCGCCAAAATTGTGGTCTGTACCTCGCCGTAACGCTTGTAGATGGGCGCTACGCGCGCATCCACATGGGATTCTCCCAGCATCGCGACTTTCAAAACTCGGGTTGCCAGAAAAGCCGGAGGCAACTTTGAGCGCAGGCGCTCCCGGCATTCAGCCTCAAACAAAGGTTTGAGTTCATGGGGAGGGCCGGGCAAAAGTATTACGATGCGCTCGCGCCCGTCGAACTTCCCACTCAGCCACTGTCCCGGTGCGGTTCCATTGGGATTGGGCAGTACCATCGCGCCCTCGAGCACGTCTGCCTGCTGGGCGTTGTTGGGCGACATCTTCCACCCCCGCGTCGCAAAACGCCGCTCGATGCCGGCGAGCACCGCTTCATCGCGCCGCAACCCAACTCCCAAAGCTTCGGCCACAGCCTCGCGGGTAAGATCGTCTTCAGTGGGCCCAAGGCCGCCGCTGAAAATCACGATCTCCGACCGGAGCAGAGCGTGCTGCGCGGCCGCAACCAGACGCTTGAGATCGTCGCCGACCACACTTTTGAAAATTACTTCAACGCCCAACTGGTTGATCTGCTCGGTGAGAAAAAGAGAGTTTGTATCCATGCGGTAGGGAGTCAGTAGCTCGGAGCCAACCGCAATGATCTCAGCGTTCACGGCTAGAAGTGTAAATGAAAACAGCGGAAGGCGCGGATCGCGGATCGCTTACTCCAGTTCTCGCTTTTAGTTCTCATTTTCTGCAACGAAAGGTCGAGTTGTCTGAGAACCGAGAACTGCGCTTAGCTACTCCGGCAGCAACGGCAGTCCCGGAATGTTCCAGGCAAGATGGTGAACGGCATCGGTGGTCGCCAGAATCACGCTTCGTCCCGGAGCAAAAGCCAGGCCCACCAGACCGTGACCAGCGACTTCCAGGTTGGCCGTGCCCTCTGGGGTGATCTTCACAATGCCGCGCTTGCCGGAGAGCGACGCCGCCACATACAGGTTCCCCATGGAGTCGAAAGCCAAGCCCTGCGGGCGTCCCAAGCCGCGAAAGAATTTGTGCACGGTTCCCTGCGGATCAATTCGGTGCACGCCGTCAAAACTCGACGTGGTAGGCCCGGTCACAAACAAATCGCCCTGCGGACCGAACGCGAGGTGATACGCCGAAACGCTTGGTTCCAGCGTGGCGAATACGAATACTTGCTGGTCACGGCCAATCTTAAAGATAGTGCCGCTGCGGTCGCCCACGTAAAGATTCTGATTCCGATCGAAGGCAATACCAGTGGCGATTCCCATGCCCTCGGCATACGTGGTCATGGTTCCGTTCGGCGCCACGCGATACACCGCACCATCGTGACGCGACGAGACATACATCTGTCCTTGGCGATCGAAAGCGATTGAGGTCGCGTTCATCAGCTCCGCGACAAACGGCTTCACGGTGTAGTTGGTATCGATTTTAAAAATCGCTACCGGAACCTTTTGGCCGCGTGAACCGGAGAACGTCGCATAGATATTGCCCTGAGGGTCGACCGCCGGATTGGTCACCGGATGGAGATTCTCGGCGATAGAAACGGCCACCTTCACGCTATGCGCATTGCTGACATGCCCGTCGGCGGCAACCACTACCGGGCCTGAAGTGGCTCCCTCGGGAACGCGGGCGACGAGAAACGAATCTGAACTGACCACAACGCCGCCCTCGACCTCGCCAAACTGTACGCGAGGGCGCTGCCACTGCTGCGAACGCAATCCCGAGCCTGCGATGCGGACCTCGCCTCCAACCAGGGCGAGCACCGGCGATACCGACTCGATGTGCGGTCCGCCGTTCACGTTTTTCTTGCCGAGAATGCGGTCGGAGAATCCCATGAGGAAAATACCCGCACTACTTTAGAAGACCAAAGCGCAGAAAGAGATGCATGACCGCCAAAGCGTAAAGACCGGCGGCAACGTCGTCCAATACGATTCCGGCGCCTTCGGGAATCGCCTCCAATTGTCGCACCGGCGGCGGTTTTACGATATCGAAGACACGAAAAAGTATAAAGCCCGCGAGAAAAGATTTCCACGCCAGCGGCACGGCGATTAGAGCTACGAGTTGACCCGCGACCTCATCGATCACTACAAACTGCGGATCCTTAATTCTGGAACCGCGCGCGATCAGCGTAGCCGCGGGGATGCCGATCAGCGTCACCATCGCTGCCAAGGCAATGGCAAGTGGTATTCGCAACGATAAGGGAAGAATGTAGGCCAACGCCGCCCATAACAATACGGTCGCTGCCGAGCCCCAACTGCCCGGCCCGGGCCGCATGCGTCCGATGCCAAGGAATGTGCCGACCAACGTGGCCCATAGCGGAGTTGGGCGGGACGCCCCCGCAGCCTGCCCTGAGCCTGCCGAAGGGACAGCCGGCGGGACGCCGGCGCTACCTTCGGTTATCGTGCGCTCAATCTGAGGCGTCGCTTTCACGATTCTTCGTCCGGATCTTCCGGCATGCTCTCCCGGATTTGTTCCTCGATATCCGTAACCGGCGACGGAATCACGTAAGCGCCGCTCGCCCACTTGCCCAGATCGATGGTGCGGCAGCGGTCGCTGCAGAAGGGGACTTCCGGGTCTCCGCTCTTTACGGCTTTTTTGCAGATCGGGCAGCGAAGCTTGAGAGTGTGTTTGCGAGGCATGTCAGGAGTATTTCAGGGTTTCCGGCCGGCCGAACCACGGATTTAGCGTGAGCAGCCCTCTACAGAATCCTGGCCACCAGATCATAGTCGTGCGCTTCGGTGATCTGGCAGCGATAAAAGTCGCCTGGCTGGAGTTCTTCATCTTCAGGGAAATCATTGATAAACACTTTGCCGTCAATTTCGGGAGCGTGCATCGCGGTGCGGCCTTCCATCAGCAGATCCGTCTCTTCCGACGTGCCCTCGAGCAGCAAGTCGAACTCCTGTCCCACCAGCGCCTTCTTTTTCTTCTTGCTGATCTGCCGCTGGATGCCCATCAGATGTTTGCGCCGCCGTTCGATTTCATTTGGAGGAAGTTTTTTGTCCAGTCCATATGCGTCCGCACCATCCTGGTCGGAGTAGGAGAAGGTTCCCATCCAATCAAACTGCGCTTCGCGAACAAAATTGCACAGCTCTTCAAATTCCTTCTCGGTTTCTCCCGGAAAGCCGACGATAAAGGAGGTACGCAAGGTGAGACCGGGAATGGCGCGCCGCATCTTCGCAATCGAGCGCAGAAATACTTCCCCTCCGCCTCCGCGCTTCATGCGCTTGAGTACGGACGCCGAGGCATGCTGCAGCGGCACATCCATATACGAACAGATTTTTCCCTGAGATCCGATCGTCTCCAGAAGCTTGCCGGTGATCTTGTTCGGGTAAGCATAGAGAAACCGGATCCAGCGCAAGTCTTCGATCTGCGCCAGTTTCTCGAGCAAAAGCGCCAGGCCATCCTTCAAGCCGAAGTCCTCTCCGTAGCAGGTCGTGTCCTGCCCGATCAGCGTGATCTCCCGCACGCCAACCTGGGCCAGGCGCTCGGCTTCGGCGATTACGGACTCGAAGCGCCGCGAGCGAAACTGCCCACGCAACTGCGGAATGATGCAGAACGTACAGGGATGATCGCAGCCTTCCGCAATCTTGATGTAGGCAGTGGATTTCGGAGTGGCAAGTATGCGCGGCGTTTCTTCGTCATACAAATAGTTTGGCAGGTCGGCAAGCGCTCCGTCCCACCGCTCACGCGAGAATCGCCCTTGCGCCGCCCGCGCGTCGCCTTCGGGCCGCGAGTTGAGCACTACGAATGGAGAATGATTGCTGGTCTCAATAGAGGCTGCTGGCGCCATACCAGCCGCCGCTAGAATATTCTGCAATTCCCCGGTGCCCACGACCGCGTCCACTTCAGGAATGCGCTTCTGGATCTCATCGCGAAAGCGTTCGACGAGGCAGCCCGCGACAATCAGTTTCTTAGCGCGCCCAAGGGTTTTGTGCCCGGCCATCTCCAGAATCGTATTCACCGATTCCTGCTGCGCGCTCTCGATAAACGAACAAGTGTTCACAACAATAACGTCGGCATCCTCAGCGCGCGGCGAGAGTTCCGCTCCGGCGCGCGCCAGCAGGCCCATCATTACCTCGCTGTCGACAAGGTTTTTCGGGCATCCCAGGCTGACAAAGCCCACTTTTTGCGGCCGCATACCCGGTGCGCGGGCTGCCAACATGGGCGCGGTTTTTTCGCTGGGACGGGAGATAGTGAGGTTCTTCGAGGACATGCAATCTGACTATTTTAACATTTTCCGGGCACCCTCATGCGCCACTGTGAGCGCGCGGGGCTCAACTGTCATGCCCTGCTAATATGACGAAAAAGCGCAGCCAGAGCAAAAAGGCGGCAATCTGTGGATTAAAAATTTACGCTTCATGCTACGCTAGGCGTTACCGATCAAGCAGTTATCCCGCATTCTGGAGGGGAAATGTCTGGGAAACGAGCTGTAATCGCAATCCTGGCAGTGACGATGTCCATTCTGGCCGCATCGGCGGCGGCCCAGGACGAGAAAAACGAATTGACGGGCATTCTTGGCCGAACCTTCATCAGCGATCAAGGCATTCACGGCCTTAACCCACCCCCCCTCAATCCCTTCGTTCGTTCCGGGAAGGGTCTTACCTTCGAAATCAATTATTCCCGGACCTTGTTGGTCGTTCCGGTCTTCTCTATCTCGGCAGAGCTGCCGGCGGTCTTCAATCTGGATGAAGACGTCGGCTCTGGCGGCAACGTTGTTCCTCCCAACTACAGACAGATATTCATCACTCCCTCGGCGCGCCTCAATCTGTTTCCCGCGACTGCGGTTTCCCCGTGGGTTAGCTTCGGTGCCGGCTTTGGGCACTTCAGTGAAGATAAGACGCTCATCTATGGTGGGACGAACCCTGGCGGCTCTTCCACCACGGGAGTAATCCAAGCCGGGATCGGTCTGGACGTCAGGGTCTGGCATCGCTTCAGTATTCGCGGGCAAGTCCGGGATTTCTGGTCCGGTACGCCTGACTTCCCGCTGGCCGATACTGGCAAGACTCGCCAGCACAACTACTTCGTCGGCGGAGGAGTGGTCTGGCACTTTTAGTTGGTGCGGCGAATCCTGATGAGACGGGATGTTCAGGGAGAACGCTCGCCGCGCGATTCACTTGGGCATTATTTCTTCGTTGCCCCCTCTACCTCTTCGTACAAGTCCGGCAGCCGTAGCGCGTCGTCTGGAGAATTCCCGAACCGCGCTGATTCATAAGCGTCGGTGAATCTCGCAACCTGTATTCTCAACCGCTCATCTTCGATTACACGCACAAACTCCTGCGCGGTTTGCGTCGTGGTCTTCCGCACTCCCCGCCGCGCTAGATATCGAGACATGCGTTCGTACCACATCACCGCGGCCTGATCTGGAGAGCGCTCGGGATGCGCCCGCAACCGTCTGGTCCGTATCATCCGGGCTATCCGCGCCACATTGGCCAGCACCAGCAACAGCACCGTAACCGCTACGCCTGTTCCGAGCCAGCGTCCAGGCGAATGCTCCACGCCACGCTGACTTTTCCGCGCCAGATTCATCAGTCGCGCATAGCGAAGCCGTGCCCACATTCGTGTCCGCTCCCAGGAACTGCGCGTCCCGCTCAACATCGACTGCCCCAAAACGTACTGGTGCGACGAGTCGTAACTCACCCCCCATTCCCGCCAAAACGATGCCGCCGCATCCAGGTAGAGCATCGCCCGGCCCCAGCCTTGTGGCGAGCGGACAGTTCCACCCGGCGTGGGATCGAACGTAACCCAGCCATAGCCAGGGAAATAGGCTTCCACCCAGGAATGCGCGTTCTTGGCCCGGATTACGTAGTTGCCGGTGAGGTCGTTGAATTCCTCGCTGCGAAAGCCATTTACCACGCGCGACGGAATGCGTAGTGTCCGCAGCATCACGGCCATCGAAGAAGCGAAGTATTCGCAGTGTCCCTGCTTGCGCTCGAAAAGAAAGTTGGCCAGGGGATCGGCTACGGGCGAACGCGGCAACTGCAGCGTGTATCCGTAGTGCGATTGCAAATATTTTTCGAGCGCTACCGCCTTGTCATAGCTATTGGAGGCGGAAACCGTAATCTGAGCTGCCAGCTGTGGAACGCGCGCATCAAGCTCCGGCAATTGCAGATAGGAAGATGCGAATTTTGGAAGCACATCGCCAGCCTCTCGCAGTTGCGCGGGGGAAGGTCTGGAAATGTCTGAGTCTGCCTCATAGATGCTCACCGAACGCTGGCTATCCACATCGGAGACCGCCCCGCCCGCATCGATCTGCAGAGCGCGATACGCACCCCTCACCCGCCGGGCCCACGGAGCTAGAAAAAACACATTAGTCCCGATCGGCTCCATTAGAACTCGGTAGTGAATCAGGTTGGTGTAGCTGAGGCTCGTAGCGGCCGTTCGCGTCTGTAGTAGCGCTGGTGGCGCCACTCCCTGACTAAAGAAAGGAACGATGAACCCCCCGTCCGCCTGCCGCTGCAGGGCGTACGGCGTGTGCGGATTCGACCAGTTCTTTCCGTCGAAATTCGTCAGCGCGACGCCCCGCCAGTGCAGAGCGTACTGACCGTGCTGATCGCCATCGATCTGGATGTGCATCACAAGCACATCCGACTGCTGAATCTGTCCGATCCGGCCTAATTGCACCCGATCACTAAAGCCCGTGGAAAGGTCGGTGCCAAACGAGTAGCCCCCAAGGTAACCAGCCGACATGCGGGGCAGAAGAAAAAACATCCCTGCCGCGCCCATCAGTATCATCAACACCAACGCCGGCGTGATCCGAGCCAACGAAAAGGCCAGATGCCGGTGCTCCTGTGTGTCGCGCGAGTGCCGTGCCTGAAAGCTAGCCGCTCGCCCCGACCTCCGCATCTCCATCAGAACGAAGGTGGCCACCGCCATTAGCGTGAATCCCGCAAAGAAAACCAGAAACACACTGTCGACCGTGAGCACGGCCGACGCCAGCACCATCAGGAATGCCAGGATAGCCAGCGTGGTGTAATCGCGATCGCGGCGCAGCGAAAAAGTTCGCACCACCACGGCGAACAGGACCAGGTGCACTGTTGCCGTCAAAAAGCTGTGCGAGAGCAGAAAGTAATCGCCGGCATAGAAAATGAAGTACGCGATGGTAAGGGGAGTGGTCCAGCGCTCGGAAAATACGATGCGCCTCCGCTCGGCCAGCAAGTAGCCGCGGACCCCCAACGCCGAGCCCACCAGCACAATCGTCGGCCAATCGAGCATCCCCGTACTCGCAAGTGTCCCAAAGCCCATCAATACAAGGAAATAGACGGAAAGATCAAAGTATTTATTGATTGCCTGCGACAGCGGTATGACCTCGGGATGTGGAATGGGCTGAGGCATTGGCATTAAAGCGGACAGGAATGGAAGCCGCCCGTAATCGCTCTTGCGATTGAACTTCTACTGTTCGACAACTTCTATTGTTCGACAACTTCCCACCAGAAGGGAAGGCTTTCCTGCGTTTTTCTTGCACCGAAAGTCACTTGCCTTCTGCGTGCGCCGCAACGATGGTTTGCGCGCGAAGAATCTGTGCCCACGTTTGCTAGAATGATTCAGGTCAGGCATCGGTCTCACGCGACGTACTCTCGCCAACCCCGCCAGGTCCGGAAGGAAGCAACGGTAACGGGCTCTTGCGTGTGCAGTGGGTCCCCGGTGCCTGGCTTATTTTTTCGTTCAGTCGGGCGCACTCTGCTGCTAATCCGGCGGCCCGGACGCCCACATAAATCTTTACACTCCCTTTACCACTCTTTGCGCAAGACCCCGCCTCTCGACCGTTATTTGTACAGATGCCGGGCAAGAACTCATTTGCTCCGCCAATGGGGGTGAAATGCAAAGGGCTTCATCGACTTCAAGTATTCCCGCTGTCACAATTCGCGTCGCCGGAAAATTATTTCAAGGTCATCTTTCGTATCTGGATCAACTGGTTCAAACGGCGGGTGCCTGCGAGTTGTGGGTATTGCTCGATCTCGAGAACCTGAAAGAGGTGGACCGCGCTGCGCTGCTTTATCTCATGCGCGGAGAAGGCTATACATTCGACCTGATCTCGTGTCCCAATTTCATTCGGGAGTGGATGTCCCATGAATCTCTTCGAATCGCTTGACTGCGGCGCGCCACCCTGAAGGAAAGGGATAGATATCCGTCCTTTCGACTTCTTTCTGAAGCCTGTGCCGATCAGCGTAGAGAAGCGGGTTAGACATTCTGCCCTTCAATCCTGCAAAATACTGAGTCTCATACTCAGGAGCCTTCATTGAACAAACCTATCCGCGCGAAGATCAGCGCCTTGGGCACCTACGTGCCGCCTCGCATTCTTACCAATGCCGACCTCGAGAAGATGGTCGACACCAGCAATGACTGGATTCTCAGCCGCGTTGGCATCCGCGAGCGCCACATTGTGGAAAAGGGCGTCGCCACCAGCGACCTCGCAGTCGAGGCCGCCAAGAAAGCTCTTGCTCGGCGCGGCCTGACTCCCAGCGACATGGATGCCATTATCGTAGGAACCGTAACGCCTGACATGCTCTTTCCCTCGACCGCCTGCCTGGTTCAGCACAAGCTCGGCGCAACAGGCGTTTGGGGCTTCGATCTTTCCGCCGCGTGTTCCGCCTTTCTCTACGCCGTACAGACGGGGGCGCAGTTCATCGCTACGGGCACGCATAAGCGAGTGCTGGTGATCGGCGCCGACGTGATGTCCTCGATCATCGATTACACGGACCGCGCTACCTGCGTGATCTTCGGCGACGGCGCGGGGGCTGTGATTCTCGAGCCCGCGGAAGACGATTCGGTTGGCCTCATCGATTTCATCCATGAAGTCGACGGTTCCGGCGGATGCTTCCTGCAAATGCCCGCCGGAGGAAGTCTCAATCCAACATCGCACGAAACAGTCGACAAGAAAATGCACTATGTCCATCAGGACGGCCAGCAGGTCTTCAAGTTCGCCGTGCGCAAACAAACCGAAGCCTGCCTGAAATTGCTCGAGCGCAACGGCCTCAATGGTTCAGACATTGACGCCTTCATTCCGCATCAAGCCAATCTTCGCATCATCAATGCCACCGCGGACCGCCTCGGCCTTCGTCCCGAGAGCGTTGTCGTTAACATCCAGCGCTATGGCAATACCACCGCGGGCACTATCCCATTAGCCATGAATACCGCCCTCGAAGATGGCAAGCTGAAGAAGGGAAGTCTGGTCCTGATGGCCTCAGTGGGCGCAGGCTTCACGGTGGGGGCCGCGTTGCTGCGCTGGGCCTACTAGCTAAATAGTGGGCTAAGTCAAACTCGCCTGCTACCTACTGGTTCATACCGATTGGCTTCACCAAAACTCGTCGTTAGCATTCGAGGCGTTCTTTGCGAGCGGGCCCAAGGCTGCGATCCAAGGGAGGTCTACGTGAATTCCTCTATCCCCCACACCTCACGTTGTACTTTTCTGCTCTTTCTATTCATCACCGGAACAATGGTTCAAGCGCAGGTGTGGGCAAACCATGCCCGTAGTGTCGGAGGTATAGGGCCCGACTACGGTGCTGCCTACAAGGCCAATGCGGCCGGAGAGCGCTACATGACCGGTTATTTCTCCGACTCCGTGACCATCAGCGGGAGAGTACTCACGTCGCTGGGGGATGCCGATATCTTCCTCGCAAAAGAAGGCACGTGGGTTGTCCAGGTGGGAGGGACTGGAGTGGACGAAGGGACCGATATCGCATTCGACGCTGCGGGAAATATCTACCTGAGCGGCTGGTTCACCGACAGTGCAAGGTTCTCTTCGACCGACCGCCATGGCATCACCGTGAAAGGTCTCTCCGAGACGATTTTTCTGGCCAAATATAGTAAGTCCGGCGTACTGCAATGGGTGCAGACAGGAATCGACGACCTAGGGGGCATCAGCCGCGGCCATGGCGTAGCGGTGGATCCGGTGACCGGGGCGGTCTTCCTGATGGGCTGACCCAGGGCAATGTTACGTTTACTTCGTCGAGCGGTACGAGTCAGGTTGTGTCCGGCGTCGAGACCTGGCACATGTTCCTGGTGCGTTATGACACGGGGGGAAACTTCGTGTGGGGGCAAACCAACGCAGCGGCGCCCAACAGCATTCCACACGGAATCGCCATGGACGCGGTCGATAATGTCTACGTCAGCGGTTGGTTCGAGGGATCTTCCACTTTCTCGAGCGCCGACGGAAACAGTCTGAGCATGACTGGCTTCAGCCAACCTGTGCAGACAGCCCCGGACTATCCCGATGATGCCTTCGTCGTGAAGTACGACGCCAACGGCAACGTTAAATGGTCCAGTGACATTGGCGGCTATAAGGCGATGGGGCTCGCCCTGGCGGTCGGCAGCGACGGCAATGTCAGCGTGACGGGCTTCGTGGGAAACATTGGTGACGGAACAATCCAGCAGGGCGAGACGGTCGTTACTTCTCAACCCGCGGGCACAGTCACTAGCCTCGGCACGGGCCAGCATACCAGCCCTTACAATCGCGACTTCATCGTCCTTACGTATGACTCCTCTGGCGTTTTGCTGACCTCGATCCGCAAAGGCGGCAGCAATCACGAGACTGGCCACGGGATTGCCTGCAGCGGCAGTGACGTTTACATTGCCATCGACACCGAAGATACATCCAGCTCCGCTGAAGCTCTGATAGTTGCCAAGTACACCGGAGGAACGTCCGATTGGACGAAAAGGGCCCCCGGAGCTGGCACTGGCGGCCTTGAACAGGACACAAAACTGTTCTTGGCGCCCGATGGAGAAATACTGGTAACCGGCTGGTACACGGGCAGCGCCACATTCGGACGGGTCACGCTTGAAAGTCAGGGCGCGGAGGACATGTTCTTCGCGCGCTTGCTCACTCAGAATTAGGCGATGGGCTCGGACGCCGGACATTAGCGCCGGCGTTCCGCCGAGTAGCATCTAGAACGTTTTCGTCCCGCTTCTGGAACCAGATCCCGCGCCGGAGCCCCTCCCCATGACCTCCGTAATGCTCTGTTTCTGTTTTTCGATAGCGCCAGAGCGCCTTGCACTGCTACGTTGTCGCAGCGTCCGCTTCACGTGGGGATGAGCGGACGAGCAAGGCCATGAATCGTGCCACATTCTGCGGTCTCTTGCTGGCCCTTGTTTCTATGGGCCAGGTTGTTGCTCAAAGAACGAAAGACGACTCGCAACAATCAAAACTCCTCGTAATGGAGCACTTGTGGAACGAAGCTCAGGTGAACCGCGACGCCCGTGCTCTCGACTCCATGATCGGCGCCGCCTTCGTGAATACCGAGTATGACGGCGAGGTCAGCAACAAGACAAAGTTTCTGGCGGACATCCGAGATCCTCAGTTCAACCTCAATAGTCTGACTATTCAGGACCTTAAGGTCAGCATGTACGCCGACTCCGCCGTAGTGGTCGGCGTTTACCGTACCAAAGGCTCCTACCAAGGGAAGGCCTACGAGCACGTTGGCCGCTTCACCGATACCTGGGTGTACACCGAAGGTCGCTGGCAATGCGTCGCCAGCCATACCAGCCTGCTGAAGAAATAACTTAGATTTCGGTACGCGAATTATACCGCGAGGCATGGCATCTCACCCTTTCTCCCGTTCGTGACTTGCGTGAATCAGTAAAGCGGGTCAAATCTGTTTTATGGGGTGCTAAGACTCTTCTGGGTCCCATAAAAATTCATGGGTGAAAGTTGCGCCTGCAGCCACATATCCGTGATCTAAACAACAGCGGCTCATGACTTTCACACCCGCCAGGTTGCCCCAATGAGTGTTGCGCCCCGTCCGCCCCGCTGGAAGACTCTGCTCGCCTTCGCCATTATCTATTTCGTATGGGGCTCCACATT
>WNFJ01136032.1_pt1 | contig 31187 bp, 34 predicted proteins | sample 5400461 | NCBI WGS metagenome assembly WNFJ01 (sample SAMN13153349, study PRJNA577476) | soil metagenome | isolation source: 115 cm saprolite on Douglas fir-dominated hillslope | place: USA:California | collected 2013-09-17
TTCCACCATGCGCAAGCAAGGCGTTCATCTCTTGACGGCCTTACAGCACGTCTTCTTAGGGTCACCTCTCCTCCCCTCCCTTGGAGGCTGAGTAGTTACCCAACATCTTCATCTTCAGGAAAGAAATCATGTATCTTTATAGCAACCAGCTGATTTAACAGCTTATGACGAGCTAAATAAACGGCTCCAATTCCACCAATTCCCAATCTTCTGACCAACATGTAGTTTCCTATAGAGGTTCCAGCCTTTAAATTTTGAAAGAACGCTAACTTTAGGCCGCAGATATTACAAAAGTTGGCTGTCTGAGGTAGTGGAGCATTGCATCTTGGACATACATCCATAGAGACCTCGTACCAAATAGGCTTGTTGAAGGCAGAATACAGACGAGATAATTGGGTCGTTCAGTTATTTATCTATACTGCTCATTCTGAGAGTTTGTTTACAGATGTAGTTGAGTTAGCAAGGGAGCAGCAGCCGCTACAGCTTTAGCCACATCGGGAACTGCTTGCAAAACTGCTATCAATCCATCGCTTAACATTTTAAGCAGCGTTTTGTTCGGTTTGGGTTTAGCCGCTTCTTCTCCAATCTGATTGATAACCTCAGTTTGCTCTTGTTTCTGATCTTCTGACAGGTGCTGACTTGCCATGACCGTTTCTGTAAGGAGTTTCAATGTTTGGGCTAATTCAGTCTGATCAATGGCATTGAGGTTTGCTAGAACATTATTGAATTTGCCAATAAATATTTGCCCACTGACATTGGAGATATCTCCAACTGTATTATTAACAGTATCTCCCATCATCAACTCCTTTAGCCGATCTTATGTTGTAGGCGCTAAATGTTGCTATGAGTATATCTTGCTGGAAATATTAAATCAAGAGCTTTTCAGTGAATTGGGTGCGCGTACGATTTTTGCATGGAACCTGGCAAAGGCAAGCTCTGTCACTACGCTCGTAGTGGCTAGCCATGCGGTTGCCAGGTCCCGTACCGTACAAAAATCTCACGCGCACACTGATATGCGCTTCAACGTTCTACGGTCCAAAATGTTCCGTGCAAAAACCTCCCTGCGCCTTCACAGTCAACAGAATCTAGAAGGGAGGTTTGGCTTATAGCAACTCAGCTTTCTGGTCGGTTGTAGTACGTCAAGCCGGTAGAATGATGGCTGGTAAATTGGCTCCCGTAACATCCAGAGCGTAGGTGCTGACCAACCAACCTGTGCCTCCCATGGGAGCGTTGGCTCCCTGTGTGCCGATGGTCACTCGCAGCAGCAGGACGATCATGTGGTGGACGCGTGGACCGTGGGTAGCAGGGTCGACTTCCAGGCCCTCGACTCGCTGGCCGTTCTGTTGATTGAGCTTGGTCTGCCAGAGTTGGAAGGATACATCGACCCAGGCAAACTCTTGCGGCCCTTGAACCTGGAATTGGATCAGGCGTGGTTGAGCATTCACCACCTCCTGAATCAGTTGCTGCTGCTGTACCCGATCGAACAACACATTATTTATCGCACGGACATCGTTCTGGAAAAACCGCACCCTGGCATTCGGCGTCAGGAGAAACACCGCAGCGGTAAAAGTGCCGCCATGCTGAGCCGGCATCCCAGCGTTTCTATAATCCAGGCTCATCTCGCGGTCGGTGAAGGTCCAGGCGGTTCGCTCGGCTTCAAGTGCATCTCCCGTAGAAAGACCAGCTCCCGCCCACCCGATTTGCTGCAGCGTTTGCGCCGAAGGAACCCAGTCACTCTGAGCTGTTGCCTGCGGAGTTGTAGTGGCCATGGTAGGAGTGGGAGTCATCTGCATCGTACGAGTCGGTCTGGCAGTTGGCGTTGTGTGTGTCACACGGATTTTCTGCGTGGAATTCTTTGTGACAGTAGTCAGGTGAGATGCTGGTTGTGCGAAGACCGAGAACGCGAGGAATCCCACTGCTACTACGATGAGCGTACTGATCAGGGCAACCTTGAGTATGGGAAACCGCCGTGACATTGTGCGACCAGGCACTGGTATACCTGTCTGGTTGGTACTTGTTCGAGCAGTCTGTGGATTCAGAGTCGGTATCGGCCCAGATTGCTGGAACGGGACAACGAACTGCGCACTCCATCCCGCTGCTTCATCCTCCAGCAGGGCGTCCTCCTGGAAGTCATCGAGTTCATTTGATTTCGATGGGTGCATTAGGGAAGCCACTGTCAAGGCATTTGAGGGCTGCCTGTCCCCAGTACCTTGCGACTGACTGCCATCAGGTGGGAGTTGTGTCTCATTCATAATGCAATGTATCCTTCCTTTACCTCGTACAGGTTCCTGCGATCGTTTCAAGTGAGCGAGCGTGAGCAGTGCCAGAAAGCATCGATACCGCTTGCGTTCCCATGTTTGCAAGCTCGCCGCTTTCGTCATAACTAGTCTACCGAATCGGGGTCTGGAACCAACGGGAGAAGGTGGATCCTACCTGGGAACATGATGGTACTCACCTGGTAGAACGATACAGAGAGGTTAGCGGATTTTCTTCCCACCTTTCCCCAGGTGCATTCCAGCTTTTGACCGAAGCGCTTGGTTACACTACCTGCGTCAATGGAAAGCAGCAGTATTAAGCTGAATCTCACTAAAGCAGGGAGTGATTAGCGATGATACACGAAAAACGAGAAGCAGCCCAGCAAGAGGAAAAGCTCTCACCAGATGTCGTTGCGTTATGTACCTTGATAGCCCGAATTGTGATGCGCTGTCTGCGGCAACACGACACCCGCGTGGAGAGGTTCCTCTTTCCGCCGGACCAATTAGAAGAAAAACAAACAGGAGGCACACGTGATCCGACAACAGCATCAATACGAAGCTCCCAGACGAGCAGCGCTTTACGCCAGGAACTCCCAGCTAAAACCGCTGGGCGAGATACTCGCACTCCAGGTGCAGGACGACCGCAGCACCACCAACTGCCTTGAGTATGGGTACATCGTGCCCCATGATCAAAGCAGTAGATGCGAGCAGGAAGCGCTGACAAGCGATCGCCTCGAACTCACGCGCCTGGGCAAAGCAGTCCGGTAGGGCTGCATAGTAGTCGTGATGGTGAGCAGTTTTGACAGACTCGCACTTGCCTCCGCAGAGAACTCCACCCTCGTCGAGGAGTTCAGGGCCGCGGGAGTCACCATGGAAACCGCCGGAAAATAGGCATACATTATGCACCGATCGTACGGCCACACACGATCAGAGGCGTTGTCGCACGAATAGGTGCAGAGATAGGAGTGACCCAAGATGCAGCAGCAAGCTTCTTCACCATCTCCAGGTGTGGTGGTCGCTGGCTATGTACGCCGTTCGAGCGAGATGCAGAAGGACAACTACAGCATTGACGCGCAAAAGCGGGCCATTAAGGATGGGTGTACGCTCCGGGGGTTGCCTGAGCCCATCTTTTATGAAGATGATGAGCGAAGTGCCAGAGGCGAGCAGATTGCCAAGCGGCCAGCGTTTAAAAGACTGCTAGATGATGTGCAGGCCGGAAAGGTCCAGGTCATATTCGTTCATACCTTAGACCGCTGGTCACGCAACGTCATGGTGACCTTACAGAGTTTTCGTATCCTTTCACAGCATCATACTGCCTTCATCTCGCTTTCAGAACACATTGACTATTCAACCCCTGAAGGACGGCTACAACTGACTATCCTGGCGGCCTTTGCAGCCTACTTCTCAGATATGCTTGCTAAACACACGAGTAAAGGAAAGGGCGAGCGCGCCGCGCAGGGGTTATATAACGGAGATGTCCCCTTTGGCTATCGCTGGACAGGGCCAAAATCCCCACCAGAACTCGACCCTGACGAGCTTCCAGGGTTGCGGATGATCGGTGAGTTACGCATGAAAGGGGTAGAGTCAGATAAAATCGCTGATGCTGTGAACCATGCAGGCTACCGTACGGGCAGTAAGCGATTTGGCGCACGACTGTTTAATAAAGATACGATTACCGCCATACTGCGCAACGAGTTCTATGCAGCCTTTACGCCAGATGATGATCGAGGGACGGTGAAATATCACGAACAACGTTTTCGTGGTCTCCATCCAGCGGCATTTACCTATGATGAGTGGCAGCAGATACGTTCAATCACACAATCCATGGCTCGTGCACCACAGCGGCAAGCGCAGGCAAAACGGTTTTACGAGTTTGCAGGCTATCTCGCAGACATTCACTGTGGGTTAACACTTCGCGCACAGGGGAAAAGTACCACGACCGACTATGAGTACTATCGGGATACGGCACGGGAACGACGCATCCCCTGTCCAGCTGGCGGGCACCTAGTGATCCGTAGCGATCTTGTGCGGGAACAATTCGGAGATATGCTCAAGAGCTTAAAGTTACCGGACAACTGGCGTGAGGAGATACGCCACCAGATGGTTGCAGAAGCACTGGCGGCAGGTATGACGGGTGAAGCAGTCGAGCGGGAAAAGGAACGGCTCAAACTCAAGCGATCCCGTGTGCTCAAACAGCACCGGGAAGGTTACATTGATGATGATGAGTTTCAAGGAGAGATGGCTGCCGTCGAACTTGCGCTGCGTCAGCTTGAAGCACCCGAGGTGGACGGCGTGAAACTAGAAGATGTCATCGCGGCTGGGGAACATATTCCAGGCATGGCGGCCTTATGGGATGTGGCAACAGCGGAAGAACGACGGGAAATGGTCATGTTGCTGTTAGAACCAGGCGGACTGTATTACGACCTCGAGTTAAAAACAATCGCCGCACTCAAACCCAGGCCACAATTTTTACCGATCTTACGCATGCTGAATGGGGTAATCGAGTACGACGAAGCCAATGGAATAATTGTGACAGAACGTTGGCAAGGCCGGAACCGGCGGGGCATATAGTACTCTGTCGCCAATTATATACCTCTTCCTAGTCCCCACTTCTACCCTCAATCAGATGCTCCAAATCATCCTTTCAGAAGAAGTCCAGTCATCCCTTTTCATTGAGACACAGCGCAGACCAGTGTGTCGTTCATCACGTGACATCATTTTTGTTTATTTTGTCGTTAATAAGATCGTTCAAATACGCTTTTTCTCTGCTTGATCTGTTTGATATGGTATTCTGTAGGAAATGAGTGTTCTCTTTCCGAGGTGTTTCATCAATGTGCTGTGGAGGCAGGCTATGTGCTGGTTCAAGAGAGATACGTGGAAAACAGGTATCGCCATTGCAGGTATGCTGCTGCTCCTGGTACTCATGGTATGCGTCCCAGTGCCGGCCGTTGGTGCATATGAGGTGACACCGGGACTTGCTACGCCGGTAACTGTGCAAGCGACACCAACAATAGATGCGACTGTGACTGCATTGAATAAAGAGAAGCTTGCCCAGGAAGTCCAACAGCTTAAAAACCAGAATGAGCCTGATCCTCTTGGCTAGCTCCGAACGAATGCATCCATTCTCTTCTCAACGCTTGTCGTGGTCCTCGGCGGTCTCTTTGGCCTTTGGCGTTGGAGTGTGGATCGACGAGATGCACAAGACAAAGAGTTGAAAAACCGACGAGATGCACAAGACAAAGAGTTAGCAGACCGCAAAGCTGAACGAGAGAGACGAGACGAGGAACAAAAGCGTTGGCTGAAAGACCAAGAAGCTGAACGAGAGAAGCGGGCAGAGGAACGCTTCCAGGCCGTCGTCGAAGGTCTGGGAAGCACGAATTCAGCCGCTCAGGTTGGAGCAGCCATCATGCTACGCACGTTCTTGCGCCCGGGTTATGAGCAATTCTACAGTCAGGTCTTTGACCTGGCCGTTGTCTATTTGCGGCTCCGACACGTCGATCCAGAGACGGCTGAACCGCTCGATCCTCTCAGCCAGACGCTCATCACAGTGTTTAAGGAGTCGTTTCCACTTGCCCGCGATTACCTCAAGCAAAGCCCCCAGTTCCTGGATGCAACCTCCATTCAATTGGACAATGCGCTTATGAAAGAAGCCGATTTGCAACACATCTGGATGCCGTGGGCGTACCTCCGAGATGCCAATATCCGCGGGATCAACCTTCACAGGGCAGAACTTCGCGGTACAGATTTCTTTGATACATCCCTCCATTGGGCAAACCTCAGTGATGCCAGCCTCTTCAATGCATCCTTCCGTAAGGCACTTCTCTATAGGGCTAACTTTCGTGGGACAGACCTTCATTGGACAAACTTCGCCGAAGCTGATCTCACCGAAGCTGATTTCACCAAAGCTGAACTGAATGGAGCTAATTTTAGTGGAGCTAAGGTGACGCCCGAACAATTGGGCAAGGCGAAGTCACTTGAAGGTGTCATCATGCCTGACGGGTCAATGCCATATGGCGTGTATATCGATACAGAGTGGACTCCAGAGTGGTATATGGCAAGGAGCCAGCAACCATAAGTTGCATAAGATCTAACTTATGGTTGGTGCCGCAAGAAGAACATTCGAGAAGTTCTCTCGCATAAATGTGACAAGAATTGTGTTCTCTGAGACCGGTTTGGTGATGTGGATTGTGCATTTGAGGGGGCCTCTGGCTCTTGCATCACCCTCTAGAGCATTTACAATGACCAGAGCCACTCTTTGGTTATTGATACATGCCCGTTTTTCCAAGTCCATAGGAATTCCTTTTGCAGGAGCAAGAAGGGGGAAATCATGTTTTTCGTTCTCATGGGAGCGAGCGGAGCGGGAAAAACTGTCGCTCTAAATGGACTGTTACTCAAACATCCACAGGTCGTTTGGTACGATTTTGATTCAGTAGGCGTTCCCCCAAATGCTGACAAGGGGTGGCGTCAACGTACCATTGAGCACTGGTTAAAGATTGCTCTGGAGCATCAATCACGTGGACAGGATATGGGTCTGTGCGGCAATGCGGCTTTCGGTGAATATCTCGCAAGTCCCTCAGCCCCACAGATTGCTGGGATTGCGGGCTGTTTATTGGATTGTGGCGATGTAGTTCGCATTGATCGACTTCGTGGTAGAAATGCTCGCGACCGTGGAATCAGTCAGGAAATGCTCAATTGGGCTGCATGGCATCGCATGCACGCTGTTGACCCTCAATGGAGGCAAGATGTGATCCGCCGAGATGCTGAGCCGGGCATGCAGTGGGAACGTTGGGAGCAATGGCAACGAGGAGACGCTCGCTGGAAGATCTGGACTTTTGATACCACTCACCTCGTAACTGATGAGGTCGTAAAAGGCCTCTCGGACTGGGCAACGGAACAAAAGCAGTTCTATGCTGCTGGCTATCATCCTCTCCAAGGTCAATGGTGGGATGCATAATTTCGCGTTATCAGCTCATAAATTTGGTACTTAACCACCAGATAACGGAGTCCTACCAAATTGTAATCTCACTAGGAACTGTAGTGATGTTTTCGCATCAGGCATGTTTTACCCGTTCAGTCGTTAAAGAAAAAAGGGGTGAAAAGCCCTTTTCTTTTTGCCAATTTAACCGTTCCTATTCGTCAGGAATTTCTTCAATGAGGTCGGAGACTTCTACCCCTAAGACTTTCGCAATTTTCAAAAGAGTACTATAGGTGACATCTCGGTAGGGATCGTGAAATATTTGTTGGATGGTTCGTGCGTTAAGATCAGCAGCTCTACTCAGCTTTGTTTGCGTAAATCCCTTTTCTGTCGCGATTTCTTTCACTTTCAGCCTTGTTCTAGGCATATTTCCCTCCAAAATATTTGCACTAGTATACTATAAGCCTTGACAATTTCATACATACACCTTATGCTTATATAAGATATAGGCATTCTATGCATGTATGTCCTGCATAGAATTATTTTAAAGGGGGTGTTACTGAACTGGCTCCTGTGTGTCACCACAGAAGCCAGCGAGCGAGAGATTAATAAACCCTGTCAGGTAGTAAGGCTCTCATATTGTAATAACGCATGTGAGAGCCACCAGTGTCAAGGAGAAGGCTACATGCAAGGCTTTGGAGACAACTTCATTCCTGTCATCCCCGTAGGCTATCTCGAACATACGGATGAAAAGCCGTTCTGCTGGAATGGTTCATGCCCCTGCCACGAGGATCAGGACAATATTTCCCTGGTCGCCCAACAGGTACAGAACGGCCTTTTTACCCCGCAAGAGTCAACGGATTTTGTTGCTGGAAAGGGTGTTTAGGGATGAAGGAGCAGATTGCGCATCACACAATACCACGCAGGGCAACCGCCTACCAGACCACGCGCCAGCCCGCAGTACAGACTGAGTATGAAGTAGAGGATGATGACTCCTTTTACCCACAACGTATGCCTACCAGCACACGACGATACGACAGAGGACAAGACCAAGAGGTCATCACGCAAGGAAATCGCCGCATCGTCATTCACCGCGCACCCCCACCGAAAGAGAAACACCACACTCATTGGCTTCTCTGGGTAGGGATCGGCATGATAATCATGATTGCCGGATGGATACTGCTATCTTCCGTTGGTACGTGGTGGATAAACCAACAAAACACCTGGTCATATGGTTTCCCTCGTACCTACCAGACAGATCAGGTTGTGGGACATGCTGACTCGACGGCACATCCGAGTCATTTCATTGCGCTAAATTTGAACGGTCACATTGAAGTCATTGAGTTCCCAGGAGGCGATGGGTCACATGCCCGAATTTACATCGGCCCACAACTCTTCGGAGACAATGCCATTTTGACCCCTGTAACGCTTTCTTTTAAGGATGTGAACGGCGATGGGAAGCCTGATCTTCTGTTGCATGTGCAGGATCAAACCATCGTTTTTCTCAATGATGGAACGCAGTTTAAGGCACCCAAGTAGCTGAGGGGGAGAAATCCCCCTCATAGGAGGATGATATGAGAGTAGTTGATGAAGAACCGATGGAAACACTCCACCTTTATATAGTGCCTGAAGACCAGTTGCCACCCAAACGGCATTATCTCGCAATTTTTACGGTCATCTTCTGTTTCATTGTTCTCATCGGTATTCTTGCGATCTCCATTCTTGCGCCATCCCCAGACCATGAAGTATCATTTTCTCTTGTCATCCAGGGTTATTCTCTTGCCCCTGTTACCAAGATCATCAAAGTAATCGCCATTGCTACAGGCAAGCAGTATGTACCAGCGACTACTGCTACGGGAACTATTACCTTTTATAACGGCGCTATTTACTCTCAGATTATCCCCTTGGGTACAGTTCTCAAAGGCGCAGACGGCATAAAGGTTGTGACGGACGAACAAGCAGTAATCCCGCCAGCAGTGCAGACAACACCTCCAACCTACGGACAGGTAAGCGTAGCAGCACATGCACTTATCTCAGGAGAGGTAGGCAACATCAAGGCAGGTGATATCAACGAGGCCTGCTGTGTCACCTCAGTCATTGCCCAGAACACTTTGTTTCACGGCGGCACAGATGCCTACACATATACCTACCTATCAGACCAGGATGTAAAGAATACAACAGCTCCTCTTTTGCCAATGCTTCAATCACAAACTCTCTCAACTCTCCCCAATCCCCAACTAAACCCCACTTGTACCACTGTTACTACTTCCACACCGAGCGTTGGGAAAGAGACATTAAACGCAGTTCTTAGGATAACAGAAACTTGTAAAGCGTTATCATATACCGTTTCGTCTGTAAAGGATGCAATAAGCCTCTATAGTAAGCATTTCGGAACAGGAACATTGACGCACGTACAATTCAGCATTGTGGGGGTCAAAGAAGTGGTCATCACTCTCTTTGTCACAGCACAGTGGAATCCGATTATCGTGCGTCATTTCGTAGTCAAATAGGCTGGAAAAAATGAAATTTTCAGGTAAAATTAGAACGTATCCTCTATATATCCGTGAGAATGGAAATGCCACTCACCGACACTCACCATGCTTCTTTACTGCTAGACTATGGCAGAAGAAACCACCGTAACCAATGCAGTGCTTTGCACTAACACACCACCTCGTGCTGAACAGCTTTCGTCAGATGTCCTCAAACTCTGCGCATTACTTGCACATATCATGATGCACCGTCTCTCCAAACAGAAAGGTATACATAATGTTTCGTCAACCCTACATTGACCCCTCAACCGTCATCCTTGCAGGATACGTCCGTCGCTCAAGCGAGATGCAGAAGGACAATTATAGCATTGACGCACAGAAGCGAGCTATTACTGAAGCGGCCAAAATTCGCGGACTTCCCGAACCGATCTTCTATGAAGACGATGAGCGCAGCGCACGAGGTGAGCAGATCGCCAAACGTCCCGATTTTAAGAGGTTGCTCGATGATGTAGAAGCGAATAAAGGACGCATGGTTGTCATGGTGCATACGCTCGACCGTTGGTCGCGTAACGTCATGGTGACACTTCAGAGTTTCCGCATCCTCTCACAAAACCGGACCCCCTTTATATCCCTCAACGAAAACATCGACTACAGCACCCCCGAAGGGATGTTGCAGTTAACCATCCTCGCGGCCTTCGCAGCATACTTCTCAGACATGCTTGCCAAACACACAAGTAAGGGGAAAGGAGAGAGGGCAGCACAAGGACTTTACAATGGTGACGTACCCTTTGGGTATCGCTGGACAGGGCCGAAAACCCCGCCAGAACATGACCCCGAAACATTCCCAGGCCTACGGATGTTAGGTGAACTTAGGATGCAAGGCTTTACCGCTGATGAGATCGCTGAAAAGCTTAATCTGGCGGGCTATCGCACAGGGAGCAAGCGGTTTGGGGATAGGCTGTTTACCAGTGACACCGTAACAGCCATGCTTCGCACCGAGTTTTATGCGGCCTTCGCCCCAGATGATGATAAGGGAACGGTGAGATATCATGAACAACGCCATCGAGGATTACACCCCGCAGCGTTCACCTATGATGAGTGGCAACAGATACGTTCAATCACGCAATCAATGGCTCGTGCACCACAGCGGCAAACGCAGGCAAAACGGTTTTACGAGTTTGCAGGCTACCTTGCGGATATTCATTGTGGCCTGACACTTCGCGCGCAGGGGAAAAGTGCTACCACCGACTATGAGTACTACCGAGACACCGCGAGGGAGCGGCGCATTCCCTGCCCAGCTGGAGGACATTTGATGCTTCGTAGTGATCTGGTGAGAGCGCAGTTTGGGGAAATGCTCAAGAGTTTGGTTTTGCCTGACAATTGGCGCGATGAGATATTTCGCCAGATGATTGCAGAGGCTCAAAATCAAGGCATTATGCTTGACTCAATGGAACGGGAGAAGGAACGCCTGAAGCTCAAGAGAACCCGCATTCTCAAACAGCATAGGGAAGGCTACATTGACGATGATGAGTTTCACGGAGAAATAGCGGCGGTAGAACTGGCTCTCCATCATCTTCAGACACCAGAGGTCAACGGTGTCAAGTTTGATGATGTTATCGCGGCAGGCGAACACATCCCCGGCATGGCAGCTTTATGGGACGAGGCAACGCCTGAAGAAAGGCGTGAGATGGTCATGCTTCTGTTAGAACCAGGGGGACTCTACTACGACCTTGAGTTAAAAATAATCGCCGCACTCAAACCCCGACCAGCATTTTTACCCATCTTACGGATGCTGAATGGGGTAGTCGAGTACGACGAAGTGAAGGGCATAATTGTGACAGAAAATTGGCAAGACCGGAACCGACGGGCATCGAATTCTCTCTCACCAGTGTTAATTCACTTCCTTGCCCCTCACGGCAAGCTTTATCAAAGACTCCTCACCCTGGAGCAAGTGCCCGGGAGTCTTCCCCCTCTCCTATCCGAACAGCAGCATCCAGGCCCACGTGAGCCTCAACACGGTATCCCACCGGAAGAATGGCCGCAGGTGGTGCGCCGTGTCCTTGAGCACCACGAACCCCTGCGCCAGATTGCCGCTGATTACGGCGTGTCCCACGAGACAATTAGGCGTATCCTTCGTACTTCGCGCAACCATAGAGCAGGCTAGGAGCCTTTTTCCCTCCCCGCCTGCCTTTGGGCATGCTTGAGCGAGATCGATCTATCCCGGTGTAGCTCTGGACCTAACGTATTCACCCGTTGCGTCTGTTCATGGAGCCCGACCATTTCTCCAGCCACGTCCACACGTTTCAGGCTTGCCTCTGGCGCTCCTTCCCTTGCCTGTTCCTGGTGCAGTGCCTGCCTATGCAGGAACATGACCGCACGGGTCCTCCGTGCGAAGCTGGACCTTCGCTTCAGCAAGAGTGTAGCACAGGAGGGCGGAAGGAACACGGGGAGTAGCTGGGCAGAGGGCGGGAAAAGGCGGCAAGCAGGGCCGGTCGCGCGTCGGTGTGCGAAAGCTCTCCGCCCGCACTCCAGACAGAAGCGGTGAGGTTTCCCCTCGCCCGCAACAGCTGTATGTCCTTCTCAGAGCGCAGAGGAGGGGTTGGTTGCGAGTATCTGATAGATCGTGGTTTTTATGTGAAAAGACGCTGCCAGTTCCTCACCCCGAAAGGATCGGTTCACCTTGGCCCTTGACCATCCGCTGTTGGTATCTTTGCCTGGCCACCTCAAGTTGTCCCTGCTCCTCGTTGAAAGATCCTGCCCTCGGCATGGTCAACCGTGCTCCAGCGGGTCGAGCAGGGAGAGCTGCTCCATTACAACGCGCGTGCTTATGAGGCGGTCCGGCGAGTGCTGCGGGCCGCTCGTCTCCGGTAAGTGGGACGTGTGAGCCGGGATCACCCACCTGGCCAGGACACTTCGTGCAGCATCGAGCCTCGGCAGGCAACGGACGAAATAGGTCCGTGATGTGCTCCAGGTTGATTTTCACACAACAAATGTATCACGGAAAGGTAGACTCCTCACAGGAAGTACCTGGCCAGGGAACGAAAGCCAGGCGGGAAGCAAGTGCGCCACCTGGCGCACTGAAGTGTACCATCAATCGTGATAAGTATGTTGTGTTTTCTTCCTGGTTCAGGAACGGATGTCGAAAGTTGAGGAACCAGCCCAGCGGAACACCGCCTCACTGATACTCAGAAGCATAGCTGGTGAAAGCCGGTCACACCCGACAAAAGGCGGATTGCACTTGGGGAACAGGCAGAAAATCCGTCGTGATCTGGACAACCATGGCCTTCCTGCAGACTGCCAGACCCTGGTAAGAAGGCAGAAAAAGACGGATGGCACCGGCGAAATTCGAGGGTGAAAACTGTGTCTTTTGAGAACGGACGTGCTATGTAGCCAGCACAGGTATGCCAATGCTCGCCCAATCGACCGAGGGCATATTAGATTAGAGTAGTTGCAAAGGAACACGCACCTCGACAATGGGATTCTGCTACGGTCCATGCCTGAGAGAATCCCATTGTTGAGGTGCAATGTCTGTCCTGGCCTAAGACCCTGGAAAGCTTCCTCATTCTAGGATCAACCTTCCTAAGTGAAAATCCGTTCTTGCTTGATATGTCGATAATGTTGCAAAGAGCGCGCGCGATTCATGCACTCGAGGCTGCACCACAGTCGCGTGGCACTTTTGGTCGTGTCATAGAAGAAGAGGATACAGCGCTCATTTTTACAGTGGTGCAGTCGGTGGTGCTCTGCCTGGGTGAACAGATGGAGCGCTGACAGTGCAAGAGGCAGGAGAACAGCCCCCTGCTCGTCATCGCGGGGACGATACACTGCGATCATCTCCTGTTCTGAGGCAGCCTCCAGCGCGGGAGAGCCCATGGCAAGGATGGTGTTCAGCGTCGTAAGCGCCTCCACATCCAATGACTGCCGCTCCACCAGATTGGTACACACCGTCCTGATCGCTGCCCGAAGCCGTTTGATCCGCTCCAGCAGTTGGGCACTCCACATGACGGTAACAGTGTTTGCCCTGACCTGCTCCGCATCGGGATGGTGCGTGCGGGCTTGCTGCCACCAGTCTGCCACATCCTGGGGGGTAGCCAACAAGTCATATCTTTTTCCCCGCACGACCACCTCCGTATTGACCAGATCCAGCGCTAAGACCCCGCTCAGAAACAGGTAGTCCATCGCAGGTCTGAGAGCTGTCTGCCTTTTTAGTGCTGTGGTCCTCTGACCTTGAGCTCTGCTCGCTTCCATCACCATCGTGTCCCCTTTGCAAGTGTGAGATATGCTTCCCAAAATTATACAACACTAACAGGATATTGACAAGTACATTTTGTTATGGTAAGGTTTATATACAAGTCTAATGTAGTATAGACATGTATATTATTGAACACGACACATTGGGAAGTGGGGCGTGGATCTTCGCCCACACCTCTCGCTTCCCAGCGTCGAAGCGAACCTCGAACACGAGGTGAAGCAGAAACTGGGGTTTAGAAGGAGCAAGCGTATGCACCCATCATCTAAGCTGCAAGTGCTGTCGGTCAACGTCGGGCTGCCGAGGGCAGTCGTCTGGAAGGGCCGCACGGTTGTGACCGGCATCTTCAAAGAGCCGGTGGCGGGACGTGTCGCCATCAGGCGGCTCAACCTGGAGGGGGATCGCCAGGCGGATCTGACCGTGCATGGAGGGCCGGAGAAGGCCGTCTATGCCTATCCCGCTGAATACTACGCGTTCTGGCGCGAGCAATTGCCTGAGATGGAACTGCCGTGGGGGATGTTTGGCGAGAACCTCACGATCGAGGGTCTGCTCGACGAAAGGGTGCATATTGGCGATCGCTTTCAGGTCGGCTCCGCTCACCTGGTGGTGACCCAGCCCAGGCTGCCGTGCTTTAAGCTCGGCCTCAAGTTTGGGCGCAACGACATCCTCAAGCGTTTTCTACAGAGCGGGCTGACCGGTTTCTACTTCGCGGTGCTCCAGGAGGGCGAGGTCGCTGCCGGAGACCCGATTCGGCTGCTGCATCGTGACGAACACCAGGTGACGGTGGCTGAGATCACGCGCCTCTATCGGCAGGACAAGCACAACCTGGACCTGCTGCGACGCGCGGTAGCGCTGGAAGCGCTGCCCACATCATGGCGCGATTACTTCCTCGAGCGCCTCATTAGCACTGGCGGCCTAACGACAGCGTAAGAAAAAAACCAACCGAGAAAAACTACAACACACAGCAGAAGGAGCTATCCATGCAAGCAATAGTCATTAGTCAGTACGGTGGTCCAGAACAACTTGTTCTGATGGACATCCCGACACCCGTTCCAGAGGAAAGCGAAGTCTTGATCAAAGTCCGAGCCTTTGGTATTAATCGTGCGGAAACCCAAATGCGCGCGGGTAGCTGGTTCCCGCCAGTCGCACGCGTCAGTGGCATCGAATGCGTGGGACAGGTGGAACACGATCCCAGCGGGAGGCTGGCACAAGGTCAAACCGTGGCTGCCTTTATGGGCGGGATGGGTCGCACGAGAAATGGCAGCTATGCCGAGTATACCTGTGTGCTTTCCAACTTTGTCTTTCCTCTACGAACCGAGCTGGACTGGGCAACTCTGGCTGCCATCCCAGAATCCTACGCGACGGCTTGGCATTGTCTCTTTGACAATTTGCGTCTCAGGGCTGGCCAGGTGCTCTTTGTGCGTGGCGGGACCTCTGCCCTGGGACAGGCGGCCATCACTATTGCCAGACAAGAGGGCGTGACGGTCTTGACCTCAACGAGGAGCGAAAGCAAGGTGGCGAGGCTGTCTGAACTTGGTGCCACCCGTGTCCTGATTGAGAACGGCAAGCTCAGTGAAGCGGTGAGAGAGGAGTATCCAGACGGGATTGATGGCGTGCTTGAGCTCCTCGGTGATACGACAATGCTCGATTCGCTGCGCATGGTGAGGAAGGACGGCTACGTGTGTATGGCAGGATTTCTGGCAGGGCACACACCTATTACATTTGAGTGGGTCACCAGCCTGCCTTTCGGCGTCCATCTCAATGCCTTTGCAAGTTTCGCGTTTGGCACAAAGGAGTTTCCGACGTCGGACATTCCCATGCAACTGATCGTTGATCGCGTGGCCGATGGAACCTATCCGGCCAAACCAGCGAAGGTGTTCCCATTTGAGCAGATTGCGGATGCCCACCGTTTAATGGAATCCAATCGCGCCAATGGCAAGATCGTCGTTGTACGGTAGAGCAGGGGCGTGGTCAGTCCGGTGAGACTTTGGATTGGACCTGATGATGGACAGTGACGAAGAAATGCGGACATGAATTCGCGCTTGATGAGGTTAAATAGTAGGGTAGCAGGAAGCCACCGCTTCTCGTCTTTCCATCGCCCGTTCTCGCCAGCGTCTTGCCAGGTGTTCGCAGTGGCTGAAATAGGCATCAAGCGGTTCACGTGCTTGCCTCTACGAGGGGGGCCTCGCGATGTTTAAGTCCCTTGCCCCACCGAATGATGAGCAATCCGCGCCGGGCTGAGACCTGAACGTCGGGAATCTGGAGGGCCGCCACTTCCGAGACCCGTGGACCCGCATAACGGAATAGGGTAGCCAGAACCAAGGCCAATCCATTATCACGTCGAGCGACCTGTTCTGGGCAGAGTCTGACTGTATTCCATTCCGTCTTGGATAAGGCGATAGTTTTGGCAGCGAGGTCCGGTCATACAGAGCTCTTATCCACGCTCTTTGCCACGGACAAGTGAGGTTGCAATCCCAAGTGCGGCGATGGCAGCGCAGGCAAGAAAGGTCGCGTGGAAGCTCGACACAAATGTCTGTTGCAACCTACTCAGCTGGGCAACAGGTACATGGGGCAGAGCGACAAGCATACTACCTGCCAGGGCTCCTCCCAGCGAGGTAAAGAGAGCACCTGCCAGCGCCACGCTCACGCTCTGCCCAACGACACGACCGGTGGCCAGAAATCCTGATGCACTGCCCTGTTGATCTTTCGGGGCGGCCCCCATGAGAGCACTATTGTTGGGCGATTGAAAGAGGGCTTGCCCCAGGCCTATCACCACCAGGCGCCAGACGATAGCGAAGAGAGTACTCTGTGCATTCAACTGGCTGATGAGCACCAGTCCGATACAGGCCAGAGTCAGCCCGCTGGCTGCCAACCAGCGCGTGCCGATGCGGTCGGCCAGCGCACCCGACAGAGGGGCGAAAACTGCAATGGTCAGCGGCAGGGGTGTCAGCAGTAGGCCAGCCTCGATGACTGGGAAGTGGCGCAACTCCTCAAAGTAAAAGGGCAACAGAAAACTGACGGCGAAGAGCGCCAGGAAGCTCAAGACCAGGCTGAGATTGGCTGAGAGGAAGACCCGGTTGCGTAGAAGCGAGAGGATGAGCATGGGATGAGCCACACGCTTTTCAACCAGATACAGAGCGACCAGGGCCACCACGCCTCCCATCAGTACGCCTATGAGCCGTGGCGATGACCACCCCCATTCCTGGCCAAAGGAGAGTCCGAGGGTGATGGCAATCAGCCCTATCGCCAGCAGAAGAGCTCCCAGCAGATCGAAATGCACGCGTTCCCTACGCGCAGGCGAGTCGAGCACCAGTAGAGTCGCGATAAAACCAATGATGCCCAGAGGGACATTCACCAAGAAAATCCAGCGCCAGGACAGGGATGTGGTGAGAAGACCGCCCAGGGTGGGACCGGTGCTCACCCCAAGGGCGACGACCACGGCATTCAGCCCCAGAGCGCGGCCGCGCTCATGAGACGCGAAGGCGCTGGTGAGCATCGCCGGGCTGATGGCAAGGATAAATGCTCCTCCAAACCCCTGTAAGGCGCGTGCAGTGATCAGGAGGCCAAGCGAGGGCGCACCTCCACAGAAGGCGGAGCCTAGCGTGAAAAGAGCCAGACCGGCTGCCCAGATGGGTTTGCGCCCGAGCATATCTGCCAGGCGGCCAATCGTCAGCAACGCCCCAGCGACAACGACAAGATAGGCGATAATCACCCATTCAGTGGCTCCACTGAGCGGCACCCCAAAGGCACGAGCGATGGCAGGGAGACTGATATTGACGATGGATGAATCAAGGGTAGCCATAAAGACGCCCACCGCCACGAGAGACAGTACCGCCCATTTACTGGCATGCCCACCACCATCAGTTTTTGGTTGCTGTTCAGACGAGGGCTGTACCTCGGCGGCAAGAGTTTCAGTTTCGGACGCATTCTGAGTAGAAGATATCATAAGAGAGCCGTTCATGTGTTATCCTTTTTCTTGTTGTGCTTGCACAAGAGCCTTTTAGCCCTTGAGTTCATTGAGCCGCGCGACGATGACGGACGGGTCAAGGCGGTGCGTGAAGTCAGGGTCGACAAAGGCCAGGCGGACGGTTCCCGACCGGTCGACCAGAAAGGTCCCGGCCATCGGTAGCTCCCACGCATCGGTGCCGTTGAACGCGGGCAGGTCCGCGCCCACCCGCAAGTGGGCGCGGCGTACCACCTTATCGATGGTGAAGACGAGTCCGTACGCTCGCGCCACGTGGTTGCCCACATCGCTTAAGAGCGCAAAAGTCAGTTCCAGCTTTTCCGCCAAAGTGTTGCTGTGGTCCGGCGTCTGCGGGGAAATCGCCACGAGTGTGGCTCTCCTTGCCTGTAGCTGCGGCAAAGCCTGCTGATAGGCGCGCAGCGCTAGATGGCAGTATGGACACCACTGGCCGCGATAGAAACTAATGACGACCGGCCCCTGCTTGAGCAGGTGCGAGAGCCTCACCGCGTTGCCGCGTGCATCGGGCAGCGTGAAATCCGGGGCCCGCTCCCCTTCCTTCAGGGCATTCTCGGCAGCGCCGGAGGTGACGAGCTGCCTGATGGGACGGAGCAAATCCCGCAGCAGGTCTGTAGGCAACCAGCTGGCCCCCTCAGCGATAAATTCATCAATCTGTTGCTGTAATGGGGTGTTCATTGGGATATCCATCGCCATCGTCTTTCTTCTTCCGTTCTTGCTACTGACTCATCGGTTGCTTGTGCTTCCGGTCTTGACAGAGGTACGCCTCCTATGCCGGGAGAACCGTTGTCTTGATTCTTACCAAGAAAGAGGGTCAAGGGGCCGCGTTTGTGACAGCTGGTTGCTGAAACCGAAATCGTGGCTTAGCTTTGCAGGCGACCCTGGAGGTAGAGCCAGCGGACAAATGCTTGTCGCTTGTATTCAGGATTGTCCTCGTGATAGGCTCCGCGCTGATAGAGCGCTTTAACTCTGAAAAGGCTAGCAATCTGCTCGCTCGAAAAACCCACCTGTTCGAGCTGTCGAACGTCTGTTATAGTTGGCAAAGACTCTCGGAATTCCATAGTCATCCTCCTGTGTCGCTGAGCCGGCAGGTCACTGGCTGTACCACTGCCACCGCCTGCTCTCCCTGCTCAAGTCGTTATCTCTCGCAACTCGTGTTTGACAAACTACGAGGGATTTGTCTCACCATAGATGTTTCATGGCGTTATTTCTTGACACCCCACTGATCATCACCAGCATGATCCTCACTAAGCAAGAGGGTCGAGGGGTCACTTTTGTGACAGACGCTGGAATGTCTATTCAGCAACTGTCACAACCGTAATCCCTCAACCCTCTTTCATTGCGATGATCTTTCAGATGAGGATATAGGAGAAGAAACAATGAGCAATATGGTAAAACCCCTCAGTGACGAGGACATGCTCCGAGGAACACCCGAGACCAGCGCCATACAGCGCGTTGCCGCACGTCAGAGCGGGATGTGGGTGCTGCTCGCCACCATCCTGGGATCGAGTATGGCCTTTATCGACGGGACGGTCGTCAATGTCGCTTTGCCAGTCCTCCAACTCGATTTGAAGGCAACCGGTGCCGATGTGCAATGGGTCGTCGAGGCCTATTCACTTTTCCTGGCCGCCCTCATTCTAGTGGGAGGGTCCTTAGGCGATCACTTTGGGCGCAGGCGCATCTTCGCCATAGGGGTCTCACTCTTCGCGGTGGCCTCCGTACTGTGCGGTCTTGCACCGAATATCGTCCTGCTCATCATCGCACGCGCCATTCAGGGCATTGGCGGAGCACTGCTGGTTCCCGGGAGCCTAGCGCTCATCAGTGCTTCGTTCGAGAGCCAGCAGCGTGGACGAGCGATTGGTACTTGGTCGGGCTTCACGGCTATGACTTCAGTCATTGGTCCGGTGTTGGGAGGCTGGTTGGTTGCTTCTGCTTCCTGGCGTTGGGTCTTTTTTATCAATGTGCCTGTAGCAGTGATGGTGCTCAGTGTGCTCTTCTGGCGCGTACCCGAAAGTCGTGGAGCAAAAGCCGCTCGTCCAGGGTTGGACTGGTGGGGAGCATTCCTGGCGACCCTTGGTCTAGGAGGTAGTGTGTATGGATTGATCGAATCCGGGAACCTTGGTGTGGGTCATCCGTTGGTACTCACTGCCCTCGCGATTGGCGCTGTTGCGCTGCTCATGTTTCTGCTGGTGGAAGCGCGCAGCCGTGTGCCGATGCTGCCACTCAGCCTGTTCCGCTCGCCCACCTTTAGCGGCGCGAATATCCTGACCATGCTTCTGTACGCGGCCCTGGGTGGGGCGCTGTTTTTCGTCCCCTTCAACCTGATTCGAGTGCAGGGCTACTCACCGGCGGCCGCCGGGGCAGCCAATCTCCCCGTGATTGTGATCCTGTTCCTGCTCTCGCGCTGGTCAGGGAGCCTGGTGAGCCGCTATGGCGCGAAGCTTCCGCTCATCATCGGCCCGCTCATCGCCGCTGCCGGCTTCGCCCTCTTTGCTTTGCCGGGTATAGGCGGGAGCTACTGGACGACCTTCTTTCCGGCAGCAGTCGTTTTAGGCATAGGGATGGCGGTCACTGTCGCGCCATTGACCACGGCGGTCATGGGCGCGGTGGATGCCCAACATGCAGGCAGTGCTTCTGGTGTCAATAATGCGGTATCTCGCGCAGCCGGGCTGCTTGCCATCGCAGTCCAGGGCCTCGTTATCCTGGCGGTGTTTAGCAGCAGCCTCGACAGGCATCTCGCGAGGCTTTCGCTGCCATCTGAGGCACGCCACATGCTGATCGCCCAGCACAGCAGGCTGGTTGGCATCACTCTTCCTGCCGGGCTGAGCCATGCAGCGCATGTAGCGATACAACAGGCGATCGCGGAGTCGTTCGTCACCGGTTTTCGCGTGGTCATGCTGATCGCTGCCTGCTTAGCGCTGGTGAGTGCGCTCAGTGCGTTGTTGTTGATCGAGGACACATCACGCAAAAGCGATGCTACGCTGTCGTGAACGGTTTCCCTGCTCCACTTGAACGTTTCGGGGATAGCCTGCGTGACACCGCACGGCTCAAGGATTTTCCCTAGCGGTAGTTTGTTGACAATCGTATAGACTAAATTAAGCTCAAGCAATCTTCTATTACAGAGCGTTATCGCTGAGGCAAGCTAGCTTTTGAGACCTTTGGGAGATCTGTGTCGGTCGTCGCAGAACCAACAAGGATGACCAATTTCTGTGCTGTGTCTCCTTCGGACAGAGGCGTATAGACGATCAGACGGACATCTGGCTGATCGATCACTTGCAACGTCGTTGATTGGAACACCAATTGTCCCACGATGGGGTGATTCAGCTCTTGTTTGCCTGTATGCACCCGCTGGACATCATGGCGAGGCCACCTCTCACGAAACTCAGGGCTAATCTGCTTGAGATCGTTCACCAATCAGGCCAAACCGGCGAAAGTGTTCCTATTTGAGCAGATTGCAGACGCCCATCGCCTGGTGGAATCCAGTCGCGCCAATGGCAAGACCGTCGTGGTACGGTAGCTGAGGGGCGTAGTCAGTCCGATGAAGACTTTGGGCTGGACCTAATGATGGACAGTGACGAAAAAATGCGGATATGCATTCGCTCTTGATGGGGCAAAATGGTAGGGTAGACGGTTGGCTAGGTATCTTGCGAGACCTTTTTCCATCCGTCCCCCTCAGAAGCGTGCGTAATAGGCCCTGGTTTAAGGATGGAAACGCCAACTTCTTTCCGGTTCAAGCAGAATGATACTCATCCCTACTGATCTGCCATCGCCAGACCTTGCCTTCTTCGGGATCATCCACCTCAGCAATGAACCGCATGCCCACTTTCTGCAACACCCTATTCGAGGCGTTTGTCTGGGCCAACGTGTGAGCGATGACAGCTCGCACCTCTTCGTGAGAGAACGCATACTCAATCATCCCCTGGGCCGCCTCCGTTGCCCATCCGCGATTCCAATATTCGGAAGCAATTTCATATCCGATCTCGACTGTACCCGAGTCGTCAGGTGGACCTTTGAACACTCCGCTGCCAACAAGCACCCGCTCTTTCGGATGAAGAAAAAAGTAGCCATGCCAGTCCGCCTCAAGGAGATTGGATTCGTGGGATTCAATAGCAGAGAGGGAAAATGCTTCCGGGAAGTGAGGCCAGCCATCAGGCACTCTGACTTGTAAAAGTGCTGCCAGTTCGCTCTTACTGCGCAAGAGAGCTTTTACATGAATCCGCTCAACGGGCAAGAGTTGAAGATTGGGTGTGTAAATCATATGTTTTACCCTATCATGACGCCTATGGTGATGAAAATCCTTGGTATGAGAAGACAAAGTACTCCCTCCTCTCTCGTGTTTAGTGGCTCGTGCTGGAGCGTAACAGTAGAGGCTACTCATACGCTTTCGCTCAACAGAGCCTGCTCCTCTGCCGAGATAGTTGATGGGTCTGTGTTCATACCTGTTCCCTTCAAGACCTCTCCAGAGCCATGCTCGTACTGTATGCTCCTTTGTCAGTATGGAGAACTCCCAATAAAATAGCAAATGGGTTGGTCATGTTGGACTGCATATCTACCTAAAGTATGCTTTGAGGTGGTCTCCGCTTAGACGTGTTCACCAGCCTGACTCTTCTGCTGACCGCTCTGGGTGAGTTCTATGAGATGACCATCGGGATCGCGCAAGAAGGCCCGCACCTCGTAGCCCCAGTCAACTGGCGGGGTGAGGAACTCCGCTCCGCGCGAGAGCAACACCTTATAAGCGGCGAAGCAGTCCGGTACGCGGATGTTCAACTCGCTGCTGACCCTGTCCTCGTCAGTGGGCGGAGCAAATGTCACCGTGGGCTTGTCATTCGTGGGACCACCTCCCACCGTCAGCAAGATCTCAGCGCCCCCAAAGCTTAGAAGGCACAAGACATCCGAAATTTCGCGCACCACCCTCGCTCCCAGTACGTCGCGATAGAATGCCAGCGAGCGAGCGTAGTCACTCGCTACCAGGAGGTATCTCAACTCCACGCCGGCAGTCGGGAATGTCTTTGCTTGTTCCATAGGGATGGTCCTTTCCTTGACAGCTTTTCCTCTCTCAGACGTGCGTTTCCTGTTAGACGCGTGCGAGTTTCTCCGGATTGGCAATGATACGAATGGCTCGTATCTGTTGTGCCTCCACTTCAATCGTCATGACGCGATAGGCTCGATCATTGACGCGAATGATGAGCCCTGGTTGTCCATTGACTTCAGCCAGTTCAACACGGGCACCCTCTGGCAAAAAGCGTTTGCTCGCCCCCAGGCTAAAGCGTGCCACCGCCTCACGCCCAGTAATCGGACGCGTGGCCGCTCCTTTGACCTTCCCGCCGCCATCGGTCCACATGGTCACATCTTCGGCCAGCATCTCCATCAAGGGGGTCATCTCCCCGGTCTGAATCGCCTGCAAAAAACCGGTGAGCAGCTGCTTCTGGGTGTCGGGAGAAGCTGGGAAACGTGGCCGGTGGTCGCCCAGGTGCTTCTTCGCCCGACTGAACCACTGGCGGCAGGCCACTTCGCTTTTACCGAGAAAGCTGGCAATCTCGCCATAGTCGTACTCGAAAACTTCACGCAGCAGGAAGACCCCCCGCTCAACCGGTTGCAGTTGTTCTAACAACAGCAGGAACGCCATCGAAATCGTCTCTTCCCGATCAACGCGCTCCTCCGGGCTGATTACCTGGCGATCGTCAGCCGTGATGATGGGTTCCGGCAGCCAGGGACCCAGGTATTGCTCCCGTGTCCGGCGCGCCAGGTGCAGTTGATCGACGCATAAGCGGCTGATGATGGTGGTCAGAAACGCTTTGAGCGAGCCAATCGAGTCTTTCGGCGTGCCCTGGTAGCGCAGGTAGGTTTCCTGCACCATGTCCTCGGCATCCATCGCGCTGCCCAGCATGCGGTAGGCGATGGCAAACAGGTACGTCCGGTAGGTTTCAAAGGATTCCGTCATGTTCATCCTCCTGCGTCACTCCTGGTTCGATCTCTGGCTTCCCAGCCGCGATAGATCGCGGCTGGGAAGCCAGAGGCATGCTGATTCATTTTATCCCTGTACTCCTTCATCATACGTGATGAAGTTGCATCGAATCTCTCTTTGCTTGCGCTTGCTGTTGCCGTTGTGCAGCCTCATAGCGTCGCTTCCCTGGCCACACAAACAATCCTGGCCAGCGCCGTTCAAAGCGCGGTGCCGCTGCGAGATAGCGCACAAACGCCTCGCGAATTTGATACCCCAACCAGCCGGTGAAGTAAGGAGGTATGGGTTTATCATCAGGATAATTGTTGAAGCCAATGGCGTTATGCCGTCCTAAAGCGATGCCCTGACCAAGGTAGGCGAAGCTGAACGGTCTGGGGGCCTTTCCGTGAAGGACCGCGCTCAAACTATCGGCGCCATGCGCGCCCATGATCGCCGCAGTCACGGCGCTCATGCGCACGCGAACTCCAGGGTCCTCACGGGGGGATGCCGCATCCCCAATCGCATAGATCTCTGGATGGGAGATCGAGCGCAAAAAGGGATCAACGACAATTTGATTGCGCTCATTCACGGCCAATCCGGCTTGCTTTGCGAGCGGCGGAGCCACAAAGCCTCCCGTCCAGATGCACAGGTCGCAGGCGAGTTCGTTGCCCTGATCGGTGACGACGCTCCGTTCCCGCACGGCTGTCACAGCGACTTGATCGATGATCTCGACCCCCAGGCGCTGCAGTGACCTGAGAATAGAGCTGCCCACGCTCTTATTCAGGAAGAGCGCCAGAGGCTCTCGCGTGACCAGGCGCACCTTGATATGAGGATAAGCGCTGGCCACCTCCGCCGCGGTTTCGATGCCGGTGGCCCCTCCGCCAGTAACGACAATCTGGCCGCCTCTTGCCTCGATGGCTGGCAAGGTGTCGCGCAATGCTGCTGCGGACAGGGGACCTCTCGCCGCGAGGGTATAGGCATATTCCGCCACTCCAGGGACCGTCTTGCGGTCAGTTTCACTTCCCAGCGCATAGACCAGGTAATCATATCCAAGATGCTGCGTTTGCTGCTGATGTGTGATAACGATCTCATGATGCGCCGGGTCGATACTTGTAACCCGTCCCTGGATAAACTGGACAGGTGTTCGGCGCAGCATCTGTGGAAGAGAGCGCCACTGGACTGCTTGATTGGTAGCAAACTGATGTAAGCGCGGGCGCTCGGTGAAGGTGTCCGATTCGTTCACCAACGCTATCTGGACATGTTGCCTGGCAACTTTGCCAGCCAGGCGCATGGTAAACAACAATCCTGCGTATCCCGCACCGATCACAAGAATTCGCATTGGCGGTGGTGTCTCCTGTACGGTGCTTCGGTTGTTAGAAGCAGGAGCTTTTGATCTAAACATAAGGATACTCCAAACGTTGCTAGAAACATTTTTTTAATCATCACTCATCGTGATTGTCATTACTAGAGAGGGTTGAGGGTCACATTTGTGACAAATCAGGGCTTGCAGACGCATGCCTGAGCCGCACGAACTGCTCGATCCCGATCACCGGCACCAGAGCCCGCTCTACCAGAGAGAACGCTGACCGGGCGTTTGCCCAATCAACGACAACTGGCTCTATCACCGGATAGTTCACACCTTTCCACCGGATCGTACACCCGCCAGCCGCTTGCACGTTACGGAACCAATCTGCCTGCTCACCGAAGGTGAGCGAGATCACAAAGCCATCCGCCGTTGGCCGCGCGCTCACCGGTGTGGCATAGGAGCGGCCGGAACGCCGTCCCTGGTGATAGACTACGGCAAACATTGACAGGCGGCGGCTCCCGGCGAGCGATAGCATGAGCGGATTGAGGCGCCGGGTCCCGGCACGAAGCAGGGCGTGGGCGGCGCGATTGATAATACTGGCAGCTCGCGGCTTCGGTGACTCTAAAACTTCCATTTTATAGAACCTCCGATCCTTTCTGTTCAATAATCAGATGGAGAAACCTGCTAAAAGCCAAGCTGCTGCTTGACCAGCACAATCGTAATACGGCCAGGGTAAGCCTCTCCATTGATGATCAGCAGCTTATTGATGGCGCTGGCCTGCCCATATACCCGCTGCGTGCGCTCGCTTTCTAAGGGAAGGCTGTGTTCGCGAATGCGGCGAAAGCCATCTTCCAGCGTGCGCACGAGCTTTTGCGTGCCAACCACCCATATCACCATGCCCGCACCGAATGCGGCTGGACCCAACTGGCTGCCAACTGCTGATGCAATCATGATCTCGCCCTGCTCGGTGATGGCGTGGACGCTTCCCACCAGCACATCGGGGCTGGCCCCCAGCCTGCGCATCTCGTTGCGCTGTGTCACGCGATCAAGCGCAAGCAACTGTGCGCGCACCGATTGAAAGTGCGTCGGGTGTGCGATGTCCTCTGTCAGGCCAATCAAGTCAAGGGTACGCGAAGGCGAGTTATAGACCTCCGCTCCCGATGGAATCAGGTCAAGCACATAGCTTCTGGCTTCTTCGCCGGTTTCAAAGACGACGGCCCGAATGCCGTGCGCTTCCAGCGCCTGCACCGTCCTGGCGATCTGTTCTTCTGATGCCAGTTGCGTAAATTCCGTATCTGCTATAAAAGTAGCCATTGTAATTGTTTTCGCTTTCATATGAAGGATGCCGCGCGCAAACGGGATGTTTGCGCGCGGTTAGATGGGAGAATTGCGCGCTTTAACTCCGTGGAGCGGACAAATGCTCCAGACCGTAGAAGGGAGCCAGCGGGATCACATCGAAGTCGATCAGGTGCAATTGCGCAAAGGGCAAGGTGGCGATCGCCTCGCGGGCCTCTTCCTCGCTTGCGCTTTCAAACACCAGCACCACTCTGCCTGGTTCATTCGCCCGCGTATAGAATTCGCGGACGATGCCCTGCTTGTAGAGTTCCCACACGGCTTGAATTTCTGCCGGAGCATGGCGCAGCATCTCCTCACGCGAGACGCCTTCGATTGGTTTGGGCATGACTAACATCTTCATGGAACAGAACCTCCAATTTCTGTCTATCCCCGCCCGGCATCGGGCGGGTAACGAACGTTTTTGTCGCTTTTCACTGGTGAGAGAACCGTTACCGCAATCCTCACCAGATTGATGCTCACCATGGAAGAGGGTTGAGGGTCAGATTTGTGACAGATATGTCGTTTGACTCATAAGTTCGCCAGAACGGGGAGATATGGGTCAAATTCTGGTCCCGATCCTTTTCAGTGTACTTTGTCAGAAAGTCGGCACTCCGCACCCGGCGGCGGCCCCTCTCCTGGCCGCCGTCGGTGTGCGGTAGCGTTCACTCCGCGACGGGATGCTCGGGCGCTTCCGGTGTCTTGAAGCCCCTGAACAACAGCCAGAAGGGGAGAAGGATGATCTCGAACGTTGCGACGGGAAGGGCAAGGAACTGCGCTGAGCCACCCGGTGCCACATCGATAAGACCGAACCAGCCGGCAATGCCACCGAGAAACACCAAGGTGTAGCCGATCAAACCAACCACAGAGATCAACCGTGGAACGAGTCGGTACCGGAACAACATCCAGGTAAAGAGCAATCCACCCAGCCCGAGCATCGGCAAAGAGAGCCCGGTCAGGCAAAGGAATTTCGCCTGCTTGAGGACGTCGCCAATAGTCAGAAACCACGAGCTCTGGGGGGCACCAGCCTGGAGGAACGCCTGACTCAACGGGATCAGAAGCAAGGTAGCGGCGATGCCGAACATCATGATGGTGCCTTCGATGATCCGGGAAGCCAGGTAACCGACTGCTAGAGCTTCATCGAGCTTTCTGAGCAAGCGAAACGCAAACACCGCGATGAAGACAATCCCGATGTTGTTGATCGACCACAGCACGGCATCCAATGCGACTGCTGCCTTGTTCGGATAAACCATCGCCAGATAGTTCGGGGCGTTCAGAATCGGATCCAGGGCGAAAGCCCCGACGCCACTGGTGACCGCGGTCAACAGGAAAAGGGCCGCAATGACGATTTCTGCCCTGCGCTGGTTTGCACTGACGATGCGCTTTGTACGCTTCGGTGAGTTCACCGTGCTCTCTCCTTCGGTGGGGTCGGAAACGCCCGAGCCGCGGTCCGATCCTCGAAGTTTTCCTTTCGTATCCATTCCGGTAGTAATGTTGGTTGAATTCATTTTGTCTGCTCCTTTTTTGTATGCGACCCTCACGGTTCGCTCATGTTCTCGGCAGTTCGTAAGAGTTGCTCTGCCTTGAGAGGGTGTTGCGACAAGCTTCATGCCATTGAACGAGGCCTCGAACGGTGGTCGCCGATCCTGTTCCTGGGGCCTGAACCAGGCTAGCAATGTATCAAAGGCAGATCTCCTTTCTCAGCCGCTTGCCTCAACTCAGTGCTTGACCTCTTACGCATCTGCCTGCCCGGGTCTGACACAGGTTACCGAGAGTAATGGCATGCCTAAATCACGCACTTTTCTGAGCACTCCATGCAACGCGGCCTGATCGACCACCGAGCCAGAGATGACGGTGGTCCCATTGGGCAACGGAGTGATGGTCAACCCATCGAACCAGTCGGCCCAGTTCGGGTTCAGGTGGCCCTTGACGGTAATCTGGTAGAACTCCTGTGGCATGCTCGTTTTCTTCTCCCTGCACGCATAGGTGATGCTCTCTCTCCTCGTTGCCAACGATGTCTTTCTCACTTCATCGTTGTTGGAGGAAGTGTACCAGGACAGCAGGGAGGTTCGGACCCATCAAAGGGTGGTAATGGGGGGTGGAAGTTTTTCCATGCTGGTGAGGAGGGGGTGGATGCAGGCAGGGATGGGAGGTGGCTACTCGGAGAGCAGGTGGAGTGCTCTGGCGCGTGCCACCGCCTGAGTGCGGCTCTCCACCTGGAGCTTACTGTAGATGGTATTGACATACGATTTGACGGTGCTCAGTGCCAGGACGAGTCGGTCGGCAATTTCACGATTGGAGAGGCCAGCCGCAATGAGGCGGAGTACTTCCAATTCGCGCTCGGTCAGCGGGTCGAGCAGCGGCTGGGCAGGAGCTGGTGCAGAGGGTGCAGCAGGGGAGGTACCTTCCTGAACCCGTTCTCCGCGCAGCAGTGCGAGGAGCCGTTCGATGTAGGCAAGGGGAACGTTCGTCGAGGTGGCACGAGGTCGTTTCCGTGAGTGTTCGTGGAGCTTTGCGAGCAGGACCGCCATGGGTGGGCCTTCATCCACAAAGATGCGGATGTATCCCTCCGGCTCAGCCAGCGAGAGTGCGCGGGAGAGCGGCACAAGAGCAGCAGGGATGTCGCCTTGCAGCAGGTTCGCAAGCGCCTGCAGCACCAGGATTTCGAGGACGCTTCCCGTCCTCTCCCCTTCTTCCGCCGCTTGCAGGAGGCGCTCCAGGAGTCCCATTGCCTCGGAAATGGAGCGGTCTGCACGGTCGCTCTCAGACCGTGCCAAGAGCACCCTGGCCAGGGTAATGTGCTCGAACTCGCGCAGGTAGCTCAGGTCGTCCGAAACGGAGAGGCCCTGCTCACGCGCCCAGCCGAGGGCTTCACCCAACCTCTCCTGCGCGACCCACACCCGTGTCACGAGCGCCGTTACAGGGCGCACATTTGGGAAGAAGTCACTCACATACAGGCGCTCTGCCTCGTGGAGCAGGTCGAGAGCGCCGTCCAGATCTCCCTGGGCCTCCCGTATCCGAGCCATAGCAACGCACCAGCGATACCGGTTTTGCGGTAACCCGGTGTGCTCGCCCAGTTCCTTGCTTCTCAGCAGGTGCTGCATGGCAGCATTTAGATCGTTACGCTCACGGAGGAGCTCGCTCATTCCCACGTACATGTCTGCCGCTCCCCGCAGTACGGGCGCGCCCTGTTCCGTCGCAAGCTGCAATGCCTGCTCGTATGTACGCATTGCCTCGTGGAGACGACCTTGCGCCATCCGTATATCAGCCAGGGCGATTGCGCAACCGATGGCGTCAGAGAGGTGCCCGGCCTTCTGCACACTCGCCATGCCATCGGCATACGTCCGGTGCGCTGCCTCGAGATCCCCACTCGTCCAATATGCGAGTCCCAGGAGCGCCGCTGCCGCTCCGCGCCCGAGATGCTCTTCCTCAGGTAAGAGGTCGAGCACCCGCCGGGCGTATTTCACGGTGGCGGCCACATCGCCCAGAGCCTGGGCCTGTGCGGCACGGTACACGGCGATCGAAGCCGGGAGACGGCGAAATTCCTCTTCGTCCACGACGACCATCTCAGCTGATGAGGCGAGCGCAAGCTCACCCATGTCTGCCTTCGTGTCAAGCCACCGTTCGGCGTCCCGCAGTCGGGCCTCAACGCCCTCGAGCTCGCCGCTAAGCAGTAATGTCCCGGCATAGTGAACGCTGAGTACGGGCCTGGCGCGCACCAGCTGGTCGGGGAGCGCCTTGAGCCAGCCAAGCACCATGGTCTCCTGTCTACTCCTGCGCATGGCTGGCACTGCCAGCTCGACCAGGTCCGCCGCTCGCTCGAAATCCTCGGCGGCCAGCGCGTGGCGGATCGCATCGGCCGCCGAACCATGCTGCTCGTACCACGCACTCGCGCGCCGATGCAGCGTAGCTACATGATCGGGCTGCTCTGCCCTCAAATGCGCAGAGAGCACGTCGGCAAAGAGGTGGTGATAGCGATACCAGTGGCGCTTGTCATCGAGCGGAACGACAAAGAAGTTGCCTCGCTCCAGGGCCTCCAACCGCGCGTTGCCTTCCTCCTGGCCGGTGACGGCATCGCACAGCGGGCCATGCAACCGGTCGAGCATGGCGGTCTGGAGTAAGAAACTGCGGATAGGTTCGGGCTGACGCTGCAGAACCTCTTCGACCAGATAGTCCACGATGTAGCGGTGGTCTCCAGCGAATGCCCGGATGAACCCGGGAACATCCTGGTGGCCCTGCATGGAAAGTGCGGCTAATTGCAGGCCGGCAATCCAGCCTTCGGTGCGGTCTGAAAGTCGCGCGATGTCTTGGACCGAGAGGCTGAGACCCATGACCTGGTCGAGAAATGCGGCAGCTTCGGAAAGGGTGAAACGCAAATCGTTGGCGCGCAGCTCGGTCAAGTGGCCCCGGGCGCGTAACCGGGCCAGGGGTAGGTCTGGATCCTCGCGGGTGGCGATGACCAGGTGCATCTGCGGCGGCAGGTGCTCGACGAGATAGGTGAGGGCAAGGTCAACCGGTTTGGCAGCAATCACGTGGTAGTCGTCAAGGACGAGAACGAAATTGTCCGGGAGCGTGGTGATGTCATTGAGCAGCGCCGTCAGCATCGCTTCGGTTGGCGGGGGCTGGCTTGATTGGAGCACACCTAACACCCCTTCTCCAATCGTGGCGGCAATCGTCTGCAAAGCAGCGACGAGGTATGTCAGAAAGCGTGTGAGGTCGTTCTC
>WNFJ01109087.1_pt1 | contig 31174 bp, 40 predicted proteins | sample 5400461 | NCBI WGS metagenome assembly WNFJ01 (sample SAMN13153349, study PRJNA577476) | soil metagenome | isolation source: 115 cm saprolite on Douglas fir-dominated hillslope | place: USA:California | collected 2013-09-17
ATGGTGGCTCCGGGCGCCATCCCGTGAACCGCCTCTACGTCCAGCGTCTCCTCCCCGTACCAACCCTGGGGGCCCTGCTTCTTGTTTTCGGGCCTACCGAAGGTGCCGGGGGCGACGACCTGGACCACTCGCGTGGAGGGAAGACTCCGGTTCGCCGACCACTTGTCCAGGTCTTGCTGGATGGTCGGTGATGCGTAAGCGTCGATGATCGCCACGGTCTGGCCGCGTCCGTCCAGGGTGGTGTTGCCCACGTACGCGCCGCGGATCTGTTGCGGCGAGTAACCGCATAGCGCCAGCGGGAGCGGCAGGGTGTAGCCAGGAGGATTCGTGATTGGGACGGTCAGGCTGGAGGTCGTCTTCTCCGCCCAGAACGCGGAGCACGGCTGAGCGCTCACGAAAGCTGGCGACGGGGGGGCGTCCGGTTCGTGCGAAATGTTGGTGTGAAATGACGCCGCTGACCACGCCCGCCAGCCCAGCGGGCACCGAGATGTCGGACGAGGGTGACCGCAACGTCAGGCCCGACACCGCATACATGCCGAAGGTGGTGCCGAACGCCGCCGCCGCCTGGGCCACTGTGCCTTCGGCAGCGACGTAGTGGTTGTTCAGCGGCGCGTAGTCGGTGCTGAAACCCTGGCCGGTGAGCCAGGACTCCACCTGGCGGACCTGCTGCTCAGACGGCGCGAACTGCTGCCGGAACTGCTGCGGCGTCAGGAACTGCCCGTACGAAGGGCTGTTCGAGTCCGACACCGCTCTGGCCACCTGTTCGACTGCCGCCGGATTGTTCCAGCCAAGGTAGACGCGGAAGTTGATCGTGTCCGTGCCGGCGGCGGCGCCCTTGAAGTTGGCGGAGTTCGCCCAGGCGGGCACGGAACCGGCCAGCGTCGCATTTCCGGACGGCGCGGCCACGGCTGGAACGGTGATCGCCAGGGCCATCGCCAGAGCGCCGACGACGGACGGCAAACGGATGCGTAGGCTCATTGGCACCCTCCCCAGATAAAGCGGCCGAACTTAAGTCGGCCTTCAGGGGCCGAAGATAGCCCGGCCAGGATCGCATGTCAACCGCTAGGCGACGAGATCGGTCATCGCCTGAGCCTGCACCGCCTGGCCGAGGCGGCCGACGCCCATCAGGTCTTCGACAGTCGCCAGCAAGGAGTAGTGGTCGTACGCCCGATCGCTCTGGCGGTGCCCACGCCCGGCCGCAACCACAAGCGTCAGCACCCGGTTCGACTGGCTCCCGTCGTCCTCGTCCCAGGTGATGAAAAGGACGCCGTTCGCCTTCCAGGCGGCGGAGCTCGTGATCTCCCCCACCACCTGGCGCAGCCAGTCATCTCCCTCCCCGACCGGGCAGTCGTGCGTGTCGTGGCACCTGTCGGGCGTGATCCAGCTGAAGCGCGGCGTGTTGCGGGCCAGGTCCCCCGCAAAGCGGGTGAAGGCGACTACGTTGGCCGGGCAGGCCCCGCCGTAGAAGGCAAACGGATTGTGCCCCGGGTCGTACGGGACCGGGCTTTTCAGACAACCGCCGTCGCCTAGGCCTTCCATGTACGCGCGCCACGTCACGCCGGCCTTCGTGAGCTGGGTGCCGAGGTCCTGCTGCGGGAGCACGTGGTAGCTGTCGTCGGTCACCCCCCAGGTCGAGCCCGAGGTGAGCGCGAGGTAGTTCGGCACGCTCGGATGCGCGACCGCGTGGTAGTTGTTCGCCACTCCGTACTTGGCGACAAGAGAGCTCGTGAAGGCTCCGGAAAGGGCTTCGGCTGCCGATTTGTTCTCCATGACGATCAGAAAGACGTGGCGCGGCGCCGATACGCCGACGTCGATGTGGCCAGGGCCCGCTGTGCAGCCCGCCACCAGCCCGACCAGCATTGCGCCGGCGACTCGCCGCAACCTCACGACTTTCCGACGAGGCCCGCCTCGTAGGCAAGGATCACCGCTTGCACCCGATCGCGCAGGTCCAGCTTGTCGAGCACGTGCGCGACATGCGTCTTCACGGTGGTCTCCGCGACGTGCAGGCGCGCGGCGATCTCCGCGTTGGTCAGCCCGCGCGCCACCTCGCCCAGAACGACGCGCTCGCGGTCGGTCAGTGCCTCGAGCTGCGCGGCCTTGCGAGCCTGAGGTTCAGGGCGCTTGGCAAACTCCTCGATCAACTTGCGTGTCACCGATGGTGCCAGCAGCGCGTCGCCCGACGCCACCACCCGTATCGCCCGAATGAGCTCCTCGGGCGGCGCGGCCTTGAGCAGAAACGCCGATGCGCCCGCGGCGAGGGCGTCGAAGATGTACTCGTCGAGCTCGTAGGTCGTGAGGATGACCACGCGGGTGATTCCCGCGACCTGTCGGGTGGCGGCAATCCCGTCGAGGCGCGGCATGCGGATGTCCATCAGGGTCACGTCAGGGTGCTCGCGATTGACCATCTCGACCGCCTGCTGTCCGTCGGCGGCCTCGCCGGCGACCTGCATGTCGGGCTGCGACGCCACGATCATCCGAAAGCCCGCGCGAACGAGCGCCTGGTCGTCAGCGACTGCCACGCGAATCATGCGATGGGTAGTTTCGAGCGAACGGTGAAGCCGCCGACGGCCGACGAGCCCGCTTCCAACTCGCCCCCGAACAGCGCCACCCGCTCCCGCATCCCGATCAATCCGTGCCCCGTCGAAGCTTTCACCGCGGCTTCGGACTCGCCCCCGCCGTTGTCGCGAATCGTCAGCTCCAGGGAGTCCGGCTGGTACGCGATGCGCACGTCAAGCCTCGATGCTCGAGCATGCTTGAGCGCGTTCGTGATCGCCTCCTGGATGATCCGGTACGCGGTGAGGTCAAGCGCAGCCGGCAGCGGCCGCTTTTCGCCCGTGACCTTTAAGGTGGCTTCGAGTCCGGCATCGCTCGCGGTCTTGACCAGCGCGTCGACCTCGTCGAGGCCCGGCTGCGGCGCCAGGGGTGCCTCAGGCTGTTTTCGCAAGATCCCGAGCAGCCGGTTGAGCTCGGCCAGGGTGTCGCGAGCCGTGCTTTCGATTGATTGCAGCGCCTCCTCGCTCGAGCTGCCCGAAACCCGAGCCGCGCCGGCCTGGATGGCCATGACACTCACGTTGTGCGCGACCACGTCGTGCAGCTCGCGAGCGATTCGCAAGCGCTCAACCTCCACCGCCTGGCGGCGAAGGGTCTCCGACTCGCGGCGGTGTCGCGAGATCAGCTCCGAAAAGAACGCGCGACGGCCGCGAATGTAATCACCGATCACCCAGGCCACCAGCGCGGGGGGCCCGCGGGTCAGCAGCGACTCGCGATGGTTGCTCAAGTTGACGCTCGTCAGGGCCGCGATGAACACGCTCAGGGTGCCCAGCGCGGCCAGTGCGACGATCACGAGGCGCGCCCTGGAGCCGCCGTACACGGAAACCGCGTAAACGCCAAAGATCACCGCGCCGTCTGAGGCGGTCTGCGAGATTCCCAGCACCTCGCCTGTGACCAATGCCGCGACGACGATGGCCAGCACCGCCACCGGCCGCCGCCGCCGCCACCAGAGCGGTACCGACTTGAGCAGCACGAGTACGAGGGCCAGGATGAAGAGCAGGGCGGAAACGCGAAAAAAGTCGACGGCGATCGTCCCGATGAGCCCCGGCAACAGCGTGATGGCGACGAGCAGGCCGTCGACGAGCCGCGGCCGGCCTGTGATCCATGACCACGGCCGGCCGCGAGACGGTGTTGGAGTCGGAAGGCTACCTATGTGACGTCCCTCTGCCGCAGCAGCGCCGCGGAGGCGATCAGGAAGATGGCCAGGTAGCCGACGAGAACGAGCGCCGCTTGCTGTGCGCCGATCGCGGGCGGTGGCGATTGGCCGAACGCGGGCGAGGTGAAGGTTTGCAGCAGCGCGGTCGCATTCTGGCCGTCGAACCAGTTGGTGATCCACTTGTACGTGCCGCCGTTGAAGCTCGTGATGAACCTGACGACGATGATCTGCAGCACGGTCACGTAGATCAGTCCGACTCCGAGCGCCGCCGCCGATTGCCGGAACAGCACGCCCAGAACCATGCCGAGGGAACCGTTGACCGCGAGGACGAGCCACATCGCGCCCACGCCCTTGGCGATGTCGACGGCCACAGGCCAGCTGATGGCGTGGCCCTGGACTGACGCGATCACGACGCTGTACGCGGCACCGACCGCAAAGATGATGAGGGTGATGATCCCCATCCAGACCTGGAAGACGACCACGCGACCGGCAAGAGTCGCGAGGCGGCCCGGGCGTTGCGTGAAGACGGTCTTCAACGTACCCCACGAGTATTCGGAGCCTGTGATCAGCGCGCCCAGCACGAGAGCCATGGCGGCCCCAAGTGGGAAGCCGGCGCCCATGACGTTGTTGATGAACTGATCCGGGAACAGGGTGAGTATCGAGACGGATTCACGCGGTCCTCCCGGATGCGTCGCCTGGTACCACTCGGCGGAGTAGAAGAGCACCACGATTCCGGCGATGAGGCCGGCCGACACGAGAAAGGCCGGGCGAAAACGGTTCTTGCGCCATTCGGCTTTGATGCTTGCGATCATGATCCTTGCTTCTCTCCTGTGAGCTGGAAGAAGACTTCCTCCAGCGATCTTTCGAATGGCCGCAGCTCGCTGACTCCGATGCCGGCGGCCACGAGCCGGCTGTTGATCTCGAGGCTGCCCGCGGGGTCGGTCTTCAACCTGATCGAGCCGTCCTGGCGGCTCACCGCTGCGGCGCCGAACATGCCGGCGAGCAGCTCGTACGCGCGATCGGCGGGCTGGGCCTTGACCAGGACTCCTTCCTCGCCGAGCAGCTCCTGAACGGTGGACTGCGTCACCAGCTTGCCGCCGCTGATCACCCCGACGCGATCGCAGATCTGCTCGACCTCGGTCAGCAAGTGGCTCGAAAGGAGCACGGTGCGATTGCCCTGCCCGATGTCCTTGATGAGCTTGCGCATCTCGGCCATGCCCTGCGGGTCGAGTCCGCTCGTGGGCTCGTCGAGGATGAGCAGCTCGGGATCTTTGAGCAGGGCCGCGGCAACGCCGAGCCTCTGCTTCATGCCGGTCGAATAGGTGCCGAACTTGCGACCGGCGCGCGACGTGAGCTCGACGATGTCGAGCACCTCCTCAACGCGCTTGTGGCTGACGCCCGCGTAGTCGGCGACGACCTTGAGATTCTCGCGACCCGTGAGGTACGGGTAGAAGCCTGGCGCCTCGACGAGCGAGCCGATCTTTGCGAGTCCGGTCGGATCGCCCGGCTCGTGGCCGGCTACGGTCGCCGTGCCTGACGTGGGCCGGATGAGGCCCACGAGCATGCGCAGGGTCGTCGTCTTCCCGGCGCCGTTCGGCCCGAGGAATCCGTAGACCTCCCCGCGCCTCACGCTCATGCCCACGGAGTCGACGGCGAGGACTCCGTTTCCGTAACGCTTCGTGAGTCCGCTGGTCTCAATGACGGTCGTGTTTTCCATGACCGTCACGCTAGGCCCCGTGGTGTGCGGCGTCGTCAGCCGCGAGATCGATCTTTGAGGTCATCCTCGAGGATGATCCGATAAGGTGCAGGGCCACCGCCGCGATCCAGGTCCAGCCGCCGATGATGGCGATGCGCTGCAAGAAGCCGGTGGGCGCGTTGGGCCAGACTTCCCGCTCGTCCAGGACGGAGACGGCGGTGCTGGCGATGAACATGGCGACCAGCAGAATTCCGATGCCGGCCGAGTAGATCACCCACCGACGCGAGTCCGCCGTGCTCCCGAAGTGCCACGCCATGACGAAGGCGGAGGCCGGCAGGAGGGTGAAAGCCGCGAGGCCGGCCAGGCCGTGGATCATCCCGTGGACTGTGTGGACCTGCGCCGCGCCGACCGGATAGCCGAGCGCGGGGTCGGTGACGAAGACTCCGGCCACGAGCAGCGCTGTTCCGAACAAGCCCAACAGGACCGGCGCGCCGGTCGCGCCTCGGCTGCCTCGAAGCGCACTTCGCAGGCCGATCGCAAACACCCCCACCAGGCTGCCGCAGACAAGGAAGTTGACGACCTGGACCCAGCCTCCGTCACCCGTCGCCAGCTGGCTGACGTAATGGCGCCATGCGCTGTAGCCAGGCCGGGTGAGGCCTTCGATCAAGAACACGACGATGAACAGCAGCGGACCGATGACGCCTGCGTAGAGGAGCTTTCTCATGACCGCCAACTTAGATTTCACGACGCCTTAGGTCTTCATCCGCCAGATCGATCTTTGCCCTCATCCTCGTTGATGAGACGGATTAGTTGAGGCCCAGGAAGCTCTCGAGCTGAGCTAGCGCCTTGTCCACCCGATCGGGAGCGGTGTCGGCGACGGGGACCATGAACAGGCCGCTCAGCGTCGCGATCACGAGCGAGGCGGTCGAATCCGGGTTCAGCCCCTTGTCGACGAAGCCTTCGCTCTGAGCGTGCCGCACAAGCACGACCAGGATGTCGTGCCAGGCCCGAATCGTGTCCTGGAAAATCGCGGCGATCGCGGGGTCGCGGCTCGATCGCAGCGCGAGCTCGCCCATGACCGTGAACAGCTCGGGCTCGTCCGCGGCCAGCCGCCGAATCCCCTTGAACTGGGCTGCCAGCTGCTCGCCGGGCCGGGAGCCGGGCGCGAACGCGGTCCGGAAGCGGCCCATGGCATGGGCGACCACGCCGCGGATGAGCGCCTCCTTGGTCGGGAAGTAGTAGTGGAGGGTCGCGATGTTCACTCCCACCTCGGCGGCGACGTCGCGCGTCCGCAGCCCTTCGAAGCCGGCCTGAGCGATGCGCCGGTAGGCGGCCAGAACCAGCTCGTCATGCCTGGGCTCGGCGTCCGGTTTGGCCTTGGGACGGCCGCGCTTGACCTTCACTTACTACTCAATCAATCACTTGATGGAATATACTCCAGACGCACCCCGGTTGCTGCTTTCGCAAGGAGTGTCGAGCATGAATGCGAGTACCGATATGTCCAGAGCAACCGACGTAACTCGGTTCGTCGACCGGATCGTGCGGCCGCTGACCCAGCTCTGCAACCCGTTCATCCTGCGAGTCGCCGGCGGCCGGTGGTTCCCGATGTTCTCGCTGCTGCACCATCGCGGCCACAAGTCTGGCCGGATCTACGCCACTCCGGTCACGGGCTTCCCGCGCGGCGGCTTTTTCTGGCTAGGGCTGGCGTTCGGCCAGAACTCCGGTTGGGCGCGCAACGTGCTCGCGGCCGGCGAGGCCGACCTCCGCTATCGCGGCGCCGACTACCACCTCGTCGAAGCCACCGTGGTCGAGGTTGCGGAGGTCAAAGACGAGCTGCCGGCAATCGTGCGCATCGGGTGCGCTGTGGGTGGCATGGACAAGGTGCTCCGCATGCGAGCCGCGACAGAGAAATAGGAGGAACGACAATGGAGCTCACCCTGCGCGAGGTTCAGGAATTCAAGCGCTCGAAAGAGACCGCCACCTGATCCGCCTTCGGTTCTCGGAGCGGGACGCTTAGCTTCCTGCACACACGAAACCACCCTGCTTGGCGTCTACAGTGGTGCCGTGCGGAGCTTGATCGGCAGGATGGCGGAGGCCGTGATCCTGTTCCTCTGCTTCCTGCTCGGGCGCCGCGTTGACCGAGGCCAGGCGCCCTGGCTGGACGGCCCCACCGGCCCGCCTCGCATTGGCGCGGCCTTCCACCGATCGATGGCCTCAAGGGCCGGACTGGAGGTGAGGACCGGCCCCGACCTGGGCCTCCTGCCTGATTGCGCGCTCCTCGACGGCGCGGGATTCGACTCAGGGCGTCTGGACCCCGCCGTGCGCGACTTCTACGAGCACACCAGCCGCTACCGCCTCGACGTCTGGTCGCAGTGGTCGCCCCTGTTCTGGCCCTTCGGCTGGGCGCTGATCACTTTCGTCAGCCGGCGCATGGAGCAGCTCAACTTCCCCATGTACCCGCTCGAGACCGCGCGCGGCATGACCAGCGACGTGGAGCAGCTGGTCGATCCGTCTGGACACGTGGTCTTCACCAGCTGGCTGCGCCGCAACACGGCCAGCGGCCTCGTCATCTACTCGGGGTTGTACGCGACAGCCTCCGCGCCCGGGCATGGTCCCTGCGTCAAGACCGTCTTCCCGGTCGTGCGCGGCAACGCCACCGTGCTGCTACGGCCCGAGAATCAGCCTGACGGCTCCCTGAAGCTGATCTCGGCGGGCCGTCGCTTTGGAGACCCCGGTTTCTACCGGACGCGTCTGGTACGTGCGGCCGATCAACGAGATCTTCCATGTCTATCCCGACGGCGACGGCACCGTGCGCACCGACCATTTCGTGCGCTGGTGGGGACTCTCCGTCCTCCACCTTCACTATCACATCACGCCGGACCGGGAAGAAACGCCTGCCACAGTCCCCTTCCCCGCGGCGACCACGGCCGCGCCGTAGGGAGGCGCCGGCGGCATGACGGTGACACCGGCGGAGCGTTATGCGGCGATTGTCAAAGCGGTTGCCCGCAAGCGCGGCGTCACGTACTCAGACGATGCAAAGGGTTTCGGCGCCTCGGCGTTGAAGGTCGACAAGAAGATCTTCGCGATGCTCGCTTCAGGCGACGAGTTCGTCGTCAAGCTGCCGCGCCGGCGCGTCGACGCGCTGGTTGCGGCCGGTGCGGGCGAAAGGTTCGATCCACGGCGCAACGGCAAGCTAATGAAGGAGTGGCTCGTCGTGCGCCGCGGGCTCGAAGACCGGTGGCTGCCGCTGGCGGAAGAGGCGCTGGAGTTCGTTCGCTCGAAGCGGTAACGTCGAGGCCGTGGCTTCTCTTGGCATCCGAGAGCGTCTGCTGGCGACGGTCGAGGCATCGCGCGAACGCGAGCACGAGCTGATCGCCCTTGCCGACGATTCGCCTCCACCCGAGCCAGGCCTGTGGACGGTGAAGGACCATCTTGCGCACCTGAACGAATGGCGGGTGTATGCGGCGCGAACCCTCCACGCCGGGCGGACCGGGACCGAGGCGCCTGACCTCGGCGACGACATCGACGCCGCCAACGCTCGCTTCTATGACGCCAACCGCGACAAGCCCGCTGACCAGGTCAAGTCGGAGGTGCGCTCCTCATACGACCAGCTGAAAGCCGCGCTTGCCGCATGCACCGATGACGTCCTGGACCGGCCACGGCCGCATGGACCCGACGCTCCGCTATGGCAGGTGGTAGCCGGCAACTGCCACCGACACCCGGCCGAGCACATCATGTTCTGGCACCTCGAGCAAGGCAACGAAGAGGCGGCGGAAGCCGCGCAGCAATGGGTCTATGAGCTGGACCGGCACGAGTTGCCCGAGCCGAAGGCCGTCGCCGCGTCCACGTACAACCTCGGCTGCTTCTACGTGCGGGTTGGACGCGAGGCTGAGGCCCTGCTGCGATTCCAGCACGCGTTCGAGCTCGACCCGTCGCTCAAGAAGATCGCCCGGACAGACCCCGACCTGGACCGCATTCGCAACCATCCCGAGTTGGTCGCGCTGCTCGGGTCCTGACCTTTCGGCACGACGTTCGGTGCTCGCTCATCAGGCGTGCCCGGGGTTGTCGGGCGCAGCGGTGACACTTGCGGAGCTGGAGGGCTGACCGTTGGGCGTCGGGATGGTGCACGACACGGCGGTCGTGGCGTTGAAGCCGACATCGGGTATGACCTGCGCCTGACAGCTGCCGATCGCAGCTCCGGACGCGGTGTCGGTCATCGTGAACGTAATCGTAGAGGGCGCCTTGGCGCCGGTCAGGCCCCCCAGGTTTCGGAGCGTCGCGCGGACCACACAGGGTGAAGCGCATCCCGACGTGTCGACCGAGAGGACGCTGTAGATCGGCGGCAGCGTGGAGAGGTTCGAGAAATCGATCACGTCCTTGGGTGGCGCCAGCCCGAAATCCTTCTGGTAGTTCAGATATTGGAGCTGCACATCTCCGATTCCGTCGACGACCACGCCCTTCTTCGTCTGCAGATACAGCAGCCGGTTCGGCGGCGCCGACGCGAGGTAGACGTCTGCCCTGGGGCCCGACAGCGCGACCGCGTCGACGCCGTTGACCGAAACGCCGTCGGTGCGCTGGGTAACTGCCGCCCCGAGGAACGTCGACTTGAAAGCGGTCGCATCGGTGAAGTCCGGCAGCTGTGGCGCAAGGCCGGCCGATCCCATCCACCAGGCGTTGCCGGCCGCAGCGACCAGGTCCCGCGAGAGCGGGTCGCCGCCCATATGGTCGGAGAGAAACTGGTGGCCTCGGAAATAGGCCCGGTTCCCGAAGATGAGCGCCTCGACGTTCACCTTCGGCCCGGTTACCGTAAGGTGCTTGGTATTCGGCGGACGGACCTGAAGGTCGATCGACCACCTGTCCCCATGGTCGGTGAACGAGCCGGTGATCTCGAAGCTCGAGGCGGTCAGCGATGCCATGGCGCCGCTCTCGAGTGCTCGCTCGGTCGGCGTGCCCAGGCCGAAGGGTAGGTCGCACGCCGACAGCCCCGCCAGCAAGAAGGCCGCGCCCGCCGTCGCCAGCGCACCCCTGGTCGCCCGCGTAAAGCCAGAAGTTTTCAAGGTGTCAGCTCTGTAACGGGACGGATACTATGACCGTTACCTCACCGTGGCGAGCACCGACGCGCCTCCGCAAGGTCTGGGCGTTCCCGGCACCTCCCAACGCCCTGCTCCTGCCGGAAAGGCGAAGCCCAGGTTCGCCCACCTGTTCGGACGCGACTATCGGGTCGTCCTACCCAGCATCCGCGACCCACGCCTGCACGTGGCGGCGGTGCTGCTCACCCTGCAGGCCCTCGGCCAGACCGTCCTGGGCTTTCGTCTCTCAATAGCGCAGATCCTGGCATGCCTGGCGGCCGGCGCCGTGATCGAGTTCGTAGTCAGCTTCTTCAAAGACAAGACCATCCTGTGGCCGGCCAGCGGGCTGCTCACCGGCAACAGCACGGCCTTCATCCTTCGAGTCCCGGGCACGCTCCACGGACAGTGGTGGAGCACCAACGGGATCTGGATCTTCATCGGGGTCGTGGCGCTTGGGATGGCCTCCAAATACTTGATCCGGTGGCGGGGACGGCACATCTTCAACCCCTCCAACGTGGCGCTCGTAATCGCCTTCGTCGCGCTCGGCCCTCAGCACTCGGAGCCGCTCGACCTCTGGTGGATCCCGATGGGCACCTGGATGATCGTGACCTACGCGATCCTCATCGGCGGCGGGCTGTTGATCGCTCTCGAGCTCCGGCTGGTGGGTCTGGTGATCGGCTTTATGGCCGGCTTCGCCCTCTTCGTCGCCGTAGCGCTGGCGCCGGTGCCAGATCACTGCATGGTCGCCAGCTGGCACGTCACGCCGATGTGCGGACGGGACCTGTGGCAGATCCTCGTCACATCCCCGGAGATCTTGATCTTCGCCCTGTTCATGGTTCCGGATCCACGCACGGTGCCCGACGGTCCGGTGGCGCGGGTCGTGTTCGGCATCCTGGTGGCCCTGCTGGCGGTGCTGCTACTGGGGCCGACCACGCTGGAGTTCTGGACCAAGACCGCGATCCTGGCCAGCCTGGTCATCGCCTGCGCGCTTCGGTTTGCCCTGGTCCGATTCCTGGCGCCGTTCGAAGGCGCTTACGCGGCCCGCGGGGTTGGACGTCGCGCCTGGCGCGTGCCGGTAGCGCTGGCGGTCGCCCTCGTGCTCACGGGAGCGCTCCCTGTGGCGGCCGACATCGCGACCCACAGCCCGGTGCCCGTGGCCGGGCTTACGGACGGCACGCCCCCGACCGTCACCCTCCAGGTGGGATCGGGGCCTGGCGTCGGACAGTCGCTGTCCGCCACAGCAGGCGCCGCGCTGCCTCCGGCTTCTGGTGCGGCGCCGGCGTCAGCATCCTCGCGGGTGTGGATCCTCCCACCGATTCCAACTCCGAGCGTCGCGGCCAATGTGACGGACTTCGACCCCAAGCTGACGCCGCAGGTCGCTGCCACGATGGCGCACGACGCCGTGCTCGACCTGATCATCGAATCGGAGGCGCGCCGTGCCCACGACCTGAAGCTGGCCGCCCTGGGTGCCAGCGACGACGGCCTCAAGGAATTCACCGACGTCATCAACGGGGACATCGCCGCCGGGAAGATCTTCCAGAAGACCTACAGCTTCGCTTCCATCAGCATTCAGCTGTTCCTGCCCAAGTTCGCCACGCAAGGCGCGCGCCTGGTCGGGGTGCACATCCAGGGAACGTCCACTCTGATCACAAGGTCCGCATCCGGAAGCGTGCTGTCGCAAACCACCACCACGTATGACAAGACGTGGGGGCTCGGCGGGCAGTCAGGCGGCAGCAGCTACCAGCTCATCTCAGTCGACTACACCGGGCTGGCCCCGGCGCCGTGACGATTTCACGGTCTTGAGGGTGAGGGGCGCCCGCCGGGCGCCCCCCACGATTCGAGCTCTGCTAAGGAGTCGGGTCCAGGAACCCGCCGCCGTAGATGTCCGAGTTTCCAAACGTGCTCGGGAACGGAGGGCAGGCCTGCTGAGGCGCAGGTCGGGGAACGGTGGTCCCGTTCCTGAGTGACATGCGCCAGGCGTCGACGGCCGGGCAGTCGGCCGCGTTGCGCGCATCGTTCCAGACTGCAGCCCCGTACGTGCGAGTCGCGGCCGCATACACGTAGTCGCCGAGGAACTCTCCCACCAGGTTGTTCTGGCTCGTGCCGCGCGGATCACCTGGAGCGCCGCGGTGCAGCTCGCTGAACGCTCCGGTTCCTGACGCACCGACATCGGCGTGCAGAACGACGCCGACGAGCACGCGAGCATCGGTGGTGTTGTTCCTGTACGGGGTCGTGAAGGCGTTGTAGACGACATACACGTCGGTGCCGTTCGGTGAAATGGCGGGCGCGGTGTAGTAGCCGCGGTCGCCCGCGCTCTCGATCGCCATCGGGGTCGACCACGTCCCGCCGCGGTTGGCCGATTCGGTGAAGTAAACGTGCGGCGTGGCAAGAGGTCCGCTGACGTAGCTCATGACGATTCTGTCGGTGGCGTCACCTCCGGTAGGCGCGCCGTTGGCGATGTCGACGCTGGGCGCCGGAGCGAGGTCGCTGCGAGCGCGGGCGATGCCGTCGATGGTCTGACGGCCGAGCACGGGGTCGATCACCCCGGGCTGGTTGACGGGGCCGGCCACGGGAGTCTGAGCCGACCACGTGGCGCCTCCGTCGTGGGACACGGTCATCATCTCGAAGGGCAGATGGCCGCCGGACGAGCTGGTGCCCACCCCGAATACGTAAGCGTTGCCCTTGCTGTCGGTCCGCACGGTGCAGCCGTCCATCGGATTGACCTGGCCATTGTTCGCCGCGGGCGAAACCAACGTCTGCGTCCAGGTGGTACCACCGTCGGACGAAGCGGCGACCAGGAGCGGGGCCGGCGAGGCGTTAGGACTCTTTTCCTGGCCCCTGAAAGACGCCCAGCAGATGTAGACGTTGCCGAAGAACCGGCTCGACGAGGCGTTGTCGGCCCACACCTGCTCCTTGTCGGAGAACGTGGTGGAGGACTGCATCGAAACGAGCACGGGCGGCATCCACGCGGACTTGACGCCCGCGGCCGCGGCGCCGACATTGTCGGTGCGCGAGAGGCCGATCGCCTCGAATCCCTTGAAGGTCGTTTTGCCCGGGAAATTCGACGTCAGGTTTGCGTAGTAGAGACGCGACCCGTTGGCCCAGCTGAAACCGTTGGGACCGGGCTGCGGTCCGAATGCGAGAGCAGGATCTCCGTCCGCGACCAGGCCGTTCTCGATCCGGCGACTGGCGCGCAAGGCGCCGGGCCCAGGCAGTTCCGAGCGGTCCATCCCGTGTAACTGGGCTGCGTCCATGTGTTGCCGGAGTCCTTCGAGAAGTAGAAACCCGAGACGCCGATGCCCCGGGTGAACGGGCACCTGGCGGGGTCGCCGGCGTTGCAAGCCTCCTCGTCGACCTCGTCGTTCGAGCCGGCGACGACGACGTTGGGCGAATTGGCGTCGATCGCCATGGCGGGCTCGTTCTGTTTGTTCTGGGAGAACGGGCTGGTCGAGCTGCCGTTCGTGACCAGAACGTCACCACCCGAGGCCGAGGCGGGAGCCGCGAGCAGCAAGGCCAGCGCGGCCGCGAACAAGATGGGCATTCTTCGCATGGTCTCCCCCTATGCCACACCACCGATGCCGAGACCCTCCGAGTCTAACCCCTACCGATCAGGCCCCGCAGCGACCCCGGAGGCCGGATCTCAGGCCTGGTCGCGCGTGACAGCGGCGGGAATGCCGGCCGGTTCGTAGACGGCCGGCGGCTCGATGCCGAACGTGTCGGCGAGGCGGACGAACAGGCTGAAGAGGGCCGCGTCGTAGGCGGCCTCGGCGATCTGCTCATCGGTCCAGCCCAGCTTGCGCAGGCCCTCGACCTGCTCGTCGGTCACGCGGTATGCGGAGCGGGCTATGGTGCCCGCGAACTCGAGTAGCGCGCGCTCCGGCGGCGCCAGCCCGGCGGCGTCGAGGTCACCGTCGCGGAGTGCCGCCGCCACCCCCTCGAACGATTCGCCCTGCAACTGCAGGAACCACGTGTGGGCGCTCAGTCAATAGCGGCAGCGGTTGATGGCGGAGACGTAGGACGCGATCATCTCGTGCTGCGCGCGCGTGAGCGCGCCGTCGGTGAAGTGCATGCGAGAGGCGGCCTGGATCGCGGCCAGGAAATCGGGCCGCAGGCTCATGGTCTTGAGGATCTCGGCGACGATGCCGATCGGGCTCTGGGCCTTGGCGGTCGCGTACAGCTCGGCGAGCTGCCCGGTGGCCTCCGATTCCTGGACCATCTTGATGCGCGGCATGACTGCTTAACGAAGGATGCGCCGGAAAGGTGTCGCTACTCGAAGCCGTCCCAGGACCACCGGGGCACCTTCTGATCGGCGGGTCCCTCTGAACCCGCCGGCGAGATGGCCATCACCTGGCTCGTCGCGGCCTCTATGTAGGAGCGCATGGTCGCCCGGAAGTCCGCGTCGTCAGGAAGGCGTGCGTCGTCGAGCGCCTGCATGAAGCAGGCGACGAACCGAGGGCCGAACGCGTCCTCGGCGCCGGTGCCGGCGTGGATGCCGAGCACGGCGGTGTGATCCCCGTGCAGGGTGGTGTACCGAGCCGGCCCGCCAAACACCTCCGCCCAGTAAGCAGCCAAACGCTCGATATGGCCCGGACGGCTGTGGTGGCTGAATGGATGGTTGAGGACGGGGTCGGCCAGGCATCGTTCGTGCATGGCGGTGGCGAAGGTGAGGAAGGCATCGTCGCCGCGCGCGAACTCATAGATCGAAGGTCGGGCCAAGATGCCGAACGATAGCCGCTCAGCCGACGGCGATCGTGGTCGTGGTGCTCGCTGTTGAGCCGCCGGCGTCGGTCATTCGGATCGTGACGGTGTAGGTTCCGTTCTTCAGGTAGTAGTGCGACCCGGAGACGGTGAACCCACCGCCGGACCGGGCAACGATCGTGCCGGCACTTGTCGTCCCATCACCCCAGTTGATCTGAGCTGTGTAGTCGGTTGCGACCCCACCCGGGTCCGCGTCGGTGAGGGTGGCGAGCGGAGCGGTGAAGTTGGTCTTGTGATGTTCGTGGAACGGCGCGCTGCCGATGGCGGTCAACGCCGCGTCGGCCACGCCTGCCGACGACGTCGCGCTCGCGGTTGCGCCGCCGGCGTCGCTGATCGTGACCGTCGCCGTGTAGGTGCCCTCTTCGGAGTAGAGGTGGCTGCCACTGACGACGAAGCTGCCGCTCCCGTTCGCAGTGACTGTGCCCGCCGAGCTGGTCTGGTCGCCCCAGCTGATCGTGGCGGCGTAATCGGTTGCGACCCCGTTCGGGTCGGCGTCCGCGAAGGAGGCGATCTGGCCGCTGAGGGTCGCGCCCTCGGTCGCGCTCGCAGGCGTTCCAGTCGCGGAGAGCGCCGCGTCGGCCACGCCCGCCGAAGAGGTCGCGCTGGCAGCCGCGCCACCGGCATCGGAGATCGCGACGGTCACCGTGTAGCTGCCTTCTTCCGCATAAGTGTGGCTGCCGCTGACGGCGAAGCCGCCGCTCCCGTTTGCGATGATCGTGCCGGCCGAGCTGGTCTGGTCGCCCCAGCTGATCGTGGCGGCGTAGTCGGAGACGGTCCCGTTCGGGTCGGCGTCGGTGAAGGAGGCGACGGCGCCGCTGAAGCTCGCGCCCTCGGTGGCGCTGACCGGCGCTCCGAACGCGGAGAGCGCAGCGTCCGCCGCGCCCGCGGATCCGGTGGTGCTCGCGCCTGCGACCGCGTCGCTGACGGTGACCGCCAGGTTGTAGGTGCCCTCTTCGGCGTAAGCGTGGCTGCCGCTGACCGCAAAGCCACCGCTCGCGTTGGCCGAGACCGCGCCCGCCGAGGTGGTCTGGTCTCCCCAGGTGATCGTCGCGGTGTAGTCGGTTGCAACACCGTTCGGGTCCGCGTCCGTGAACGAGGCGACCACACCGCTGAAGGTGGCACCCTCCACTGCGCTGACCGAGGCCCCGGTCAGTGTGAGCGGCGCATCCGCCACGCTGACCGAAGTCGTCCCGGTGGCCGTGGCACTGGTCGAATCCGTGATCGTGACCGTCACGATGTAGCTGCCCTCCTCGGAGTAGGCATGCGTGCCGCTCACTGCGCTGCCGGAGATGGCGCCCGCCGTCACCTGGCCGTCCCCCCAGGCGACGCTCGCGCTGAACGGCCCATAGCCGCCCGAGAAATGTGCAAGCACCGGCGAGGAGGCGACGCCTTCGAGTCCGGCGACGGCCGAGACCATCGCGAGGGCCAGCGGTCGCTGAACCTCATAGACACCCTGGTCGACAGCCGGCCCGTTGATCCTGGGCTGGCCGGCGAGGTCGGTCGATGGCAGCGAGGGAGCGCCGTTGCTGCCCGCGTCGATCGCGGGAGAGGTCGATTGCAGGTGATAGTCGCCGGCGGCCGCGAACTGCGGATCGGCTGAGATGTTGCCGTTCGCGCCGACGGCCTGCGAGCAACTCCCTTGAGTGGCGGAGCCGGCCGAGTTGAAGAGGTCGTTGTGGTCGAAGATCGGAGGGGTCGAGGAGTATGTGGTGTTGCACAAGACGGCGGGCTGCGCGTTGCTCGCGGCGACGATGTTGTTGGACAGCTGGACCTGCGCGTCGAAGCCGCCGAGGAAAACGCTCGAGTCGGAACCCGAGTTGCCGGCAACCGTGTTGTTGACGAGGAGGGGACCTCGGTCGCCCGACGGAATGCTGATGTACAAAGCTCCTCCGCTTTGCGCGGACGTATTGCCGGTGATCAGGTTCTGGACGATGGTGGCGTCCGACTGGTTGACCATGTAGACGCCGCCGCCCTGGATGCCGGCGGTGTTGTTGCTGATCGTGTTGTTCAGCAGCGTCGGCGTGCCGGACGCGAAGAGGTCGATACCACCGCCGAAGTCGGAGGTGTTGTTGGTGATGGTGTTGTGAATGATCTGCGCGCTGGCGGCGCCCCTCACGAAGATGCCGCCGCCGCCCTGCCCGCTGCACCCGACCTGCTTGAAGTTGCCGGTGATCGTGTTGTCGCGGATGACAGGTGAGGCAAACGCGACGGAGATGCCGGTGCCGTCACCACAGGCGGTGTTGGCGGTGATGACATTGCCCAGGATGGTCGGCGAGGACCCGGTGATGTGGACGCCGGCGCCCTCGTATCCATACGCGAAGGGCGCGTTGCCATGCTGGAGGGTGAAACCCTGGAGGACGGCGGCTGTGGTCTCCGCGTTCGAGAAGTTCACGACCGGCGCGATCCCTCCGCCGTCGATGGTCGTGATGCTCGGTCCCTGCGCGCTCTGGACGGTGATCAGCTTGCCCTTGAAGCTGACGTTCTCGAAGTAGGTGCCGGGCGCGACCAGGACGGTGTCGCCGTTGCTGGAGGCGTCGATCGCGGCCTGGATGGTCGCGTACGCGCCGGGCACGTTGAGGACGTTCGCGGCGCTGACCGGTGTGGCGCCGATGGCGGCGATCGCAAGCACTGCGCACCCGGCAGCCGAAAAGGCTCGAAAGTGGCTCAGCAAGTCGACGGCAAGCCTAGGGTGCGACGCCCGTAAAGGCAATACTTTAGTTGCGCTACTTCGTGCTCGCCCGCCTCACGCTATCTTGGCGTGGCGATGCCTCTGGGCGGCCTTGACGATGTCGACTGGCCCTCGCTGACGCACGCATATGGTCCGGCGATAGCCACGGCCTATGAGCTCCGAGCGCTCGTGTCGGAGAAGGAAGCCGAACGATCCGAGGCACTCGGGTCGCTGACAGCGAGCATCGGCCATCAAGGCGACGTTTATCCCGCGACCGCAGCTGCGGTGCCGTTTCTTGTCGAGATCGCCTTGATGGAGACGCTGCCGTCCGACTCTCGGAAATCGGTGATCGTTTTCATCGACTGGATCGCTCAGGGCAATATCAATCTGCGCCGCTTTCACCCCGACTGGGCAGAGGAGCCGTGGGGACAGTCGCTCGAGAAGAATCTGCGCCAGGCGACGCCCCACCTAATGGGCCTACTGCGCTCGCGAAACAGCACCGAAGTTCGAGCCTGGGCGGTCTGGGTGATCCGGGATCTACCAGCGACACCTGAAGACCTTGACGCGCTGAGGGCGGCTGCAGTCGGCGAGGAAGACGCGGTGGTCAAGGCCACCATCGCCCTGACCCTCCCCGCGAGCGACCCGCTCCTGAAGGAGCTGATTTCCGCTGGTGAGGACCCGCTCGTGCGTCTGTGCGCCGCAGCTCAGCAGGTTGCCGCGGCCACGGACGTGAAATCTCTCGTGACCATCGCTCGCGAGTGCCTGCCACAGATTCGCCGTTTTGCCGAGATGCCGAGCTCGTCGGACGTTGATATGAGTCCGATCCGCATGGTAGCGGCCAGGCTCGGGATGGCGTCGCCAGACGACCAGGTCGGCTGGATCGAGCTCTGGCTGAAGGATGCCGGGCGACTCGAAGAGGCCCTGTTCGCCGCCTGGGACGCGGGCGACAAGCGGCGATCGATGGCGAGGCTGCTGGTCGGCCCTGTCGCCGACGTGCTCAGTCGATCCCATGATTCCGACAGCCTGAGCACTGCCGCATCGACGCTCATCTCGCTCGGCTTGCCCGGCGTCGGACGCCTGCGGCAGCTGGCGACATCCCTCAGCGGCCAAGCTCTTGATTACGCAACCCAACGCTTAGCCTTAGCTCAAGTTCAGATCGATGCATCAGCGAGCGGCCCCTGGCGGACCGAGACTTCGAACCTGGCACCACCGGCGGAGCTCGCCGCCAAGCTGCTTGCGATAACCCCTCAGCGCGCCGAATCGCAGGACGCGATGGAGGCCCTGAGCGAGCTGGCGTCCTGGGGCCCGCGCGCGAGCGAGCAAGCCGCTGTCGTGGAAAAGCTGCTTGATCATCCGCGATCCGTGTGGCTCAGAGCCAACAGCGCTCGGGCCCTGGCCCAGATCACAGGTGACTACGGCCGCTCAGTGGCCGTGCTCATGCGCGACTTCGAGCCGGCGCCTGTAGGAGTGTTCATCGCCAGGGCTCTCGGCGACTTCGGGCCGCACGCGACCGCCGCGCTGCCCATCCTCCGTGAATACGTCGACCGTGACTTGCGACCTGAAGGCATCTGGGCGCTCGAGGACGATCTGCTCGCCGCCGCGTGCGCCGATGCGATCAAACAGATAGAGGGAGTGCTTTAAAAGGGCGGGCTTGACGCCGTCCGCATGCGCAAGAACTCGGTGACGCCGGCCAGGCCCTCGATCAAGCGCACGGGCCGCGGGACGAGTCCCCAATCCGGATTGACGATCAGCTCTGGCTCCACGAGGCGTACGTCGAGACCGCCGACTCGCAGCTCACATTCACCTGCGGTCATCACGTTCTTCACCCACTGGCTGTCGGACCCGTACGTCAGAACGAAGATGTAGTGGTCGCCGCGCCGGAAGACGTTGAGCGGAAGGTGATAGACGCGCCCTGTGGTCCGGCCGCGGTAGGTCAGCATCCCAAATCCCGGCATCCATCCCGCGAAGAGTCGAGTCACCGGGTTGACGACGTGGCGCGTGAACGGGCGAACCCCCCACATCCGCGTCCTTCGTTCGATTACCCGACGACCTCGAATCGCAAGTTCGTCACCTGGACGGCGCGCGAGACCCGGCTCAGCTCGAGGTGGACAAGGTCGCCATTTGGCCTGCTGAACAGCCGGACGCCGTCTCCGAGCAAGACAGGAACCACGTGGACGGCGATCTCGTCGAGAAGGTGCGCCTCGATGCACTGGCGTGCCACATCGGCGCCGAAGATGACCACGTACTTGTCGCCCGCGGCACGGCTCGCCGTCTCAACGGCCGCGCCGATGTCGCCGGACAGGAACGTGACGGAGGACGAAGACCGGTCCAGAAAACGCGCCGCCGTAAGGTCTCCTGAACTCGGGCCGTTCCTGGACCGCGCCCACGTCGTAGGTTCGCCGGCCCGCCAGCACAGCGCCGATTCTCTTGAGGAGCTCGTCGACCTCCGAGTTTTCCTCCCCGAAGCCGAGCATCCAGTCCATCGAATGCTCCGGGCCCGCGATGAAACCGTCGAGCGACATGGTGAAATGCCAAAGAACTTTTCCCATCAGACCTCCATGACGAATTCAAGATCATCCACGCCCGCGACGTTCGGACACTTGCTCACGGACGGCCGGCACGACCTCGGTGGCGAACACCTCGAGCTGGGCAAGCGCATTACGTCTCGGCCAGAAGATGAACGTGTCCAGGCCCAGGTCGATCGACCAGTCGGTGAGGGCGTCGATCCAGGACCGAACATCCGCGATGAGCCCCGATCCGCGATGCGGCGGACCGATCTCGCCCACCACGTTGTAGATGCGGCGGATGTCCACGGGTTTCCGTCCCGCAGCGCGCGCGGCCTCATCGATCATCTGCTGCCGGGATGGAACTTCCTCCGGCGGCAGGTAGATGTTGAGGGGCGTGACCCATCCGTCGCCGGCCCGTCCGGTAAGGGCGAGCATGCGCGGCCCGATGCTGCCCAGCCAAAGGGGGACTGGCGCCGGCGGCACTGGCCCTGCCTCGTATTCGACGGTCAGCTGATCGCCTCGAGATTCGACCATGCCGCCGGCCATCGCCCGCCTCATGATCTGCAGCGCTTCGTCGGTGAAGGTGACCATCTCTCGCTTGCTGCGCCGGACGCCGCCCATCGCGGCGATGCCGTCGGCCGTCGCGCCACCCCCGACGCCGAGGACGATCCGGCCGCCGGTCAGCACGCTGAGCGAGGCGGCGGACTTGGCAAGCATTGTCGGGGGTCGTAATTGCAGGTCCGCGACATCAGGAAAGAACGAGATTCGCTCGGTGACGGCGGCCAGGTACGTGATCAAGGTCCAGACGTCGAGAAATTCAGGGTTGTAGGCGTGGTCCTGGATGGCGAGGTAGTCCAGGCCCGCTTTGTCCGCCGCCTGCGCCAGCTTTCTCGTCTCCCCAAGGGCGTCGACCGATGGAAAGAGGCTCAGGCCGAAAGTGATCGGGTGTCCGTAGTCGGTCATGTCTCAACCTCGGAGCGCTCAGTCCACGTACGGTCCGTTGAAGATAGGCGCCTCGCCGTAGGGCTTGCCGGCCATGAGCACGAACCGCGTTCCCGGTTGTGCCTGCTCTACGGCCAGCACTCCACCCGGTCCAAGAACCGCGATCTGCCCGCGCTTTGCCCGGCTCCGGTTGGCGCCGAAGAGGGCCTCCCCGTCCAGCATGTGGACGAAACCGTTGAAGCCGGCCGGCACCGGGATGCTCACGGCTCCGCCCTCTGACAGCTGGACGTCGAGGATGAGCCCGGGAGTGCCAAGCTCGACCGGGGAGCCCTCGCCCACCAGGACCCGAATGTTTGCGTCACCCTCGTGTCGGACCGGCACCTCGTTCGGCTGGACGACCCGCGCGGTGGGCTCTACGTTCTTGTCCTTGCGCGCCAGGTTCACCCAGAAGAGAAGGCCGCGCATCGTGGTGACCTTGCCTTCGCGGCGCTCGTCATCGCCGATTCCTTCCGCGTGCAGCACGCCGCCACCGGTTCGGATGAACAGGAGCGATCCCTCGTCCAACCGGGCTCGCTCGAAAGCCCCGCCGGGACCGGTGCTGTGGCCCGTGCTCGATGACCCTGAGATCGCATACCAGAGGTTGTCGAATCCGCGGTGCGGGTGCGTTGTGTCCTGGCTCTCCTGGTTCGGATCGACCTTGACCACTGCCTCGTGGACAAGGATGTACGGATCCACGAGCGAGTACGGGATGTGCCTCGAGGGCAACGATTCGAGCACCTAGTTGCCCATCATCGGGCGGATATGAGCGTCCTCGACCAATACGATTTCGCGCTGCGCTGTGTCGACTCGAGTAGCCACGGACTGATGCCTCCTATTGATTGGGCTAGAACCCAAGAACTTCGTCGACGAAGACGACGGTGATGCGCCCCGGGACGACCTCCCGGTTGATGATCAGAATCTTGTTCACCGCGCTGTGGATGCCATAAGCGAGCTGCGCGCGGGCGTCCTCGAGCGCGAACGCGTAGTCGTTGACTCGGCGAAGGCCTTCTTCGAGGTCGGACACGATCTTCTGCGTCCCGACGACCAGAATGACTCGCCCAGCGCCGCCGGCATACGGGCCGAGCTGGCTTCCGCCCGCCGATGCCGTGATCAGTGATCCGGTCTCGGTGACCGCGTGGACGCTGCCGAGCATCACGTCCGGTGCTGCGCTCAGGCGGCGGATCTCGTCGGCCTGTGTCTTGCGGTCCATGCTGTAGAGCCGCGGGCGAAGGTGCTCGTAGCGACCAGATTTGTCGATCGCGTCGATGATCCCCGAGACCTCGAGTGATTGCGACGCGCCGTGGTGCACCTGCGAACCCTCCGGGATGAGATCCAGGACCATCCGCCGTGCTTCGGCGGCGCTGGCTGCTCGGAGCACTGTGATTCCATTCGCCTCGAGGGCGGCGGTCGCCCGCTTCACCCTGGCGTCGTCGGCCACCGTCCCGAACCGGCGGGTCATTGACGGATCGAGGTCGGGCTTGAGTTCGCTGATCACGGTTCCTCCTATGCGGTTCTGCGGGTATACTTGCACGTGCAAATACCTCCGGTCTGGCGATTTTATTGCACATGCAACCAGTTTCCAAACCCGACATCGCCGGTTTTCTAGACGGGCTCGTGGCGCAGGCGCTCCCCGGCCGGCGCGGACTGGGCGCCTGGCGAGCCCTGCTGAAGGCGCACGCCACGCTCATGCGCCGGCTCGCGACGGACCTCCAGGCGAAGACCGGCCTGTCGCTGGGCGATTTCGACGTTCTCGGTCAGCTGGCGGAGGCGGGCGGCGCGCTGCGCATGACGGAACTGGCCGACCGGACGCTCAGCTCACGTTCGGGTATGACCCGCCGAATCGACCGGATGGTCGACGAGGGCGTGGTGCGCCGAGCGAGTGCCGATGACGACGCGCGTGGCGTCGTGGTCGCGCTGACCGATACCGGCCTGGGCCGTCTGGCCGAAACCGCCCCTATCCATCTGCGCGGGGTGTCGGAGCTGTTTGTGGAGCGCCTCGACGATCAGGACCTCGCCGCACTCGAGAGCGCCCTCGAGAAGGTCACCCTCGACTGCGGGTTCGGCTAAGGAGTCGTCACCTCGGCGAGCCGCCGCTCGAGGAAGCGGCGTTCGGCTTCGGAGTCTGTCAGCGCCAACGCCTCGCGGTAGCCGGTGCCGGCCTCGGTGCCGCGGCCGAGCCGGCGAAGCAGGTCGGCGCGGGTCGCATGCAGCAGGCGGTAGCCCTGGAGCTCGCGAGCAGCCGCCAGGGCCTCCACGAGCGCCAGCCCGGCGGCCGGCCCATCGGCCATCGCGACCGCGACGGCGCGATTCAATTCCACGACCGGGGAGGGCGTGTTGAAGGCTAGAGTACCGTCCTTGCACTGCAAGCCTCTATGCATTACATTGCCTTCCATGCCCATCGAGGGCCTTACCACGCAGCTCCGCAAAGGGGTCATCGAGTACTGCGTGCTGGCCATGCTGCGCGACTCGCCACGCTACGGCGGCGAGCTTATTCAGCTGCTCCGAAACCAGGGCGGCCTTTTGACGAGCGAAGGCACGATCTATCCCCTCCTCAGCCGAATGCGGGCCGAGGACCTCGTCGACACAGAGTGGCGCGAGGCCCCGGCCGGCTCACCGCGCCGCTACTACCGCCTGACGAAGGCCGGACAGAGAGCGCTCGTCGAGTTCCAGCGCGAGTGGGTTCGATTTCGCGCGACGGTCGACGGCATCTTTGGAGAAAGAGGAGGAAGGCAATGATGAGCGCGCCCCACGCCGACCAGCTGGTCAGCGAATACCTTAGCCGGCTCGATTCGGCCCTCGCCGGCGTGCCTCGGAGCCGTCGCGAAGAGATCCTCGACGAGATCTCCAACCACATCGCCGAGGAGCGGAGCCGGCTCCACGACGAATCGGACGCCGACCTACGCAACCTGCTGGACCGGGTCGGTGACCCGGCGGAGGTGGCGGATGCGGCTCGGGATGAGGCCAATGAAAGGCCCGCCGCCCAGATGAGACGCATCGGAGCAGTCGAAGTGCTCGCCCTGGTGCTGACGCCGTTGATCTGGCCGGCAGGGGTGATACTCCTCTGGCTCTCGCCAGCGTGGAACCTTCGCGACAAGTTAATCGGGACCCTCGTTCCACCTGGCGGCTACCTTTTCGTGGTGTTCGTGCTGCCGATCGTCCTGGTGCAGGGCATGTCCACGTGCGGCGGGGGCTCGATAGACGGGCAACCGATCGCCACCACGTGCACGGGTGTGATGGCCTTGCCCGTCTGGGAGCAGATCGTGGTCCACGTGGCCCTCATTGGCGGCGTGTTGCTGTTTCTGGCGCTCCCCGTCCTTGTTGCGATCTACCTGGCGCGTCGGCTACGCCGGTGGAGCTCAGAGCCACAGGGCTGACGGGCGGCGGGCCGATCGGCCCTAAAGAGTCGTCACCTCGGCGAGCCGCCGCTCGAGGAAGCGGCGTTCGGCTTCGGAGTCTGTCAGCGCCAGCGCCTCGCGGTAGCCGGTGGCGGCCTCGGTGCTGCGGCCGAGCCGGCGAAGCAGGTCGGCGCGCGTCGCATGCAGCAGGCGGTAGCCCTGCAGCTCGCGAGCAGCCGCCAGGGCCTCCACGAGCGCGAGCCCGGCGGCCGGCCCATCGGCCATGGCGACCGCGACGGCGCGATTCAATTCCACGACCGGGGAGGGCATTACCGCTGCGAGCTGGTTGTACAGCCCGGCGATCTCGACCCAATCGGTGTCGGACGCGTCGAGCGTGGCACGCGGCGATCGCGGCCTGCAGCTGGTACGGCCCGACTCGTCCCTTGTGCAGGGCTTCCTCGAGCAGCCGGGTGGCCTCGTCGATCTCAGTTCGCTCCCAGCGGCTGCGATCCTGGTCCTCGAGAGCTACGAGCTCGCCCTCGCCGTCAACTCGGGCGAGGCGCCGTGAATGCTGCAGGAGCATCAGCGCGAGAAGCCCGGTCGCTTCGGGCTCGTCCGGCATGAGCTGAACAAGGGCTCGACCCAGTCGAATCGCCTCCTCGCTGAGACTCTTGCGTAGAGGTTCGTCGCCGCTCGAGGCCGAGTAACCCTCGTTGAACAGCAGGTAGAGCACCGCCAGGACCCCGGTCAGCCTTGCCGGCAAGAGGTTCGCTGGGGGCACTCGATATGGGATGGCGGCATCCTCGATCTTGTGCTTGGCGCGTACCAGCCGCTTGGCCATCGTTGCCTCCGGCACGAGGAAGGCCCGCGCGATCTCCGCGGTGGTGAGTCCGGCGAGCGTGCGTAGGGTGAGCGCGATGCGCGCCTCAAAGGGCAACGCCGGATGGCAGCATGTGAAAATCAGCCGCAGGCGATCGTCTCGGATGTCGCCCGGTTCATCGTCTGTCTGGGTCGGATCCGTCGGAGTTGACAGCGCAGTAGCCTCCTGCAGCTTGATGGCTTCGTTCGTCCTGCGGCGCAGCCGGTCGAGGGCTCGGTTGCGGGCCACCGTGGTCAGCCACGCACGCGGGCGATTGGGGATGCCGTCGGCCGACCAGCGTCTCAGCGCCTGCTCGAAGGCGTCCTGAGCGGACTCTTCGGCCAGGTCCCAATCGCCCGTGATTCGGATGAGCGTGGCCACGACCCGCCCCCACTCCGCGTGGAAGGCCTCCTCGACCGCCGCTCGTGGATCCAACTTTAGAAAGGCCAGAACGGCCTCACCTCGATCACGCCGAATTTCGCGACGGGGTGCTTGGACGCCACCTCGATCGCCTCGTCGAGGTCCGCACACTCCAGGATGTCGTAGCCGGCGATCTGCTCTTTGGTCTCCGCAAAGGGCCCGTCGGCGATCAGGACCTCCTTGTCACGCACGCGCACGGTTGTGGCGTCACTCACGGGCCGGAGCCGGTCTCCTTGCAGCCGCACCCCGCGGCCGTCCATCTCGGCCACCCAGGACTCGGTTCCGCTACTCGCCTCAGCCTGTTCCTCGGGCGTGAGCTTGACGTCGGGATCGGCGCAGACGAACAGAAGGTATTTCATCGTCCTATCTCCTCCAGGTTGATCGGAGGACCGATGCGGCCCATCACCTGTATGACGAATGAAATCCCGCGAATGGACATCCAAGAATCTAACTCTTTGGTTTGGGGCCGACGGTCCGGACGCCGCTGCCTTTCGTAACCCCTGCTTTGCGCTCCTGGGCGATCTCCTTGAGCCGGTCCCACGCCGGTGACGAGGATCCGGTCGACGTTGCGATCAACTGGACGATGCTCGGGTCCGCGGCCGGCTGCCTTCCGCGCGGCAGCCCAACGCCTCGCCTGGCGAACCACCGCTCGGCGCGTTCGGCCAGCGCGTAGAGGCGCTCGTCGTCCGGGGACCAGTCGAACGCGGCGTCGTATTCGAGGTAGATGGCAACGAACTCTGGATCGTCGATCGCGTCGAGCTTTTCGGCAAACCAGACGGCAGCTGCCTTCGGCGAGGCCGACCGGAGCAGGATCCAGCCGTCTCGCTCCATCTGCACCGTGCGCTGGCTCACGCCGAATGCGCGCAGATGGTCGAGGTAGTCGGCGACCTCCGCGGAGACGAACAGCCGGCCGCCGGCGCTGAGCTGGGCGATCCGCTCGCGGGTGCGGAGGAGTTCCTCGGCCCGTTCCTGCAGGTTGCGGTCGATCTCGGCGATCGCCGCGGCGAACCGGTCGGGGTCGGCGGCGAGCAGCTCCCTCGGCGAGCGTCTTGATCTTGATCAGGTCGATTGCATCATCGGCCGTGTACCGCCGGTAGCCCGACGAGTCGCGCGGCGGCTCCTCGAGCAGGCCGCGCTGGTGGTAATGCCGGACGGCTTTGATCGTCACGCCCGCGTAAGCGGCGAGCTGGCCGATGGTGATCGTCACCGAGTACCGCGGCGAAACGCGATCTGTGCCCAGAGGTAGCCCGCCAATGCGATCGCCGCGCACCAGGCCAGGGCCAGATAGGCGGTGCTGCCGACCGGCGCGCCTGTGAGCAGCGCTCGCAGGCTGTCGACCACCGGGGTGAACGGCTGGTTCGCGGCGAACCAGCGCACGCCGGCAGGCATTGAGTCGGCCGGCACGAAAGTACTGGACAGGAATGGAAGCAGGAACGACAAGGGCAGGGTTGAGCCGTTCGCGCCGGCCACGCTCTTCGTGACGAGGCCGATGGCGGCGGACAGCCAGGCCAGGGCAAATGAGAACGCCGCGACGATTCCGACGACAGCGAACCAGTCCGTGACCGAGGCCTTGGGCCGGAATCCGACCAAGAGCGCCACCCCGGTGACGGCGGCGGTGGCGACGAGCGTGCGCAGGACGCTGCCGCCGACATGTCCAGCCAGGAGCGCACCACGGGTGACAGCCATGGTGCGGATGCGGTCGATAAAGCCACCGGTCATGTCCATGGTTACGTTGATCGCCGTGGGCCCGCAACCTCCCGCCACCGCCATCATGAGGATGCCAGGCACGAGGAAGTCGACATACGGTGCCCCTCGTGCCGCCTCGCCGAGCCCGTGGCCGATCGTCCCACCGAGGATGTAGTCGAACAACAGCAGCATTACGACCGGCACGAGAACCGCGCTCACGATCAGCAAGCGGACAAGTCGAAGGCTGTGCTTGATCTCCCGCCCCAGCATGGTGGCGGAGTCTTGGGCGGCGCTGGTCAAGGCGCTCATCAGCTCTTCTCCTGGGAAGCATTGCCGGTCACGGCAAAGAACACGTCGTCGAGGTCTGGGGTGTGGATGGACAGGTCTTCCACAGCCACGTCGTCGCCGAGGCGGGCGAGCACGTCGCGCAGCGATCGGATGCCACCTTCGTTCGGAACCCGCAGTACCAGCTCCTAGGTCTCGCGCAGCCTCGGCGAGCGAGGCAGCGTCGGCAAAGCTCAGTCGGATATGCGCGCCAGGGATGCGCCGCTTCAGCTCTTCCGGCGTGCCCTCGGCGACGATGCGGCCATGGTCGAGCACCGCGATGCGGTCGGCGAGGTGGTCGGCCTCGTCGAGGTACTGGGTGGTCAGCAAGATGGTGACGCCATCGCGTACAAGCTCGCGGATGATCTGCCACATCGTTTGGCGGCTCCGCGGGTCAAGGCCGGTGGTCGGCTCGTCGAGGAAGATCAGCCGTGGCCGCCCCATCAGGGTCATCGCGAGGTCGAGCCGCCGCTTCATTCCACCTGAGTAAGTGGCCGGCGTCTGGCGCGCCGCCTGGACGAGGTCGAAGCGTTCCAGCAATTCGGTGGTTCGCGCCCGGCGCTCGGTCGCCCGCAGATGAAGTAGGCGCCCCAGGAGGGCCAGGTTCTCTTCGCCTGTCAAGAGGTCGTCGACTGCGGAGAACTGCCCGGTGACCCCGATCTCGGCGCGGATCGCGGCCGCGTCATTTCGCAGGTCGTGCCCCATGACCGTAGCCGTGCCGGCGTCGGCCGGGATGAGGGTGGACAGAACCCGGACCATCGTCGTCTTGCCCGCCCCGTTCGGTCCGAGCAATGCGAAGACCTCGCCTTCGGCGATGGTGAGGTCGACCTCGTCAAGGACGACCTTCTCCCCATACATCTTGCGCAGGCCGTTGACGGAAACCGCCGTGCCTTTGTTTTGCGTGGTCAGTGCGCTCATGCAGCACATGCTCGAACCTTGACCTCAGGTCAATGTCAAGCCCCTATCGCGACTTTCTAGAAGGTGCTGCTCTGCCTTTTGACCACCGGGTACGGCACGACAGCGGTGCCGATGCAGGCGAGGGCCACGACAACCTCTCGGATGCAGCGCCGGGTGACCAAAAATGACCATCCGCATTCCTGATCCCGGGTCAAGGCTGACGGCGACCGGCCCAACCCCTTGTCAGCCAAAGGTGCGGTCGAGGATCACCTTTTTGAGCGCGCCCTCAAGTAGGGCGAGCTCCTGGTTGTCCAGTTTCGCCATGAACAGTTCCGCGACCGCGCGTAGATGGACCGGTACGGTCTCCGAGACGCGCGCCACGCCGGCATCCGTAAACGTGACCACTACACCGCGTGCATCGCCGTCGGCACTGGTCCGACTGACCACTCCGTCCTCGACGAGCCGGTCGATGCGGCGTGTCAGGCCTGACCGTGACGAGAACACGCGGGCGGCGAGCTCGGTCATCCGCAGTCGGCCGCCGGCCCGCGCCAATTGCGAGAGCACGTCGAAGTCGTTCAAGTCCACTCCGGTTTTGTTAACCAGGTCGGTTTGGAGCCGGCGCATAAGCGTCGCGTGAGCCTCGAGCAGCGCTCCCCACGCCTCTAGGCCGCGCCTGCCGGGAAGGGCCTCGTCGATCAGACGGTCCAGGTGAGCCGCCAAGTCCTGCTTCGCTGGTACTTGCATATGCAATAAATCGGGCCCGGAGGTATTTGTAATTGCAAATGGTATCAGCGACCCTAGCCGCGGAACGGAGCTTCTGTCAGCCGGGCGGAATCTCGAGATGAGCAACGCCCCGGACATCGAGTTCGGATTGGACTCGTTCGTTCCGATCACCGTCGACGAATCGGGTCGCGAGCTGAGCGGCGACGTCGTCATTCGTACCACCGTCGAGGAAGCCGTGCTGGCCGACGCGGTCGGCATCGATTCGTTCAACATCGCCGAGCACTACCGCCGCGACATGATGGACTCGGCCGCGAGCATCATCCTGGCCACGATCGCCGGCCGAACCAAGCACATTCGGCTCGGCACAGCTGTCACCGTCCTGAGCACACAGGACCCCGTTCGGGTGTACACCGAGTTTGCCACCCTCGACTCGGTGTCGAACGGCCGGGCCCAGCTGATCGCCGGCCGCGGCTCGCTGATCGAGTCATTCCCGCTCTTTGGATTTGACCTCAACGACTACGAGGACCTCTTCGAGGAGAAGCTTGACCTGCTCATGCGCCTGTTGCGAGACCAACCGGTCACCTGGTCGGGCAAGTTCCGCCCCCCACTCACCAACCAGTACCTGAGTCCTCCACTTCCAGAGGGACACCTGCCCGTGTGGGTTGGCGTCGGCGGCAGTCCCCAGTCGGTGGTCCGAGCCGCGCGCTACGGCCTCCCGCTGATGCTCGCCGTAATCGGCGGGCCACCGATCAGGTTCTTACCGCTGATCGAGCTCTACAAACGGGCCCTCGTCAAGTACGGAAAGCCACCGCAGCGCATCGGCATGCACTCGCATGGGCTGGTGGCCAGGACCGACCAGGAAGCCGCGGAGATTCAATGGCCACACTGGGCTCATGTCTTCGAGGGAGCCGCGGCCGAGCGCGGGTGGGCGCGGCCGACGATGGATCGGTTCCAGGCCGAGGTCGACGAGGGATCGCTGTACCTCGGGTCGGTGCAAACCGTTGCGACCAAGATCGCTTGGGTCATCCGCCTTCTCGGGCTCAGCCGGTTCGATCTGGCCTACGCGACCGGGCGAGTACCTCACGAACAGAAGATGGCGACCATCGAACTGTACGGCCGGGAGGTGATCCCGCGAGTCAGGGAGCTCCTCTCGGATCCGGCCGCGGAGCCGGCACCACGCGACCGGAGCCTGGCGAGTGCCAACGGGAGATCATCCAGTGTCTAGCAGCGAGCCCACTGACCGCCGCCTGGGCATCGTTGGAGCCGGCAAGGCCGGCACTGCTATTGCCCGCGCGGCTGTGGCCGGTGGATACGACGTTGCAATTTCAGGGTCCGGGCCCGCCGAGCGCATAGAGCTGATCGTTGAGGTGCTCGCTCCCGGCGCTCGCGCTCTCTCAACCGACGAGGTGGTCAGATACGCAGATCTCATCGTCCTGGCGATACCGATGCACCGCTTTCGGGAACTTCGACGCGACCTGTTCGCCGGAAAGATCCTCGTCGACGCCATGAACTACTGGGACGAGATCGACGGCGTTGATGAGCAGT
>WNFJ01285559.1_pt1 | contig 31139 bp, 25 predicted proteins | sample 5400461 | NCBI WGS metagenome assembly WNFJ01 (sample SAMN13153349, study PRJNA577476) | soil metagenome | isolation source: 115 cm saprolite on Douglas fir-dominated hillslope | place: USA:California | collected 2013-09-17
CCCAATCCAGTTTGGGTTTGCCATTCTTGAATAAGGGCCACAGCAGCGGCAAATCGCCTTCATACAACAGCGCAATCTGCGGGTTCTGATTTAACAGCGCATACAACAGCGACGTCCCGGAGCGCCAAATACCGACGACGAACAGCGGACCCGAATTTGACTCGTGCGTCATAACCTGTTTCAAACCGTTTCCTTCTAAATCTGCTCTCGCTACGGCTGCTTCGCCCCCGAATTGACGGTAACGGCGGCAGCCGCGGAATGGCTTCCAGACTGGCAAGCCGTGGCGTACGAATTCAGCCCACGCACCGTGGACGCGAGCTGTTGCGCAATCAATGCGTGTCCAGACGCCGTGGGATGGACATGATCCATGAACATCGTTTTTTGATTCTGTGACCGCATCACATCGATCATGTTCACGAGCGGAACATGGTTCGCTTGAGCGAATTCCACCATGGCCTTCTGATACGGATGCTCCGGCGAGGTTTCTTCTTTCGATCCCAGCAGGAGCAAAATCAGCGGGACATTTCGCGCGTCAGCGGCCGCCTTGGCTTCTTCCAGGCCTCGTGTGAAATGAGAGACATCGAGATCCGGCCGCTCTTTCGCCGTATTCCAGGTCCCCTGCATCAACAACTCACGGAGGCGGTAATATACGAGTCCTCGCAGCAGGTCCTCGATGAGGAAGTTGTAGATCGCGCTGCGGCGCGCTATCGATTTGAGCTCCACTCGCCGCAGGAATTTCTGCCGCTCCGCACCCTGGAGTTCCGGCAGGCGCTCGAAACCGGTGTTGAAGCTGTAGGCCATGACCACCGCATCGGGCTGGTAGTTATCTTCCAGCACTTTCTTCATGCGTTCCACGACGAGCGCGTTCGGATAAGCATTCACTCCCGCGGAGATCACCTGGAACTTCGGACCGGGACAGCCTTGCGCGTTCAGCAGACTCTCGAGCGCGCCGCTGTAGGTGGAATCGTCACCCACCCCCCAGCCCATCGTGACTGAGTCCCCGAATGCAAAGATGCGGTAAACGCCGGGATGGGCGAGCGCCAACAACTGGCGATAGCGAAATCCCTGCTCGCTGATGGGGATTGGCTGATGGTTGGTCTCAGTGACCTTGTGCGAACCAGCTCTTGGCACCCACAGCAACCGCTGGTCGGGCCGATAGATTACGTAAGAGCCATACCCAAAGGGACGCAATCCAACCTCAAACAGCAGAAAGATCGCCAGCAGCCACAGCACGGCCTTCCCTAGCCGCTTCAGCACTCCCTGCGGGGGGGCGACGGGCTCTGCTGGCGTCAACGTATCAGGCGCAAACACAGGCATTCATGACCCTTTCATAAATGTCGATTAGCATTTCGTAATTGCGCGCAGCCGTGTACCGTGTTTCGAACTCGCGGCGCGCAGCGCATCCCATTGCGTCGGTCTCCGGCGCATGATTCCATGCCCACTGGACTTTGGCGGCAAGGTCATCCGCATCCCCGGAGTTGAAATGCACTCCGGTCAAACCATCGGTCACGATCTCCTGCATAGAACCCAGGCGAGAACAGATCACCGGAAGGCCACAGGCGAAGGCCTCGACAATGGTCATGGGAAAACCTTCGTACCATTGGCTCGGGAACAGGAGAAAGCGCGCATTTCTCATCGCATCCAGCGTGTCCTGCCGTGACAAGCGACCGCGATAAAGGATGTTACTGAGCCCCTGGCGAGCGATTTCCGACTCCATCTGCTGGCGGAACGGACCATCGCCGGCGATGACCAGCGGCACAGGTTCGGTGAGCCGCTGCCAGGCCGCCAGCATGGTGGGAATCCCCTTCAGATCGGCCAGGCGTCCGACAAACAAGGCATACTCGCCACGCGTCGTGCGCCTGCCGGGATCTTTCAGCATGAAATTCGGTTTGACGGTAACTTTCTCAGCAGGCAAGCCACCGGCGATCATCTTTTCCCGGGCAAATTCAGTCAGCGTAACGTAGCAATCCACCATTTCGGTCCAGGTGTTCCGGCTGCGGTGGGTCTGAATCATCGCCGCGAGAGCGGCGGTGCCCAGGCGAGAGTCGCGGTAGCAGCCGTAGCGCACTCCCCGCCAGGGACTGCCATCCAGACATTCCTCACAGACGTGACCGTCCCGGTAAAACGTGGCCGCCGGACAAACGAGGCGATAGTTGTGGAGTGTCTGCACCACCGGAACCTGAGCTTCCCGGCAGGCATAGTAGAGCGAGGGAGAAATGGCGGGGAAGAAGTTGTGGACATGAACCACGTCCGGCTTCTCCTCCCGTAGTATTTCCTGAAATTGTGTGTGACTGCGTTTGGACCATATCGAGTTCAAAGCAACATCGAACTTCTGCCTCAGCCCTTGCGGATTGCTCGCCGGCTCGGCAATCATTCTCACCGTGCACCCATGATCGGTCAGCAGTTGCGCTTCGGCTTCGAAGACTTCGTCTTCTCCGCCGCGCTGCTGGTATCGATTATGGACGGCAACAATTTTCAGTGACATGCGCAGTTTCCCAAATTCACACTTACTGCCCAACTCCTACGGGCTCGAGGTAGACCTCCATGGAACGGCGAGGTTGCGGGGCCACAACACCAGCTTTCATCCGGCGCCGCAACATCTCTGCATACCCGAGCACCACGAAAAACAGCAGTGGAGCATGCCAGATCAGCTCCACATTAAAAAACGAATGCAGCGTCAGAAGTCCCATCACGCCGAGGCCTTCGATCGCGTATTGCTGCTCATTCTTGGAAAATAAAGGGTTGCGCAAAGCGCGAATCAAAAACCACCAGGTTCCCACCAATGCGATGAGCACCGGCAACACTCCCCAGATTCCCGTGCCAACGATAATTTCCATCAAGTCGCTATGGATTGCGCCATTGTTCAGGCGCAGTTTGGCGAGCACGGCAAATTTTCCGCCTGCGTAAGCGCCCAGCCCGGTGAACGGATGCTGGAGAAACTGCTGCCAGGCGAATGCCCACCATTCCATCCGTCCGGTCAGCGAAGTGAGTTCCCTCTCGCTCTGGTCGCGTTGCAGGTAGGTCCACACCGCCGGCCCCAGACTGGTGAAAACCAGCGCCAGAGTTCCGCCCAGAGTAAGCAACCCGGCGGTCACCCATCGCCGCATGAAAAACAGGACAACCATCATGCCAAGGAGGAGGCCGCCAATCGTATTACGGGTCTGGGAAAAGAAAAGCGAGACAGCGCCAAAAATAAACAGGACGCTATACCAGGATCGATCTTTGTTCCGGCCTGAGATTGTGAGAAGGCGGCAAAACCCCACCAGCGCCAGCAGGGCGCCCGTTTCGCCTACGGCATTGTAGGGAACAATCGGAAACACTCCCTCCAGACGGCCGTTCACCCAGGCATCGGAAGGCCAGACCATGGCGCTCAACCAGGCCGAAACCAATTCGGCCCCATACAGAAGCCACGTCCAGTCCAGCAACGTCGTATAGGATTCAACCGAATCGACGCTGGCCAGAATCGCAGCCAGCAACCCTACGTCAAAAAGAAACTCGATGGATTTATATGCGGTCCACGCCGCATAAACCGACCACATGGTTGTGGCTATACAGATCAAAGAAAAAATCGCCATCCACTTGGGCAGCCCGGTGAATAAATCACGCAGCCAGTTGGGCTTTTTCAGAACCAGCCGCACCACCAGGACGAGCATGACAATGCCCTCTGGGCCAACACGCAACATAGCCCAGGCATCGAGCGGTGCGGATGCTACTTCGCTGGCATTCCGGGCAAAACGGAAAACCAGCGCGCTGCACGCGATCAAAGCCCACATCCAATGCCACCAAACCAACTGTTTCCCTAATACCCTCAGCTTGCGGAGACCCTGAACCGTGCCCACAATTGTGAGCGCACCGGCCGGGACCGCGAGCAGCAGAATCAACGCCACTCCGGGGGCACCCAATTGCGGCACGCGGTCTGCAAGCGAGACAACGGCGATGCTGCTTAAAACACCGAAAACCACAAAGGCGAAAAGCAGCCATCCCCTTCGCTGTAACGATGGAGTGGCTGCCGCGCTTCCGTAACTTTCGGTGTTGTTCATTGATACCGGCATTGGCTTCGACTTTGATCCGACCCGCTACACCTTATCGATAACGAAGTTTTCCAGCACCAGCGAATCCATTTCGCTCTTCGAGAATGTACTGAACGCATTCGCCGGAGTGTTTACGATCGGCTCGCCTTTCAGGTTGAAAGAGGTATTCAGCACTACGGGCACTCCGGTAGCCTCGCCGAAACGCTTGATCAGGTTGTAGTACCGGGGGCTCTGGTCTTTGAAGACCGTCTGCAAGCGCCCGGTTCCGTCCACGTGCGTAATGGCCGGCAGAACGTCGCGCTTGTTCTCCTTCACCGGCACTACATACAACATGTAGCGCGCCGGGGAATGCTTCGCTGCGTTGGGCAGGTCGAAGTATTCTTCCGCATGCTCCGCCAGTATCGAAGGAGCAAACGGACGATAAGGTTCGCGGAACTTGATCTTCGAGTTCACGATCTCTTTCATCAGTGGGTTGCGTGGATCGGCCAGGATGCTGCGGCTTCCCAGAGCGCGTGGGCCCCACTCGAATCTGTCTTGCGACCAGCCCACCACCTTCGCGCTGGTCAGGCGATGCACCACGGCATCCAGCAGTTTGTCTTCGTTGTCGTAGCGCTGGTAGGGAATGTTGTTTTGCGTGAGGAAATCCGCAATCTCGTGATCGGAGTTGGAGCGTCCCCAATAGGCGTGCTGCATGGTGAAATTGCGCGGTTTTCCAAGTAGCGAGTTCCATGCCCATAAAGCCGCTCCCAGAGCGCCGCCGCCGTCTCCGGCGGCCGGTTGCACGTACAACTCCTCAAACGGGGTTTCCTGCAGAATGCGCGTATTGGCTACGCTATTCAAACCGACGCCGCCGGCAATGCACAACCGCTTCATCCCAGTCACGCGGTGAACATTGTTAGCCATGCCCACCAGCAACTCTTCAGTTACTTTCTGAATGCTGGCTGCAATGTCAGCGTAATGCTGATTCAGTTTGCACAATTCCTTGTAGTTCGAGGGCGGAGTTCCGAAATAAGATGGGAAGCCAGTGGCGTCGGTGAAAAACTGCAGATTGGTGGGACGAGGATCGCCAAAAAGCTGCGCGAATTTGCTGCTATAGGTTTTCTCCGTCGAGTAATGGAAGGAGAAATAATCCATGTCCAGAGAGAACGAGCCGTCTTGATTCTGCTGGACCACCTTCCACACTTTATCCACGTAGCGGGGCACTCCGTAGGGAGCCATGCCCATGACCTTGTACTCGCCTTCGTTGACCTCGAATCCCAGGAACGCAGTGAAGGCGCTGTAGAGCAATCCCAGAGAGTGCGGGAATTCCATTTGCTTTAGCAGCTTGATGTCGGTGCCACGGCCAACGCCGTAGGTCCCCGTCACCCATTCGCCCACTCCGTCAACGGTGAGGATGGCCGCCTCATCGAACGGCGAGCACAGGAATGCGCTTGCCGCATGCGACAAATGGTGCTCGGAAAACAGGACTTTGTCCTTGGATATCCCCAGTTCCGATTGCAGCGTCGTTGCCACCCACAGCTTGTCGATCATCCAACTGATCATCGACTCGCGAAAAACCTTCCACGACTGCGGGTAGGTTTGGAGGACGCTCATCAGAATGCGGTCCAGTTTGCGGAACGGTTTCTCAAAGAAGACCACAAAGTCGAGGTCTTCGCCGCGCAATCCAGCCGAATCCAGACAAAACTGGATGGCTTTGCGCGGATAGCCATAGTCGTGCTTGATCCGCGAGAAACGTTCTTCTTCCGCGGCGGCCACCAACACGCCGTCGCGCAGCAGGACTGCCGCCGCATCATGGTAATAACAGGAGATTCCTAGGATGTTCATTGGGTTCTTATTGCCTTCTTGCCCACTGCAGATCCGTGGGCTCGGTTGGATGATCCAGCCATTCCGTGGGACGCCGCTTGATCCTCAAGGGATCAGAAAACATACGGGCGGCCAACCCAAACGGCATAACCAGCACGCCGTAGAAAATTGTGAGTATCACTCGCGCCTGGAAGTTACCGATCTTGTGAGCGATCGCCTTCCAGGCGGTCCATGCGCGTTTCAGCACTGACAGCATTGAGTTCTCCTTAGAACAGCGTGTAAATGAATGGAGCGATGGCCGAGCTTTGCGCCAGTACGATCAGTGCGCCGATTAAAAACAGGCAGACCATCATGGGCACCAGCCACCATCGTTTCCGGCTCCAGAAAAATGTCATCAACTCACCCGCAACCCCCAGGTTGCGCGCGGCATCCCGAATCATCTTCATTGCTTTCTCCCCGTGATTTGTTTTGCAGAAATCATTTTGCTGCCACTCGTCCTTTAGTGGATCGCGGCTATTGCCCGGTTACTTCCCGCCGCCGATGGCAATAACTGGTGCTGCTCAAGTTTCTGAACGATTGCCTCCGAACTCACTCTGTGTCCCAGCGCTGAGAAGTGCGGATCGCAGGCGAACGAGAAATAGGGCCATTGCAAACCGTGCTGATCCCGATAAGATCGCAAGTACGGAGCGATGAAATCGAATGGAATCCGGTTCCGGTCGGCGATATTCTTTATTCGCTCTTCCGGTTTGAATGGATTGAACTCGCCCGGCACTTGCCCCACTTGTTTGATCATGCGCGCTCGCCATTGGGGATCGATGTCGGCAAAATCCGGCCAGGCCAGCAATACAAATTTCGAGCCATCTTGCTCGACGGTGTCGCGCATCAGGGTCATCACTTTTTCCGTCGTCAGCCAGGCTTGATTCCACTCGCCGTCGAGCGGATCTCCGTAGGTGCCAAAGTAGACCGGAATGCCCTTCCATTTGCTGGGCGAAAAATCGACGGTTAACCACATCCGTTCCAGGTAATAGGCGAGCACGGAATGGCGCTCCAGATAGGAGCGGACACTGCCAAAGCTCAGGGGTTCGACGGGGCGGAATGAAAGCTTTCCGTCCGGTCCCAGGTCGTAGTAGGGCGAGTACCAGGTGTGAATTCCGTACGATTTTGGCTGGAGACTCGAGGAATTGTTCATCACGTCATTCCACGAAAACATCACCAGGACCAGATCAGGGTGAAACTGACGCACCTTCTCTTTGTACATAACCAGTTCCTGCGTCGTTCCAATTCCCTCGACTGCGAAGTTCAGCACCGAGACGTTCTTGTAACCCTTTGCGGCCAACAATTGCTCCATTTGCCGGTTCACCACTTCTGCCGGCTTCACCTGCGCTGCCTCCACCGCGGAGTCTCCCAGCATCGCAATGCGAAATTCACCGGGCCCCTTCTCCAGCGTGCGGTCACGGTCCCGCATGCCCCACCGGTTGGTCACCACCTCACCGGCGAAGCAGCCGCGATGATGCACCACCTTCACATCGGGAATAAGCGAAAGTCCTACCTCAGGATCGTATTGGCGAAATGGCGCGCTCTTATAAGACCCCAGGGGCAACACCCGCAGCAAAAATTCGCCCATGATTGCGAACGAAAACACCATCACCAGCGCGTAAAGGCATCCGAACAAAATCTTCTTCGGCCACGGCAAGCGCCGCGGCTCAATTGCTTTGTCCTGGATGTAAGTGGTAGCCATGTCCTCAGAGCCTGGAGTCTTGTTCGACCAAAATAGCGGGTCAACGACCACACTATGCTGCCTAATCCATTTCTATTTGGAACGTGAACGCGCTAGACCGTTCGTCTGGTTAGGGGGAGAATCTGTATTAGGGGGACCTGCGCCTTTCATTTGAATATGCCATTCAAATCGTACCCGGTCAAGGAGACCTTTGACTCTAGGCAAAACTACTGCTGGAAGCACAACCGCATTATTATCAGCTCGTTACCTGCCTTCTTTCAACGCTTGCAGCACCCCGTAATAGGCGGGCTTTTTATTGTAGTTATTGTCAAACAATAGCGGATTGGCATCGGTCAGGTCGTCGCGCTCTCGCAACCAGGAGTATTTGTCGGTGACTCCAAAAATCGTGATGGAGGTGCAATTTGGATCCCGTACGCAGGTTCGCACAACGTTGTAATAAACCTGTTTCTGGTTCGCATAAGCATCGGGGAAGGCGTCCCGCGGCCCTTGGTAAACGTCGAGTTCAGTTATGTGTACCTGGACTCCCAGTTTTTTCGCACCATCCAGAAAATATTTGAATTCCTCGATGTAGTCCGGATGCAAGAGTTGAGCCTGAAGGTGCATTTCGGTTCCGGCTACGTCAATTGGAACGCCCTGCGACTTCAACTTCTTTATCAAGGCGAGGAAGTTATCGACTCGGGGCCGATCCAGTCCCGCCTGCCCAAACGTGTCATTCAATACCAGTTGGGTGTTCGGAAACGCTTCCTTGGCATAGCGGAAAGCCTTGGCAATCACCTCTTCGTCGCCCAGAATCTTTGACCAGCAGCGATTGTGGCCCGGCGCCGTCGGTTCGTTCACCACGTCCCAGGCGAAATAATTGTCGGAGCCGTGCTGCAGCAGCGTCTGGATGTACTTCTTCATCGCCTGGTCCAGTGAATTGGCAGACCAGCCGCCACAATCAAAACCGTTGAAACGGAGCCACGGGGCTGCCTCTGCGTTGCGATAGATCAGCGTCGTCCCAAACAATTTCATGTTGTGCTGTTTGGCGAAGGCGATATCGCGATCCATAGTGCCGAAATCAAACCGGTCCTGTTGCGGCTCGGTGAAGCGCATGGGAATGATCGAAACCGCCCGGTTGAACTCTTTGCCGACGGTTTCCCGAAACCGCGTGTCCTGGTTCCAATACCGGCCCTGAATGGCGCTGCCAATCCCGATGCCGAGCTTGTCCGCATATTGGCGCAGGGTTTCGTTTTCTTCCGGCGCGCCGGGTGCAGCGGAAGATCCTGGAGCGAGCAGCGGCCCGATCGCAAGCAATGCCCAAAGCAGTCGGCTTCTCATGACAGTTCGGCCCTAGTTACATCCTGGAAACTTGAACGCGAAAATCCTTGTATTCCATGTCCCGTTTCCGGTTGTCTTGTAGTATTCGTTGGTGTACCAGAACGTGCAATCGTTCACGGGATCGATTGACATGCTGCTGTAGTCGCCCCAATTATTGCTTCCGGTTTGGATTCCGGTGCCGGCGATAATAGTCGCCTCCGCTTCCAGTTTGCCGAGCGCATCGCTCGGCACGCGTCCGGCGAAACGAAGTCCCGGGTCTACGCTCTGGCCAGATACGCTATAGCCGACCGCGATGTCTCCGAACTTGTCCATCGCAATGCTGCCCAGCCAACGATACGTCGTGGTGTCCGGGACAAAGTTGCCCGTCTGGTAGACGACTGGCGCGCTACCCCCGGGGTTTTGAATCTCATACCAACGAATTCCCACGGTTCCTGATCCTGTCGCATAGGAATGGGTTGCGACGATTGATTCATGGCTCCCGAAATTGCGATAAGCCAGGCGGTACATCAAGCGGTCCCCAAGAGAGTCCAATAGCTGCGTGGTTCCCGGTTGCGGGATGCAAACCCCTCCTCTGCAAGCCTGCTGGAAATTAGCCACTTTGATGCTGGTGGGACCGGTGATGTTTGTATTCGCCGGATGCAGCCAGTCGACGTGAAACTTCCACAAGTTCAGCGAGCCCGCCCCGAGCGCCAGCAAATAGTTTGGCGCACCGGAAGGAGGTGGCGTGGCTCCATCGAGATCGGAGGGCAGCAAGCTGAAAGCATTGCTGCTCAAACTTGCGCACTGCGCGGTTGCGGCTGTGCCGGCAAGCATGGCGCTGCGATTTAATGCACAAGCCAGGCCGCCGATCCATGCGAATGTGGTGGGATTCTGCTGGTTGATCGTGATGTAATAAGCGTCCGGCCAAACTCCAAGTTTTGGATAATCAGGATAGTTGCTGGTCAGCACGAACGCATAGCGGTGCCAGCTTCCGGTAGCATCCGAGGTGGCCGATACCGCGACGCACTGGTAAAAGGGTCCGCCAGGTTGAACAGCGCGCTGCGACATGATCCAGCGTCCCGCCGCTTTGTCATATTGGGCGATAATGTCGCCGCCATTGCTGGTTTGGCACAGCCCCCCGAAACCGCTAAAAATGGTGCTCCCCTGCGCGGGACCAAAAATCTTTGCTCCCGTACTCTTGCTGTAGACCGCGTACTGGGTATTAACCCACTGGACGAATTGGGTTGCGCCCACCGCGCCGTTGGTGTCTGGCGAGGACCAGCCGGTGTGCGAAATGCCGTCGAAATTGCGCACCGTGGTCAGCGTCGCGAGCCCCGCAGTGGGACTCAACTCCGCGTGTATAGGCGAAGCAGCCGCAGAATTCTCCGCGGCCTGGCGATTGGCCATGTCGTGATAAGCTGCCGGGAACATATCGCGCAACGCCAGCGAAGTGTCGTGATGGTACTCATAAACCACCTCGACAGGCTGCACCGCGCTTTGCGCGGACGCATACCTCGCGGACACTATACCGCTGCAGAGTATGGCCGCGATCAATGTCGCCACCTTTATCGCATTCGACTTCATCATTAATATCCTCGTAATTCATGTCCTCGTGATGCTGTGGGAAATCTTTACTGGTGCGAAATAGTAAGAAATGAGGGCTAGGCAGGATCGGTCTGAGGCTCCGCATTCACCGGCTCTATTCCTGCCGACACTTTCCGGCGCAAGAGGTAGAGTGTAATGAGGAAGGCGGCGATGTTCGCCAACACAATACTCCAGACCACTCCGACAAGTCCGTAAGAGCGTGTCAGTGGAATACCGATCACCAGCGAAAGTACGCTGGCGGCGATGCGTGCATAGAAAATCGATGCCGGAGATTCCATGGCGCGTAGAACAGTGGCTGGTCCAAACGCCGCGCTGGAAAGCAACGTCTCAAGTCCGACCAAGGGAATCAAATATGCGACTTCCAGATACTTGCCGCCATATAGCAAATGGAATGCTGGAACCCTCAGCGGAATGACAACCGCCCAGTAAAGGATCGCCCCCCCGGTATAAAGAGCCGTCAATCTGTGGTTGAGGCGCGATGCGCCTGCGACTCCTTCTCGTAGCTGTACTCTCGCCGCCCACGGAAGCAGCAAGCTGGAAAGAGCGGTGTAGGTTTGCTCCAGCGGCAAGGCCAGATTCATCAGTGCTCGCAGCTCCCCAGCTTGCGCCATCCCGGAAAAGGCGCTAAGCAAAGGGTAGTACATGTAAAAAGGAATCCAGGTTGCGAAGGAACTGGCAAGGGCCCACCGCCCATAGTCCCAGTGCCGGCGGCACGCCTCGCCGAACTTTGGTCCGGCTTCGATGCCCGGAAGGATGCGGCGCAGGTGCCACAGCAAATATCCAGCGGTTCCCAGCGCGGCCGCTCCCATCAGTACATAGGCACTGAAGGCGGAGAGACGTTGGCGGTGATGAATCAAGAAAAGGCCCGTCACCAGGAGCAAGCAATAAACGCCGGCCCCCGAAGTCGCTCGCGCGGGAGACAATTGCGTGTAGTAAGCGCGGCGCGCCAGCCAGAACAACAGGATGCAGGGAGAGGCCAAGGTGACCCCGAGCAGCGCGCCCGGCAAACCATTGGGCTCCGATCGGAGGAAGGCCACGCCCGCCGCGCTGCCCAGCAGCAGGAACGTGATTACGGTCATCGCGAGGTGTATCCACAGCACCGACCGGAAATAGCCGCGCATCGACTTCTGGTAGGATGAGCCGCTAAACACCGCCATGGGCTCAAACAACAAAGATTGGGAGACGAACGAAAGCAGCAGAAAAATAGCGAACGCCAGCGCATAGGCGCCATATTCTTCCGGCGCCAGCCAGCGCGCCAGCAGAATCCCAACCAGAAAATTGGATCCGGAAATAAGTCCCTGGTCCAGGACAGCCAAGCCGCCCTTCGTCGCCATGGGTACGGCTTTCCCTAGAAAGGATTTTCTGGGCAAGGGTGACCTTCCCACAGAATCCAGCGAGTTCTCGTTGTCGGTATTTTCGGCTAGGGCAGTGCCCATATTTTGTTCACGTAGATCAGACATGGATTGAATTGTGATTTAAATTATGAATTTTGTAGGAATCGACTAGCGTGGGCAGAGGTCTTTCTCTTTCTCAACTGCTTCGGTCTGCACGCTCTGAATGCGGGCTTTCAGTTGTTCCACCAGTATCTGGACTTGCGGCTTGGCCAGGATGCTGACGTGCCCACCGGGAATTTCGCATACTTCTACTCCGCCCTTGGCAAGTCCCTTCCAGCCGGCATAGGGATCGCGTGCGCCTCGAAGGGATTTCTCGCTCGCCCGGAATAGCACCATCGGCCCGGCATAGGGACGCATTAGGTACTGCATCCCCGCCTGAGTGATGCCGGCGCGAACGTTTCGCAGAGCCGGCGGCAGAAAGAGCCGGTTCAGCCTTTTTCCCAAGTTTTGAGCATAACTCCGGAGCTTCCGGCTGATGTAATCGAACTGATCTCGTTTAGGCAGCTGCCACAGTTTCACCAGAAGCGAGGATGTGGTTTCGTATTTTCCTGGAAACGTATCGAACATGAACAACAGGCCGACCGATTCTCCTTGTGCGGTCAACTGTTGCGCCATCTCGTAAGCCACTGTGCCGCCAAACGACAAGCCTCCGATGAAGTACGGGCCTCGTGGCTGAATCGTGCGAATCTCGTCCAAGTAGTGTGCCGCCATGTCTTCCACGCGCGTAAAACATGGCTGCTTCCCATCCAGGCCCTGGGCCTGCAATCCGTGCACGGGCTGGTCGGGCGCCAGCAACTGCGCCAGTTCGCGATAGATGATTACCGTTCCACCTGCGCCGTGGATGCAGAAAATAGGAGTCTTCGTGCCATTGGGCTGGATCGGTACCAGGGACGACCACGAGGGCGACCAACCTTTCGTACGCAGCATGTTCGCCAACTCTTCCACCGTGGGCGCCTGCAACAACGTTGCGATCGGCAGGCGTTTACCAAACATCTGCTCGATGCGATGCATTAGTCTGACTGCCAACAGCGAGTGCCCGCCCAAGTCAAAAAAGTTCTGCCGTACTCCGATCGGCTGCTTGCCCAAAACCCCTTCCCAGAGCTTTACCAGTTGCGACTCCAGCGCGTCTTTCGGTGCAACCATCGTCTCTTCTGAAACCAGATCCTCGGGCCGCGGGGAAGGTAAGGCCCGGCGATCCACCTTGCCGTTGGGGGTGAGGGGCATGGACGCGAGCATGACGAAGGCGGAAGGCACCATGTATTCCGGTAGCTTTTCTTTCAAGAAAACGCGGAGCTTGCCGGCGTTCATAGACTCTTCAACTGAAACAATATAGGCAATCAGCGTCTTGCCTTCATGGCCATCCTCGCGCGCAACCACCACGGTCTCGGCAATTTCCGGGTGCTGGTTTAATGCTGTTTCAATCTCGCCGAGTTCCACGCGGAAGCCGCGGATCTTGACCTGGTCGTCGCCGCGGCCCAGGAATTCAATATCTCCGTTGGGCAAATACTTCGCGAGATCGCCGGTGTTGTAAAGACGCGCCTCCGGCGGCTGCCGGAAAGGGTCTTTGATGAATTTCTGCGCCGTCAATTCTGGACGATTCAGATATCCTCGCGCCACACCCACGCCCCCAATGTGCAATTCGCCGCGGATCCCTACCGGCACCGGTTGCAGGTGCGAATCCAGAAGATGGATCTGTACGTTTCGGATCGGCCGCCCAATAGGCAGGCTGGCTGGAAGCTCTTTCCCCGCCGGTTCGTAGGCGGTGGCAATGACGCTCGCTTCCGTCGGCCCGTAAGTGTTAACCCAGCGTACTCGCTGGCCGGCAATCTTCTTCCACGCAGCCAGGGCGCTCGCCGAGGCCTTTTCTCCGCCCACGATCACCAGTCGCAGCTTCGACGGCAGGCTCTTTCTCAGCTCCGATGCCTCGTGCACGAGTTCATGCCAGTATGCAGTCGGCAGATCGAGGACGGTAACACCACGCTCTCGGATCCAACTCAGAAAGTCGGCGATGGCCAGCGGCATCTCTTTGGTTTTCAGGACTAGCGTCGCCCCGCTCATCAGCGCCGGGAATATTTCTTCGATCGCAATATCAAAACTGATCGAAGAAAACTGCAGCACGCGATCCGAAGAGTGGAGTCCGTAGAGTTCGATGGAAGCGGTGTTATGGTTCACCAGTCCGCCATGAGTGAGCAGAACCCCACGTGGCTTGCCGGTCGAGCCCGAAGTGTAAATCACGTACGCCAGGCTGCCTGGGCTCGCAACATTCTCAATATTGTGCTGCCGCTCGCGCCCAATTTCGTCCCAATCCGCGGTAATGTTAATAACGCTGCAGGGTTTACCAGACAATTCGGCGATCGTCCCGTTTTCTGCGATTACGAGCGGAGTCTGCGAGTCTTCCAACATGTACTGCAAGCGCTCGCGGGGATACTTGGGATCGAGCGGAACACAAGCGCCGCCAACCTTGAGTACAGCCAGCAGTGCAATGATCAATTCCGGGGAACTCTCGAGAGCAATTCCCACCGGCACTTCCGGTCCTACGCCGCGTTGTCGCAGGTAGCGCGCCAGTTGATTGGCGCGTCCATTGAGGTCGCGATACGTGAGTTTCTTCTTTTCCTGGATTACAGCTACGCTTTCCGGAGCGCGCGCTGCCTGGGCTTCAATCAGTTGGTGGATGCACCTCTCGCGGGGATAATCGGTCTCCGTGCCATTCCATTCCACGATCTGCTTGTTCTCGGCTTCGGTGAGCAGTCGAAGGTGCGATACCTTTTGCTCCGCATTGGCCACGATCTCCTGCAGCAGAACCTGCCAGTGCCCCGCGATGCGCGCCACCGTGGCCGCATCAAACAGGTCGGTGTTGTACACCAGACGCCCCTGGATTTCCGACGATCGATCATCCAATTCCAAGTCCAGGTCGAATTTAGCTGCGCCGGTATCCACCGTCATCTGGCTCACATCCCAGCCCGGCTCTAACTTAGTCATCGTCGGCGCGAGCGAGATCAACACCTGAAGCATTGGATTGCGGCTGAAATCACGTTCCGGATGTAGTTCGTTCACCAGCGTGGCAAACGGCACGTCATCATTGGACAAAGCGCCCAGCGTCAGGCCCTTGGTTCGCCGCATCAGTTCACGGAACGTCGGATCTCCCGCAAGATTCACCCGTAACGCGAGAGGGTTTTGGAAACAGCCCAAGAGTCCGTCTAATTCTGAACGTTTCCGTCCCGCGCTCACCGTGCCCACGATAAGCTCGCTCTGTCCCGTGTAGCGGTGCAGAAGAGTCGCAAACGACGCCAGCAGCGTCATGAACAGCGTTGCGCCTTCATGGCGGCTGAGCGTTCGCAACCCATCGCTCAAGGCACTGGAAAGTCGCACGGGCTGTTGCGCGCCGCGGTTGCTCTGCACGGCAGGGCGCGGGTGGTCTGTGGGTAATTGCAATACTGGCAGATTGCCACTCAGGTGTTCGCGCCAGTGGCTCATCTGTCGGGAGAACTCTTTCCCTTGCAGCCACTGTTGCTGCCAGGCGGCGTAGTCGGCATATTGAATCGGCAGGTCGTGCAATGGCGAAGGCTCACCTTTTGAGAAGGCTCCGTACAGGGCTACCAGTTCCGGCAACAGCACGCGGTAGATCGAGAGTCCGTCGAAAATAATGTGATGCAAACTCACCCACAACTGGTAAGAATCCTGTTCCAAACGCACCAGGGTGAAGCGCGCCAAGGGCAGGCGGCTCAAATCAAACGGTTTTCGACTCTCCTCCGTTGCTAATCGCAGCGCTTCCCGCTCGCGATCCAGTCGCGCCATGCTTCGGAGATCCACTATTGGCAGCTTGATTTCGCTCGCCGGGTGAACTACCTGTACCGGCTGACCTCTCACCATTTCGAACGTAGTGCGCCAGATATCGTGACGCCGGACGATTTCCGTGAGACACCGTTCCAATACAGCGACGTCCAGGGGACCGGTGCGGTAGATCGTGACCAGTTCGTTGTACACCGGAACTTCAGGCGCCATCTGGCAGTGCAGCCATATCTGTTGTTGCGGAAAGGATAGTGGCGCGGGTTCCCCGCCGGATCGAGGCGGAATCGTGTCTAGATGCGTCTGCTCCGAAAGATATTTCTTGATCAAAGCCTGCTTCTCCAACTCAGGCTGGACCGCCTCCCTACCTTGCACCACGATGGGAGCTTCTCTTCGATTCTCCGCATCAGCGCTGGCCGTGCTCAAATCGCGCGGCTGCTTCCCGAAACTCACTTTCAACGACGTAAGTCCACGCAGGCCAAGATTCGTTCTCCAAACCAAGTCTTGCGGTTCGAGCCTAAGCTTGGGAAATCGGCGAAGCATCGTCTCAAAGGCGATCTGCCCCTCGGCGCGTGCCAGTGGAGCGCCAAAACAGAAATGCGCAGCGTAACCGAACGCCAAGTGGCGGTTATCCTTGCGCGTAATGTCAAACCGGTTCGGATCGGGGAACCGCTCGGGATCGCGATTGGCCGCAGCCATCACAGCGATCACGGCTTCCCGCTTGCGAATCTGCCTTCCTCCCAGTTCTCTGTCGCTCGGCGCCAGGCGCGCGGTATGCTGGCTCGGACTCTCATAACGCAGCATTTCTTCTACCGCGGAAGGAATGAGTGACAAGTCCGCACGCAGTTTTTCCATCTGATCCGGATTGCGCAGCAACGTCAGCATGCCGTTCCCGATCAGGTTCGTCGTGGTCTCCTGCCCCCCCACCATGGTCACAATGGTATTGGCGACCACTTCCTCTTCGGTCAGGCGATCGCCCTCGATCTCGGCGGTGAGCAGCGAGTGGATGAGCCCCTCTCGCGGATGCGCTTTCACATCGCGAATCGCATCCCGGAAATACGACGTCATTTCCTGGACGGTGCGCAACATCGTGTCTGCATGGTCGGGGTTATGCTGAAAATTCCCCAGCATCTCGGCGAAATTGGCCGACCATGCCTTCAGATACTCCCGATCGGAAACCGGAACGCCCAACATCTCTGCTGTCACGATCGCGGGCAAAGGCTCAGCCAATTCCGCAATCACATCCATCGAACCCTTGTCCTCGACCTGATCGAGCAGGCCGTTCACAATGTCCTGGATATGCGTCTTGAGTACATCGACTTTTGCCGGGGTGAACGCTTTCGAAGCTAGTCCGCGGAGGCGCGTGTGGGTGGGCGCGTCCATAAACAGCATCTGCTTCACCATGACCTGCGCGATCGGATTCAACTTCGACAGACCCATGGCCGTCAGTTGTTCCGGAGTAGGCGTGCGGTCGGCGGAGAACGTGTGCAATACCTCGAGCACTTCCGGGTATCGCGTCACCACCCAGGCATGCAGGAATGTATCCCAATGCACCGGGTCTTCACTTCGCAGGCGGTCGAATAGAGGGTAGGGATTGCCGAGGATCTCGGGATCGAGCAGATGGTAGAGGCTCAGAGCGGCGTTCGGATTGTCTAATCGCGATGGTGCGCCCAAATTCACTGCAAATTTCCTTCCGTCCAGGCCGATGGCGGCAACTGCTGCGGGGCTATGCTCATGCCCGCAATTTTTTCTAAAATCAGCTTTTCAATTTGCTGCGACATCTCCGCCAGCGTGGGGTGATCGAACAGATTCAGCAGGTTCAGTTCTACCCCAAAACTTTGGCTGACTCGAGTGAGCAATTGTGTACCTAACAGCGAGTGCCCCCCCAGCAGGAAGAAATTGTCATTGCGTCCCACGCGGTCCACTTGCAGCAGCGAGCTGATCACGGCTGCGAGCCGCTCCTCTACGATGCTTCGCGGCGCGCTGAACTCCGCCTCGGACAGGCTGTTGCCGACGTGGGGCATGGGCAGGGCTGCTTTGTCGACCTTGCCGTTCGCTGTAAGCGGGAAACTGGGTAGTTGCACAAAGCTCGACGGAACCATGTAGTCCGGAAGTTGCTTGCGCAAATAATCCCGCATCGCGGACGCCTTCAGTTGCCGCGCGCTATTCAAGGTCACGTACGCTACCAGCCGCTTCTCACCCACCTCATCTTCCTGGGCAATCACTATGCTGCTTTGCACGTCGGGGTGCGAGTTCAACGCACTCATGATCTCTCCCGGCTCAATACGATATCCGCGAATCTTAATTTGGTCATCAAGCCTGCCCAGGAACTCAATTTCGCCGTTGGGCAGCGCGCGAACCCGGTCCCCCGTGCGGTAGAGTCGCGATCCCTGCTCAGAATTGAAGGGGTTGGCCAGGAAACAATTCCTGGTCGATTCCGCGGAGTTGCGATACCCGCGGGCCACTCCGGCTCCGCCGATCCACAATTCGCCCGCCGTACCCGGCTGCACCGGTCTACATTGCTCATCGAGGACGTACAGTTGGGTATTGTCGATCGCCCGGCCAATCGACGGCAGGCCGGCTTCCTCTTCAGCGGCTGCCACGGTTGCCGAAGTCGCGACCACGGTGCACTCCGTCGGACCGTAGTTATTGACGAGTTTAAATGGCAACGCAGCCGGCGGACGTCGCCGCAGCGTGTCCGCGCCCGTCAATAGAATGCGCAACGCGGTTTCCGGCGGCCACTCCTGAAACAACATCTGCTCCGCCAGCGCTGTGGCAAGAAATGAAATCGTGATCTTCTGTTCGACCAGCCAGTGACGGAGTTCTTCAGGGTTATTTCGTACTGCCTCTTCCGGCATGTGTACGCTGGCGCCAATGGTAAGGTAGGGCCAGATCTCCCACACCGCGGCGTCAAAACCGAGCGTAGCCAGGTGGCTGGCCCGGTCGGCCGCGGTTACTTCAAACGCGCGCCAATGCCATGAAATCAGGTTACGCAGCCCGCGATGCACGATCTCCACTCCTTTGGGCCGACCGCTGGAACCCGAAGTGAAAATCACATAGGCGAGTTGCTCTGAGCTGAACTCAACCGCGGGAGGCTGCGCTGAATACCCGGCGATTTGCGGGCGCTCAAGATCCAGTTCCACGACATGCCAATTTCCCGCGGGCAAGGTGCCAGGCATCCCTGACCGCGTTATTACTGCACACACATCTGCATCACGCAGAATGGATTCCAGCCGCTGCACCGGAAAAGTGGGATCGAGGGGCAGATACGCGCCGCCCGCCTTCATGACCGCCAGCGCTGCCATTACCATTTGCGGGGACCGATCCAGGTAGATACCGGCCAGCTTCTCCGGTCCCACACCGATTTCTTTCAGATAATTCGCGAGTTGGTTCGCCTGGCGATCCAGTTCTCCGTACGTGAGAACTTGAGAACCCAACTGGAGAGCAACCGCCTCCGGATTTTCAACCGCCCGTCTGGCTACCAACTGCGGCACAAACCACAACGAGTCCTCGAGCCTTTGCTCGCCATGGCCGTTTGCAACATGAGCTTTGACGCCGCTAAACATCGCTTCGGTACTGAACATAAGTTTATAGGTGAAGCTTCTGATTTTAGACCTTTGCGATTTCCACTACGCTCGCAAATGTCTGCTGCCCGGCCCCAATACTCCTACGCGGCACCCGATCCTCTCAGCACTGCGGGAATGGTTCTCAGCAATATCTGCAAATCCAGCCACAGCGACCATTTATCGATGTATTGAAGATCAAGCTCCATCCACTGCTCAAATGCCACCGAACTTCTGCCGCCCACCTGCCATAGGCAGGTAATTCCAGGACGCACGCTGAATCGGCGGCGCTGCCAGTCCTGGCTGAAGCCCTCGTAATCTCGTACCGGAAGAGGCCTGGGACCCACCAGACTCATCTCCCCCTTGAGCACGTTGAAGAGTTGAGGCAATTCGTCGATGCTGGTTTTTCTCAGGAACCGGCCCATGGCGGTCATTCGCGGATCGTTCGCGATCTTGAACACGGGGCCACTGACTTCGTTCAGATGCTGGATTTCATTCATCTTTCTTTCCGCATCCGGCACCATGGTCCGGAACTTGTAGATAGCAAACCTCCGTTTGTTCAGGCCCAACCTCTTCTGTACGAACAATACCGGGCCGCGGGAAGTAAGCTTGATCAGCACTGCGGCAATTACGAAGATCGGCAGAAGCAGGAGGATGAGAAATAAAGACACGCTGAAGTCCAGCATCCGCTTCACCAGCACCGGCCATCCTTCCAGCGCTCCGGTATAGTGGGTCACCACGGAGTCACCCTCGAAATCTTCCACTCGCGAACGCGCCAGCTTGAGGTCGAACATATTTGGCAAGGAGCGCAACATGATCCCCTGCTGTTCGCACAGAGCTGCAATCTGCGAAGCGTGCGAATGCAAAGACCTCATGGGCAGGGCCATAACCACTTCGTCGACCACGGTTTCCCGCAGGAAAGATGGGACGCCGGCAAAACTGCACGCTAAAGGATAGCCCGAGCTGTGGAACTGGCCCAGGCCCTGCCAGTCGTCGTCCACGAACCCAATCACCCGATATCCAAGTCCCGGAGTTGCCTCAATCTTCCGGGCAAATTGCACCGCACGCATATTCGTCCCAACAATTACCATGTCGCGCAGATTTCTTCCGCGCTGCCTTATTTTCCTGAGGACCAAGCGCAACACCAATCGCCCGGTAGCCGTGGCCAGCGTGCTGCTCCCCCAGAAGACAACCGCAAAAATGGGCCGGACCATCCGAATGTGAAACAGTAGCGCAGCGGCCAGTATGACCGCCGTGCCTGTAGTTGTCGCTTTGAAGCTGTCGATAATCTCGTCGCGGCGGCGCGACATCCGGCGCGAGGTGTACATTCCGAAAGAGGAAAGTATCAGATGCCACGCAAATAGCAGCACGCAGAAGATGACGAGGTTCCCAATGGTTATTCTCATCTCGAGGAACTCGGTCAAAGAGGCGGGGCCAGTGGTGGAAACCGCAATGGTGGCCACGCCGAAAGACAACATCATCAGCAGCACATCAAACACTTTCAGCGCATTGAGAAGAATCTGACGACGAATGGTACCCACAGGGAAAACCTCCGGGAAACCGTCTCGGCCGGACGGGTTGTTCTGGAAAGGAAATAACCGCTTCCGCGCCCTTGGGGAGATGGCGGCGGCCCCGCTAACTACTTCGCGGTCTTGGAGACCACGAATTGCTCGATAATGTCGATGCTCTTCAGATTCTCGGCGGTGATTTCTTCATCGCCCAAGCGGACCCCAAAAGTGTCTTCAAGAAACGATACTAAACGGAAAATTCCCAGCGAATCGATAATGCCGTTTTCCGTCAGTGATTCCTCATCGGTAAAGTTGCCGATTCCCTTCGCGCTGGCCAGGTTCTCGCGGACAAATTCGCGAATCTGGTCTTTGACTGCTGAGGAAGGCGTATTGGTTAGTTCTGTTTGCAGGGTTGCCATTGCTTGAAATTCCTTTCTGCTTTTTGAAAGTAAGACGCTAAACTTTTAAGGGCTCGGCCTCGCGCCCGGCCGCTGGAAGCGGCCCCGGAATTACCAGCGACTGCCTTGCGGCGAGCTGCACCCGATCGATTTTTCCCGTGGAGGTCTTGGGCAGGCTCTCACGAAATTCGATCAGTTCCGGAATCATATACTTGGGGATCCGCGCGCCGCAGTACTGCTGTAATTCTGCCGCCTTGAGAAAATGCGATTCGTGCGCCGACACTACAGCCCTGATGCGGTTGCCCACTACTTCGTCCGGAACCGCGATGGCCGCAGCTTCCTTCACTCCCGGATGACTGAGCAGAGCGGTCTCAATCTCACCCAGTTCGATCCGGTAGCCTCGGCTCTTGATCATGCTGTCTCGCCGGCCAAGGAAAGCGTAGTTGCCGTCGTCCATCAGTGTCACCAGGTCGCCCGTGCGATACATGTTTTCTTCGAAGTGCGCCTGGAAACGGTTGGGTACAACCATCTTCCTCGTCTTCTCCGCATCGGCCCAGTACCCGTACGTTACGGCCGGTCCGCGCACGTATAATTCGCCCACCTCGCCCGGCGCCGCGACGATCTGATCCTTATCATTCACCGCGAAAACTTCCGTATTCGCGCATGCCTTCCCGATCGGCAGGTTGTCCATGCCGGCAAGTTGGCCGCGCTCGACCTTGTAGTAGGTGCAGACGTTGGTTTCGGTGGGGCCGTAGAGGTTGTAGAGTTCCGCATTCGGCAACAGCTCCGCGAGTTGCCGCAAGTACTTCATCGGAAATACTTCGCCAGCGAAAAGAATCGTGCGCAATTGACGATTCTTGTCTGGATTCAAATTGCTATGCAGCAGGAGCAGGGTGAGAGCGGACGGCACGGAATACCATACCGTGATCCCCTTCGTCTCGATGAAATTTGCCAGGCTCGCCGGGAACAGCGCCAGATCTTCAGTAATCAGATAAAGAGTCGCGCCCGCTTCGATTGAGTTATAAACGTCAAATACCGACAGATCGAAGTGCAGCGGCGCGTGATTGGAAAGGCGGTCCTCGCTGCGAATCTGGAAAGTCTCCGCGCACCATTCGACAAATGTCAGCGCGTTCTGGTGCGACAGCATGACCCCTTTGGGCCTGCCCGTCGATCCCGAGGTATACAGAATGTAGGCTAAATCAGTTTCGGTCAGGTCGAGGCCAGTGGGTTCGGTTGCGGGAAACTGGGAAAGCGTCTTCCACGGAATCGTTCGCTCGGCGTAGCCAGTTCTTGCCGACTGGTCGGTCAATACGCATTGATCGAGGGAGCTCAACGTGGCCGCATCCAGGCCTTGGCTTTTCTCATGGTTCGTCAACAGGGTGCGAATGCCGCAGTTCCCGATGATGTAGGCGATGCGATCCGGTGGCGCCTGCGGATCGAGCGGCACATACACCGCACCTGCTTTCAGAGCTCCAAACATACACACTATCGATTCCACGCACTTGGGAAAATATATTCCGACCCGATCGCCCCGCTTCACGCCGTTCTCGCGCAGCAAGTGCGCAAGCTGGTTCGATTGCTCTTGCAATTCCCGGTAGGTTAAACTCCGTCCCCGCGCCCAGACTGCAACCTTTTCCGGATTTCGTGCTGCGCTCTTGGTCAGGAGTTGCTGAAGAATGTATGCCATGGCCCCGTCTCTTTAGTTCCTGGTTATGGTTTTGCTATCGAACTTCAGGGAGGATCACAGGCCGTGCAGGCCGGCGATGATTACTTTTTGGATTTCGGATGTGCCAGAGTAAATCTTGCTGGAAATGGCATCGCGCAATTCGCGCTCAATCTCATAGTCCGTCATGTATCCATACCCGCCGAAAATCTGGATTGCGTCCAGGCAGCTTTGCACCGCCGCCTCGCTCACATAAAGCTTTGCGATCGAAGACTCGCGCAACGGATGTTTGCCCTGGCTTTTGAGCCATGCCGCTTTATACAAGACAAGCCGGCCCGTCTCCAGGCGTACTTCCATCTCCGCGATCTTGTTGGAAATAGCGGCGAACTTGCCGATGGGCTGTCCGAACTGATTCCGCTCCCGGGCGTATTTTACCGATTGCTCCAGAAGCCGCTGCATCATTCCCAAATGGCTGGCCAGGATGCAGGTACGCTCCCACTCCATGGACGTGGTGAAGATCGCCTGGCCGCCGTATTCTTTGCCCAGGAGATTTTCGACGGGAATCTCGCAGTCCACCAGCGCCACTTCAGCCATGGGCGATGTGCGCAGTCCCATCTTGTGGAGCTTCTGTCCCACCGACAGCCCCGGCGTATCTCTTTCCACCAGGAAAGCGCTTACCCCGTTGGCTCCCTTGGCGGGATCCAGGTTGGCAAAAATCACGAATAAGTGCGCATCCTGCGCATTGGTGATGAATGTCTTCGATCCATTCAGCACATAACGATCGCCCTTGCGCTCGGCGCGGGTGCGCAGCGCGTAGGCGTCGGAGCCCGACATCGGCTCCGTCATCGCGTGCAGGCCGATCCACTCTCCGCTAACCAACTTCGGTAAATAGCGCCGCTTTTGCTCTTCGGTGCCGAATCCCATCAGAGGAATTTCGGTGGTCCACATGTGCGCGTTGATGGAGAAAAGCAGGCCATTATCGCGGCAACCATACCCCAGCGCTTCCAGTGCGCATACTGTGGTGAGCGTATCGGCGCCGCTTCCGCCATATTCCTGCGGGACGGGGAGACCTTGAATCCCCATTTGCGCGCATTTCTTCCAATGCTCCCAGGAAAACTGTTCGCATCGATCACGGTCGATCATGTTGTCATTCAATTCGCCTTGAGCGAACCGAATGATTTCACGCCGTAGCGCTATCTGCTCATCGTTCCACGCGAATTCCAACCTTGCCCCTCCGGCCCTAATCCCGCTTTATTACTCTGTATTGACGACTCGCTTGAAGCGTTGCGGACGTCCACCGCGCAACTTGATTCTGGCCGGCACTCCCACGATGGTGGTGTTGTCCGGAACATCCGTGAGCACCAAGCTGTTGGCGACGATTACGACATTGTTGCCAACTTTTGTGTCCGCCAGCAGTTTGGAACCGGCGCCGAAGTACACATTGTTTCCTACTCCGCGCGAGCCCGTCGGAATCAGCACCCCGCTTTGAACCGTGCAGTTGGCCCCGATCCGGGTTCCACCGACAAAAACCGCATACGGCGTGTGCACCAGCAACCCAGGCCCGATTTCCGCCTGCGTATCGATAATCACTCCGGTCAGCAAGGTGAGGATGCGCTGATAAATGCCTGCGACCAACTGCAACCCTTGTCGCAGCACCGGGATTCGAAGACGGCGCAACCCGTGCAATACACGATAAGCCACTACGACTTGTGTGGTGAGGCGCAAGAATGCACCGAGTTTGACGCTAAACGGCAGATCTTCCGCTTTCATTTCCTGGTTGCGGTCGAGCGCCGCCCGCGTAATGTCCGCGCGGATATTCTCAAAAAGACTCAACCGTTGAGTTCGGAGGGCAGGAACAGCGGCTTGGCCAATAGCATTCATGTGCGACTTTTTCAAAACTCCTGCGATGGAGAGAAGGGAGGTAATCGTTAACGCGTACGCGAAACGAAGCGACCTACAGAATCTTATAAAGCGTTTCGGGAATCGGGTAGTTGCGCTGGTTCAGTACTGCGCCCAGCACCGGCACTCGTGCGTCTTCCAAATCGTGCATTGCTTTGCGAACACTTTCCCGCCGGGAGGAATTGGCCTTCAGGACCATGACAAGGCCGTCGACTGCGCGGCCCATCAAAACAGCCTCATTGCCCAAGCTGAGCGGGGGAGCATCGATCAGAACATAGTCGAACTGCGCGCGTAATTCGCTGATCCGCGACCGCATGCGGTCGGAGTTGACCAGCATTTGCCAATTCGGCGCCGCCGCGCCGCAACTCAACAAGCGTAGATTCGGATAGTCCAGCGAGCTGATGAAATTGCCCACTGGGTCCGACGTGATCAGAGAATCCGATAATCCATGATGGTTCTCAACCTGGAAGTGGCGGTGCAGCGTCGGAGAACGCAGGTTCGCGTCGACTACGCAAATTGATCCTGTAACCTGCGACGCCAGGATTTCCGCGGCGCGCGAGCAAATCCAGCTGCATCCGTTGCCTGGCTCCGTCCCGGAAAACACCACAAAATGAGAGGCCTTCGCTCCCGGCAGCAGGAACACGCGTTGCACCAGTTTCGCGACTTCCTCTTTTTGAACTGTTTCCATTTCCAGTTTTAGGGGTTTCAATTCTACCGGTGACTCTTGCGGGACGGCCGGAACTGCCGGCATTTCGAGACCGACTTCGAACATCTCGCGCTCTTTCCCCAGGTTCTGTAACAGTTCGAAATTTCTGCTCATTGGTTTTCCTTGGTGCTGCCGATTAACTTCTCGTCTAGCGCACTATTTACGCAACCGGATATTTATCGTCTGGATCTGAAATCTTTATCGCGTGTTCGCGCTGCCTCAACAACCGGCTTACCTGTTGCATGTAGGCTTGCGCTTCCAGTGGAGTCAAGGACTGAGTCACGGAATCCGGCGAATCCAGTCCCACGCTCGATCCTGGTTCCACGCTGCCTGGCACCGGCTCCCCCGGCCATGCGCCCAACCCCGACGGACGGGGAGATTCGCGCTGCGTGACCCAGCGGCTGATGTCGAGGTCGTCCGCGACTTCCTTCACCACCGCAGCATCGACCATTTTCTGTCGCGCCGCGAAGGAGAGTGAAAGCGCATTGAAGCAGACATTGTTAATGTTCCGCGGAATGCCTTCGCTGATTTCCGCAATCAGGGCTTTCGCCTGAGCCGTGAACAATGAGTTTCCGTGATATCCCGCGACCCGCAGCCGGTGATCTATCAGTTTCCCGGTCTCCTCTGACGTTAGCGGGCTCAGGCCATTGATGCTGGCAATGCGCTGCCGCAGTTGCCCTAACGCCGGGCTGGCCAGCTTATCGGCCAGTTCGGGTTGGCCCGCCAGAATGATCTGCAACAACTTCGCCCGGGGAGTCTCGAAGTCTGAAAGCAGGCGAACGGTTTCCAATACCGAGGGTTCGAGGTTTTGCGCTTCGTCAATTACCACAATGAAGCGCCGCCCGGCCTTCGCCTCCTGAATCAGGCAGCGGTTAAATTCTTCATGCATGCGGACAAAATCCTGCTCATTACTGTCGTGTCCGAGCTCGGCCAGCATGAACCGCATCAGCTCCCGGGATGTGCATTGTGTTTGGAAAACAAACACCGTACGGGCTGACGTGCGCAATTTCTCCAGCAGGTGAAACAAGAGGCTGGTTTTCCCCATGCCCGGACGCGCAATCAGGGCCAGGAATCCACGGTTGGTTTCCAGTCCGTAAAACAACGAGGCAAGCGTCTCCCGGTGGCCGGTTCCCAGGTACAGGTAACGGGGATCGGGCGTTACACCAAAAGGCTGTTCGCTAAGTCCGTAGAATTGTTGAAACATTTACTTTGCTTCCTTGGATACCACTATCCTCGAGGAATCAGATAGCCTGTCTTTGCCATTCAGTCCGTGACTTCCATTTCCATTCCCATTGGTCCCATTTCCGTTCCCGTTGGTTCCGTACCCGTTGCTGCCATTCCCATTGTAGGCGTGCACGCGAGGTTTTTCGTTCTGCTGATGTGGAACAGCGGCAAGCACTGGGATCTTCAACTCGTTCAAAACTTCAAATGGGGTACGGAACGACGGATCCAAGTAGTCCAACGTAAAGGCCAGACCGACACTGACCACCGCGGCCAGGAGGAACCCCAGCAATCCAAATAACCAGGGAGACTGGGCTCGCAACCGGGGCACGACGGGATCCTGAGCCACGGCCACGTTAAGAATTCTAGTCTGGTCCAAAGCGTCGGCAATTTGCGCTTCTTCGCGCTTCTTGAGATAAAGCAGGTAATTTTCTTCGCTGGCCTTCTGGGTTCTCACCAAGTCTTGATAGAGGAGGCTGCTCTTGTCCAACTCGCGCGCATTCGCGTTATAGAGGTTGACAATCGCCTGGGTTGCCGTCTCCCGAGCCTTCAGGCTGCTCATGTCGGCTCTGGCCTTTGCCAGCTCAGAATCGACCCAGGTGTAGGTTGGATTCTGATCGGTGGTTTCTTCGTGGAGCGGCGTGCTTTCTTCCTTCGCCAATGCGGCGCGAGTATTCTCCAGTTCCTTGTCGACCTCTTTCACAAGGGGATAGGTAGGCTGATATTTAGTCAGCAACTCGGTGCGCTTCAGCTCCAACGTGGTCAGGGTGCTTTTTAATGTCTGGAGCGTCTGGGCATCGTCGGTCTTGCGGAGCTGTGTCGTCATCCGCGTCGGCGTCGATCCGGCTTGCTTCTCCAGGGCCTGGATCCGCTTTTCCGTTTCCACCAGTTGCGAACGAGTCGTTACCAGCGTGCTGTTAAATTCATTCACTTTTGCGATCGTCAGATCGCGCATGAGTCCGGGAGCGACTCCACCCCGCTGGGACGAGAACTCTCTGAGACGGTCTTCAGCTTCTTGCAACGCTTTCTTGTACTGTTCTGTCTCCCGCTGGAAAAACTCATACTGTCCCGCCGGTCGCTCCACCGCCACATGCTTCCGAATGTAAGCCTTATTCAAAGTGGCCAACACGGTAGCGGCAAGCTTTGGGTCCTGGTTCGAATACATGACGTCGATCACATTGGTCTTTTTGATGGGATCGACCACCAGTTCCGCTTTCAGCTTGGCCACGGCTTTGGCTGTCCGGTCTTCCGCGGAGTCCTTAAGACCAATAAAGCTAAACAAAGACTTCTTTCGATCCAATCCGCATGTGGTTACCACTTCGCGCAGCACATCGTCGCTACGGATGAGTTCCACTTCGGAATTCAGTTCTTCCTCGCTCACCGTGTCGCGAAACATGACCGGAGCGGCCTCTCCCGGTGTAATCACGGCGTCGGCGCGTTCTCGCTTCACCAGGAGCTTGGTGTCTGCCTGGTACTTTGAAGGCAGAAACAAGGCAGAAAGAATTGCCCCCAGCAGGATTCCACAAAAGGAGAGAGTCATGATCCGCTTGTGACGGAAGCAGATAACAACAATGTCCCGCAGTGTGAAAGAAAAGTTCCGCCGTGAATCTTCGTTAACAAACAATTTGTCCGTCATAGGATCTCCAAGCTGAATGTCTTTACCAACTCCGCTGCGCACGACAAGTCATGGCTCAACCGTCATGGCTGTATCGGAATGAAGCTGCCCACGCTGGCGTTAGGTATGAACTTCTGAATCTTCGAAAACGTATTCTTGGGCACAAACAGCATGTCTCCGGGATGTAACAAGGCATCCTCGGTCAGATTTTTCGATTTCTCCATCTTTTTCAAATTAAAAATCCTGGCTTCGGTCCAATGATCGTCAACGCGCCGAAACAGTAACACTTGCGAGTGCTTCGACGCCTCCGTAAAGCCTCCCGCCACGGCGATCGCCTGGGTTACCGTGGTTTCACCGCGCAGTTCATACTTGCCCGGTTTTCCCACCTGACCATCGGCGACAAAGTACGGTTTCTCAAAATCTTTCAAGATCACGGAAATCTGAGGATCATTCAGGATCTTCCCGAACGACTGTCGAAGTGCCTCAGTCAATTCCGGCACCCTCTTGCCGGCGACATGCAGGTCGCCAATGCCGCGCAGGGTGATAAAACCATCCGGCTGCACTGTCACCGTCTGGTTGAACTCGGGGCTGAGCTCAAAATTCACGTCGAATATATCGCCAGCAGATATCTTATAGCGTGGCAATCGCTCCTGGAACTTGGCAGTCGTCTGGGTCGCCGCCGGCGATGCTTTCTCCGAAACAGCCGGAAGTGTGCTGGCGGGCGATCCGCTGTTTTCAGCGACCTGTGCAGCTGCGCACACACTTGCCGCGATTGCCGCAGTCAGGAAGACTCGAAGTACTAACCATGTTTTTTTCATTTAGCGTTTTCCTCGTTACCACTCAGAGCTTGTCACTCGGCCTTGGCGCGCTGCACGAACGGTATGATCTCGCTCGTGGCCGTCAATTCATTTCGCGTAATCTGGTGCTGCCGGATCTTATAGAGAAGTCCCCGATAGCTGATGCTCAGCAGCTTCGCTGCCCGCTTGCGATTCCACCCCGTCCGTTCCAAAGCGCAGCCAATCGCATACACTTCCGCTTGCACTCGAAGCTTCCGCAGTGATGGCAATGGGGGCTCGATGTATTCCGAGCCGTTTGACGAATAAACCGAATCCACGTGCGGCTTGGACTCCGGCTCGGTCTCAATGTTTTTTACGGGTGATTCCAAAGCTTTCATAGCTGACCTCTGCCCTACTTAATGAGGGCTCTTGATTTATCGGAATGCGGGAATGGACTTCCAGGCTTGCCCCATAGCCCCTGTCAAATAGCCACAACTTCGTACCCTTCGATACGAACCGACAGCGATCGCTGAATCGGCTCGACGGAGATCACTAGATTCCGCTTGCCGTTTTGTGCGACAAGGATGCCCTCGACCCCATCCAGAGAACCCCCTTGTACCCGAACCCGCTGTCCCACTCGCAGGTGGGGATGATCCGTGAAGGGTATGTCGCACGACACCAGGGATTTCACTGCTTCGATTTGTCCGTCGGGTATGGGAGTTGCCTGTCCGTGTGCGCCAACGAAGTTCACAACTCCAGGTATTTTCAAAATCCTCACCCTATCTTCAGGGGAAGCTGCCATCCGCACGAAAGCGTAACCAGGAAACAGCGGCAATTCCACTGTCTTGCTTCGGTCTGACCAGCGGTGCGTCTTGGTCACCACCGGCAGAAAGGAATCAATGCCCTGCCCTTCCAATTGCCGCGCGACCATCTTCTCGTGGCGCGAACGCGTCTGGATGGCATACCAACTCAATAGCGCCATCCCCTCCAGCTCCGTTGTCTCAGACTGCCTCAGAATTACGCTGGTGTCGCTCGTAGCTCCGCCCTCTCAGTCACAGGTGACTGTATGCAAGAATTAATCAACAAATAGCCCTGCTCTGTAGTTCGAGTGAAAAGGGGGCTATGAAATAGAGCTGTTTAAAGCTTCTGTATCTGGGGGGGACACGACGATCAATGACGAAATGACATTGATCAAGTGGGGCTATCCTAGCGGTCGTTGCAAATTACTGCAAGAGGCCGAAAGCCTTGATAACGAAAGTCTCTATTGCGCCCAAAAACTCTACTGCTCAAGCCGTTGCGAGGAATCAGCACCCTTTTGCTTGATGTTTTCGCACATGGTCCTGCCGTGCGGGAAGCGTCTGCTTAATGGCCCTCGTTTTCAGTGGGGCAACCGAAAATTCAGGGTTACTCTTGTCTGCATCTCCACTGCCTGTCCCTTGACCAGTTGCGGCTTGAATTGCCACTGTTTCACTGCGGCAAGCGCGGCATCGGCCAGCAGGCGCTGGCCGCTGAGCAGCTTCGTTTCTTGTATAGTACCGTCCCGGCCAATGCGCACCTCGAAGACCACCGGCCCCTGGATCTGCTCCCGCCGGGCTTCCTCAGGGTAATCGGGTTCAACCCGATGCAGCAGGCTACCCTCCGCCGCCTCCGGGGAGAGCTCGTAAATGCCTGCCCGCTCGACCCCGGCAGAAGCGGGTCGAGTCACGGTTCCACCTGCGTTCGTGGAAGGGACGCGATTCGGAACTTCAACGTCAGCTCGCTCGCCCTGCTCCACTGCTGGCGGCATGCGAAAGATCTCTTTGCCCTTCTCATAAACCAGCAAGCTCCCAGGCGGTGCTGATGAATAGCTTGCGTGAGGGACCGCTGCAGCGGACGCCGCGCTCGCAGATGCGGGAGCCGGTGGGTTGGAAGGCGCTGGAGCCGCAGGTTTTGATCCAGTCCCGGTGGCGGCCCGTGTCGTATCACGCCCTGCTTTGCCTAAGGGGGTGTGGCCAGCCGCGGGCGGCTGCGCGCGGGCCGCTGCCTTTCCTCCAGCCAGACGCTGGCCCAGCCGCACCGTCAGCAATAAAGCAACCGCCAAAACCGCGGCGCCCAATATCCACGTGACCAGATTGATTCCACGGCCACTGCCAACTTC